>Ga0207941_1000078_pt1 | contig 29229 bp, 22 predicted proteins | sample LakMenEpi13Sep12_FD_150695 | JGI IMG/M metagenome (GOLD analysis project Ga0207941, IMG submission 150695) | Freshwater microbial communities from Lake Mendota, WI - 13SEP2012 deep hole epilimnion (SPAdes) | ecosystem: Environmental > Aquatic > Freshwater > Lake > Epilimnion/Euphotic zone ...
CCTAGCGGCCCTGGCCCTCGCCCTCGCCGTGCCCCTGGCCCAGATTCCCGCCGCCGCCTACGGTCCGGGACCCCGCTCGCCCCGCCCGGACCCGAGCTGCCGGCGCCAGGGCGAACGCCATTTCGATGTGATCGTCTACGGCGACGAGCCGGCCGGGGTGATGACGGCCCTGGAGCTCAGCCGCCAGCTGCCCCGCCTGGCCGGCCTGCCCAGGCCCCGCATCGCCCTGCTCACCCCCTCCGACCTGCGGGCCGGTCTGGGGGGCACCATCGCCCGCTCCGGCCTGGCCTACCTCGATCGCAACCAGGTGCCGCGCGACATGTGGGCTGTGCTGCCCCCCTTCGCTCCCTCCTCCGATCTCTACCGCCGCTTCCTGCGGCTCACCGGCGTGCAACAGATCGCCGTGGATCCCCGCCAGGCCTCGCGAGCCTTCCGGCGGGCCCTCGCTCGGGCACGGATCACTCTGCTGGCGGGTGTGGAGCCCACCGGCACCGAGCTGGAGCGTGCTGCCGCTGCCGATGGAGGAACGCTTCAGGGGGAGGGGAGTGATCGCCTCTGCGTGATCGAAACCGCGGGTCATGGCCGCCTCGGCGCCGACCTCTTCATCGATGCGAGCCTCGGCGCCGAGCTCGCGCATCGAGCCTCGGTGCCCTTCCTGCGGGGGCTGGGGCCCCGCGGGCTCTCAAGAGAAAGCATCTCCCTGGGCTGGATCTTCGAGGTGGAAGGCCTCTCGATCACCCAGCTGCGCAACCTGGAGGAGCAGCTCACCCGGCGCCTGCTCGACCGCCGCGACCGGGAAGCCCAGCACTGGCTGGTGAACTGGCCCGCCTACCGCAACAACCGCCAGCGCCTCCTGGCCGACCTGGTCGACCAGCGCGGCAATCCCCTGCTGCTCTATTCCGCCACCAGCGACAGCGCCGACCAGCAGAGTCCGGCCCTGAGCATCGCCGTGCATGGCGAGCAGGGGCTCGCTCCCGGCCTGCGGCGTGCCCCGGCCCGGATGGATGCGGCCAATGTGGCGATCCTTCCCGATCGGCTCAGCTTCAACGCCCTGCTATTCCGCAACAGCGCCGCACAGAACCGCGAGGTGATCGCCCGCCACGGCCGGCCGCTGGGCTGGATGGTGCCGGCGGCGGCGGATGTGGAGAGCTTCTTCCTGCGCCATGGCGCCCGGCGGGTGCACTGGATGCCGGAGCTCTACATCCGCTCCGCCGACCAGATCGCCCATCCCCGCATGGCCCTGAGCGCCGGCCTGATGGCCCGGGGCGGCGTGCCCCGCCCGGAGGCCCTCGGCACCTTCAGCTATCACCTCGATTTCCGCGGCGGCATCTCCGCCTACGTGCCGCCCGCCAAACCCACCTTCAACTTCGGCTACCGCCACACCCTGCCGCGGGAGGTGAGCAACCTGGCGGTGCTGGGGCCAGCCAGCGGCTTCGGTGGGCTGGGGCAAGGTGCGGGGCGGATCATCGAGCTCAACATCTCGGTGGGCCAGGGGCTGGCGATCGCCTCGGCCCTGGCCCTGGCACGCCGCCTTCCCCTGGCGGCCGTCGATCCGCGCGAGGTGGCCCGGCTGATGCCCGCCGGCTTCGCCCCCTACGGCCGACCCTCCGGCAGCACGGCCTTCAGCCTCTTCCTCGGCCGCCTGCTCTACCAGCTCGAATCCTGGTTTCCCCGCTGGCCCTGGGAACCCAGGTGGCACCGCCCCCTGGCCTCCTGAGCCAACCTGTCCAATCGATCGCATCTCCTTCAGCATGGTGCCAACCCCCATGCCGTTGCCTGCCGCCGCCGCCATGCCCGACCTGTTCACCCCCCTAGCCCTCGGTGATCTGGAGCTGCCCAACCGGGTGATCCTCGCCCCGCTCACCCGCTGCCGCGCCGACGACGACCACGTGCCCGGCCCCCTGATGGCCACTTACTACGCCCAGCGGGCCAGCGCCGGTCTGCTGATCGCCGAGGCCACCATGGTGATGGAGGGCAACTCGGCCTTCTGGCACGAGCCTGGCATCCATTCCCAGGCCCAGGTGGAGGGGTGGCGGCTCAGCACCGACGCGGTGCATGCCGCCGGCGGGCGCATCGTGCTGCAGCTCTGGCACGGCGGCCGGGCCTGCCATCCCCTGCTCAACGCCGGCCGCCAGCCGGTGGCCCCGAGTGCGATCGCGATCACAGACGATGAAGTGCGCACCCCCGCGGGCAAACAGCCCTACGTGGTGCCCCGCGAACTCGCCGACGACGAACTGCCGACCATCGTGGAAGGGTTCCGCCACGCCGCCCGCAACGCCACCGCCGCCGGCTTCGACGGGGTGGAGGTTCACGGCGCCAATGGCTACCTGCTCGATCAGTTCCTGCGGGATGGCAGCAACCACCGCAGCGGTCGTTACGGCGGCCCGATCGAACACCGGGCCCGGCTGCTGCTGGAGGTGATCGATGCGGTTCGCCAGGAATCCCCCCTGGTGGGCCTGCGGCTCTCGCCACTGAACAGCTACAACTCCATCGCCGACAGCGATCCGATCGGCCTGATCACCTGGCTGGCCGAGCGCCTCAACGGCTGCGGGCTGGCCTACCTGCACCTGATGCGCGGCGACTTCGCCGGTGTGCAGCATGGGGATGTGCTCACCCCCGTGCGCCAGCACTTCCAGGGGCCCCTGATCGCCAACATGGGCTACACCCCCGCCGAGGCCTCCGCCGCGATCGGCGCCGGCCTGCTGGATGCGGTGGCCTTCGGGCAGGCCTTCCTCGCCAACCCCGACCTGCCCGCCCGCATCGCCGCCGGGGCGCCCCTCCAGGCGGCCGATCCAGCCACCTTCTATACGCCGGGGCCCGTGGGCTACATCGACTACCCCACCCTGGCCGAGCTCCAGGCGGGCTGATCGTTGCGGCTCAGCCTGCAGGCCCCACCGCCAGATGCTGGCGCCCCCCCAGCCGCTCCAGCCAGACCAGCACCGCCACGGCGTGCAGCAGCACGGCGGGCCAAAGGGAGCCGCTGACCTGATAAAGCGCGGTGGTGGCCAGCCCCAGCAGGGCCGTCTGCAGCAAAAAGCGGGGATCGTGGAACAGCCGCTCGGCCCGGCGGTACCAGAGCCGCCCGGCCAGGGGGTGATAAAGCACGAACAGCCCAATGCCAAGGGCGCTCCAGGCCAGCAGCTGAGGCCAGGGCGTGCCTTCGCCCGGGTGGGGCAGCAGGGCCCCCCGGAACAGCAGCTCCTCCCCCAGGGCGGGCATCGGCAGCAGGGCGGCGGCCGCGCTCACCAGGCGCCGCGGCCGGGGCCAGGGGTGGTGTGGCTCCAGGAAACCGGAACCGAGGCCCAGGGCCAGGGCCACCGCCGCATAGAGCGCGAAGCCCAGCAGGCAGAGGCCCACCTGGCGGGCATCCAGGGGGACCAGCAAGCCATCAGCCAGGCGGCGCTGCAGCTCCCCCACCAGCGGCAGGCGGCCCAGCAACAGAGTGGGCGCCAGGGGTTCGTAGCGGGGACTGGCACCGGGGATCTGGTTGGTGCGCAGGATCCACAGGGGGGCGCCGCGCCGCAGGAACAGGGCCGCAAAGGCATCGTGGCCGCGGCGAGGCAGGATCGAATGGAGGCTCAGCAGGGCATCGAGGGGGCTCTGACCGCGCTGGAAGGGGCCCACAAGCGGCCCCGCAACTGGCCTTGCAACTGGCCTTGCAATCGGCCCGGCCCGGTCCGCCGCCCGCAGGGCGGTGGCAATCAGATCCGCATTGCCGTGCCAGTCGGGGCGCACGATGCCGAAGGGCACCAGCACCGCCTCGATGGCCCGCCCCAGGGATTCCCCGCCAGCATGGCTAGCCGAGGGCGAAGGACCTGACAGCAGGCCCTGGCGCAGCAACTCCACCGTGGTCCAGAGAGCCTGGGCCGAATCCTGCACGCAGGAGGTGGTGGCCGTGACCGCCGCCACGCCGCGGCCATCACCGCTGCGATAGCGGGCCATCAGCACCTCAGCCTGGAGCCGCAGCGCCGCCAGCAACTCTGGATCCTGCCGCACCAACACATCCGAGATCGGCCGCAGCCCCAGCCAGCCCCGCTGCAGATTGCCGCTCCAGGCACTCCACTCCTGGCTGCCGGCCACGATCCCATCGGGATTGTTGGCATAGATCTGGTGGTAACGCAGGTCGAAGCGCGGCTCACCGCCAAAGGGGTCGGCGATCACCTCCGCCTCGCCGAAGGAAAAATGGCCGGTCACGGTGAAGCCCGGTGTGGGCTCACCGCCGGGCCCGCCGATGCCGCCGAAGGCATGGATGAGCAGGGCATGGTCGCCGATCGCCCAGGGCCGCGCCATTCCATCGGGCTCAAGGGCGGTGCGGCGGAAGCTGCCGCGCCGGTTGGCTGCGGCCTTCCAGTTGCCCCGGGCGATCTCGCCGAGGCCCGCGGCGGTGCCCCGCAGCTTCCCATCGGGGCTCAGCTGCACCAGGGCCTGGGGCAGCAACGCCTGCACCGTGAACAGGCCATCCGCCGCCGGTGCCCCGTAGACGGTCCAGCCCTCGGCGCCGATCGGGTGGTCGAGCAGACCGGTGGTCTCGAAGAACCGCCGGCCATCCCGGTTGGGGGGCTGGCTGGGGATGCGCACCGTTTCCTGGGGCCCCCCATAGCTGTGGCTGCGGGGGTCGTAGTGCCGCACCACGAACAGGTCGCCGCCGGCCCCCTCCCTCCCCGGCAGGGCCTTCACCAGCCGCACCCGGGCCATCCAACGCCCGCTGACCTGCACCGGCGGGGTCGGGATCCGCAGCACCGGCCCCGCCCTCAGAGCCGGCAGAGGGGCGCGGAGGTCGGCGGCGGCAGCCAGCTCCACACCCTCCAACCGCACGCTGAGGTCATCCTCAGGGCGGGCACCAGCCAGGGACTGGAGCGGCCCGACCCGGGAGCGGCCATCGAGCCGCCAGGGCACCACGTTGCCCTGGGCCGCCAGGGAGCGGGCCTCGGCACCGAGGTGGATGTCCGTGGTGAGCAGCCCCACCAGGGCCCGCAACCGGGGCTGATCCGACCAGGCCAGAGGAAGCCGGCGCCCCACCAGCTGGGCAGCGGCGGCAGGGGCCTGCTCCACCTCCAGCCAGACCCAGTCCTCAGCGCTGGCGGCGGCCTCGGCCGGCTCCGGCAGGATCAGCCTGCCGATCCAGTCGGCATGGGGCCGGTAGAGGGCCGGATCGGGGCGGCGATCCAGCGGATAGAAGTCGGGCCGGTTGAAGGGAGCCCGTTGAACCAAGGAATAAAACGAAACGGCGACCCGATCCGCTCCGGGTGGCGTTGTGGAGCCCGCTAGCAGGGAGCCCGGTAGGAGCGTGAGCAGGGCTACAGCCAGCAGCCCCCAGGGCAGCGCGGCACGCCAGCCACGACGCGGCTGAACGCCCCTCGATGGGCCTGACCTTTGCCGACCCATGGCGCGGCGGACAAGCGGGCTAGACAAAGCGGGGAAGGGATCGCGGGTGGGCCGGGGCTCAGGAGCGAATCTGAATGACGATCCCAGGAGCCACGACAAGAGCCGAGAGACAGATCGCAACAAGCGCTAACCTGTAGACCTGTTTATTGTCGGCACGAAAACCTATCGATGCAAAAGCGCACCTACGGCATCTTGGCTGCTGGGGTGATCGCCACCACCGCGGTTGCGGTGATCATCAATCAGTCTGCCCGGTTGCAGGAAGCGGCCCAGCATCAACATCGGCTTGAACAGGCCGCGGAACGCCTCTGCCGGGCCCTGGAGTCCTCCCAGCTGTTGTTCCTGCAGATCTCTGGGGGCAAAGGCGCGCCTCGGCAGGGCAGCAGAAGATTGAGTCAATTGGATGATTTTAAGGCCCTGGGTCTGAGCCCGAGTCCGCCGGCCGATACCTCGGGGCGGCAGCCCGGGATCGAGTCCGCCATCTCCCCCGGAGCCAGCGCTGTCCCCGCGACGGGCCGCGCGGCCGGAGGGGATGGACAAGGGCGAGAACGCCTGGACGAACCGGACATCATCTGCCTGAGCGACAACCGCCCACCCCAGGTGCGCGTCCTGGCGGATCCGGTTCAGCGCAACCTGCTGTGGCTGCAACTGAACCTTGAGCGCACCCTCGGGCACGATGCCGGATTCAGCCTCATCCCCCTGAAACGGGGAGCCCCGCCGCCGCTGAACCTGGAGTGGTCGCGCCGGTTGCACTTCGATGGCCAGAGCCTGCTGCTGCTCCATACAACCAACAACCGCCAAGGGACTGGGGAGAGCAACCCGCTCGCTCGGGCGCTCGTTTGGCCCCTGGGAGGCCTGCTGATGATCCTGAGCGGCCTGCTGGCCTACCGGTCGGAACGACAGGCCCGCCGCCAGCACCAGATCCTCAACCGCCTCTGGCAGGACCGACAGACCGGCCTGCTCTCCCGCACCGCCCTCGAACATGACCTGCAGGATCCGGCACTGCTGGACTCAGCTGGGAATGGCCCACCCTGCCTACTCACCATCGTGACCCTGAGGCTGCTGGAACGCCAGCGGGCCTTCCTGCCCGACGGGGAGATCGCCCAGTTGTTCCAGGCGGCCTGCGAGGCCGTGAAGCACCATCCAGGCTCCGGCCCGCGGGTGCGCTGTTACCGGGCCTCGGAGACGCGCCTGGCGGCCATCCTCACCCATTGCGGCGATGACCCGGGCCTGCAGGTGATGGGGGGCAAGGAGCCGGATCCCGATCAAGACCGGCTGCTGCTGCACGAGCTCCAGAGCAGCGTGAGTGCCGCCATTCAGCGGCAGTTCCAAGGGCTGCTGCGCGACGACGACATTGTGGTCACCGGTCAGCGGCTGCGGCCGGGAACCGCAGGGGCCACCATCCTCCAGAGCCATGGCTTCGGGGAGATCTTGGCCGCCGAAGCCGGATCGAGCATCCGCCTGATCGAGGCCAGCGACGCCAACCAGGTGTGGCAGGCCAGCGCTATCCGCGACGCCCTGCGTCAACTCCGCAGCGAGGATATCGATCTGCACGTGCAGCCCATCCTGCTGCTCGCCAATCCCGGCCAATTCGGCCTTGAAGTGTTGATCCGATTCCGCACGCCGCTGCTGCAGGAGCAGCCGACCGGGGAACTGATCCGCATCGCCCATGAACTGGGCATCACCCACGAGATCGACGCCCTGGTGATCGCGCGGGTGGCCGGCCTGCAGAGAAGCCTGGAGGCAACCCCCTTACTGAGCCAGCGAATCGACTACCTCTCAATCAACATCAGCATTGATTCGATTGCCAGCCCCAGTCGTCTCAACCAACTGATCGCTTGTCTGGGCGAACATAAGATCGACAGTTCGCGCATCTGCCTCGAACTCACGGAAACCCCCGGCCGGGGCCAGCACAGGGACAGCGTGAATGCCGCCTCGGAACGGCTGATCAAGGAGCTCAACTTCCGGATCCTGATCGATGACTTCGGCTCGGGTCTCTCCAATTACCAACGCATCTGCGCCGCCTGGTACGACACCATCAAGCTCGACATCGATCTAGTGAAAGGGCTCGGGGATTCCTTCCGCATGCAGCGGTATCTCGGTTCCTTCATCGACACGGTGCATGCCCTCGGCAAAACCGTGGTGGCCGAGGGCGTGGACGACCATGGCGACCTTGCCGCAGCGATCCGGCTGGGCACGGATGGGCTGCAGGGCTACCTGATCGCCCGGCCGATGGAGTGGAAGGCCGTCGCGGGCTTCCTCACCGACTCCCCCTGGAGTTCGGCCGAGGCGATCGAGGCGATGGTGACCAAGCTCCGCTCCTCCGACCGCCTGCTGGAGACCCCGGCTTCGGGTGATGATGGCAGCGGCGGCGTGCCCCTGGAGCGCTACATTCTCGACAAATGGTTCGAGTTGCGCAGCTTCGAGGAATTCCTGCTGCTGTTTGTGAACGAACTCAAGAGTTGGGGCCTCGACATACTGAGGCTCTCCCTGGCCTTCCTGCCGGATGATGCTGACATCGATTGCAGTCAGTATGTCTGGAATCACAACAAGCCCGGTGAGGTCACCACCCAGCGCATGGACCGCTCCTTTCTCGAGCGCGAGGAGCACCTGGGCAGCCCGCTCCACCACCTTGCCACCAAGGTTCAGATCTTCCGCCAGCGGCTGGGCAGCCAGCGGGAGATGTTGTTCCCATTCCTAGCGGAGCTGAAAGAGCAGAACTGCAACGACTATCTCGGTCTGCGGCTCGATTCGCGCGGCATCTCGATCCCGGTACTCACCATCGCCCTTCGGGGTGCGAGCAGCTTCAGCGATGAGCAAATCCAGAGAATCTGTTCGATGAGCAGCCTGCTCAGTTTGCTGTTCTACACCTTCGAGAGTGAGCGGGCCAAACATATGGCCCTGCTCGATCCCCTCACCAACGTGCCCAACCGGCGCAGCTTCGATTCCTTCCTCAGGTCCCTGGTCAACGCCGCCAAGCTGAACAACGGCGGCCTTGCCCTGGCCCTGGTCGACATCGACGGTTTCAAGCAGGTGAACGACACCCTCGGCCACGCTTACGGCGATGCCTGCTTGAAGGAGGTGGCCACGATCCTCAATTCCGACCGGCGCAGCAGCAGCGATGTGTTGGCCCGGCTGGGCGGTGAGGAGTTTGCCCTGATCCTGCCCAAGGTCGACGGCCCCGAGGCCCTGAGGATCTGCGAACGGCTGCGGCAGGCGGTGCTGCACACCCGGGTGCCCGGCCCCGACGGTGGCGAGGGCATGCCCCTCTCGGTGAGCTTCGGGGTGGCGCTGTGGGATCCGGAGGCGTTTCCGGAGTGTGATGGCGACCAGCTGCAGCAACTCGCCGATGACTGCCTGTACGAGGCCAAACGCCAGGGCCGCAACCGGGTGGTGAGTCGGCAGGCCGCCGGCTGACCCCTGGCGCTTCGCTGCCGCAGCCCCCCCTCTGCAACCTGGCCTCTCCCGCCGGATCAGGCCCCCTGCAGCAACCGTCGCCGCACCCGGTCGCTGAGCTCCTCCCCCAGCAGGGTGAGCAGGGCATACACGGCCACAAGGGCCAGCAGTTGGTCCCAGGCGAAGCTGCTGAGGCTCTCCAGCAGCTGGCTGCCCAGGCCCGTGGCCCCCACCAAGCCCACCACCACGGTTTCGCGCAGCAGCACATCGGCGCGATAGGCGCCATAGGCGAGATAAGAACGAGCGATCGCCGGATAGCGCCCATAAAGCAGGGCCAACCGCGGCCCAACGCCGCCGCTGGCGAGGGCCTGTTCGTTGGCGGGCGACCCATCGGCCAGGGCCTCGGCCAACAGGCGGCCCAGGATGCCGGCGTTGTGCAGGCCCATGGCCAGGGCCGCGGTCACCACCCCCGGCTGCAGCAACAGCAGCAGCAGCAGGGCCGTGAGCGGTGGCGGCCAGAGACGGGCCAGGGCCCAGGAGAGCCGCACCAGCAGGCGGGCCGGCGGCCAGGGGGCGCTCACCAGCAGCTGCAGGGGCGGCAGTCCCACCGCCAGAACCGCCGCCAGCAGGGTGAGGGCCAGGGTGCCGCCGATCAGGGCAGGCCAGGGCAGGGCCAGCAACTGGCCGCCATCAATCCAGCCACTCCCACCCACCCCCTGCAACGGCTGCCAGGCCAGCAGGGCGCGGAGATCCACCCCCAACGCCCAGCCAACCCCGATGGTCAGCGGCAACAGGGCGGCCACGGCCAGCACCATCTCCCGGGCCCGCACCCCCACCCCGGCCCGACCCCCGCCGGGCCGGCTCAGCCCAAGCCGGCGGGGCATCAGCCAGCGGCGCCGTAGCCGCCCCAGACCTGTTTCCAGGGCCAGCATCACGGCCAGCAACAACCAGAGCCCCGTCCATAATTCGTGGAACTCCAGCGACTGCAGCGTGAGCTTGAGGTCGGTGCCGACGCCGCCGAGGCCGAACACACCCAGCAGGGTGGCGCTGCGCAGGGCGCATTCCAGCCGATAGCCGCCGTAGCTGAGCAGCCCCGGCAGCAGCGGCGGGCCCAAGGCGGTGAGCAGGGCCGCCGGGGCCGGAGCGCCGGCGAGCCGCAGGGCCTCGAGGCGGCCGGTGTCGAGCCCGTCGAGCAGGTCGGCCACCACCCGGGCCACCAGGGCGCCGAAGGGGATGGCGATCGCCACCACCGCCACCACCGGCTGCAGGCCCACCAGCTGCAGCAGCAGCAGGCCCCAGAGCAGCTCATGGATGGCGCGGGGAATCGCCAGCAGGCGCCGGATCAGTCCCGCCGGCCAGAGCTGGCCCCAGCAGCTCCGCCAGAGCGTGCGGGAGCTGGCCAGCCCCAGCAGCAGGCCCAGCACCAGGCTGGCGGCCCAGCCCAGCAGGGCCATGCCCACGGTGGTGGCCAGGCCGGTGAGGGCCGAACGGAGCACCAGCGGATCGAGCGAGGGCGTGAAGGCTGCAAGGGCGAACTGGCCGAGCAGATCGAGGCCGCCGCCATGGGCCAAGAAGGGCAGGATCGCGAGCAGCGGCAGCAGCACCAGGGAGGGCAGCAGCACCAGCAGGGGGGCGGCCGGCCGCAGCAGGATTCTTCGCCCAGCTCCCCCGTTGTGCCCGCTGGCCGCGCCCTGCAGCGCTGGGGCCTCGCCGCCGCCGACGCCCGTCATTGGTCCGGGGCGGCCCAGAGCGCGCCCGCTCCAGCTGTGCGCGCCGGCTCACCCGGTTCGCGATCTCCAGCGCTAGTCCTCTCCCCATCTGTCTCGCGGTCCTCGCCGCGATACAGCTCCTGCAGCAGGCCCCCCGCCGCCCCCTGGAGGGAGGCCGCGGCGGCATCGACCACCACCCGGCCCGCTCGCAGGCCGATCACCCGATCGAAGCCCGCCAGCAGATCAGGGCGGTGCAGGCTGAGTAGCAGGGCCCGGGGCGGGGTCGCCTCCGCCAGCAACAAGGCCAACAGGGAGGCGGCCAGACGCGGATCGAGGCTGGCCAGGGGTTCATCGGCCAGCAGCAGGGTGGGGTCCTGGCGCAGCAGGCGGGCGATCGCCACCCGCTGCCGCTGGCCGCCGGAGAGGGCCGCCACCGGTTGGCCCAGCAGCTCCGCGGCCAGATCCACCCGGGCCAGCACCGCGGCGTTGGCGGCGGTGTCGAGGGGCAGCAGGAGGTTGAGCAGGGCCCGGGGCCAGCCCCAGGCCGCCAGCCGGCCGGCATTGAGGTTCTGCTGCACGCTGAGCTCCTCGATCAGGCGCAGGTCCTGCCAGAGGGTGCCGATGCGGGCCTGCTGGCGGCGGCGGGCCCGGCGGGAGCGGGCGGGGGGTTCGCCCTGCCAGAGCACCTCTCCGGAACTCGGGGCCAGCAGCCCGTTGGCCACCGTGAGCAGGGTGCTCTTGCCGGCGCCGCTCGGGCCGAGCAGAGCCACCCGCTCGCCGGGCTCGATCACCAGGTTCACCCCCTCCAGCCTCGGCACACCGCCGCGGCCGGCCACACTCACCCGCCGCAACTCCAGCAGCGGCGCCGCGGCCATCAGCGGATCTTGCCGATCTGGCGCCCCACCTGCTCGATGCGGCCATAGGCGGCGGCATCGGCCTCGGTGAACTGCTGCGCCCCGAACAGGGCCAGGATCTGCTTCTGCTGAGGATCGCTGGGCCGCCAGGCCAGGATCGCCCGCTGCAGCTTGCTGGTGAAGCCCTTGCCGAAGCGGGCGTCCAGGTCGCCCTGAGCGATCCAGTGGTAGTCCGGGTAGCCGGGACTCTTCCAGATCGGGATCACCTTCTCGCGGCTGGCCCTGCCGTCGTGGAGGCTGGTGCGCCACACCTGCTCGTTCACTACACCGGCGTCGTAGGCCCCACTCGACACCAGGGCGATGGTGGTGTCGTGGCTGCCGCTGAAGCCGGGGGCGCCGCCCTTGAAATCGCTGAGCTTCACGCCGGCCTGGGAGAGGAACCACTGCGGCATCAGCCGGCCAGAGGTGGAACTTTCCGAGCCGAAGGTGAAGCGCCGGCCCTTGAGTTCCACCAGCTGCTTCTGCTGGCTGATCGGCTTGATGCCGCTGCGGGCATTGGCGATGAAGATGCTGTGGAAATTCACGTCGATGTCGCGCTGGGCGATCACTCGGGCGCCGGGCTTCTGCAGGCGGGCCTGCACGCCGGTGAGACCGCCGAACCACACCAGATCGAGGTTGCCGGTGCGGAAGGCGCTCACGGCGGCGGCGTAATCCACCACCGGCACATAGCTCACCTTCACCCCCAGCTGCCTGCTGAGCTCGGCGGCCACGAGCGGGTAGAGGCGGTTGAGTTTCTCGGGCTTCTGGTCCGGGATGGCGCCGATGCGCAGCACCGGCTGGGAGGCGGGCTGCTGGGCAGCGGCCGGCGCCGGGGCGAGCAGGCGGGCCAGCGGGCCGGCGGGCAGCGTGGGCGCCAGCACCGGGCTGGCCAGCAGACCGATCAGGCCAAGAACGGCACGGCGTCGGGCCATGCCGGGGCCACGCCGGATGGGGGACGAGGGAATGGGCATCGCGAGGGGGGCAGGAAGAGGCACAACAGCTGAAGCGCGGCAGGCGCCGTGCAGCCACAGGATGGGGGTCCCCATCTTGGGTTGTGGGCGGCGCGACCGGCCAAGGAGGCCAACCAATGGCGCCGGGCGCCGGAGACGATGCTCACCGAGGTCGCCAACACCCTCTGGAACCTGCAGCGCGCCGATCAGCTGCCTGGATCCCCAACAGCTGTTGGCTGACGCCCGGGCCTTGGTGGACCGTGTGGAGCCGGATCACCATCTGCAGGCCGAGGCCCTGGCCCGGTGCGATTGCCGCCTCCAGGGCGATGTAGGGCGTGGTTTTGCCGGTGCCCGTGGCGATTGAGGGGTGCCCTCGGCCCAATCCAGTCGGTACGACTCGCGCGCTCAAAGCGTCGCCCGCCCCCGGTCGTAGGCGGTGAGCCCGCAGCGCTGGGCCGCGTCGCGCCAGGCGGCATCGAAGGAGTCCCAGCGGAAGCTGCGGGGATCGCGGCGGCTGTGGCTGCGGTCCACGGCCTGGTGGGTGGTGACCCGGCTGATCGGGATGCCGAAGGCCGCCTGCCAGAGCAGCACCTGGCCTGCCGCCACCCGGTATTGCTCCGCCGTGTAGCCCGAGTGGGCATCGCCATCGCCGCGGCCATCGGGCGGGCTCTCGAGGCTCAGGTGCAGGGCCACGTTGTTCAGCGATCCCACCGACTGCGGCCGGATCCGCACCGTGAAATCGCCAAAGGCCGCCATGCCCGCCCCGAAGGCGCGGCCCGCATCGGGCACGATCCGCAGCCGCTGGCCGGCGCGATCCAGCAGCAGGTGGTAGCTGGCCTGGTCGTCGTCGCGGGGGTGGGGGGTGGCGAAGCGGCGGGCTGTGTCGGCGGCGCTGATCACCGTTTCGTGCAGCACGATCAGCTTGGGCACATGCGGCACCTCACGGCCAAAGGCATCGCGGCGCTGGCGCACACCAAAGTTGGTGGCATCGGCGGGGCGGGGCAGCTCGGGGGGCAGCCTCAACTTGGCGGCGCAGGCCTCCAGCTGCTCGGCGGGCAGGGGTTTCAGGCCGGATTCGGCCAGGGTTTGCACCTCAAACGGGGGGCGGGGGCCGCAGCCGGCTAAGGGCACCAGGAGCAGCAGGGGAAGCAGAGCTCTTGCGGAGCGGGGAGCCGCTGCCGGGGCCAAGGAGAGGCCCCCTGCACCCCCGCCCCGGTAGGCCGAAGCCACACCCCCGTGAACCGGAACCACGGCAGCAGGCTCTCCCGCCGCGCCAGGGTTGCTATCGCGCCGATTCCCTGCCAAGCCAGCCCATGCGAGTGCCCTCAGTCAGGGACAGCGCAGGCCCGACGTCAACAGACGCCCCCGGTGGAAGGAACCTCAGCCACCCCCACACGCTCAGATCGGCCGGTAGCCGAACCAGTCCGGGATCTGAGGCTGCTCGCGGCCATCGGGGATCAGGTGCACCGCCCAGCCAACCTGCCGCCCACCGCCAGCAGCATTGGCCGCTGCATCGGCTGAATCGGCTGACTCGGCAAGATCAGCACGATCAGCGGGATCAGCCGTAAAGCTGAGCTGCACCTCCAGGCAGTCGTCCACCCCGCCGGCGAGGGCGTCCTCAACGCCGTGGAGGTCGTCCTTGTGGCGCTCCTGCGCCTCCCGCAGCAGACGCCGCCGGGCGGCGGCCTTGGCCGCCTGGGGGCTGGAGGCCACGAACACCCCGAAGGCATGCAGCTCCGCCAGCTGCTGCGGGTCGTAGCCGCCCATGTTCACGAACCAGAGCCGCTCGGGGCCCGCGAAGGGCTCCGGCCGCAGCTCCACCCGGTAGCCATCCACGAAACGCACCGCCATCCAGCTGTCGAGGTGCAATCCCTTGCGCGCTCCGAACCACTGGCGCCGCAGCTGCGGCAGGGTGTCGTCGATGCTGGCGCCCGCCACGAAGCGAACGTCGTGCAGCTCGATCTGGGCCCCGGCGATGCGGCCGCCCAGCACCACCAGGAAGAGGGTGGGGGCTGGCCCATCTCCTGAGGCTGATGGAACCGCTGTTGCTGCGGCAGGATTCGGAGGTGCCGCCATGAACCCGTCGCGCCCGATCATCGATCGCGCATCATCAGCGGGCGGGGAAGCGCGCCCGTATCCCGATGCAGAGACCCAAGCGCCGATTCAGGTGGCGCGGCCTCCTGCCGCCCGCCAAGGAGGGCCTCCACGTCCATCCCCGTAGCCTCCGCCGGTGGACGATGGGTCCTGATCCGCGCCCCAGCCTGTGCTCAACCCCAGTCGGATCCGGGTGATCGCGGTGGGCAAGGTGCGCAAGCGCTGGATCCAGGACGGCCTGGCGGTGTACCTCAAGCGCCTGCCGGGGCTGATGGTGAGCGAGCTCCGTGATGCTGACCCGGCGCGGGAGGGGCAGGTGATCCTCGCGGAGCTGCGGCCCGAGGAGCGGCTGGTGGCGCTCTGCGAGGAGGGGGAGCTGCTGAGTTCACAGGCCCTGGCGCAGCGGCTGCAGGGCACGGGATCGGAGCGGCTGGCCTTCGCGATCGGCGGCGCCGATGGCCTGGATCAAGCGGTGAAAGCCCGCGCCAGCTGGAGCCTCAGCCTCTCGCCGCTCACCTTCCCCCACGAACTCGCCCGCCTGCTGCTGCTCGAGCAGCTCTACCGGGCCCACTCGATTCAGCAGGGTGGGGCGTATCACAGGAGTTGAAAGCCGGCCGGGCGCCGTCGCTCTTCACCAGTGCCCCAGCCCCCCATGTCCAGCCGCCCTTACATGCACGGCACCAGCGAACGGGCGCAGCGCCGGCTGGTGGAGCAGGCCGATCTGCTGGGCGATCTCCTGGCCGACAACCTGGAGCTCCATCTCGGCGAACGGCTGCCGGAGATCGGCTGCGGCGTGGGCGCGGTGCTCGGCCATCTGGCCGGCCAAGGCGACACTCACCCGAGCCTGATCAGGATGGGGATTTGATCAGCCTTGAGCTAATCATCTCCCGTGCGTTGAGCGCAAACGGGGCACCATCATTGATCTTGAGCATGAGGATATCGGAACGGCCCGAGGAAACTTGCAGCCCCTTACCGATCGGAAACTCAACAGAGCCCTTCAGCATGCTGGCATAGATCGTGTTGCCATCAACGACTCTGTTGACCTCTACCCAGCAAACGTCTGGGCAGTCGATCTTGAGTTTGTCTTGTGCAGGTGGGGCCGGCTTGCTGACCGCTGCTACAGGGCCGGGGGAGCTTGATGTTTTGGCGTTTGCAGGAAGGGGATTTTGCGGTAGCGGAACCGACTTGGCAGGAGTGCCAGGTTCAGGCTCACGGAACAGGTTTGGACCAACAAAAACAAGGCCAACTCCAAGCAGGGCGCTGGCGGCCACGCCACCAACAAACAGGGGCAAAGTCAAAGCGGAACCTCGCCTCAGGGGTGCGGCAAAACCCTGGCTGGGCTCGACTGGTCCCGGTGAGGGTGTGAGCCGTTCGATCTGGGCAGCAGCTCCGTAGAGGGGGAAGACTGGAGCTATGGCGAGAGAGACTCGCTTGCTCTGAACGTCGCTGCTTTGATCGTGGGGGCTCTGATCGTGGGGGCTTTGATCGTGGGGGCTTTGGGACTGGGGCTGGTGTGCGGTGCCATGGCTGTCTCGGTCCACGGACTCGGCGTCGTTTGCAGACGGGGCGGGTGCAGCTTTCTGATCAGCCCGTTTGATCAGCCCTTCCACTTTGTTGGCCAAGGCCTGTTGCTGGGTCTCCAACATCAGACATTGGCTGCGGGTTGCGACAAGAGCCTGCTGAAGGCCCGCGAGATCAAGTTCGGTGACTTGACTGCCCGAGGCGAACTCATTTTCGAGCGAAGCGGTTCGGGCCTCAACCTGGATGCGGGCCTGCTTCTCTTCAACTGACTGCTCAGCCAGCGCCGATAGGCGACCGTTCAGGCTGGCCACGCTCTCCAGCAACCCAGCAATCTCCCCATTCGTCGCCTGCACGCCCTCTCGGGTCAAGGCCTCCAGCTGCTCAGCCAGCGCCGATAGGCGACCATTCAGGCTCGCCACGCTCTCCCGCAGCCCAGCAAATTCCTCACTTGGCGCCTGTTGAGCCTTCCTGGCTGAGACATCCACCTGTTGAACGATACCCGAGAGCCTGAGGTCGAGGCTGCGCACGCTCTCGCGAAGCACCCCGATCTCGTTGTTGTTGCGTTGCAGGATTAGCCTGGAAGACTCAATAGCCTCAACCAATTTATAAGTAAGTTCAGTAAATTCCTGAAGCACTGGAAACTCCAGCAGATCCGAAGGCGATGCCGTGAATCCATTGGGGGTAGAGCCGTTAGGTGTCGATCCGCCAGAGGAGGATTTAATTTGCATTGACATTTTATTGTGAATACGGGGAAGCCACTCGATCGTAAGCGGCCCGGCTACACTTGCGTCAATCGATCGATCAAGACCAGGATTGCTGGGCACGAAACGGCATGGATCGCACTGAACATGCTTCATGAGAGCCAGCCGCCCGAGCCACGACCGGGGCCTCCGCCTGGCTCGATGTTCCTCAGCCTTCCGGTTCTGGAGAGACTCGAGGTTCTGCGCCAGCTGAAGGCCAACCTCGACGGGAGCGGATTCAACCAGCTCCCATCACTGGATGATCTTGCTGCGTCGTTCCTGGAGCAGCGGCAGCAAGGCACGCAGCCTTCGCCGTCTGAGGAGCGGATCAGGGTCATGGAGGCGCCTGAGGCTCCCTCCCCCTCGCCTGTGTGTGAGCCCGACCGGCCGTCTCCGCCTGTCCGTCCCGACGACGTGCCTGTGCTGATACGCCACGGTGTGCTTCATGAGGTCGTGAAGCAAAGGTTGGTGGACGACCTGATCCGCACCGTGATCCTGGATGAGCAGGACCATCAGGCGATGCTGCGGGCGCGTGCTGCGGTGCGCCAGCAGCCGGACGCGCCCATGGACGGGCAGGCCCTGCAGGATCCCATGGATGAGCTTCGGCTGCGCATCTGGGTTGAAACCACCTACAGCGACGCCATGGATCGATGGTTCCTGAAGCACCGTCATGAGCTGGAGTCTTGGATCTTCAGTTGCCTGCGGGTTCCGGACGAGGGTCTAGCTGCGGAGCTCTTTCTGCAACTCACCGATGACGGCGCCGATCTGGCGGTGCTGACCGACCGCCACGGAATCGGAAAGGAACGCTGGACCCGGGGGGTGGTGGGTCCCGTCCGTGTCAGCAAGGTGGCCGAGCCGCTGAGACAGGTGCTGGCGGAGATGGCGGTGGGGGCGATCCACCCACCCCTGGCGATGGGGGATGACTGGGTGATCCTCCAGCTGCTGCACCGGTTCCCGGCCGAGCCGGACGGCGAATGGTGCCACGACGTGCGCTGGAACATGTTCGAGGCTGACCTGAATGCCAATGCGGACCGGATCTGCCGTCGCATCAGTAGTGGCGAGGCCATCGCCCTAGAGGCGACCCTGGCCGAGCTCTCCTGGGAGCATCAGGAAGATGAATTTCTGCTGCCACCCGCTGCGCCATAAGGGAGGAGCAAACAGCGGCTGAGGCCCCTCAGCTGTGCTCCCGCAGGAACCCGATCGTGCCCTCGAGCTCCTCGCCAAAGCGGTCGATCTCAGCTTCAGTGGTGGTAAATCCGAGGCTGGCGCGGGCGGTGCCGCTCAGCCCGTAGTGGCGGTGCAGGGGCTGGGTGCAGTGGTGGCCGCTGCGGATGCAGATGCCGGAGGAATCCAGCAGGGCGGCAATGTCGTTGGCGTGCAGACCCTCGACGTGGAAGGCCGCCAGGGCGGCGCGGTTGGGCTGCTGCTCGGGGGTGGGTCCGAGAATCGTCAGCCCTTCGATCGCCTGCATCCGTGCGAACAGCCGGCGGGTGAGCCGCTGCTCCCAGGCATGGATGCGATCCATGCCGATCGCCTGCAGGTAGTCGATGGCAGCGCCCATGCCGATCGCCTCGCCGATCGCCGGGGTGCCCGCCTCGAACTTGTGGGGCAGGTCGGCCCAGGTGCTGGTGTCGAGCTCCACATCCTGAATCATCTCGCCGCCGCCCAGGAAGGGGGGCATCGCTTCGAGCAACGCCTCGCGCGCCCAGAGGAAGCCCATGCCGGTGGGGCCGCAGAACTTGTGGGAGGAGCCCACCAGGAAATCGCAGCCCAGCTCGGCCACATTCACGCGCTGGTGGGGCAGGCTCTGGCAGGCATCCACCAGCAGCAGGGCGCCGGCGGCGTGCACCAGCGGCGCCAGCTCGGCGATCGGGTTGAGGCAGCCGAGGGTGTTGCTCACCTGCACCAGGCTCACCAGCCGGGTGCGCTCGGTGAGCTTGCTGCGCCAGTCGTCGAGATCGAGTTCGCCGGATTCGGTGAGGCCGGCATGGCGCAGCACGCAACCGGTGCGGGCCGCCAGCAGCTGCCAGGGCACCAGGTTGCTGTGGTGCTCCATCACAGAGAGCAGCACCTCGTCGCCGGGGCGCAGGTTGGCCTCACCCCAGGTGCGGGCCACCAGGTTGATCGCCTCGCTGGCATTGCGGGTGTACACGATCTCGCGGGCACTGGCCGCCCCCACGAAGGCCGCCACCTTCTCGCGGGCATGCTCAAAGCCCTCGGTGGCGCGGGCGCTGAGCTGGTGAGCGCCGCGATGCACGTTGGCGTTGTCGTGGCCGTAGTAATGCTGCAGCGCCTCCAGCACCTGGCGGGGCTTCTGGCTGGTGGCGGCGTAATCCAGATAGATCAGCGGCTGGCCCAGGCAAGCGATCTGGCTCAACAGCGGGAAATCGGGGCGGGTGAGGGCCGCGAGATCCTCGGCGGGGACATCAAGAGGAGCTGGGGTGGTGATCGTGCCGGGGAAGATCGCCTGGGAGGGCTCGGTCACGCCGGCAGAAACATTCGCTTGGCCGGGGAGGGTCGCTGTCATGGGGGGATTGGAGCCTGCGCCTGGGGCTGGACCGTGCCCAGAAAGGCCTTTAGGGGAACCGTTGATGCCGCCGGAGGCCGCATCGATCGGCATGGGGGTGAGGGTCATGGCCGGGGGGCCTCCTCGGCCAACACCATCGCTAGAGGCTGCCAGATCGCGGCAGCCGCCGGCAGCTCCCGGAGCACCTCTCCGCAGTATCCGCGCAACAACAGGCGGGAGGCATTGGCGGCGGCGATGCCGCGACTCTGGAGATAGAAAAGCTCCTCGCTCTGCAGGCGGCTCACGGTGGCGCCATGGGCGCACTTCACATCGTCGGCCACGATCTCGAGTTGGGGCTTGGTGTCGATCCGGGCCCGGTCCGAGAGGAGCAGGCTGCGGCTGAGCTGCACGGCATCGGTGCGCTGGGCAGCGCGGGGCACCGCCACGGCGCCGTTGAACACGCTGCGGCCGGCACCATCGGCGATCACCTTGTGGAGCTGGTCGAGCTCGCCCTCGGGACCCTCAAAGCGCACCTGGCTGTGCTGGTCAGCGATCTGGCGCCCATCCACCCGCTGCAGGGAACGCAGGCGGGTGGTGGCACCGCCGCCGCTCTGGAGCACCCGAGGCTCCAGCCGCGACAGGGCCCAACCGGCCACGGCGCTGGTGAAGGCGTAGTGGCTGCCGGGATCCTGCTCGACCGCCAGATCGGCCAGCAGCACGGCGGCCCCGCCCCCCTGGGCGATCAGGCCATGGCTGAGGCGAGCGCCGGCCCCGAGGCGGACCTCCAGCAGCACGGTGGTAAGGCTGGCCGCGCTGGCGCGGTGCACCTGCAGGAGCTCCAGGCGGGCCTGGGGTTCCAGGATCAGCAGCAGCCGCAGGGGCAGCACACCCTCAGCGCTGGCGGCATCGCTCACCAGTTCAAGGGTGGGCTCAACAACGCCCCGTACCCGCAGGGCCAGAATCTGGCCGGCGGTAGCGGCGGCCAGCAGGCCGCTCCAGGGCGCTTCGGAGCCGGCCCCGGCCGCGGCGTGGTTGGACGCTCCATTCGCTCCCCGTTCTCCCCGATCGGTGGCTGTCTCCTGCAGCAGGGCTTCCAGGTCGGCAGCGGGGATCGCCTCAATCCCGGCCGGCAGGCTCACCCCCGCCAGCGGATCGCCATGGCCATCCAGCACCAGCCGCACCACCCCGGCCGTAGCCGGGGGAAGCGTGGCTGGCACGGTGGTTGCCGGGGGCAGCTGGGCCGGAGTGATCGCCAGCAGGGGAGAGATATCCGTGAAGCGCCAGGCCTCCTGGCGCCGGGAGGGGAGCGGGCGGTCCGCCAAAGCCCGGGCGGCCCGTTGCCGCGCCGCCGCCAAGGCGGGCTGCGGCGACGCGCCAGACTCCAGGGCAAGTAAGAGCTCTGAACCCCAGCTGCTGGCAGCAGCCACGGCGGTGGGCATGGAAAGGGGCGCCATCACCCCACCTCCACGGGCGCTGGCGCCAGGGCCGCAAGTTCGGCGTCCACCCAGTCGTAGCCGCGGTCTTCCAGCTCCAGCGCCAGGTCCTTGCCACCGGTGCGGAGGATGCGACCCGCCGCCATCACATGCACATAATCGGGGGTGATCACATCCAGCAGCCGCTGGTAATGGGTGATCAGCAGGGTGGCGTTATCGGGAGTGGCGAGCTGATTCACCCCGCCGGCCACGATGCGCAGGGCATCGATATCGAGACCGGAATCGGTTTCATCGAGGATCGCCACCAGCGGATCGAGCAGGGCCATCTGCAGGATCTCGTTGCGCTTCTTCTCGCCACCACTGAAGCCCTCGTTCACCGAGCGATCCAGGAAGGCCGGGTCCATCTGCACCACCGCCAGCCTCTCGCGCACCAGATCCTCGAAGGCGAAGGTGTCGAGTTCCTCGGCGCCCTGCTCCAGGCGGCGGCCATTGGTGGCCACCCGCAGGAACTCCAGGTTGCTCACCCCCGGAATCTCCACCGGGTACTGGAAGCCGAGGAACACGCCGCGGCGGGCCCGCAGCTCGGGAGCGAGGGCCAGCAGGTCCTCACCCCGGTAGGTCACGCTGCCGCCAGTCACGGTGTAGGCGGGATGGCCGGCCAGCACCTTGGAAAGCGTGCTCTTGCCGCTGCCGTTGCGGCCCATCACGGCATGGATCTCGCCGGCGCGGATGGTGAGATTCACCCCGTGCAGGATCGGTTGGTCCGCCACGCTGGCGTGGAGATCACGGATCTCAAGCAAAACCGGGGCTTCAGGGCGGATCACGGCGGGGCAGGTGGGGCGGACTTGGACGGGAGAGCAGTAAATAACCGTAGCGGCCAGATGGCAGAAACGAAGCCCGGAACCGGAATAGCCGGAATGGAACGTTGATGAAGCGCAGTCGTGAGGCGGAGTCGTAAGGCGGAGTCGTGAAGCGGAGTCGTCAGGCGCAGTCGTGAGGCGGGGTGCGGCTGAAGTAGCGGAACGGAGGAGCGAGATCCTTGCTGGCCCGAACCTCAGGGCGAAGCATTGGCAGGTGAGGGGGCGGTGCCAGGGAGGCAAACCCGATGGCGTTCGCAGGCGGTTGTGGCCGCCGGAACCAGACTTGAATCCGTTGAATCGAAGTGAGTCAAGGGATCCTGAGCAAGCGAAGGACATGCCGCTCGGGACATGCCGCTAGCGAGCTCAACGGATAATCGGCGGGCTGAGGAAGACCCTGCTACCCCACAGAACCCTCCAGCTTGAGGGCGAGAAGTTTGTCGGCCTCGGCGGCGAATTCCATCGGCAATTGGTTAAACACATCGCGGCAGAAGCCGCTCACCATCATCGACACCGCCTCCTCAAAGCCGATGCCGCGGCTCTGGAGATAAAAGAGCTGATCTTCCGAGATGCGGCAGGTGCTGGCCTCGTGCTCGATCGCCGCTTCCGGTTGCTGGGAGCGGATGTAGGGGTAAGTGTTGGCGGCGGCCTGATCGCCGATCAGCATCGAATCGCACTGGCTGAAATTACGGGCGCCAGCCGCCTTCGGCCCTACCTGCACCAGGCCGCGGTAGCTATTGGAAGAATGGCCGGCGCTGATCCCCTTGCTCACGATCGTGGAGCGGGTGCGGGGGCCTACATGGATCATCTTGGTGCCGGTGTCGGCCTGCTGGCGGTTGTTAGTGAGGGCCACTGAATAGAATTCACCCACCGAGTCAGCACCCTGCAGCACACAGCTGGGATACTTCCATGTGATCGCTGAGCCAGTCTCCACCTGGGTCCAACTGATATGACTGCGCTCACCACGGCACTGGCCACGCTTGGTGACAAAATTATAAATTCCACCAACGCCATGTTCATCACCTGCGTACCAGTTCTGCACGGTGGAGTATTTGATCGAGGCATCATCCAAAACCACCAGTTCGACCACAGCCGCATGCAACTGGTTGGTGTCAAACATCGGGGCTGTGCACCCCTCCAGATAACTTACCGAAGCTCCTTCCTCGGCCACGATCAGGGTGCGCTCGAACTGGCCCGTGTCGCCGGAGTTGATGCGGAAGTAGGTGGAAAGCTCCATCGGGCACGTCACCCCCTTGGGGATGAACACGAAAGAGCCATCGCTGAACACCGCCGAATTGAGAGCCGCGAAATAGTTGTCGTTGCTGGGCACCACCGTACCGAGATAGCGCTCGATCAAATCGGCGTGATCCTTCACGGCCTCACTGATCGAGCAGAAGATCACGCCGTGCTCGGCCAACTTCTCGCGATAGGTGGTGGCGATCGAAACGCTGTCGAACACCGCATCCACGGCCACGTTGGAGAGGCGTTTCTGCTCACTTAGAGGAATGCCGAGCTTGTCGAAGGTTTCAAGCAGTTTCGGATCCACCTCATCGAGGCTTCCCTTCTTCTTCTCCTGCTGCTTCGGGGCGGCGTAATAAATGATGTTCTGATAATCGATCGGTGCATGGCCTAGGGCCGCCCAGTCGGGCTCCTCCATCTCCAACCACTGTCTGTAGGCCCGCAGACGGAAATCGAGCAGGAACGCGGGCTCATCCTTCTTACTGGAGATCAGCCGCACCACATCCTCGCTCAGCCCCTTGGCGATCTTCTCGGTTTCGATATCGGTCACGAAGCCGTACTTGTACGGCTGGCTGACCAGATCTCCTACGGCTGCGGTGCTCATGACAAGAAGGGAACTGAGGGAAAGGTCAACCGGAGGTGAGGGCCCGAACCTCCTCCAAGCTGATGGTCTGTTGCTCACCGCGGAAGGGGTTGTCCTCGGTGAGGAAGAGCATGCAGTGGCATTCCTTGCGCTCCCGCATCGGCACGCAGGGGCAGTTCCAGAAAGCCTGGGCCACCTCGGCCTGTTTGTCCTCGTAGTGGCGGCACGGACACAGGGCACCGCCGAGCTCATCCTTGTGGCGGGCCAGGCCCTCAAGCACCACAGCGGTCACGCCCGGATCGCTGCAGAAAAAGGTGCCGGTGCGCTGGGCGTAGGTTTCAGCGAACTTGCGGATCACCTCGAGGCTGTCGGAAACCGGCCGTGCAGCGGCATCTGGCTCGGAGCTGGGGGCGGCGTCGGGAACGGTCACGGCAGACAAGGCAGTGCAGAAGAGGAGGGCGAGGCGCATGGCCCCACACCGACCGGCGGAGATGGCAGAGCCGGAGCAGCCGCAAAGCGACGGGCCGGGCGCATACCATCAATCGCCAATTGCGAAACAAGGAAGTTTCGTTATCTATTCAGCTTAGGGCACCGCTCTTGGGCCCGGGCCCCCGAACCGGGAACCACGCCAGCGTGAAGCGTGGGCAAAGGGCCCCAATTGCTGTCAGGCCGTGGCATCGTGAACAAGAACGGTGGAACCATGACCGCCTCCCCCCCCTCAGGCTCTCCACCGAGTCCACCCCTTAACGGCAGCCGTCGCCGGGGCGGCATTTCTTCTGTTGGCCTCGCCCAGCCAACTGATCTTAAGATTCGGTCCACAACAGCCCCCGTGTCCGCCGAAGCGCCACCGACCCGCGAGGCCGTGCTGTCATTGCTGTTGCGCCATGGTGAAGCCACGGCTGCCGATCTGGCCGGAAGGCTTTCGGTTTCTGTGCAGGCGATGCGTCGCCATCTGCGCGGACTCGAGGAAATGGGCCTGGTGGAAGCCAGTCCCACCCCTGAGGGTCCGGGCCGCCCCAGCAACCGCTGGCGCCTCACCACCGCCGGACACCAACGGTTTCCGAATGGCAGCGAACACTTCGCCCTGGGCCTGCTCCACTCCCTCGCCGGGGCCATGCCCCCCGATGCGCTCCGCCTGCTGCTGAACCAGCAGGCGGTGGAGAAAGCCGGCGATTACCGCCGCCGCATCGGCAACGGCTCCTTGGCGGAGCGTCTGGAGCGCCTGGTCGAGCTGAGGCGGCAGGAGGGCTTCGTGGCGGAGTGCCAGCCCGACCCCGAACAGGGTGGAGCCTGGGTGATCAGCGAGTTCCACTGCTCGGTGATTCGGATCGCCGAGCAGTTCCCGATGCTGTGCGACCAGGAACTGGCCCTGATCAGCCACACCTTTCCCGACTGCCGGATCGAGCGGGTGCACTGGCGCCTCGAGAAAGGTCACTCCTGCGGCTTCCGCCTCAGCCCCGCCGGCGCCGCGCCGTGATCGAAGCGAGCGAGCTGGCGGAACTGGAGGCCACCCTGCTGCCGGCCCTTGAGCGCCATCACCTACGCCTGCTGGCCCACGGCCTGCGCACCTTCCAGTCCGTGGCTGGCCGCCGCCAGGGGCCCCTGCCGGCCATCGATGCCCTGGCGGTCTGGGCCACCAGCCAACCCCAGCTGGCCGGGGATCCGGGTTTCGCCGCCACCTTCCTGGACCAGCTAGCCGGCCTCGGGGAACAACTGGAATCGATCGCAGTCCGCTGGGGCAGAGAACCGCTGGCCCTGGAGCTGGCCGACCTGATCCGCTGGGCCGAGCAGCAGGCCCAGGAGCGGCTGGATCTCTCATCCCTCAGAGCGGACTCGGCAGCCCCACCACCAGGCTGACGCCGGCCAGGGCGACGATGGCGGCGAACAGCCCCCGCCAGCCGGGTCGATCACCCTCCAACCACCAGGCCAGGGGCAGGGCCATCACCGGCGCTGTAGACATCAGCGCCACCGCCAATCCGCCGCTCAGGCCGGCCAGGGCCACCTGCTGCAGCACGATTCCGGCGCTGGTTCCCAGCAGGGTGGCGAGCAGCAGCAAGGGCCAGCGACGCCGTGCCGGCCTCGGCCGGGGCACCCTCAGGGGGATTCGCCCGGCCAGGGGCAGCAGAGCCAGGCTGGCTGCGGCCAGTCGCAGGGTGGCCGCCTGCAGGGGTGAGATCGGCCCCGACAACAGGGCCGCCCGGGAGAGCAGGGCCCCGAGGCTGCCGCACACCAGCGCCCCGAGGGCCAGCAGCACTCCGCCCATCGGCAGCCGTGCCACCTGACCGGAGCTGGATGGATCGCCATCCCGGGCCCCGCAGCCATCGCCCGACGGTACCTGGGCCGCTCCGCGAGCCACGAGCACCACCGCCAGAGTGATCAGGGCGATGCCGCCGATCTGGGCCGGGCCGGGCCACTCCCGCAGCAGCACCACCCCGGCCAGAGTGGTGAAGGCCGGACCACCGGCATCGATGGTGAGGGCCCGCCGGGTGCCGAGCCGGCGCAGGGCGGCGAAGAAGAGGCTGTCGCCCAAGGCGATCCCCACAACCCCGCTGCAGGCGAGCAGCAGCAGGCCCCGGGGCGGAAGCTGCCAGGCCTGGCTGAAGGCAAAGGGCAGCTGAAGCACCACCGCCAACAGATTCTTGAGCAGGTTGAGCTGCACGGCCGACAGGGAGGTGGGCAGTCGGCGCCACAGCAGGCTGGCGAGGGTCCAGCAGAGGGCCGCCAGGAGGGCGGCTGTGGCCGGCAGTAGGGCGGCCGTGGCCGGCAAGGGGAAAGAAAGCAGGGGGAAGAAGGGCAGATGAATGGGCGGCAGGGACGACAACCGGGGCTTGGGCTTGCGATCATCGCCAGTGCCTCCCCCCTCCGGGTGTCCAGTCCCGGCGAGCCAGCGTGAGCGGCAGCATCTCCAGCCCCAGCGACACCCCCGCCAGCGACCCCACGGCCACCGCCGCCGAGACCGGGGCGATCGCCGACGCGATCAGCTTCTTCCGGCTCAGCTGCGGTCGCTGGCGCTCCCAGCGCAGCAGCCACCACCTGCTGCATCGCCAGGCAGAGGCCGGCAGCTCTTACATCGAGGTGGTGGAACTCGAAGCCGGCGATCCCCAGCTGGTGGCGATCGCCGAGCTCCACGGCGAGGATCCCGACAACCTGGTCGGGGGCTGCCGGGTGCGCTGGAGCGGTTCGATGGCCTGGGACAAGGCCGGCGAAGCCCATGAGGGCGAGAGCGTGTTCGGCCTGATCCCCACCGACACCCTCGGCCGCGAGGGCCTGCTGCTGCGCGACCGCGGCTATGCCGAGACGGCACCTGTGGCGGGCCGCTTTGCCATGGACGAGCGGGACGCCCTGCTGCTCACCACGGCCTACGAAACGATGAACAGCCTCGAACGGTTCAGCTTCGCCGGGCCGAACGTGCGGCTGCGCACCAGCACGGTGGAGGGGCTCTCCAACACCGCCTCCTTCTGCATCGAGACGCGGGTCGAGGGCGCTGCCGCCAGCGAATCCGCAGCGGCTCCGCTCAAAGAGAGCACTGCGGCGGGGTCCAGCGGCGCCGTGAAACCAAGGGAGAGTGTGTCGCTGCTGGGCTGGTGAGCCTCGTATGTGCCACACGACAGAGCGCCATTGACGCCACCGTGGTGCCGCTGGGATGCCGCAGGGATCCTGCGGTGGTGGACCTGTGACGCCACCGTGATGGCCGGCTGTCACAGGGCCGGGCTCACCATCGGCGGGGACCGTGATAAGCGGCTGCCGAGCTGCTGCGGGCCTGGTGGAACGGGCGCCTACTCGAAGGGGTGGCCCCGGCTGCAACGTTACGGTCTGTTAGTCATGTCGTGACCGGCGGAAGCCAGGTGCGGCCGCACTTCTACGATCTCCTCCACGGATGCCGGACCCCGCGTGGCTCTTCCCCTCCTCAAGTACGCCCCCACCACCCAGAACTCCCGGGTGGCTCCCCTCCGGGTGGGCTCCGACGAGGATCCCAAGGCCAACTCCATTGACAAGGCTCTCAGCCGCGAAGACCAGAACTTCGTGATTGAGGCCGCCTATCGGCAGATCTTCTTCCATGCCTTCAAGGTCGACCGCGACCGCACCCTGGAGTCCCAGTTGCGCAACGGCCAGATCACCGTGCGGGATTTCATCCGCTCGTTGTGCCTCTCAGACACCTTCACCCGCAGTTTTTATAACCTCAACAGCAATTACAAGGTGGCCCGGCACCTGGTGGAAAAGCTGCTGGGCCGCCCCACCCACGGCAAATCCGAGGAGATCGCCTGGTCGGCCGTGATCATGACCAAGGGCATCAAGGGTGCCGTGGATCAGATCCTGGATTCCGAGGAATACCTCGAGAATTTCGGCTACGACACCGTTCCCTACCACCGCAATCGGGTGGTGGGCTCCCGTGAGGTGGGTGAAACCCCCTTCAACCTCACCTCCCCCCGCTACGACGCCTACTACCGGGGCATCCTGGGCTTCCCTCAGATCGTGTACACCGGCACCGCCAAGGCCTTCCCGGCCCGGGCCCAGCAACGCCGTGGTGGCTTCCCCGAGGACTACCTCCCCTGGGTGCGCAGCCTTCCCGCCCTGCGCGGTGTGGGAGCCCCCCAAGGCAGCACCAGCTTCGATTACCTCTCGAAGGTTCCCTACCGGAGCATCGGTCGCTGACGGTCAGGGTCGCGGCATCCGCTCGAACAGCCCGGGATGGGGAGCGAGAACCCACCCGTGCCTTCCGGGGAGTCCTAAGGACTCCTTTTTTTTATGGACCGGGGCGGGGCAGCAGCTGGCTGCCTTAGCGGTGGAATCACGAACCAATCACCCCGCAGGGGGTCAGTGGATGCTGACCACCAGCCGGCCCCAGGCCCCCCTGAGAGGAATCGTCAGCAGACTGATCCCGAACGAAATCTTCAGCTGTGAGCCAGAAGACACTGACATCCTTGGCCATGATGACGTTGCGGCAGCTGCGTCAGATCGCCAGCGACCTCGGTGTCTCCCTGTACAGCCGCAAGTCGAAGGAGCAGCTGGTGGAAGCGATCAGCACCCGCCAGGAAGAAACCGGCCTGAGCCTTGCCGCGATCGAGGCCGAGATGGCCCCGGCGCCCCGCCCGGCCGCCGAGACGCGGGTGGTGTTCCTGCCCCGCGATCCCCAGTGGGCCTATGTGTTTTGGGATATCGCCGAGGCTGACCGCGCGGCCGCCCATGCCGCCGGCGCCAGCCAGCTCTGCCTGCGGGTGGCCGACGTGACCGGCCTAGCCGGCGGCTCCTCCCACCCCCACACCCTTCAGGAGGTGGTGGTGGATGCCCAGGCCACTGAGTGGTATCTCCCCGTTCCTCTCTCCGACCGCGACTACCGCGTGGAGCTCGGCTTCCGCAAAGCCGGCCTCGCCGGCAGCTGGATCTCCCTGGCCTTCTCCTCGGTGGCCCGGGTGCCGGCCCTCAATCCCTCTGAGCAGATCCTCGATCAGTTCATTCCCTTCTCCCTCGACGCTGCCCCCTCCTCGGTCCTGCCGACGCCGATCGAGTCCGCCGACACCGGCCTGCATGAGCGCCTCTACCAGACCGCCACGGCCCGCTGGCGCCGCCTCGGCCGGGGTTCGGAGGCCTTCCATGAGCTCGAGGATTCGGGCCTTTCCGATTCCGCCTTCTCCGCCTCGGGTGTGGGCCTTTGGGCTTCGGGCCGCAACGAATCCGGCGGCGGCCTGGCGGCCCGCCAGCGCTCCTTCTGGCTGGTGGCCGATGCCGAACTGATCGTGTATGGCGCCACCGACCCGGCGGCCCGGCTCACCATCGGCGGCGAGGAGGTGCCCCTCACCCCTGAGGGCACCTTCCGCATCCAGGTGCCCTTCCGCGACGGCCAGCAGCTCTACCCGATCGAGGCGGTGGCCGCCGATGGCGTGCAGAAGCGCAACATCACCCTCGAGTTCCGCCGCTCCACCCCGGA
>Ga0207941_1000080_pt1 | contig 28901 bp, 29 predicted proteins | sample LakMenEpi13Sep12_FD_150695 | JGI IMG/M metagenome (GOLD analysis project Ga0207941, IMG submission 150695) | Freshwater microbial communities from Lake Mendota, WI - 13SEP2012 deep hole epilimnion (SPAdes) | ecosystem: Environmental > Aquatic > Freshwater > Lake > Epilimnion/Euphotic zone ...
TTTTTTTGTGCGTTCTCTTGGGTAAATCATTGGCGGCTTGGGGCTACCGGAGACACCTGAAACCGTTTTGGTTTGCGTATCGCCTGTGGTTGCGCAACGACTGCATTGACTTGAGTGCGGCATTTGCCTATCACACTTTGCAGTCTTTCCTCCCGGCCCTTTTGATTGCCATGGCTTTGGCATCCAGATTGCTTGGGAAAGATCAGGTGTTGCTAGCCCGTTTGGTAGAGCTTGTTGGACAGGTTCTTCCTGAGCCGATGCTTCCAGTCTTTGCAACCACCTTGGATCGCTTTTCGCGTCAAGGCCCTGGTGCTGGGGCGTTAGGAGTGTTGTTATTGGCCCTCAATGCCAGCAACATTTATCTGACGTTGCAGCGTGGGGCCGATCGTCTTTGGTGGAACAGGCCTTATGGTTTTGATGATTTGAGCCTAGGGCAACTTGTGCGTCGATTTTTGCTCCTAAGGCTTAAGGCAATAATTCTAGTGCTTCTAATTGGCCCCTTGCTTATAATGGATCAACTGGTTAGCTCTGTGCGTTTTTTTGGTTCAACTTGGTTGCGAAACCTTATTTTTGACTCACTGCCAACGCAGTGGACTTGGTTTGCTTCTGTTTCCTATGGTGTAGACGTACTTCTCTCATTATTTGTTAATTTTTTGGCCACCCTTCTGTTCCTCTGGTTGCTGCCTTCCCGCCGTGTATCATTAAGATTTCTACTTCCTGGCTCTATTCTTGTGTCTATTTCGGTGACCTTTCTGAATCTGATGCTGGGTAGAACTTTGTTGACTTTAGGACTGCGTTTTCAGGCTTATGGTTTGGTTGGAGGCGTTTTGGTGCTCACTCTTTGGATGTGGTTATTGGGCGTTACTCTGTATTATGGACAGTGTCTTAGTGTCGTTCTCTCGAAGCGGTCTGCATGGGAGGCGATCCGCACTTCTTGATCTTTGAAGTTTGTCCGCCAGGGGGGAGGATGGAACCGGATGATGATTTTCGTTGTCAACGCTGATGCAGCGCCCTTCTTTGCCATGGTCCTGGATCGCGCTTGCGCTACTCCTCTTGCTTCTTCCGGGCCCTGTCCGTCGCCTGCTCTTTGAAATCGCCGGTGGCTTCACCTTGTTGGTGTTTTTGATCCCTTTGTTGGCGGCAGGTCTTGGTTTGTTAGCTTGGCAATTTTATCGACGTCGTTTTCGCACCTGCGCTAAGTGCGGCATGGTGAGTATGGGGACCTCCCAATGTCCAGCCTGTGGTGCCGACCTGGACAGCAGTGCCGCTGGATTGGGATTTGGGCCGAATGGCGACGAACTTAACGCCAGTGATGTCACCATCAACGTGAGTGCCGTTGATGTGGGCTCATCCCCAAATTCGGCATCATCCAAGTTGGATTCTTAGATGCGATTTTGTTTGCCATCCAATCCTCTCGGGGGAGTCACAGACTGTGTTTAGGGAAGACCAGCAGCTGTTCGGCCCATTTCCATCAGCCTGCGTTCCCTGAGATAGAGAAAAAGGGGCCCTCCGCAGGCAAAAGCGATAGTTACACAGATCAGCAGCACCCAGGGCAGCCCTTTCATCGCAAGCCTGCGGCTTTCTGTCACCATCCACACCGTGAACGCGGTCGCGGCCACAGCTAGATCGCGACTGAGGGACTGGGCGGCGGGATTGGCGTTGGCAAGGCGCACAAATAGACCCAGATCAAAGGCCTTCCCATGGGCCTGCATGAAGGCAATATTCGCTTGCCAAGTCAAAACGGCACCGGCGATCGCCAATGTCAGGTAAAGCCAGGCGAGCGGGTTATTGCCGCTTGCGGCAGGGGCGGGGGAGGATTGGCTCATGGTTGGTAGGGCTGTGCTGGTTGTTCGGGACGTTCTGGATCCCAGATCTGCACTTCTTGCTCCACTTTCTCCAGGAGGTGGACGCAGTGATTGACGTAGGCCTGAGCACGGCGATGCAGGGTGGCCATCGCCTCTACTTCCAGATCACTGGCCTGTAACTGGGCAAGACAGAGTTCTAAAGCCGTTTGAGCTTCCCGGAAATTGAGGTCATCGACACCATCCAATCCCTCGTCTGAACCAAGGGGGATGCCTTCTTCAGGGGCTACCGGTGTTTCCGGGACCTGGGCTGGTGGACGTCTTTTGCTGGGAGTCATGGAAGCGGAGGATCACAAACTGGAGGGCAGTGGCTGGAGACTCAGGGTCTGGGCCAACACCCGACCATCGACAAAGCGCAATTCCACCGTATCTCCCGCTCGCAGTTGGGTGACACGGCTTACGAGCTTCCCTGTGGGGTCGCGCACCAAGCAATAGCCGCGGCTTAGGGGGCGCAAGGGGGAGAGGGCTGCTAAAAGCCGTTGTTGTTGCTCCAATTCCTGCCGTTGACTGGCGAGCAGTCGGCGGGGATGCAGATGTTTGAGTCGCTCTTGTTGGTGCTTGAGTTGCTGATGCAACCCCATAACTCTCATCTCTGCCCGTTGGCGCAGGTGCTGGCGCAATTGCAGCAAACCTTGGCTAATCGCTGATCGATCCGGCAGAAGCGCCACAAGGGCTGCAGTAGGAGTGGCGGCCCGATAGTCGGCGATCAGATCGGCAATTGTGGTGTCATCTTCATGGCCAAGCCCGCAGACCACCGGCACGGGAGCGTGGGCTAACGCAAGGGCCAAATCTTCACCGTCGAAAACTGCCAGATCCTCACGGCTGCCGCCACCGCGGGCCAGCACGATCGCGTCCAGCCCAAGTAATTCACTGTTTTCGCCCAGCCGCCGCAGTGCCGCGAGGATGCGGGCCTCCACTGCCCCCTGCACTGGGATGGGAACCACCAACAAGGCGGTGGCAGGCCATCGTTCCTTGGCGGTACGCAGCATGTCGGCGAGGGCGGAACTTGGCACGCTGGTCAGCAGGGCGATACGTCTCGGCCAGGGGGGCAACGCCCGCTTGCGTTCGGGCTCAAACCATCCCTGCGGTGCCAGCCGGGTCCGAACCCGCTCGAATTGCCGCATCACCGCGCTTAGGCCGGGGCGCACATCCAGGATCTGCACGGTTAAGTTGGCCCGCGCCGCCCAGAAATTGAGTTTGCCCACCACGATCACCGCGTCCCCCTCCTCCGGAATGAAATCGATTCGGGCTAGCTGGGACGCCCAGATCACCCCTGAGATGGAGGCTTCGCCGTCGGTGAGGGTCAGCCAGAGATGGCCTTTTTTTACCTGGGGCCGGCTGGCCGTGGCCTCCAGCAGAAAACGGGGAGCAAAACCCCGATCCAGCAAGGTACCAATGGCTTGATTAAGTTCGATAACGTTGTATCGCGGCAGTCGCCCAGTCTCTGAAGTTCCGGCGTTCACAGGTCTTCAGGCAGATTCGGCAAGTTCAGCAAAGTTCTGTCCAAAACCCAGTGGCCTGCAGATTAGGGGGCAAAGGCGCTGAGCCGCTACTGCAGCCCCTGCTTGGTCGCACCGCCTGCTCAAGTGGGCTCTGGATATCACCGGCTTCCTTGAGGCACCTGCTGGTTGGCCTGCCGTAGTGGAGGCTTTGGTGTTGCTACTGCTTGGGTCGGATCCTCAGGCCAGGCGTGTTTGGGATAGCGTCCGCGCAGCTCCCGCCGGGTTTGGGCATACCCACCACGCCAAAACCCCGCCAGGTCGCGGGTGATGGCGGCCGGTCGACCCGCCGGCGAGAGCAGATGGACGGTAAGGGGCAGGGTGCCGCCAAGCAAGGGCGGGATGGAATCACATCCAAACATTTCCTGTAATCGGACCGCCAGCACAACTTCTTCGATCCCATAAATCAGCGGGACCCGCCGGCCTGATGGCACATCGAGGCTGGTGGGCAGCAGGGCTTCCAGGGCGCTGCGTTGCTGCCAGTCCAGCCCGCCCCAGAGTGCTGCCTCCAGATCGAGCTCCTGAAGCTCTTGAAGACTGCGCCGTCCTGCCACTTGGGGGCCCAGCCAATCCGGCAGGGTGGCTAAGAGCACCTCGTCGCAGCAATCAGGCCAGGGTGCTCCCAGATGCTTGTGGGCCAGAGTTAATCGCTGTTGCAGTTGGCGGCTGCGGGGGGTCCATGGCAGACACTCCAGACCCAAATTGCACACCGCCTCCAGCAAGGTGCTCACAATGGCGGCCGGATCGGCTTCGGGCCAGGGTGTCACTTCCAGTTCCAGGGAGTCCAGTCGGCGGACCCGCTCGCACCGCACTCGACCAGAGTTGCCATCCCAACGGGTCCTCAGGGTGAGGTTGGCGGTTTCGCCCGCCAGGCTCTCGATCTGGGCCGCTGGAATCGCCACGGCAAGAAGCACGCGGGCCTCCTGTTGGTGGCCTTCCACCCGGGCGATGGCCAGGGCTTCGGCGCCACAGAGAGGGTCCCCACTCGCCAGGCGAGCGCCGCCCCCATGGCGCATCAGTACGGCGCCGTCCCCCTTGCCGCGCCCCAGGGCGATGCGTTCGGGATAGGCCCAACAAAGCATTTGTCCGGCAATCAGATCTTCGGATTGATGTGGATCTGGGTCAGCGGCGCCAGCGGGTTTCCGGTGGGTGGTCGCCGCTTGAGCCACCTGTTTCTTGAGCTGCTGTATCGCCTCACGCCAGGGGCCCGATCGCCCGCCCCTGCGCAGCCAGTCGAGTCGATGCAGCAGGTCGGCTCCCACCTCGCGAGCGTCCAGGGGATCCCGCTCACTGAGCAGCGCCGCCACCGCGCAGCCCTGGTCCAGCCATCCCCGTTGGGCGGCCAACAGCAGCATGTGACTAAGCCGCGGCGGTAAGCCGATGCCGGCCATGGCCTTGCCGTGGGCCGTGATGCGCCCTTTGTAATCAAGGGCACCCATCTGAGCCAGTAGCCGTCTTGCGTTCTCAAGCGGTTGGGGTGGCGGCGGCTGCAGCCAGGGCAAATCCGTCCCGTCGGCGCTGCCCCAGGTGGCCAGTTGCAGGGCTAGGGGCAGGGGGTCCGCCTGTAAGAGTTCGGGGGGATCGAAGGCGGGACGGCGGGCTTGCTCGGCTGGCGACCAGAGCCGTAGGCAGCGTCCAGGCCCGAGCCGGCCAGCCCTGCCACAGCGTTGGGTGGCGCTGGCCTGGCTGCAGGGTTGGGTGACTAGCTGGTCCATTCCTCGTGCGGGGTCGTAGCGGTTAACCCGACTGAGGCCGCTGTCGACGACCAGCCGGACGCCCGGCAGGGTCAAGGAGCTTTCGGCGATGGAGGTGGACAGGACAATTTTGCCGGCCTTGGATTTGGCCGGGGCGATGGCCTGGAGCTGGGCTTCCAGGGACAGGTGTCCGTGCAGGGGCACGCACTCCAAGGTTTGCCCCCATGGGGTCTCTGCGATAGCCCGCAGACAGTTGACGATCTCCCTTTGGCCTGGAAGAAAAACCAACACCGTTTCGCCATCGCGGCGTTGTCCCAGCCAATGCTCCTCCAAGCCCCGCAGCACCTGCCTCGACAGACTTTCCCTTTCCCTGGGTACCTGGTATCGCACATCGACGGGATGGCTGCTTCCAGGAACCGTGATGACCGCGGCCCCTCCCATACTGGTCGCCAGGGGCTCCAGGTCGAGGGTGGCGGACATCAGCAGCACCAGCAGGTCGGGGCGCAGCTCCTGACGGGCATGGCGCAGCAGCGCCAGGGCCAGGTCGGCTTCGGCCCCGCGCTCATGGAATTCATCGAAGATCACGGCACCGACCCCCATCAGTTCGGGATCCCCCTGCAGGCGCCTGAGAAACAGACCAGTTGTCATCACTTCCAGCCGGGTGGCTTTGGAGGTGCGATGGTCGAAGCGCACGCTGTAGCCCACCTGGCCGCCAGGGCTTTCGTGGAGGGCCTCCGCCAAGCGTTGAGCCGCTGATCGGGCCGCCAGTCGACGGGGCTGAATCAACAGGATTCGGGTTGGCTCCGGCAGCTGCTCAAGCAGGGCCAGGGGAACCCTGGTTGTTTTACCGGCTCCCGGGGTGGCCTGGAGCAACAAGGTGCCCCGGCCGATGAGGGTGTCGGTGATCAGCGCCAGGGACGCGTCGATCGGCAGGGGGGGCGCCAGGGGAGTCAGCGCACGTGGCGAATGCCGTCGACGGGGTGATAAACCTCACCGGTGGTTTCTTCGTAGACGATGGCTGGCAACCCAGTTTCGAACATGGTTTGCAGGGCTTCTTTGAGATAGGGGTTCCAGCCGCCAGTCGTCACTTTGCCGTGGCGAACGGTCCAGTCCCAGGTGCCCTGCAGGTCCCTGGGGATTCTGCCTTCCCGATCCCTGCGGGCGACCAGATCCTGGGATTCGACAATGCCCACCAAGATCGGATCCTTGCCATAGGCCGGCGTGATGCTGAGTTCCAGCCGGATGGGATCGTCCTTCACCAGTTTGAGCCGGAACCTTGGCGGCAGCTTCAGGCCGTTCAGTACGGCGGCCACTACCCGTGTCCTCTGGTCCACCATCAGCGTCTCCCGGATTGTGCAGTCCGATCGCTGAGCCTATTCACCGATGGTCTGGGTCTCAGCTTGGATCGACGGGAGTGGCCGGTTCGCCGTTGTCGCCACTGAAGCGGACCGTGAGCAGGTCCTCGCGAGTGATTCGGCCTTGGGCATCTAGGAGTTCGGGATGGATCGTTAACTTGCCGGTGCGGTCGACGGGCCTGTCGCCCTTGGGCTTGGTTTGGGTGCTGCTGTCACCGGGTCGGGGAATCGCCTGAAAACCTCTCCCCATCACTTGAAAGGCTTGCCACAGCAGAAGCAGAAAGCAACCGGCGTAGATCAGGGGAAACAGTCGCTCGAGCAGTTCGAAGGAATGGGAAGTGACGTTCATGGGCCGGTCTTTGCCCCTGGCCGATGGAATCCCTCCATCATCGCCGCTCGGCCGCAGATTCGTTGGTCGCGAGCATCCAGGCCCAAAGGGTGGTGCAGGCTGCCCCGAAGGCGAGGAAGGCCAACAAGAGGCGACTCGTGTCCATGGTTAGTTGGAAAACTTTATAAATCCTAGGCTGGCATGGCCGTGGGCGCGGTCTTCGAGTCGCCAGGATGGGCCCATGGGTCTGAAGCTTCCTGTGCCTCGTTGTTTGCCCCCGAATCGGCTCCGTTGCCTCGGCACCCTGCTCGTGGCCCTGCTGGCCCCCTGCGCGTTGCCGATTCCAGGGACCACTTTTGCGGCGGCCCAGGCTTTCCCCAATGGTTCCCCGTTGGTGCGCCAGTCCTTCGTGGCTGAGGCGGTGCGCCGTTCAGGTCCTGCCGTGGTGACGATCGAGACCGAACGCACCTTGACGCCGGCTGCGGCTGGCTCTGAACCCGGCCCGCTGGACGATCCCTTATTGCGCCGTTTCTTCGGTATGCCGCCGGCCGTCCAGCGGGGCCCTCGCAAGGTTCGGGGTCAGGGCAGCGGCGTCATTTTTCAGGCCCAGGGGTTACTCCTTACCAACGCCCATGTGGTGGAGGGCGGTGCACGGGTGACCGTGGGGCTTCAGGATGGCCAGCGAGTCGAAGGTCAGGTGGTAGGCCTTGATCGCGTCACGGATTTGGCGGTGGTCCGGCTTGCTCACAGTGGGCCATGGCCGGTCGCTCCCCTGGGCAACTCCGATGAGCTGAAAGTAGGCGAATGGGCGATTGCCGTTGGCAATCCATATGGTTTGGATCAAACCGTGACTCTTGGCATTATCAGCAGCCTTAATCGCAGCGCCAGTAAATTAGGCCTTTCCGGTAAGCGTCTAAATCTGATTCAAACCGATGCAGCGATTAATCCTGGTAACTCAGGAGGGCCTTTGCTGAATGCGGATGGGGAAGTGGTTGGCATCAATACTCTGGTGAGAACAGGCCCCGGAGCTGGGTTGGGATTCGCGATTCCGATCAACAGGGCTCGATCAATCGCCGCCGAGATTGTGGCTACTGGAAAAGTGATTCACCCCGTGATCGGAGTGTCTTTAGATGCCTTGCCGGTTGGTCCTGGTGGACAACCCCAACAAGGGGCTTTGGTGGTGAACGTGTTGGAATCGGGTCCAGCTGCCCGATCTGGCGTGCAGAGCGGCGATGTGATCATTGCCGTCGAAGGGAGGATTGTGCGCAGCCCTTCCGAGGTCATAACTGCGGTAGAAGCCAGTGGAGTGGGAAGACTCCTGACCCTGGGTCTCCTGCGCGCCGGGCGACCCCTGCAGATCAAGGTGTTGCCAGGGGAGTGGGGTCAGGTCCAGTAGTCAAAAGTTGCCCAGGCAGGTCAAAGCACGTCGAAGCTGGGCTGTCGCGTCCCTGGCCGCAGCGATTCGATCACGTCGGGTCGCAGGGCCAGTTCCTGGGCTACCCGGGATGGCGAATCCAGTTGCTGACGCATCATCCATTGGGTGGCCGCTTTCTGGCTGTGCCAGGCCTGGAGCAGCTGCTTGGCGAGGCCCTGGAGAGTCTGGATGTCGACCGTTGAGTCGATGGCACGACTCATGCGCTCCATTTCGAATTTTTGACCCAGTGAAAGAGTGAGAGGTTCAGACATGGGGAAAAGGGCTATCGAAAAAGCTGAGCCAAGGCTACGAACTGTTTCAAGTGCCCAGGTATCCAATGCGACATGTAGGTCTGGCTGGAAGCAAAAACCAGCATTTGCTGATGAATGCCGCTTCGATTGGGCCCCCTGGGTCGCTGATGGCTGGGTACTTAAACCCCTTGGTAATGGGGGCGTTGAGGCGCAGTTTTTGATCTTGAACCATGCCCTGGAATGGATGTTGCTTGGGCAGGCGCGAAGCTGCGCAAGGATCGATCCGTTTTGGCCAGGTCAGAGCTTGCACATGACTTGGGGTCCTGGGCAGGTTGGGCAGGGCTAACGGGCCGGCGCGGTTTGTGATAAGGGGATTGTTCCGTCCTGGTGAGTGATTTTCAGGATTTGCGGCCTGCAGTTTTGGATTTCTGTTTGAGGCGATTGGCTTCGCTTTTCTGTCTGCGGGCTTCCTGTTCACGGGCCTGCTCGGCTTCCTGGCGCTCTTCCTCCTTTTTCTGCAGGTAGTAGGCGTAATCCCCGCGATAGACGACCAGCTCGCCATCGCGCAGCTCGACAATGCGGTTAGCCACCCTGGAAATGAAGTATCGGTCGTGGGAAACCACTAGGGCCGCCCCTTCGTAGGCCCGCACAGCATCCTCCAGCATCTCCTTGGCTGGAATGTCGAGGTGATTGGTGGGCTCGTCCAGGACCAACAGGTTGCATGGGGTCACGAGCATCAGGGCAAGGGCGAGGCGCGCTTTCTCCCCACCACTGAGTTGGCCAACGTTCTTGAACACAGAGTCATTGCTGAGCCCAAACCGGCCTAGAAGACTGCGCACCTGGGTTTGGGTCCAGTCGGGGACGGCGCTGAACAGGGTGTCGATCACCGTCCGATTTAGGTCGAGGGCCTCAGCCTGGTTTTGCTCGAAGTAGGCGGGAATCACATTGTGTTCCCCGATTCCCCCTTCCCCCTCCTCTGGTTGTTCCAGACCCAGCACAAACCGAAGCAAGGTAGATTTACCGGCCCCATTGGGGCCTACCAAGGCGATGCGATCGCCCCTTTCGACCTCCAGGTTGGCGCCCAGAAACAGCAGCCGATCGTCGTAGCTGTGGCTGAGATCCTTTAGGGAAGCGACCAATCGGCCGGAACGGGGTGCCGGTGGAAACTGGAAACGGGGCCCCTCCGTCCCTTCGAGCGGAGCTTCAATGCGCTCCACTTTGTCCAATAACTTCTCGCGGCTTTTGGCCTGGGTGCTGCGGGTGGCACTGGCCCGGAAGCGGTCGATGAAGGCCTGTTGCGTGCCCAGCTCCTTTTGCTGCCGCTCATAGGCGGCCTGGGTGGCTTCCCGTTCGAGTTCCTTCTGTTCGAGGTGCTGGCTGTAGTTCCCCAGGTAGGTGCGTGAGATGCCCCGTTCCGTGGCAACAATCTGATTGCAGACCCGATCGAGGAAAGTGCGGTCATGGCTGATGACAACCAAGGGGACGGTCTGTTCCAGCAGATAGCTCTCCAGCCACTGAATAGTTTCCACGTCAAGATGGTTGGTGGGTTCATCCAACAGCAGCAGGTCGGGATCCTGAAGCAGAATTTTCCCCAGGGCGATACGCATCTGCCAACCGCCGGAGAAGTCTCCGACAGATCGTTCGGCCAGCTCGACAGTGAAGCCGATCGTGGGCAACAATTTGTCGATGCGAGCCTCCAGTTCATAGCCATGCAGGGCCTCGAAGCGGCTCTGGAGACGACCGAGTTCTTCGATAAGTCGATTCAGGAGCTCGGCATCGTCAGCCGCCTGCTCCGTCGCCATCTCGTTTTCGACCAGTCGCATGCGATTTAGCACCTCGGCCGCTTCCCCAAACGCCTGAAACAGCTCCTGGCGCACACTCCGCAGGGGATCGACATCAAATTCCTGTTGCAGATAGGCGATGCGAGGATCGCCTTTGCGTACCACTTGGCCGCTGCTGGGCTCCTCAAGTCCGGCGATGATCCGCATCTGGGTGGATTTGCCTGCGCCATTTACGCCCACAAGTCCGATGCGGTCCCCGGCCTTCACCTCCCAACTCACATCTTTGAGCACCTCGCCAGTGGGGTAGATCTTGCCGATACGTTCGAGGCGCAGCACGGAGAAAGGGATCCCTAAGTCCCTTCATCATCCCCCGGCGCCAGGGGCCCTTGCGTCAGGCCGGTCCGTCAGACTGGTGGGCCGCTGCTTCCAGCAGACAACAGCAGGGTTCCCGATGATCAATCGCCTTGAGCAGGTGGCTGCCCTTGTGGTGGCGGCCGGCCTGGCCCTCGTGAGCTATTGGCTGTTTTTCAGCTGGGCCCAAGGGGGGGGAGCCCAGCACCGCCGCCTGCCCCCACCCCGCTCGATGGGGGTGCCAAGAGAGCTGGGCGGCCCCGCTGGAGAGATAGGGGGCGGGAGAGCGCCGTTGCCCTCAAAGACCGCCGCGGGCCTTGAGCAACCATTGTTTGGTGTCCAGATCGTCGAGAGTGGCGATGTGGGCTCGCACCTCCTGAATCGACACCGGCAGCCCTAGGGCGGCGCCGATCTCGACGATGCGTGAAAGCGTGCCGCTGGGATCTTGGAGGGCTTGACGGAACAGGGCCTGGGTCAACACCTCATCAGCACTGATCCTGCTGTATAGGAGGGCGGCGTTGCCAGGCGACGGGTTGCCAGAGGATGGAGATGCGGAACGACTGACGGCCATCGTGAGGGGGCTGCTGCGGGGGCGATCTACCCCCATCTTCTACTTCGGTTTGCTCTGGGGGATCAGGCTGCGGCGGCTTGATCATCCACGTCGGTGCCGGTGGCGGAGGCATCTTCCATGCTGCGGGCATCCAGGCAGAGAACCTTGCGCAACTGGGCGTAATTGGCCGCCAGGGACGGTTGCCCTTCCTGTTGGGCTCCAAATTCCGCCCGTTGCAACACATGGTGCAGGTGCGTCAGCAGGTATGGACTGATCACCGCCGACACCAATACATCACTGCGTTCGGGACTGCGGCGTTGGCTGGCTTGGCTTTTGACCTGCGGGCTGGCCGCTGGCGTCTTGGGGCGAACAGGGGTGGATCGGGCCATGGCACGGACCGGTGCGGTACTGCAAGCATAGTGCTGGATACTATCCCTGAAGATCTCTGTACACTTCTTCCTAGCCTTGCGGATCTCCGCAGCCAGATTTCTGCAGCCGTGGCCACCCGTCAGACCTCCTCAAGCGGGCGATCCAAGTCACCCCGAATCCAGGTGGTGCTCCCTGAAGACGTCTGTGAAAGGTTGTCCAGCTTGGCGGAGGCGGAGTCGCGGACCGTCAGCAACATGGCCAAGGTCCTGATCCAGCAAGGCCTAGACCGTATCGAACGCCGGCAAGGCCAGGAGGCGCCCACCGGCAGCGCCCGCTTTCGCGAGATCCTCGAACGCCAGCAACGAATGGGAGCTCGCCGCCTCAAAGGGGTCCCTCGCCGTCTGCGCTTACCTCGCACCCATGGCTGATCAGGAACCACAACCCCGAGAAGGAGTTAGGCGATGTTCAAGGGTTGGAGCGCCTTGCTGCTGCTAACTCTGGTGCTGGGCCCAGAGACCTAGGACTGCAGCTTTACGGGCGCCGGTCACCGAGGGCAGGGAACCGGCATGGCCCTGCTGGTGCCACCAGGCCAACAGGGCGAAGGCCAAGGCTTCCCGCTGGGAGTCGCCGATGCCCAGGTCGGCCAGGGGGCGTACGGCCAGGCCGCGGCAGCGGCGTCGTAGCTGGTCCATCAGCATGCGATTGCGGGCGCCGCCGCCGGCCACCAAGAGTTCCAGGGGGCGAGGGCCCCGCTCAAGATCTTGGGCAACGACTGCTGCCGTCAAGGCTGTGAGGCTGGCTAGGGCGTCGGCGGGGTCCCGGGAGCCCTGCTCAACCAATTGGCGGAGCCGCTGGTCCAGGTCGGAGGCGCCAAATAACTCACGGCCGGTGGATTTGGGCGGTCGCTTCAGGAAGTAAGGCTCCTGTAGCCATTGCTGAATCAACGCTTCGTTGACCTGGCCGCCCAGTGCCCAGGCCCCTTGGTCATCGAAGCTGAGCTGCCCCTGGCTGAAGCGTTGCACCGCCAGGTCAATCAGGGTATTTGCGGGGCCACAATCCCAGCCCAGCACAGGGTTGCGCCGTTCAGGTCCGACTCCGGGAGGCAGCAGGGTGAGATTGGCGATACCGCCAAGGTTCAGCAAGGCTCGCCAGCCGCCGATGCCCCCAACCAAGGCCGCATCAGCGGCAGGCACAAGGGGAGCACCCTGGCCCCCCAGGGCCAGATCGGCACTGCGGAAATCAAAGACCACCGGCCGACCCAGCAGCTCGGCGAGCAGCGGACCTTGCAGCAATTGCCAGCTCAGGCCCCGCCGTTGGGCCGTTGGTGGGCGGTGCCAAATGGTTTGGCCGTGACATCCCACCAGTTGGCTCTCCCCCCCAGGGTCGCAGGCCCGGGCCGCTTGCGCTTGCGTTTCGGTGACCGCTTCAGAGAGATCCAGCAGGTTGGCGGCCGCAAGGGGCTTGCCCTGACCGATTGCCACCAGGCTGCGCCGCAGATCTGGGGCGTAGGGGGTGGCAGCCGAGGCCAAGACGCGCCATTGGGGGCGGTCGGGGCGGCCTGAAAATTCCGCCAAAACAGCATCCACGCCATCGGCACTGGTGCCGCTCATCAGACCAAGAACCCTCATGCTGTCTATGGAGTCAGGCCGTTTTCAGCGCCTGTAGGTCTGGATGGGGCCATGGCCACATTTGCGTCATGCGTTTGGGGTCCCAATCCCGGCATCGGTCGGTGGCAACGGCCTTCGCCCTGGTTCAACGATTGGGCTGGGGGGTCATGCGCAGGTAGGGACGGATCTCGGTGACCCCTTTGGGGAACTTGGCCCTGGCCTCTTCGGTCGGTATAGAGGGGACGACCACGCAATCTTGCCCATCTTTCCAATTGACGGGGGTGGCCACCTGGTGGTTGTCGGTGAGTTGCAGCGAATCAATAACCCTCAGAATTTCATCGAAATTCCGGCCTGTGCTGGCTGGATAGGTAATCTGGAGACGAAGCTTTTTGTTGGGATCGATGATGAACACCGATCGCACCGTCAGGTTGTTGAGAGAATTGGGGTGGATCATGCCGTACAAATCGCTGACCCGCTTGTCGAGATCGGCAAGTATCGGATAGTCAACACTTGTTTTTTGGATCTCGTTAATATCACAGATCCAGCCTTTATGACTCTCGGCCGAGTCAACGCTTAGGGCGATGGTCTTGACGTTGCGTTTTTCCCATTCCGGACGCAGGCGGGCCACCTCACCCAGTTCGGTCGTGCAGACCGGTGTGTAATCAGCGGGATGGGAGAACAGCACCACCCAGTGGTCATCGGCGAAGTCATAAAGATTGATCGGACCCAGCTGGGAATCCTGGGTGAAATCGGGAACGGTATCGCCGAGCTGAAGGGCCATGGCCTCAGGGGAGAAGACATCTGAATGTTGGCATGGCGCCTCCGCCAGGGCCGGGCCGGCCGGGGGCCATGCCTGCAGTCGCTGGCAGAGATGTTGCAAACCCAAACTCGAGGTGGCCGAAACGAACAGCATGTCCGGGACCAGGGCCTGGGCCCGCTCCAGCTCGCTGCTCGGGCAGCGGTCTATCTGGTTGCCGATCACCAGCCGGGGTCGATCGGCTCCCAAGCGATTCATGATGGCCTCGACTGCTTTCAGCTGCTCGGGCCAGGCCGGATCCCCCAGATCCACGACGATCAGCAGACCATCGGCCTCCAGCGCCTCCTCCACGGTGGAGCGGAAGGCCTCCAACAGGGCCGGTGGCAGATCCTCAATGAAACCAACCGTGTCGGTAATGAGGATTTCCTGGGCCCCCTCGCCGGCACCGCCTAGATGCAGGCGCCGGGTGGTCGGATCCAGGGTGGCGAACAGCTGGTCCGCAGCCAGGACCCCCTGGCCGGCCGGGGCGCCGCTGAGGGCGTTGAGCAGGGAGCTCTTGCCGGCGTTGGTGTAGCCCACCAGGGCCAGCCTTTTCCTTTCTGAGCGTTGCTGTCTGAGGCGGGTTCGATGCTCCCCCAACCTTTGGACATCCCGTTGCAGTCGCTCCAGCCGGCGGGCGATGGCGCGGCGATCCTTTTCCAATTGGGTTTCACCGGGCCCCCGGGTGCCGATGCCGCCTCCCTGGCGGGAGAGGCTGAGACCCCGACCGGCGAGCCGGGGCAGGCGATAGCGCAGTTGGGCCAGTTCCACCTGCAGACGACCTGCGGCGCTGGCGGCCCGTTGGGCAAAGATGTCGAGAATTAGTTCACTGCGGTCGCTGACAGGAAGGTCTAAAACTCGTTCAAGATGGCGTGCCTGCAGTGGACTGAGTTCCCGGTCAGTGACTACCAAGTTGGCTCCGACTCTTCGGGCTTCCAGAGCAGCCTCCCGCAATTTGCCGTCCCCCCATAAATTTGGACCGTTCTGGCGACTAGCTCTTTGGCGCACACTGCCGAGGACGAGGCCGCCGGCACTGCTCACCAACCCTTGCAGCTCGGCCGTTCGTCGCTCCGAATCCTGGCCGCCGTCGCCCAGGCTCAGGATGAAAACCCTGTCACGAGCGCCCTCGTCGCGGGTTTCCCGGCTACCGACCCGCTCTTCAGGGTCCTGGTCTGGAGCCACTGCTTGCGGATCTAGGCCGCAGAGGCTGGCCAGGTCGTCTTCGCGCAGACAGGACCAGGCACTGGCCCCCAGTGAGGCCGGAACGCTGAGGCTGGCCGGCCAGCGACCACCGGCGCCGGGGCTGGGCCCGAACCGTAACCAGCTGGTGGGCTTCAGATCCAACCCCATCAGGCCTTCGCGCTCGCCTGGATGGAGCAGGGGATGGCGGGCGGTGCCTGCGCAGGTGATTAGGCGATGGGGCCCCTCGCGGCGACGACCCGAAGCTGCCAGGGGCTCGGAGGGCGTTGGTGCGTCGAGCTCCCCAACCCATAGAAAACGACATATCCCACGGCCATCAACCGCCAGGGTGAGGGGGGTTTCCAGCCTCAGACAGAGCGCAGCTAGACGGTGCAGGGTGAGCTCGTCTGCGAGCGAATCGCAGGGATGGCGCCGATGACAGATTTGCTCAAGACGCCGTCTTTCACTCGGGCGTAGTCCCGCCGTTCGGCCCACCAGGACACTTTGCTTCAAGGTTTTGTCCCGGTGTCGCCGTTGCCAGCCAACCAACCAGCCGCCACCCGAATCTGCAGGGGTAAGCCGGGTAACCGGGCCAAATAGGCCAGCCGCCGCAGCTGATAGGCCCCCGGACCCGCCAGGGTGAAGCCGGCTCCGGTAAGGCTTGCCTCCCCCAGCCCCAGGGAGAGCATTTCCCCGAGGTCTTTCCAGGCGAAGGTTTCCAGGGCTTCCCCAGCCAGGGAGTGGCCAATGTTGGCTGCTAACACACGGGCCGCCTGGAAAGCCACCTGGGCGGTGGTGGGGGCTTCAGGGACAGGGTCCTGGGGGGCGGTCCCAGGACCGTCCTGGATTCGGGCAAGGTCGCCGACAACAAAGATGTCGGCGTGGTTTTTAAGTCGCAGGTCGGAACTGCAGAGCAGGCGGCCGCGGTTGTCGCAGGCGGCGGTTGGCATCAGGCTAGGTGGTTGGCAGCGCAGGCCGGCCGTCCAGATCACAGCGGCAACCTCCAGGGTTTCTGGGGAATGCACTTCGGGCCCTCCGCCGCCAGGGGCCAATTCCAGATGCCCTCCCTTTACGGCCAGCACCCTGGTGCCGCAGCGGATCCGTACCCCGCGACGTTGTAGGGCCAGTTGCCCCTGCTCCCGGTTGAAAGCGCGGGATTCACTCAGCAGGGAAGCTCCCTGCTCGATCAGCTCAATGCCGGCCCGATCCCCAAGCATGTCGGCCAACTTGCAGGCCAGCTCCACGCCGCCGGGTCCACCCCCCACGATCGCTAGCCGTTGGCCCCTCAAGGGGCCGTTGCGCAGGCTGCGCACCAGTGCCTGCAGGCGTTCGACATCGGCAAGGGTGCGGAAGCCAAAGGCGTGCTCCTTGACCCCAGGAACACCGAAGGCATCGCTGCTGGCACCGGTGGCCAGGACGAGGCGGCTGTAGCCCAACGTATGGCCCTGAGCCGTGTGGACCTGGCGGCTGTTCGCTTCGATTCGGTCCACCTTGTCTTTGAGCCAACCGATGCCCTTGCCGGCAAGCAGTGATTGATAGCTGGGGGCGATCTGCCAGCGGCGCAACTCACCACTCAGTAACTCGTAGAGCAGGGGCAGGAAAAGAAAGTGGTCGTTGGGTTCGATCAGCAACAGGGGAGGATGGCTTGGTTGTTCGGCGAGGGCCAGGGCGGTGTAAAGGCCCCCGAAGCCTCCTCCGGCGATCACAATCGGATCTAATCCAACTCCTCTTTGGGATGGGCCGGTATCGAGGTCTTGGATCCAAGGCTGCTGCATCATCAAGAACCTACCTTGGGATCTCCGGGACGGCATGATGATGGCGTGGCAATCCCAGCCTTGAAGATCCCAGCCTTGACGATCCCAGCGATCTCCGGTAGTTCAGCTGCGGTTGGAGACTCCCTGGACCTAGCCAGCGATCGCGCCGGCCAGCCCCTGGATCCCGATCAATCCCGTAGCTGGCTGGAATCCCGCGATTCGGTGGCAAGATTGCGCTGGGGTTGGGACACTTTTGGAGAACACTTCGCGCTGACCACCAGCTTTGGCATTCAGTCGGCAGTGTTGCTGCATCAAGTGAGCCAGCTGGCCCAAAGCCTTGGTGGGGTTGAAATTCCAGTAATTTGGGTAGATACGGGTTATCTTCCGCCTGAGACTTATCGCTATGCCGAGCAGTTGCTGCAGCGACTGCCCCTTGATCTGCGGGTAGTGCAGTCCGATCTTTCGCCGGCCCGGATGGAGGCCATCCACGGTCGCCTTTGGGAATCCAGCGAGGCTGAAGATCGGCAGCTCTACAACCAGATCCGCAAGGTCCATCCCCTCGATCGTGCCTTCCACGATCTCGATGTGCATTGTTGGGCCAGTGGTGTACGCGGTGTTCAAACCGATCACCGTCGCGGCATGTCCCCCTTGGATTCGGTACGGGGGCTTTGGTCTCTGCGGCCTTTGTTGTCATGGACAAAGCAAGATGTTTATTACTATATGCAAGAGCACAGTCTTCCCCAGCATCCGCTTTTTGAGCAGGGTTATTCCACGGTTGGTGACTGGCATTCCAGTGGCCCAGAAGATGGCACCCTGACCGGCCGGGCCACCCGTTTCGGCGGCTTGCATCAGGAATGCGGCATCCATCTGCCAGGATTGTTGGGAGAGGGAATCTGAAGTGGATGGGGGCCAGGTCCGCTGGCTCGTGATCGGCAACAGCCGCTGGCATTGGGCGACCCCTGACCCCCGAAATCCTGGAGCCCTGATCAGTTGGGAGACCCCTCCCCCCTCCGAATCCCTACCCCCCGCAGTCGCCCCCGTGGCTTGGGCGGCCGTGGGTAAGGTTCCTGAAACCGCTGGCCTCTCCTCCACTGCTCGGTTGGCGCTATCGGAGGTTCCCCTGGACGGGGTGCCCCCTTGGCTTGGTATTGATCGGGCCCTGGCCAGTTGGTGGGCTTGGCGAAGATGGTCTGGACCCTTGCTGGTGGTTGATGCGGGCACGGTGCTCAGCTTGAACCGGATAGCCCGATCGGGTCGTTTCATCGGCGGACGCCTGCTGGCTGGCCTGGCGCTGCAGTGGCAGGCGATGGCGGCGGGCACCGCCGGGTTGCCTGACACCTTGGTGGCACCTGGCCGGGGCTTTGGGGCCCTGAGCCGCGGCGGTCAGCAACCCTGGCCCCTGGAAACCCAGGAAGCGATGTTGGTCGGTGTCAGCAAGGGTCTGGCGGCAGCCATTGTGGCCGCCACCCTGGAGTGTGAGCAGGACGGTCTCCGTTTGGTGCTGACGGGTGGGGACGCGCCCATCCTCAAGCCATTGATCGGCCCATCCCTGGCCCGGTGGGGGATCCCCCTTGAGCATGAACCGGACCTTTGTCTTGCGGCCCTAGTCGCCCTGAGGCCCCCCCCGGAACCAGGTGTGGGCTGCCGCCGGGGTGGCACCAGCCGTTCCTAGGTTGGATCCCCAGCCAATGCCCAGGCCATGTCCCTCGCTGTCGGTGATCCCGCCCCTGCTTTCACGCTGCCCGATGAGTCCGGTGCGCCCGTGTCTCTGGCGGATTTCAAAGGGAAGAAAGTCGTAATTTATTTCTATCCCAAGGACGATACGCCCGGCTGCACCAAGGAAGCTTGCAATTTTCGTGATCGATGGGACCGCTTTCAAGCCCATGGCATCAAGGTCCTCGGCATCAGCAAGGATCCGGCGGCCAGCCACGGCAAGTTCATCAAGAAGTATGAGCTTCCCTTCACCCTGCTCACCGACGCCGAGCCCTGCCCCGTGGCCAGCGCGTTTGAGAGCTATGGATTGAAGAAATTTATGGGCAAAGAGTATATGGGCATGATGCGCCACACTTTTGTTGTCGACGAAAAAGGTGTTCTTGAATACATTTACCGCAAAGTCACCGCGGAAACCATGGCCGACCAGATTCTCAATGATCTTGGGCTGTCTTAGGCCGGGTCTCAACAGGAATCCTTTGCTGGGAAAAGGCCTTCACCCATTAGGCGCGGCGGTGGTGCTGGGTCGTCCGCGTGATCTGGTGACCTCGATGCCTGGATGGCAAGGGTGTGCAGAACCACAACTTGACGATCAGTTAGGTGGATTGGCCATCTTTTCGGTAGATTGATTTCGAAGTCCCTTTTGATTCACCGTGTCCAAGCGCCTGCTTGCTGGTCTCCTCCTGGGAACGGCCGTCACTGCCGCAGCTCTCCCCATGTCCGTTCAGGCTGCCGCTTACCCGGTCCGCTGGAACACCGGCGCGGCCACTTGGTCTACGCCCCAGTCCGCTTTCGCCACCTTCGTTAAGGACGGCAGCATCACCGACCGGGGCCTTGCCGGTGGCATCCAGCGTTCTGGCTGGTCAGCCACCGAGGTGCGCGAAGGCTTTAAGAAGAATTATGACGTTGACGTTGTTGCGGTTTCCAAATTCCTCTATTCAGACGCTGGCGTTAAATTCCTCAAGAACGCCACCGCCAGCTACTTCCCATATTGGAGCATGAACACCTATGCGGTTCAGGCGCTCCGTTCGGCCATCATTGCGGATGCTGCCGATGGCAAGCTCTCTTCTTTCGGAATCCTGTCATCACTCCCCACCGATTTCCGGCTGGCTGATTTCTGTAACACCTATACCGGCGCCCAAAATATTTGCGCCGAAGGCCGTTGCAAGCCCGGCACCGCCCAGTGCACATCCTTGCTCTCCTGGTACGTCTTCCTGCCCGCCTGCATCCAGGCCAACCAAGTTTCCGAGCCCGTAGCCATGCGTCCTGAGCCCGCACCGGCTCCTGCGGAGCCGATTCGCGGCCTCTGGTGAGCCCCTGCTCCGTCCCCGTCAATCCTTGCCGATGGCTGCCCCAGGAATTTCTGGGGCTTTTTTATGCCGGTTTTTCGTTGTTTGATACGGCAGCTGGATGCTTTTGGGCGATCACAAGTGTGTGGCGCAGGCGTTGGGGCTTTGCAGCCCCAGTCGCGCTGCGGAACAGGGCTTCCAGGGCAGCCGTCACAGTAGGTTCGAGTTGCTGATCCAGGTGGGTGCGATAGGAGGCCCCTGGGGCGAACCAGCGCCGCAGCAGGGGAGGCTCAATCCGCCAACTGAGCCGTTCCTCCCAAGAACGCGCCTGGACCGACCAGCCCATCGCCTCCAAATCCACACGCCACTGGTGATGTTCCTGGGCCTGGTGCTCAAGCCAGCGTTGCTCGAGGGGCAGTACGGCCGCCAACAGATCGGCGGACGGTGGCGGCGGGATTGGCTGGGCTGGGGGGTGTGCGGCACGGGGCCGCTGGCTAGCGCTGGCGTCCCAGGATTGCTGAAGGCAGCCCAGCGGACCCAGCAGGGATTGACTCAACAGCAGCCGTAATTCAGCCCTGGGGGCTGCCAGGGCGTGGATCTGATTCAACCAGGCGCGCCGGCGAATTAACGGTTGGCCGGCCAGGGGCTGGCGGGCCACGAACCACTCAAAGGCCATCCCTGCATTAGCCAGCTCCTGCAGGCTCTCGGGGTTCTCTGGGGTCGCCGATAGCAAGCGGGGGCGTCGCAGGTCCTCCAGCAGTTGCACTTGGGCCTCAAGCCGTTGTCGGTCCGCATCGGCCGCAAGAGTAATCACCACTTCCCCCTCGCTGGCCAATTGAAGCGGGTCGAGGGCCCAGAGCAGGGAGCGACTCTCCAGCACTAGCACCCGATCCAGTCTGTCGATTCGGGCCCCAAGCCACAGCTCTTGGCGCAGCCGATCTAGCCGCTCACCCTCGGTGGCGCACTGGCGCTGCAACCAGCGTTCCAGTTGGGGGTCATGGGGACTGCTGCTGAAATGGTCGCTGCTGTCACCGGCCAATTCATCGACAGCCGCCAGCTGGGCGGCCCGGCGTTCCTGGAGCCGTTGGCGCCGTTCTCCCTCCCAACCGAGGGTTCCGGGTTGCCAGAAGATTTCGCCCTGCAGGTCCGTTGGCAGGTACTGCTGGGCTACCCAGTGGTCCGCATAGGCGTGGGGATAGCGGTAGCCGAGTCCGTCACCGAAGGCTTTGCCGTCCCGATGGGCATCCCTCAGGTGGGAGGGGACCCCTTGTTTGTTGGTTCGCCGCACGGCCTCAAGGGCCGAGAAGATCCCCATGGTGCTGTTGCTTTTCTCAGTCCCCGCAAGGTAAAGCGCCGCCTGGGCCAGGGCATACAGACCTTCGGGAAGGCCCACCCGATCGAAGCAACTGGCGCAGGCAGCCACTACCACCATCGCCTGGGGGTCAGCCAGGCCCACATCCTCACCGGCGGCGATCAACATGCGCCTCAGCAGAAAACGGGGATCTTCGCCGGCCTCCACCATCCGGGCCAGCCAGAACAGGGCGGCATCGGCATCTGAACCCCGCAGCGACTTGATGAAGGCACTGATGGTGTCGAAATGGGCATCCCCCTGCTTGTCGTAGAGCACAGCCCGCTGCTGGATCGATTCCTCGGCGATCGCCAGATCGATCAGGATGGCCCCATCGCCACCTGGCGGGGTGGTTTCCACCGCAAGTTCGAGGGCATTGAGCAGGCTGCGGGCATCACCCCCGGCCACTTGGACCAGATGGTCCCGAGCAGCTTGGCCAAGGTGCACCTGGCGATCTCCGTAGCCCCTATCCGAGTCAGCGAGGGCTTGATCCAGCAGACGCTGGAGCGCCTCCGGTTCTAGCGGTTGGAGGCGGAAGAGCCGTGACCGGCTGACAAGGGCCTTGTTGACTTCGAAGTAGGGGTTTTCGGTGGTGGCGCCGATCAGGGTGAGGATGCCATTTTCGACCCAGGGCAGCAGGGCGTCCTGCTGGGCCGTGTTGAAGCGGTGTACCTCATCAATGAAGAGGAGACTTCGCAAGCCGTGCTGTTCAAGCCGCCTGCGGGCCTGGTCCACCTCGTTGCGGAGATCCTTGACCCCTGCCAGCACGGCGTTGAGGCTGGAGAAGTGGGCACGGGTGGAGCCTGCAATGATGCGGGCCAGGGTGGTTTTGCCCGTGCCAGGAGGGCCGTGCAAAATCAGGTTTCCGACCCGGTCCGCCAAGATGGCCCGCCGAAGTAGACGGCCTGGTCCCAGAATTCGCTCCTGACCGACGAACTCATCGAGAGTGCGGGGTCGGAGCCGATCGGCCAGCGGGGCAATGCGCCGCCGTAGCTGTTCTCCCTGATGGCCAAAAAGATCGGTCACGGGGAGGTTAATCGGCGCAACTCTTCAGGCTTATTTGCCCACCTGATGGAAGCGGGAGCTGAAGCCAAGCAGATCAATCCCGCTGAAGATGAAGCTGATGCCCACGAGCAGGCCTAGCACGGAGAGCAGGCCCGCTGGGCTCATGGTCAGGATCATCAAGCCCAAAACCAGTGTGATCAGGCCGTTGGCCAGGCCCCAGCCCCAGCCATGGCTGAGTCGGTGCGTGAGCGAAACGATCGACATAACTATCCCTTCCACCAGGAAAACAATGCCGATTGCCATGGCCAGAGCCTTGATCTGCAGGGCGGCGGGTATGAGCCCTGACTTGAATTGCCACAACATCCAGATCCCGGCCACCATCAGCAGGGCAGATACCACCAGACGCCAAAAGCAATGCCAACGGCTCAGCCGGGCGGAACGGCTGAGGTTGTTGAACCAGCCGATGATCCCAGCCACAAGAAAACCGACGGCCACCATCACGGTGACCCAGGCGGAGGCGATCATCGGGAAACTCAGGGCTAGCACCCCCAGCACAATCATCATGACTCCCTCGGCCTGGGTGAATCCCTTCAGCCGGCCTGCTTCCAGAGCCAGGCGATCAAGGGCCTTCGAGGTAAGCAAAGGATCGTTGTGCGGGGGCAAGGAGGCGCCGGAGGTCATGGCGAAATCAGGGATTAATGCAGAAGGCTAGAAGCCTTGCGGGCCAATGCTCCTTTTGGCTTCGCTTTGCATAGGTTTGATCATAACAATTTTAAGGATTTCATCCACTCCACCCCAGCTGGATGCCCCCCTCAGGTGATCACGGTTGGCCTGGCCATGCCAGTGCGCCCACGGATTTCAGCCAGGCCGTCAATGGCGTTGATCAGGTCGGCCAGGGCCAGTTGGGGATCCTGATTCAGGTCTCCACCTGGGGCGACATAACTTTCGAGATACACACGCAACGTCGCACCTTGGGTACCAGTGCCTGATAGACGGAGGACCACCCTGCTGCCGTCATCCAGCAGCAGCCTCAGGCCCTGGCCGCCGCTCACAGAGCTATCCACCGGATCGACGTAGCTGAAATCATCGGCAGTGGCGATGGTTCGACCCGCCAGGCGCTGGCCCTGCAAGCTCGGTAGCTGGTTCCGCACCCTTCCATAGAGTCCTTCGGCCGCTTGGCTGGCGATGGCCTCGTAGTCGTGGCGCGAGTAGTAATGGCGGCCAAAGGTATGCCAGTGGCCGGCCATCACCTCCGCCACGCTGACGCCTCGCACGGCAAGAATCTGGAGCCAGAAGAGAACTGCCCAAAGGCCGTCTTTCTCGCGAATATGATTGCTACCCGTGCCGAAACTTTCTTCGCCGCAGAGGGTGATACGGCCCGCGTCCAGCAGGTTACCGAAGAATTTCCAACCCGTTGGCGTTTCAAAGCAGGCAATGGCCAACTCCTTGGCCACCACGTCGACCGCCGCGCTGGTGGGCATGGAGCGGGCCACGCCGGCCAGTCCTCCGGCGTAACCTGGCGCCAAGGTGGCGTTTGCCGTCAACACGGCCAGGCTGTCGCTGGGATTGACGAAGCAAGCCCTCCCCAGAATCATATTGCGGTCCCCGTCGCCATCGCAGGCGGCGCCGAAGTCGAAAGACTTGCCTTTGAGCAGCAAGTCTGCGAGTTCATGGGCGTAGGTGAGATTAGGGTCGGGGTGACCGCCACCGAAATCCTCTAGAGGCACTCCATAACGAACGGTGCCGGCAGGGGCCCCTAGCAATTCTTCGAAAACGCGGATCGCATAGGGGCCGGTGACCGCATGCATGGCATCAAAGGCCATACGGAAGTCGCTGCGCAGCAGAGCCGCGATGCGGTCAAAGTCGAACAGCTGCTGCATCAGGGCGACATAGTCTTCGACCCCGTTGATGACTTCGACCTGCATAGGGCCTAGGTCATAGGTGCCGATTACATCCAGCCCCGGGGCTACCTCAGGGCTGATGCGGTAACTGTCCAGGCCCTGGGTGGCGAGATAGATGGCTTCGGTCAGGGATTCGGGCGCCGGGCCCCCGTTGGCCCCATTCACCTTGACGCCGAAGTCGCCCTCCGGACCTCCGGGGTTGTGGCTAGCCGAAAGGATGATTCCGCCGATGGCGCCCCGTTGGCGGATTAGGTGGGAGGCGGCTGGGGTGGAGAGTATGCCTGCCTCGGTGGTCACCAATCGGGCCAAACCATGGGCGGCGGCCATGCGGGCGATGGTGCCGATCGCCTCTTTGTTGCCGAAGCGTCCATCGCCCCCCAGTACCAGGGTGCCTCCAGCAACACCCGGCAGGACTCTCAACACCGCCTCGATGAAACTTTCGAGGTAGTGGGGGGTTTGGAACTGGCGGCTACTTTTGCGTAGGCCCGAGGTGCCCGGTTTCTGGTCGCTGAAAGGCTGGCTGAGACCGACCCGGAGCACAGGGTTTTCGCTGGGGCTGTGGCTCATGGGGACCCGATCGGGGCGGCGATTGGCAGGAGCAAATTAACCCTGCACTCCTACAAGGGTCGGCGGGCCGAGCCAGGAAGTGGTCGGCGTCGCCAAGTCCCGCCAGTTGGGTAGCGGTCCTTCCGCTGGCCTGAGTTTTGGACGACGAACTTAAGGTCTGATGATCACTGTCCCCAGATCACCATGCCTGGCTTGACTTGGCGGATTTTTTCTATGCGTCGTCTTGGCTTTCCCTTGTTGGCTTTCCAGGTTTTCTTCCTGGCCACCTTCGCCCCTTTGGCCTTTTTACCCGCCAAGGCGGCCATTCCTTATGCCCAGGCGGTGATTGAATCGCGAAAGGCGGCCCAAGCGGTGCTCGACCATGCCGGCGCCGAAACCTGCCTGCGCGGCAAGCTCACCAAAGTGCTGTTGCGGCTTTCGGCAAGTTGTGAAGCGGCTGCACAACACAACGCCCTCTGCAGATTGGCGGATAAGGCGATAGTGGTTACTCCGATGAGCCTGACGTTCATGGAGGAAACCGCCCACCAGCTCATTGATCTGACAGCTTCCGAGCAGAATGTCAGTCTCATCGAGCCTTAGGCAGCAGCTCTTCAAGGAGCGGTTGGTTCAATCAGTCTCAAGCCACCGACACCCTGTCCCTGTTTTTCCTGCTTGGTGTCGGCTTTGGCTTTGGGCAGTTGACGGCAAAAAACTGTGACCTCGTTTGCGGCTGCATCAATGGGGTCCCGTCGCTCAAAACTGTTGCTTGGCGCCACCACGGCTTTTTGGCGGATTTTCCAAAGCAAGTCCTTGCAGCTGGCCGGTAGCCGGGGGTGATCCAGAAGAGGATCAGCCTGAAGTCGTGCCTGTTCGCAACTGCTGGCCGTGTTGTCACGCCCGCAGGCATAGGTGATCAGTTGCAGCCTACGAAAGACCTCCGGTGGCGGGAAGGTTTCAGGGGGAGTACCAGAGCGGACGGAGGCTGTCGTGAGTAGGGCACCAAGCAGGCTGGCAGTTAATAGAGCCCCCTGAGCCAAGGGCTGGTTCAGGGGACGGGGAGGGACAGGGACACGCACCAGGGCCGATCCGGAATGTTTCCATCATGGGACCCCTGGTCTTGATCCAAGAGGCAGACCTTGCCGGAGCTGGCGCTGGCGGCCCAACCAGATCTGGGTAATCAAGGGGCGGAACAAGGTGGGTTGCGCTGCGAGAAGTTGGCGCAGCCAGCCTTGGCTGCGCAGGAGTTCGCCACTGCTGGATTCGGCGGCCTGCAGGGCCTGGATCCGGCGCAGTTCGGGCTGCCGGCGGCGCTCGATCTCGGGTAAGGCCGCGGCAAGCTTGAGGCCCCCCCCTTGGCGCAGGGCGGGCACCAATTCTTCGGCAGCCACGATCGCATCCCGAAGGGCCATGTTGAGACCCTGGGCCCGCACAGGGCTGAGGGGATGGGCCCCATCTCCCAAAAGCAGGAAACCGTCTTGATGCCAGCGCTTTGCCAGACCCACTTGGATCGGCACCCGCAGCGGGCCCTGAAGGGCCGTGGTCGGCAGCTGGCGCAGCCAGGTAGCCAGGGGAGCCTCACAGGTCTGGGCAAGGCGCTCCAACCATTCCCCAGGTGTGAGATCGAGGTCATCTCCCGGTCGGCAGAGCCAGCCCAGGCGAAGGTTCTGGTTGGCGGCGGTTTCAAACAGGGCGAATCCATTCCCGGCCCCCAGCACCGTCAAGAAGGTGCCTCCCAGCCAGTCCCGTATCTCCTCCACAGCTTCTGCGGCCAACAGAAACCAGAGCACCTCGTGCTGGGGGGGAGTGAGCCGCAGCGGTAATTCCGCCTGCCTACGCAGCATCGAGTCCCGGCCATCGCAGGCCACCACTAGGTCGGCGGCCAGGCTGTCGCCATCGGCCAAGGTCACCCCACCAATCCGAGATCCCTGCCGCCGGAGTCCCGTGACCCGGACTCCCTGGCGTCTCTTAAAGCATGGGCTTTCGCTGGCCTGCTCCAACAGGGTGGCCAGTAGTTCTTCCTGGCCCACCAGGGTGCATGCGGGTCCAGGACCAATGGGTTCAGGCTCCTCCAGCAGAGAGTGCCCTTCCACCAGCACCCGCCATCCCTTGAGACTGCGTTGGGGCACTGCAGCAGGCAGGGAGGGCAAGCCCAGGCGATCCAAGGCTTCAAAGCCGCTGGGCATAAGGGCCTCCCCCCGGAATGGGGAAGACAGGCGGGGCTCCGCCTCCACCAAGGTGACTTCGATGCCGGCGCGAGCCAATAGCAGGCTGATGGCACAGCCAGCGGGACCGGCGCCAACCACTACAACAGTGGCTGGGGCGTGAGGGGTGCTCAGGGGCCGGACCCGATGGTCGGTCCGGCCAGTTCTTGAGGCCTGGCACTGTTGACCCCCAACAGGTTGTCTTTCTTCTGCAGCAGATAATCCATGAGTTCTTGTTGCAGGGTCAGCAACTCGGTGGTGCAGCCACGAAAAGCGGCGCGATGGCGGATGTCATCGTGACGGGTGCGCAGATCCCGCAGCATCAGATTGATGGCGTCGAGGTGGGGCGAATCGATTCTGTTGTCGCCCTGGGCCAGGGAAACAGGGTCCATCGAACTACGGTCAAACTTGTGCATTAATGCTAGAGGGCGCGGGATCTTCCAGCCTGACTGCCTGCGATTCTGTTATTGAATCCAGGGATGGGGCCTGTTGCGAGGGTGGTTGGTCAGTGGCACGGCCGCTGCCGCAGGCTCGCCGAGCCCGCTCCCTGCCGCGCCGCAGCCGAGCGGTTTCACCCAGTTCGGCCCCCCGCCAGAGGCGGTCCATCTCGGCCCCAAAGTGGCGAGCCAGCAGGGGGGACTCAATCAACAGGAGGGTCTCGTCGTTCTGGTGGGCTGCCGAGGGACTCCAGTTGAAGCTGCCGGTGATCACCTTCTCGCCATCGAGGACGGCGAACTTGTGATGGAGTTTGTCCCCACGGGCCAGCCTTGGTGTGCCTACCCCCTGCAAGGGCTGGCTCCAGATCCGGTTGCCCGCCTCCAGCCGGCAGCGGCGATCGGGCAGAGCTATGCCCATCAAATCCAGGACTTCACTAAAGGAGCGATTGGCGAAGCCGGGATCCGCGAGTAACCGGATGGGTACGCCGCGGGCGTGTAGCTGGGCCAGCTCATCGGCGAGATTCTGGGCCGAAAAGACAAACAGGTTCATGTCCAGGCGTGATCGCACGCCCCGCAATTGGGTGGCCAACCATTGCAGTCCGTTGTCGGGATCGCTGCGGCGATGGGGGGCGAAGAGCACCTGCACGCTGGTGTTCCCTACGCGCACCTGTTGGGGTACCTTCACCTTCTTGTTTAGGCCAAAAAGGCTGTCGAGATCCCCGCCTGGGCCGTCCCCCCAGAGTTCAGCGAATTGGGCGGCAAAGAGGCCTGCCAGTTCAGCGCTTTCGAAGCGCAGCAAATGGTTGACGTTGCCCCGGGTCCTGGGGTCATCGGCATCGCCATGGATGCAGGAGGCTGTGAAATTGGCGGAGCCTGTGACCACGACCCGGCGATCGGCCACCAGAAACTTGTGATGCATCAGGCCACTGCCGCTGCTGCCATCGGCTGTGTCATCGATCATGGGCACCCCTGCTTGCCGCAGCAGCAGCACCGCGTCAAGGCTGCCAAGGGCCTTTAGTTGGGCCTGGCGGAGGCGCTGGTGCGGCGAGAGATCGACGGAATGTTGTTGGCTCCAGGGAGTGCTGTAGTTGTTATCGAGCACCACCTTCACCCTGACTCCTTGGCGGTGGCGCTGCACCAGTGCTTCGGCGATGGAGGGCAAGGAGAGTTCTTGGACCGCCACGAGAATCTCGCTATTCGCCTCGTGGATGGCTCTCAGCACCATGGCCTCGAGGTCATTACCTTGGCGCCAACGACCCGTCAGGGGACTACGGTATTGACGATCACTGTGATGGTTGAAGCCAACCTCAATGCCCGCTGGTAAGGGGAGGGATGGGCTGGCATTTCCTTCACGGGCCGCTGGTGCGGGTCCGCAGCCGAGGCAAGCTAATCCACTTAATGTGGTTGAAATCAGTACGGCTGGGTTACACCAAAGCCAGTCAACGAAGCGTTGCACAATGTTGCCAAAGGGGGCTCCTAGGGTTCCCAGGCGCCGTCATTCCCTTAGAACCAATCTTGATAACTCTGGTTGGAGGGATTGCTGTTGTCTTCGGGCGTTTTGCGCTGAAATTTCAGAACAATGTTGCGCTTTTGTTCACCGTCTGCGGCCCAGGCTTCAATCGGATAGAGCTGTTGGCCGTCGCGAAAAGGCACCTGAATGCGGAAGGGGCCATC
>Ga0207941_1000082_pt1 | contig 28752 bp, 27 predicted proteins | sample LakMenEpi13Sep12_FD_150695 | JGI IMG/M metagenome (GOLD analysis project Ga0207941, IMG submission 150695) | Freshwater microbial communities from Lake Mendota, WI - 13SEP2012 deep hole epilimnion (SPAdes) | ecosystem: Environmental > Aquatic > Freshwater > Lake > Epilimnion/Euphotic zone ...
CGGCCGGCCCTGCCGGGGTCCGCCCTGCCAGGGTCCGCCCTGCCAGGGTCCGCCCTGCCAGGGCCCGCCCAGGCGCCGCTATCGACCCCATGCCCGTGAACTTGCTGGGGATCGGCACCGCCCTGCCATCCCATCGCCTCAGCCAGGCCGAATCGGCCGCCATGGCCCAGCGCCTCTCGGCCACCAATGACGTCCAGGCCACCCTGCTGCGGCGTTTGCAGCGCCGTTCCGGCGTGGCCTTCCGCCACAGCGTGCTGTTGGCGGACGCCGAGGGCACGCTGCCTGATCGCCTGCCCTTTTACACAGGCGCCAACCCCAGCACCGCCGAGCGCATGGCCCGTTTCGCCGCCGAGGCCGGTCCCCTGGCCCTGCGGGCCAGCAGCGCGGCCCTGGACGCCGCCGCCGTCGATCCGGCGGCGATCACCCATCTGGTGACGGTGTGCTGCACCGGCTTCCAGGCCCCCGGCTTCGACCTGGAGCTGATCCAGGCGCTGCCGTTGGCCGCCGATGTGGCCCGCACCCAGGTGGGTTTCATGGGCTGCCACGGGGCCCTCAACGGCCTGCGCGTCGCCCATGCCTTTGCCCAGGCCGATGCCGGCGCCAGGGTGCTGCTTTGCGCCCTCGAACTCTGCAGCCTGCACCAACAGCTGGGATGGCATCCCGAGCGGGTGGTGGCCAATGCCCTGTTTGCCGATGGTGCCGCCGCCACGGTGTTGGCCGCCGATGGCCCGCCCGCTGCTGGGGCGGAGTCGGGGGCTGGGGCGGGGCCGGGGCAGGTGACACTGCCGGTCGCCCCACCCTGGCGGCTCCTGGCGTCCGGTTCGACGGTGCTGCCCGATAGCGCCGATGCCATGGCCTGGACCATCGCCGACCACGGCTTCGAAATGGGCCTTTCACCACGGGTGCCGGCCCTGATCGCCGCCCGCTTGGCCCCCTGGCTGGATGGCTGGCTGGCCGCCCGGGGGCTCGATCGGGCGGCCATCGGCTCCTGGGCCCTGCATCCAGGCGGGCCCCGCCTGCTGGAAGCGGTCCGCGATTGTCTCGGCCTGCCCGCCAGCGCCATCGAACCCTCCACAGCGGTGCTGCGGGAGTACGGCAACATGTCGTCCGCCACGATTTTGTTCATCCTCGATCGCCTGCGCCTTGCCGGTGCCCCCCTCCCCTGCGTGGCTTTGGCCTTCGGCCCGGGCCTCTGCGTCGAGGCCGCCCTGCTGGGCTGATAGGCCCTGGGGGGCAGGGCCCCCAGTACCAGAGGCCAAGAAGCCATGGCACCATGCAGCCCCCTGCGTTGCGGTCGCCATGGTCGATCCCGCCTTGGATCCCCAGGCCCAGTTGGTGGCGATCGCCGGCGCCTTCGCCCTGCCGGCCCCCGTGGCCAGCGTGGCGCCCCTGGGCAACGGCAATGTCAATGCCACCTATTTGGTGCAGTTGGCCGGAGATGAGCCACAGCGCTATGTGCTGCAGAAACTCAACACCCAGGTCTTTGCCCAGCCGCAGTCGCTGATGGCCAACCTGGCCGAGGTGAGTGCCCATGTGACCCGCCGCCTGGCCCAGACGCCAGATGCCCCTGATGCGGGCCGCAGCTGGGAGATGCCCCAGGTGATATCCGCCGCCAGCGGTGAGCAGTCCTGGGTGGAAACGGATGAGGGTTTTTGGCGATTGATCAGCTTCATCGAGAACACCGTTTCCCATGACACCCTCAATGCCGTGGAGCAGGCGCGGGAGCTGGGCTATGGCCTCGGGCGCTTCCATGCTCTGATCAGCGACCTGCCCCCCGAGCTGCTGGCCGATACCCTGCCCGGCTTCCATGTCACCCCCAGCTATCTGCAGGCCTATGACGCGGTGCTAACCGGCAGCGATCGCGCCAATGAGCCGGCCGTTGGCGCCTGCCGGTCCTTCGTGGCGGCCCGGCGATCTTTTGCGACGGTGCTGGAGGATGCGGTGGCGGCGGGGGTGTTGATGCCCCGCCCGATCCACGGCGATCCCAAGGTCAACAATGTCTTGCTGGATCGAGCCAGCGGCCGGGCCATCGCCCTGGTCGATCTCGATACGGTCAAGCCTGGATTGGTCCATTACGACATCGGCGACTGCCTGCGATCGGGTTGCAATCGCCTCGGCGAGGAAACCGACGATCTGGATCAGGTGGGCTTTGATCTCGAATTCTGTGAGGCGATTTTGACGGGCTATGGCGCTGCGGCCCGCCAGGTGCTCAGCGATGCCGATCTGGACTATCTCTATGACGCGATCCGCTTGATCAGCTTCGAGCTGGGATTGCGTTTTCTTAGCGATTACCTGGCCGGTGATGTCTATTTCCGGGTCGAGCATCCCCAGCAGAATCTGCGGCGGGCCCGGGTGCAATTCCGCCTCACCGAAGACATCGAAGCCAAGGAGGAGGCAATTCGCGCCATCATCGAGCGCCTGCGCTGAGCCCACCATGCTGGCCTTGGAACCCTTTGGGGGCCTGCCCCATCCCCCCGATCTGACCGTCTCGGGCCAGGCCCGCCGTCAGGCCGGGCACCAAGCCAGCCGCCAAGCCGGCCGCCTGGAGCTGTCCTGGCGCCTGGCCGGCGATCTGGATGCCCTCGTATTGCCTGATCCCAGCGAGACCCGCCGCCGCTGCGATGGCCTTTGGCAGACCACCTGCCTGGAGGCCTTCTGGGGCTTTGCCGGCCAGGATGCCTACTGGGAGCTGAACCTGGCCCCCAGCGGCGATTGGAACCTCTATCGCCTCAACCACTACCGGGGGCCGCTGGCTCCTGTGGCCCTGGCGGCGCCACCCGCCTGGCACCTGCGGCGCAAGGCAAGGGAATTGGAGGTGGCGGTAGATCTGGATATGGGCGAGGAGGCCGGTGGGGACGAATCCGGGGTGGCAGGTCTTCCCCTGGAGGTGAGCCTGACGGCGGTGATTGAGCAGGTGGGCCAGGGGGTCAGCTACTGGGCCTTGGCCCATACCGGGGCGGAGCCTGATTTCCATCGGCGCGATAGTTTCGGGCTGAGATTGTCGCCGGGGGGGCTCTAGGCGCTCATCCCGCTTCCCTTGGCCAAGGATAGACACCTCCTGGTGCACAAGCCTCACGCCATGCATGTGCCCTTTCAGGGGCTCCACCAGGCTGGATGGCAACACAGTGCGCCGGTCCTTGTCCCTTTTGCCGCAGCGCACGTGATGCAGTGCTGCTCCAGGCCGCCGCCATTCAGCAGCTGGGTCGGGCAGCTTCGCTGATCCATGCCAGCGGAAGCCGAACAGCCAAGCCGCCCCGCCCCAGGTGCGCAAATGGAAGACCAACAGCGGCAGCATCAGCAGTGACCGACCAGACGCTGCTGCTGCTCCTAACCTGAATGGACCCAATCAGAAGCAATGGGTTCCCTCTCCTTCACCACCGAAATCAAGGAAGACCGGACCCTGCAGCCCCGTGGCATAGGGCCTAACTCAAGAGCAGATCGACACCGCACTGGAGCGTGAACGGTCCTCCTGGCGCTGAGCAGCTACGGCGCCGCACCCCATACCAGCTGGAACGTTATGCCAATGCCGACTGGGTGATCAGCGATCTGGTGCGCATGGAATGTCTGATAAGACCGCTGCGCTCGGATGATCAGATCCGACTGCCCACCTTCCGCAGCTTCTTCTCCGATTGCAGCGTAGTGACCCTGCACCCGACTCCAGGCAGGGGATGTGGCAATAGCCCGTGAGCTGACTGATGCCGAACCCCGGGAGTCCAGCACCGATGGACCTCACCTTGATCGAGGCAGCCACTGGTTGCGTTGAATCGGCCGAGATCCGCCTGGACCACCTGGCGGTGATCAAGACCATCGCTGTGGGCAAACTGCACGGCGGGCTGCCTTTGATGAACATCGCCGGCGGCGGCCTCTACTTATTGCGTCGAAAAGATCACCCCTAGGCGGGCTTCAGAACGGTGAACGAGGGATACAGAAAGAGACATTTTTGCAGCTTGCCATAACAATTTTGAGATGCGCTTACATTCTTGCGAAGCAAATCCAAGGCCGTGCAAAACCCGCGCTAGGGTAATTGTTGACTTTAATGGTAAGTTTTCCCATGGGTAACTTCACACCTTTAAATAAATTAAACCGTACCTCTCTGCTGGTACCCTTAATCACCACCGGCCTAATCTTATCCGTGCCCCCCCTTGAAGCTGAGGTGGTCTACGGATTCAATCGTGCAAGGATTTCATCCGCCGCACCGACTGCGCAGACCATAACAACTGCGCCCATGAGTGCAGATGCAACCATTAAAGAAGGAGAATCAGCAAAGCAGGACCCATCACTAACTCCAGTCAAATCCTTTCGTTTCGTAGCCTTCGGCGACTATCAAGGCGGAAACGAAAAGATTCTAATGAATCTCAAGGCGCAGACAGGTAAACCAACACCAAGCTTTTACCTGAATACCGGAGACATCCAAAAATGGCCTACAAACAAGACCTTTGCAAACGGTTTTCCCTATGGCAAACTCTACCCAGCCAGGGGAAATAATGATGGCACTGAATTCTGGAAATCCATCAACCCCTGCCCGAAAAGCAAATTAAATCGCTGTTCTTTTAGTTACCTGAATAGCCATTTCGTAATTTTAGACTCATCCGATAAGATCCCTCTCAGAAGCGAGAAGCCCAACTGCCTCAAGCCAAGCAACCAAACAGACTGGCTTGACTGCGACCTAAAAAAAGCAAGCAAAGACACCAGCATAAAAAACATTTTTGTTGTCTTGCACGAACCCCCTTTGACCTATGGTGGACCTGGTGCCCATCCCGGCAATAGCACTGAATTAAGTGCCTTCGAGCCCATCTTCAAAGAGAATGCCAAAATCAAAGCAGTACTCAGTGGCCACAATCACTTTTACCAGCGCCTAAAACAGAATGGAATCAACTATTTCGTCATTGGTGGCGCAGGCGCACCCCTATACCCCTTAACAGATAAACCACCTTCTAGTGTACAAAAACAAGCAAAAAAATATCATTATGCTATTTTTGATGTAAGTGGAAGCAAGGTTACGGTGAAAGTGATTGGCTACGACGACAAAACAGATAAATTCGCTCCTATTGAGAGCGCCGAACTCTAATAATAACTGGGGCTTGCCTGCCAATTCCCATAACCATTAGCGGGTTATGGGACCTAGGAATACTGTTGCAGCATATTGCCAACAACTAATCTCCCTACGTTTGAAAATTTGCTGTTGCGAACTCATCAATACGCCCCCTATCACCCCACCAACCCCAATTCCTCCAGCAATTGCCGCTGGGCGGCGGCGGGCACGAAGCGGTGCGCCGCCATGGCGCCGCTGACGGCGACGGGGGGGACGCCGATGCCGGGGAAGACGCCGGCGCCGCAGAGCACCAGGCCTTCGATGGGGGTGCCGCCGCCGGGGAAGGCGCCGCGGTTGGCGGGCCAGGCGGGGCCGTAGCTGCCCTGGTGCACCCGCAGAAAATCGCGGTGGGTGAGGGGGGTGCCCTGCAGCTCGAGCACGGCCCGCTCGCGCCAGTCGGGCACCAGTTGCTCGAAGACTTCGTGGAATAGGCCGCAGCGTTCGATGCGCAGCTGTTCGTAGGCCGGGCTGCCGCGCTCCAGGTCTTGCCATAGCTGCCACGGTTCGTTGGCCGGGGTGTAGCCGTGCAGCACCTGGTGGCCCGGCGGCGCCAGGGAGGCATCCAGCCGCGACGGCATCGATAACACCGCCATGTTGCGCTCTGCCCTGATGCCCCGCTGCCAATCCCCCACCCAGACATGGTGGATCGGCAGCTCGGGCAGGCCCTCGTCTTTGAGGGCCAGGTGCCAGTGCAGAAAACTGGCGCAGGCCGGGGCGGCCAGTAGCTTCTGGCGCCAGCGCTCCGGCGCACTGCCCTTGCCCAATAGGGCGGCCGTATCCCAGGGGCTGGCATTGCTGATCACGCCGCGGCGGGCCTGCAGCCGCTCGCCGCTGGTCAGCCTTACCCCCGTGGCCCGCTGGCCCGCCAGCTCGATTTCAGCCACCGCCGCGCCCGTGCGCAGCTCGCCGCCATGGCGGCGGATGCCCCGCAGCAACGCCTCCACCACCGCAGGGCTGCCGCCCAACGGGTAATCCAGCCCCGCATCGGGCTCAAACCATTCGCCAAACAGGGTGGCCATGGCGGCGGCGCTGGTTTGATCCAGCTCCAATCCGGAGATCAAGAAACTCAGCATCTCCACCCAATGGAGCAGGAAGGGATCCTGCAGGTGGCGGCGGGCGATGGGCCCAAAGGCGCCGCCCAGGGCCGCCAGCTGGCCCGCCTGGCCGATCAGCCCGAAGCCCTGGCTGCCCAGGGTGGTGACCATGCCGGCGCCGGGGCGCAGGGCCAATAGCGGCAGCGAGCCGGCGGCGCGGCACAGGGGCTCCAGGGCCACCAGAAAGGCCTGCCATTCATCGGCAACCGCTGGCCCCCGCAGGCTGCGCAATAACTCCAGAAACGGCTCCAGGCCCACGCCCACCCTCAGGTTGCCCTCGGGCAACAGCAATCCCCATTCCGAATAGCGCGCCACCGGCACGCTTTCGTCCACGGCCCGCAGCACCTGGGCCAGGGGGTTGGCACTGGGCCAGCGGCCCAGCCCACTCCACAGCGAAGGACCGGACTCAAAATGGAAGGGGCCGCGGCGAAAGCCGTGGGCGGCACCGCCGGGCTGGCTGTGGGCCTCCAGCACCAGCACCTCCAGCCCGTGGCGGCAAGCGATGGCGGCGGCGCAGAGGCCCCCCAGGCCACTGCCGACCACAATCAGATCCGGCATCGCCCCTCCCGCTCACGGCAGAGGGCCTCCAGGGGTTGCCGGCCGGTGAGGCGCAACCTCCAGGCGGCCCAAAGGCCATAGGCCCAATCCGCCAGGCTGTTCAGCATTGGCCAACCGCTGGGGGCATAGAGCCATCCCAATCCCACCAGGGCATAGGCGCGGCGGAAAACGGCCACATCCCGCAGCACTTCGCCATCTCCAGGGCCCTTTGATGGGTCCTGGCCGGCTAGGGCATGGATGCGGCCCATGGCCTCCGCGTAGCTGATGCCGCCATGGGCGGCGGGGTCGTAATCGGGCGCGTCGATATCCACAAAGGCGAGGCGGAGCTGCTCACCGTTGTGGCGCTGGTCGCGGCGGCGCAGCAGTTCCACCTCCCGGCAGCAAAGCGGGCAGGCGCCGTCGTAAAGCAGGGTGAGATCGGCCATGCACGGGACCTTAGGGAGCCCGGCAGGGCGGCGGTCGGACGGGCAGTGGTCGGACGGGGTGTGGTCGGCGCCCAGGCAGACTCAGCTCCCCCCTTTGGCCGATGAGCCCTTCTTTGCCCCCTGATCGCCCTGCAGGCCCCCCCCGCTCCTGGTCAGGGCCCGGGGGGCCTTGGCTCTGGCTGGCGCTGGCGGCGGCCGGCGGCTCTGCCCTGGTGGCGCTCACCTGGCTGGTCGCCCAGGGGACCCTGCGGCAGCAGCTGGTGACGATGCAAAGCGAGATCGACCTGTGCCGCAGCGTTCGGGGCATCAACCTGCCGGTGCTGCTCAAGGACCTCAACCGTTTTGCCGCCGCCGCCGCCTCCCGCCAAGAAGGCGAGCGGTTGCAGCAGCGGCTGCAGGGGCTGGAGGCCGACCAGGGCCGCACGCTGGCGGAACTTGCCGAGCTGCGGCGGGCCACCTCACCAGAAGAACGCTTCCACCTGGCCAGCGGCCGCAGCCACGACCTGCTGGCCGGCCAAGTGGCGGTGGCCGTGACGGCGGTGCGCGCCGATGGGGCCGATGTGGCGCTGGCGGGGGCCGCCGCCAGCCCCTGGAAGACCGGCGAATTTCGGGACCTGCGCATCGGCGAAGGCCCCTACCGGCTCAAGCTGGAGGCCATCCGCCCAACCCCGCCCCGGGCCACCTTTCGCCTGGAGGCGCTCAAGGGCGCCGACACGGCGCCTAAAGCCAATTCGGAACCACCCTCGCCATGACCGTGCCACGGCTCAGCCCCGACGAAATCACCGCCCTTAGGGACGCCCTACCGGCCTGGACCGTGCTGCCGGATCGCTTGCGGCGCCAATGGCGCTTCCGGGATTTCTCCGAGGCCTTTGGCTTCATGAGCCGGGTGGCCCTGGCGGCCGAAGCCATGGACCACCATCCCGAATGGAGCAACGTCTGGAACCGGGTGACGATTGAGTTGACCACCCACGACTGCGGCGGCCTGTCGGCCCGAGACCTGGCCCTGGCCCAGCGCATTGATGCTTTGGAAGCTTGAAGGATCGAGGCCTCCGCCTCAGCCCCCCGTGAACAATCGCGCCATCAGGGCCGGCTCCCGACCCTGCAGGTTCATCAGGCCCCAGCGCACATCCCCCGGCGCCAGCACAAACAACTGGGCCATCGCCTGCAACACCTGGACGGGGGTGAGGGTGTTGGTCAAAAAGCCATACCACTGCTGGGGCGGCAGCGAAAAGAAACTGGCGAAGTGGTGCCGCAGCCGGGCTTCATCGAAGCGCATCAGTTTTTCGAGGCCGAAGCGATAAAAGCCGTGCTTCCAGCGCATTTCCGCCGGCCACAGGGCCCCCCAGGCGGCGGCGGCCACCGATTCAGCCGAAGCAGTGGGATCATCCAAGGCTGAGGCGATGGCGGCGGCCAGGCCGGGGGAACGCCGCAGCACGCTGCCCACCATGAAACCCGAAGCGGGATGCACCATGCCCGCCGCCCCGCCGAAGCCCACCACCGGCTGGTTGAGGTCGGGCAGGGGGGGATTCATCGGAAACAGGCAGAACTCCTCGTGCTCGATCGCCTCCACCTGCACACCGCGATGGGCGAGGCGGGCCAGCAGGCGTTGGCGCAGCAGCGGGAAGGGCACGGCGGGGGCCAGGGCCAGGGATGTTTCCTCGACAAAGAAGCGACCATCACCCAGGTCCATGGCATAAAGAAAGGTGGGGGGCTGGCGGCGTTCCTCCTCGCTGAGGTGATCGCTGCGGTAGTCCATGAACACGAATTGCCCCGGCCCAATCGGCGGGGCGCTGAAGCGGCCGACGATTCCGTAGGCGGCCTGGCCGGCCACGGGCCCATCCTGCCGCCTGTGCACAAAGACGCTCTGGTGGCCACTGGCATCCAGCACCAGCCGGGCCCGGTGCTGCTGGCCTGCGGTGGTGGTGACGACGAAGTCCTTATCCTGCTGCTGCCAGGAGGCCGCCTGGCCCTGCTGCCAGCGAACAGCGGCGGCGGCGCAGCGGTCTAGCCCATGGGCCTGCAGGGCCGCTTTATCGAAAAGGCCGTAGGCGCGGCCGTGCTGGAGGAGCCCGTTATCTCCTGGGGCACTGCCCCCTGGGGAAGTGCCTCCGGGGCCGAAGTAGCTGACGGTGTCGCTCCAGCGATGGGACAGCAGGGAGCCGAGGCCGAGAGAATCCACCTCATCGCACCAGATGCCATAGGTGTTGACCCAGGGGGTGTGGGGATCGCCCGCCGCCAGGGCGGTGATTGCCAAGCCCCGCTCGGCCAGGTCGGCGGCGATGGCCAGGGCCGCCGGACCGGCGCCGATGACCAGAACATCAGTCAGGAGTGTCAGCCTCCCCAGTACCAGGCTCCCCAGTCCCTTCGTCATCACCGGCATCGTCCCCGTCGTCATCCCCGTCGTCATCCCCTTGGTCGTCCGCGGACGCCTCATGACCTGCCTGCAGGGAAGCAGCAGGGGACTGGCCAGCTGCATCTGCGGGGGTATCCGCAGATGCAGCTGGCAGGTCAGGGTCAGCCACCGGCTCGCCGTCTTCGCCTTCAAGGGCGGGTGGCACCAGCACCACTTCGGCGAGGCGATCGCCGCTGTCGAGCCGTTGCAGGCGCACGCCGGTGGCGGCGCGGGACTGCTGGGGCACGGCGTCGGCCCGCATGCGCACAATCACGCCCCGTTCGCTCACCAGCAGCAACTCCTCACCCGCCCCCAGCACCTTCAGGCCCACCAGCACATCGCCATCGCGGCGGAACTTGATCGCCCGCAGGCCCATGCCCGCCCGTTTTTGCAGGCGGAACTGACTCACCGGCACCCGCTTGCCCAGGCCACTGGCGCTGGCCACCAGCACCCAGGGCCCTTCGACGCCCGCCAGCTCCAGACCCTCTTCCTCCGCCTCGTCGCTGGCCTCACCGCTGGCCTCACCGTTGTCGGCTACGGCCGCGACCCGGTCGGCCAACTCCGCGGGCAACACATCCATGCTCACCAGCTTGTCGCCGCCGCGCAGGTTCATGGCGCGCACGCCCCGGGCCGTGCGGCCCAGGGGCCGCAGTTCTTCATCGCTGAGCCGGAAATGGATCGTCATGCCCTTCAACGATCCGATCAGGACGCTGTCGCCCGGGATCGCCAGCCGCACCCAGCGCAACGCATCGCCCTCCTCGAGGGAAATGGCGATGAGTCCGTTAGAGCGAATATTGGCGAAGGCCGATAACAAGGTGCGCTTGACAAAGCCGCCGCTGGTGAGCATCACCAGCTGGCGATCGTCGCCAAAGTTGTCGACCGCCAGCAGAGAAGTGATTGCCTCTTCGCGGGGAATCGGCAGCAGTTGCACCACCGGCGTTCCCTTGGCGGTGCGACTGCAGACCGGAACGCGGTAGGCCGGCAATGAATACACCACGCCCCGATCACTGAAAAGCAGCAATACATCGTGGTCATTGCAACTGATGAACAGCCGCACCGCCTCCTCCCCCTGGGTGCGGGTGCCCGCCTTACCCCTGGTGCCGCGACTGGTGGCCTCAAATTCGCTCACCGGCATGCGCTTGAGATAGCCGTTTTCGGTAAGCATCACCACCGAGCGCTCGTTGGCGATCAGGTCGATGTCTTCGAGGCCCCCTTCGAGGTCCAGGATCTCAGTGCGCCTGGGCGAGATATAACGGGCGCGCAGCACACCCAGTTCTTCAACAATGAGGCCAAGCACCCGGTCTTTGCGGGCCAGGATGTCTTGGTAATCGGTGATCTTGGCCAGTAGATCTTCGTGTTCCAGCCGAATCTTGTCGGCCTCCAAGGCCGTCAGCCGACGGAGCTGCATCTGCAGAATGGCATCGGCTTGGGCTTCACTTAGCCCGAATTCACTCATCAGGCCTTGCCGGGCACTGGCGGTATCGGCCGCGGCACGGATCAGGTCGATGATGGCATCGAGATTGTCGAGGGCAATCAAAAGCCCCAACAGGATGTGGTCACGCTCTTCAGCCTTGCGCAGCAAATAACGGGTGCGCCGCTCGATGGTCTCGATGCGGAAATCAAGGAACACCTGCAACATCTTGCGCAGGGTCAGCAGCACCGGCTCGCCATTTACCAATGCCAACATGTAGGCGTTAAAATTATTCTGAAGCGGCGTAAGTTTAAAGAGATTATTGAGCACAACCTGCGGATAGGCATCCCGGCGCAGTTCGATAACAATGCGCATGCCATCGCGGTCGCTTTCATCGCGGATGTCGGCAATTCCTTCTAGTTTCTTATCGTTAACCAACTCGGCAATTCGTTCGATTAACGCCGCTTTATTGGTTTGATACGGCAGTTCGGTGATGATGACGGCATCGCGATCAGGGCGCCCCTTGGCCTCAATCGTCTCAATATTTGCCACCCCCCGCATCGTCACCGAACCCCGGCCTGTGGTGTAGGTTTCGCGAATGCCGCGGCGGCCCAGAATCTGGCCCCCGGTTGGGAAATCGGGGCCGGGGATCAGGGCCAGCAGCTGGCGCTCTTCCAGATCAGGATCGGCGATCAGGGCCAGTAAGCCATCAATCAGTTCGGTGAGGTTGTGGGGAGGGATGTTGGTGGCCATCCCCACGGCAATGCCGGTGGAACCGTTGAGCAACAACTGGGGGATGCGCGCCGGCATCACCGTGGGTTCCTGTTGGGATCCATCGAAATTGTCGATGTAATCGACCGTTTCGCTCTCGATATCTTCCAGCAGGCTGTCGGTTGTTAGGGCCTGCAGCCGCGATTCGGTATAGCGCATGGCCGCCGGTGGATCGTTATCCACCGAGCCGAAGTTGCCATGGCCATCCACCAGTGGCATGCGCATCGAGAAGTCCTGGGCCATGCGCACCAAGGCGTCATAGACCGCCGTATCGCCATGGGGGTGATACTTGCCCAGCACCTCACCGACGACGCGGGCGCATTTCCGGTAGGGGCGGTCGCTGGTGAGACCGAGCTCGTACATCGCATAAAGAATGCGGCGATGCACGGGCTTGAGGCCATCGCGGGCATCCGGCAGGGCCCGGCCCACGATCACACTCATCGCATACTCCATATAGGAGCGCGACATCTCGTTGCGGAGGTCGATCTGGATGATCCGTCCGTCGGAATCGCCGGGATTGTTCTCCGGAGAATTTCCTTCCCCAGGTCCGGTTGGATCCGCCATGCACAACCGCCTTGAATGAAAGCCACTTTATCGGCAGCCCGCACCCCCTCGCCCTGAGGCCCCATGGCCCCCCTCAAACTGCCGCCCCGCAATGAATCCGAACTGCAGCGCCGCCAGAATGAGGGGGAGCTGCGGGTGCGGTCGGCGGCGGAATTTAGGGCCCTGGTGGCCCAGTCCGACCTGGCGGAGGCCTATCAGCACACCGATGTGGTGGTAGCGGCCAACGCCGAATTCACCGACCAGGCCAGCCTGCACCTGAGCCTGGGGCCGGCGGACCCGCCGATCCGCTTGCGCGATCCTGTGCTGGGGGGGGTGGCGGGTCTGGCCAGCGGCTGCGGCGGCGACCTGCTGTTGCCGATCAGCGGCGCGGCGCGGGTGCTGGCCGATCTGCTGGCGGGGGAGGCGGTGGACTTTGGCGCCACTGGCGAAGCCACCCTGCTGCAGCCCCGCCGGGAGCTGCACACCCGCCTCGATCTGGAAGCCATCGGCGGCGGCCAACTGCTGCTGCACCGGGGCATCGTCGAAAACGGCCTGGTGGCGGTCAGTAGCGCCCAGGGCCTGATCCGCACCCCCTGGGGGCCCCTGCTGGGCCCCTTCGGCAACGCCCTTTACAGCTGCTCCGGGGCCGACAGCATCGGCCTGGCCATGCCGGGCCTGGCCCTGTTGGGCCCCGGTTCACCCGTGTTGGTGGGGGGCGCCATCGGCTGGGTGGTGGGCAGCGGCAGCGGCCACCAACCGGCGCCCCAGCGCCTGCCCAGCGGCCATGCCCGCAGTCCCGGTGCCGTAGCCGCCCTCAGCGTTGATCTGCATGGCCTCAGCCCCCACTGGGTGCGGGCCTGCCATTTCGAAGGCCATGGCAGCGCCCTGCTGGTGGCGATCGCCGCCCCGATTCCCCTAATCAGCCCTGCCGTCGCCCGCCAGATCGCCAGCGACGAAGGGGCCTTGGAGGCGCCGGTGCTGGATGTGTCGATCCCACGGCGCATCAAACCAAGCTTCGGCGGGGTGCCTTACAGCAGCCTGCGCCAGGGGGAAATCCGGGTGGATGGCCGCCGCATTCCGGCGGCTCCCGCCCACAGCCCCCGGCTTGCCCAAGCCATGGGTTTGGAGTTGATCGGCCAGCTCCAAAGCGGCGCTTTCCCCCTGAGGCTGCCGCTGTTGCCCCTCGGCCCCCGTCCCACCTTGGTGCCGCTGCCCCCTTGAGCCAGCAGCTTTGCCGCCGCCGAACCGGGGAAGGCGCTGGCCCGAAAGTCCCCCGAGCCCCTAAGACAGGCAGAAAGCCACAAAGAATTGGTCGCAAAGGCTCAGTAAGCTCCGCCCAGAGCCCTCCCCAAGCCATGGCTGAAACGCCCCACTCCCAGGAGCCCCAGGACGACCAGGCCCCGCCCCCGATGGCGATCGGCTCCTACGGCGCCCCCTCCAGCAGCGAAGGCGAGGCGGCGGCCCCATTCGAGCCCGAAGCAAAAGACCCGGGCCCGGCTGAGAGCCCCGTCCTGCCCCTGGGCTACGCCCCCGTCAGCCCTACCCCCCCAATCGCCCCCGGCAAGGCCAAGAGCGCCACGGTCGCCGGCTACGCCACGGTTGCGGGCGACGGCCCAGAAGGGGCCGCCGCCGCAGGCCTGAGCGCGGCCCCGCTCGCTGGCTCCTACGGCGGCTCCATTGCCGGCTCCTATGGGGCTGCCAATACCGGCTCCGTTGCCGGTTCCTATGGGGGTGCCAATGCCAGTTCCTATGGCGGATCCATTGCCGGCTCCTATGGCGCCGCGTCCATCCCAACCATTGGCTCCAGGGTCGAGGTTCCCCCCCTGGGTGGCGAGAGCGCTGCAGGCGGCGAATGGGAACTGCTCAGCGGCAAGCTGCGCGACTGGTTCCATCGCAACGACCTGGGCGGCCAATGGGATCGCCTGGGGGGCCCGCTGCGGGCTTCCGGCCTGCTACTAGCTGGCTTGATCCTGATCAAGCTCTACGAAGCCCTGATCGACACCCTCGACGACATCCCCCTGCTGCCCCGGCTGCTGCAGCTGGTCGGTCTGCTGTACCTGTTTAATTTCGGGTTAACCCACCTGATCAAGAGCCAGGACCGGGAAAACCTCTACCAGGTCTGGAAAAAGCGCTGGCACGACTTCACCGGTCGCCCCTGATCCAGCCCATGGGGCCAGCGGACCTGTTGATAGTTTGGCCCCAACCCGTGTAACCGCCCGTTGACCATTCAGCTCGGCCGTTCCCGAACCGTTCGGCGCGCCTACGGCATTGATGAGATCGCCCTTGTACCCGGGGGCCGCACCGTCGATCCAGACGTGGTCGACAGCCGTTGGACCCTGGGGGGGATTGAGCGAGAGATCCCCATCATCGCCAGCGCCATGGACGGGGTCGTTGACCCCGCCATGGCGATTGAGCTATCCCGTCTGGGCGCCCTGGGCGTGCTGAATCTGGAGGGGGTTCAATGCCGCTACGACGATCCCAACCCGGTGCTCGATCGCATCGCCGCCGTCGGCAAAGAGGAGTTCGTGCCCCTGATGCAGGAGCTCTATAGCCAGCCGGTGCGGGAAGACCTGATCCGCCGCCGGATTGACGAAATTCGGGCGGGCGGTGGCATCGCCGCCGTCAGTGCCACCCCGGTGGCGGCCATGCGCTTCGGCTCGGTGCTGGCTGAGGCTGGTGCCCAACTGTTGTTCGTGCAGGCCACGGTGGTCTCCACCGAGCACATCAGCGCCGCAGGCCGGGCCAGCCTGGACCTGGCGGCCCTCTGCCGCGACCTGGGGGTGCCGGTCATCCTCGGCAACTGCGTCACCTATGAGGTGACCCTTGACCTGATGCGCGCCGGTGCCGCTGGCGTGATGGTGGGCATCGGCCCCGGCGCCGCCTGCACCTCCCGCGGGGTGCTTGGCATTGGCATCCCCCAGGCCACCGCCGTGGCTGATTGTGCCGCCGCCCGCGATGACTTCGAGCAAGAAAGCGGCCGCAGGGTGCCTGTGATCGCCGACGGCGGCATCGTCACCGGCGGTGACATCTGCAAATGCCTGGCCTGCGGTGCCGATGCCGTGATGATCGGCTCCCCCATCGCCCGGGCCTCCGAAGCCCCCGGCCGGGGCTTCCACTGGGGCATGGCCACCCCCAGCCCGGTGCTGCCCCGCGGCACCCGCATCCGGGTTGGCACCACCGGCAGCCTGGAGCGCATCCTGCGGGGACCGGCCGCCCTGGATGACGGCACCCAGAACCTGCTGGGGGCGATCCGCACCTCGATGGGCACCCTGGGAGCCCGCAACCTGCGCGAAATGCAACAGGTTGAAGTCGTGGTGGCTCCGTCACTTTTGACGGAAGGGAAGGTTTATCAGAAAGCCCAACAACTGGGCATGGGTAAATAAACTGTCCCACCCCAAGACCTCTCTAGGGGTGCCGAGATTGGCGCTACGCTCAAGTTGTGGGGGCTACGGCTCGCACACTCCTCACACCCTCCGGCCCGGCGTTGCCGGGCTTTCTGTCTTTTTCACCGCTTTCGGCGCCGACCCCACTCACAGCGCCACTCATTACAGCGCCACGCAACGGCCTGCAACGCTGTGTTGGCGGCACCAAGAATGGCCTGACTTCGTTGCTAGGTTCAACCCACTCAACGACTCCACGCATGTCCAGCGCCACCCCCACCACCGACGCCACCTTCACCGCCGATGTGCTGAACAGCGAGCAGCCGGTCTTGGTGGATTTCTGGGCTCCCTGGTGTGGCCCCTGCCGCATGGTGGCCCCGATCGTCGATGAAATGGCCAAGACCTACGAGGGGCAGATCAAGGTGTTCAAGCTCAACACTGACGAAAACCCCAACATCGCCAGCCAGTACGGCATTCGCAGCATTCCTACCCTGATGATCTTCAAGGGGGGCGAAAAGGTCGACACCGTTGTTGGAGCCGTGCCGGCCAACACCCTCTCGCAGGCGATCGGCAAGCACATCTGAAGGCCAGAACCGGGGCCGATTGAACGCCATGGGCCGCAGTCCCCTAGAGGCCTTGGCCGACCAACTCCAGGGCCATCCCCAGCGGCGGCTGATAGAGCGGGCCGTGGTCTCCCTGCTGGAGATGGCCCGCTCCGAGACCCAGGAAGACGAATGGCGACTGATCAGCGGCACCCTGGCGGACCTCAGCGAGGCCCTGGAGGTTTTTCAACCGCGCCGCGCTGCCCGCAAGATCACCGTCTTCGGCTCGGCCCGCACCCGCCCAGAAGATCCTTGCTATGAGCTGGCCCGCCAGGTGGCCCAACAGGCTGTTGCCGCCGGCTTTGAGGTGATGACAGGTGCCGGCGGCGGGGTGATGGAGGGGGCTAACAGCGGCGCCGGCAGCGCGCACAGCATTGGTCTCAACGTCGACCTTCCCTTTGAGCAACACTCCAACGCTTTTGTTAAAGCCAGTGAGGGGGGTTTGGTCTATTTCAGGTACTTCTTCACCCGGAAACTGTTTTTTTTGCGCGAAAGCGATGCCCTCGTCGTGATGCCTGGAGGTTTCGGCACCCTCGATGAGCTCTTCGAATCCCTCACCCTGATCCAGACGGGCCGCACCCCGCCGATTCCGCTGGTGCTGCTGGCGCCCGAAGGCGATGACTTCTGGCAGGCCTGGCGGCTGAATGTGCACGAAGAACTGGCCAACCGCGGCCTGATCTCTCCGGAGGACCGGGACCTGGTGTTTGAAGCCACCCATGCGGCAGATGCTGTAGCCCGAATTTGCCGCTTCTATCGGGTCTTCCACAGTGCCTTGCTGGGGGAAGACCGAATCGAGCTGCTGCTCAACGCGGCGGTGCCCCGCAGCCTGCTGCCCGAGCTGAGCCATCGCTTCGCCGACCTGCTGCAGGAAGGGTCGATCCAGGCGGGCGAAAATGTGGGCGAAAACGGTTTGCTCTACCCCTGTCTCAAGTTGCGCTTCGACAAGCGGCGGGTTGGGCGCTTATATCAATTCATCGACCACCTCAACGGCCTCGAGCTGGAGAACTGCGACGCCCTGCAGCACCCAGCCGATCGTTGCGTCCAGGTGGGGGGGCCGCCATGAAAGGCTCCATCGGCCTGGTGGACTACGGCATGGGCAACCTGCACTCGGTGCAGCGGGCCTTTGAGCGCCTCGGCGCCGACGTGCGGGCCGTGCGGGACCCCGAGGCCATCGACGCTTGCCAGGCCCTGGTGCTGCCGGGAGTGGGCGCCTTTGATCCGGCCATGGAGCGCCTGCGGGCCGCCGATCTGGTGGAGCCCCTGCGGCACTCCTGCGCCGCGGGCCGCCCCATGCTGGGCATCTGCCTGGGCCTGCAACTGCTCTTTGAAGGCAGTGATGAGGGAACAACCAGTGGCCTGGGCCTGGTGGAAGGCCGGGTGCAGGCCCTGCCAGCCTGGCCCGGCCAGCCCATTCCCCACATGGGCTGGGCGCCGTTGCTGGCGGCCAACCCCAGCCCCCTGCTGCCGGAGGGCAGCCCCCCTAATTGGGTCTATTTCGTCCATTCCTACGCCGCGGTCCCGGCCGATCCCACCGCAGCCACGGCGCTGGTGGAGTGGGGAGACACGCCGGTGACGGCAGCCCTGTGGCAAGACAACATCGCCGCCTGCCAGTTCCACCCCGAAAAATCGGGCCGCACCGGCGAGGCAATGCTGCGCCGCTGGCTGGCCTGGGTGGCCGCCGAGGGTTGAAGCGCAACCTGGGAGCCGGCGGCCTGAGCCCCCGTAGCGGTGGCGGCATGCGCCCCACCAGTAGTGGTGGCGGCCTGCGCCTCAGTGGCGGCCGGCGGCTGCTCAGCCCCCCCGGTTTGGTGGCCCGACCGACGGCGGCGCGGGTGCGGTTGGCGGTGATGAACCTGGTGGCGGACCAGTTACCCGGCTGCCGCTGGCTCGACCTCTGCTGCGGCAGCGGCGTGATGGCCTGCGAAGCGCTGTTGCGGGGCGCGGCACTGGCGGTTGCTGTCGAGCAGGATCGACGCATCGCGGCGGTGGCCCGGGCCAACCTCGCAGCGGTGGGCCAGGAGCGGGCCCGGGTGATCTGCCAGGAGGCCCGCCGCTGGCTGGCGCCGGGCCCCGCCAGTGAAGAACACCGTTTTGACCTGATCTACCTCGATCCGCCCTGGCCTGCCGGCCTGCATGGCCCCCTGACGGAGGCGGTGGCGGCCGGGGGCTGGCTGGCGCCGGGCGGCACCCTGATCTGGGAATGCGACAGCACGGCCCCCCCCGCCCTGCCGGCAGGCTGGCGCGAACGTCGCCGCCGCAGCTACGGCGGTAGCAGCGTGGTGCTGCTGGAGTTGGCAGGGCCCGAGGCAGGCAAAAGCGACCCCCAGGTGATAGCAAGGCAAACACCAAAGGAGACTGACAAAATTCTTACTTGAGCAGCTAGAGCCAAAATCAATGGGTCAAACCTGGCCCAGCCCATGTCCCTTTAGGGGGGCACGGGCCTTTTTTATGGCGCTGGGGCAACGTCAGCCGAGGCAGCGTCGAGGGCCCGTGGGTCGGTCTGGTTTTGGATCCGGCCCCGACGCAGCACCTCGGAGGGTTTGCGTTGATAGGCCCTTTGAAAATCGACGCTGAATTGGCTCAAAGAGCGATAACCGCAGGCCAGGGCAACGCCCAGCACACTCTCGCCCTGCAGGGGGTTTTGCAGGCGATCGAGGGCCATGGCCAGGCGCTGCTGGCGCACCCACTGCATCGGACTGCAATCAAAACGGGCCCGGAAGGCGTAGTGCAGGGCCCTGCGGGAATACAGGCTTTGGCGCTCGAGATCGCTGAGGCAAAGCCGGCGGTGCAGGTTGAGGCGAATGAAATCCACCAGGTCGTCGATGCAGGCATCCGTGCGTTTGCGATCGGCAAGGGCCGGCAACGGCTGGTCCCCATCGCGCAGATCGGCGAACACCAGGGCCGCCAAAAGCCGATAGATCTGGTCGTCGAGATGCAGGGCCAGGACCAGTCCCTCCCCCTGGTGGGCGATGGCACTGATAAATGGCAGCAGCCGACTGAGGGCCTCCAGGAGACCTTGGCCCGCCAAATCCCGCTGGGCGGGGAGGGGCAGCGGCTGGTGCAAAACGCTTTCGGCGCGGCCGACCGGCTGCCATTGGGGCCCACCCATGGCCCGGGCCGTACGCAGCAGGCGATGGGGATCGGCAAGAAAGCAGGAGCTGCTGCTGAGGCTGGTGGTCAAGCTCCAGGCATGACCAGGACCGATCAGGGCTTCACCGGGGTTGAGCGACTGGCAGCCGCTGCCCTGGCGCCACTCGGCCTGGCCCCCATGTTGCAGCAGCACGCAATGGCCCTCGTGCCGGTGGGTCTCCAGCAACAGGGGCGAACCGAGCCAGGCGGCCAGCTGCAGGTCGCCGCAACCCAGATGGCCATCTTGATGCCACCACTCAGCTTCAGCCCCAAGGGCCTGGATCTGGCTGATCGGTAGAGCCTTAGCAAGAATTATGCCGCTCTGGAGCGAGTCAGAACAGGGGGAAAGACGCTCGTGCAGTGGGTGGTTCAGGAGAACAATGGGTAGGTCAGCGAAGGTCCACTGCTGCCGCAGAAATTAAATCTGCCCCGCCCCGGCTGACCGCTAAATAGGGGGCCAGCAAGGCCCTTGAGCGGACCCCTGCCCAATCCATTTGCGCTCTCCTGAGGAAATTGCGTGATTCTGGAAATTGGGCGAAAGTCGCCAAATACCAAGCGTGTCCCCATCCCAACCGGGCTACCCTGGGATTTTGCAAACCAAGCATTAACGCCTGTAGGCGATTTTGATCAAAATAAATTGACCAAAATAAATTGACCAAGATAAATTGATCAAAATAAATTGCGAAACCCTGAGTCAAGCCGTCCGTTCGGGAAACCATGCCTAGACTAGATTTCGCTTAAATTTTGATAAAAAAAGCAAAGAGTTTGCAGCCACATTATAAATAAAAGTCGTAAAAAATAAAACTAGGCTTAAGCAATATTGATTGATGTAAATATTTTAAGTATTTACAATTTCGGCCAAAATTAATCTCTGGAGATTCAGGTAAACCCTAGGCGAATCCTTGGAAATGTTGTGCTGAAAAACCCGTAGCCTGAATAAGCAGGGGATTTTCGGTATCCATCAAGACCCGTCAATCCCTCAAGGCCAGAGCCGCTCAGGCCCCCAGGCTGCCACCGCGGCGGTACTGGATCCAGGCGGCCATAAAGAGACCGGCGAGGGTGACCGGGATCAGACCGAGCACGATGCCGCAGAGAAGGGGTTCAATCATTGAGAATCGGGAGGTGGTCGTGGCCTCATTGTTCCATGGCCAGCACCCTCCAGCCATGCCCCTTAAAGCTCTGTGACCCCGCTGCCGCCCCTCGCCCCCGCTGATCTATCTGGGATCTCCGGGTCTGGGGGCCTTGTGCCCACGCCCCCTGGTCCCCCACCTCTGGAGGTCGGCGGCGGTTGGCCGGGACGGCGCCTGCTGGGCCTGATGCTGGCCTTGGCCCTAGTGGCGGGCCTATTGCTGGCGGCTTTTCTGCAAGCGGGCCCCCGGGACCCCTACAGCCGCGCCACCTTGGCCCTCAAAGGGGATGATGTAAGCGGCGGCAAGCTCTTCCGTCTCAATTGCGCCGGTTGCCATGGCCTGGCCGCCCAGGGGCTGGTGGGGCCCAACCTCCATGGCGTCGATCACCGCAAGAACGATCGCCAGTTGATCCAGCAGGTCATCAGCGGCCGCACACCGCCCATGCCCCGCTTCCAACCGGATCCCCAGGACATGGCTGACCTGCTGGCCTTCTTGCACCTTCTGGCCTGAATCACCCACACCCATGACCCTGCATCTGGTGCTGGTGGAGCCGGCCGGCGCCCGCAATCTGGGCAGCGTGGCACGCCTGTGCGCCAATTTCGGGGTGGCCGAACTGCGCCTGGTGGCGCCCCGCTGTGATCCGCTGGGGGCGGAGGCCCGCCAGATGGCCGTGCATGCCCAGGCCGTGCTGGAGAGTGCTCCCCAGTTCGCTGACCTGGCGGCCGCTTTGGCCGATTGTGGTCGGGTGGTGGCCGCCACCGGCCGCCTGGAGGGGGCGCCCCTGCCCCTGCACGGCCCTGCCGCAGCCCTCGACTGGCTGGGGGCGGGCGAGGCCCCGCCAGCCCCAGCCGCCCCAGAGTCGGGGGCGGCTGGGGCTGGGCCCCTGCCGGTGGCCCTGGTGTTTGGCCGCGAGGACCGGGGCCTAAGCAACGACGAATTGCTTTTGGCCGGCCGGCTGCTGCGCCTCGATGCGGGCTCGGCCTACGACTCCCTCAACCTCTCCCATGCGGTGGCGGTGGTGCTGCACGAATGGCACCAGCGGCGCGGCAAAACTGCCCTCCCCCCCGTGGGGCCCGCCACCGGGGCCTTCCCCGATCCGGCCGCCCGCGCCAGCCTCGAAGCCGCCCTGGGGGATGGGGAAGCCCTGCTGCTGGAGGTGGGTTTCCTGCTACCCCACACCGCCCGAGCCCGCATGGCCAAGCTGCGGGCCCTGCTGCAGCGGGCCCAGCCCGACAGCGCCGAAGTGGCCCTGCTGCGGGGCATGGTGGCCCAGTTGCGCTGGGCGGCGCGGCGCCCTTGCCCCCCCGGGGCTCCCCACTAGCGTCAGGGGCAATTCGCTCCAGCCCGACCGTGACCGCCGGCCGCCCCTCCAGGAAACCACGGAAACCCTGGCTGGCGCCCCTGGTCCTGATGGGCCGCCTGGTGGTGTTGGGGGCCGGGCTGGGGGTACTGGTGGGCACGGGCTTGAAGCTGGTGGCGCCGCGCCTGGCCGAGGGCGGCATCGGCCTTCCCCGCGCCGATCCCGCCCCCAGCGCCCGGGTGATCGCCGGCGGCGGCATGGCCCTGGGCCGCTTTGAGCCCCGCCGGGAACTCACCGACCTCAGCCAGGAATGGGCGAAACTGGCCGCCGCCCAGAAAGGCCTCACTGCTTCCGGCTACCTGCTGGTGCTCGACGACGGCCGCTACGCCCAGCTGCAGAGCGACCTGGCCCTGCCCGCCGCCAGTTCGATCAAAATCCCGATCCTGCTGCTGGGCCTCGACACCCTCGATGCCGGGGGGCTGCGCTGGAACGACCTGCTGCCGCTGACCAGCGAGGTGCAGGGGGGGGGCGCCGGCTGGATGGGCAATAAACCGATCGGCAGCCGCTTTCGTGTCTACGAGGCGGCCACCGAAATGATCCGCATCAGCGACAACACCGCCACCAACTTGATGATCAAGCGGCTGGGGGGGAGTGTCGCCGTCAACCAGCGCTTCAATGGCTTGGGTCTCAAAGCCACGGTGATCAACAACTGGCTGCCCGACCTCAACGGCACCAACACCACCAGCAGCCACGACCTGGCCCGCAGCATCGCCCTGGTGGACAGCGGCGAAAAACTCAGCCCCCGGGCCCGGGATCTTTTCCGCGAAATCATGGCCAGCTCCCGCACCAACACCCTCATCCCCGCCGGCCTGCTCAAGGGCTTGGTCAAGGGCAAGGAATCCTCCGATCCCGACAGCGACCTGCTGGGCTACGGCATCAGCGCCCTCAACAAAACCGGTGACATCGGCATCGCCTACTCCGACGCCGCCCTGATCCAATTGCCCAATGGCCAGCGCGCCGTGGCGGCCTTCATGGTCAAGGGTCCCTTTAACGACCCGCGCTCCAGCGAGTTGATCCGCGCCATGGCCGCCGCCTCCTCCCGCGCTCTGGTGGACACCACCAACCTGCCCCCCCAGCCATGAGGGCGCTGCTGTCCCGGCTGGCAGCGCCCCTGGCGGCGGTTCGGTGGCTGGTGGTGGGCCTGATCTGGGGGCATGGCAGCTGGTGGCCCGCAGCCCTGGCCAAGCCACCCCAGGCAAGCGTGCTGCGCCCCCAAACCGTGGCACCCCTGCCCGGTGGGTTGGATGGAACGTTGCTGATCAACGACAACAACCCGGAGCTGATCAAGGGCCAGGGCATCCTGCTGTCCACCTTTGCGCCGCTGGGCCCCCACCCGGAGGCCCACCTCAATAGTCCCCTCAACGGGGTGTTCGGCCTGTTTAGCCACCATGTCTATGCCGGCCAACCGAGCCGCCTTGATTCGACCCTGTGGCTGGCCGTGGTGGCGGCCCCCCGGGGGGGCCGCCCGGTGCGACTGGAGCAGTTGGGGGGGGCCACCTCTTTATCCCAATCGCTGCAGCCCGGCGAGAATGGGGCCCCGTTTCTGCCCCTGCCACCCCTGCTGCGCCAAGGCCTCAGCCCCGTCTGGTCGGGCCCGGGCAGCCGGGTTGCCACCGAACTGCTGGCCCGGGGCCCCAACCCCCAACTGCCCCAAAGCTGGAACCTGCCGGCCGGCCAACTCAGCACCTTGCTGACCCTGCCGATTCCGGTGCGCGGCCTCGATCCCCTGCTCAATGGCCGCAACCTGCAGCTGCGCCTGCGCAGCGATGGGCCGCTGGATGTGGCCCTGCTGGCGGCCTACGGCCCCCTCGATGGTCCGCCCCCAGCGACGCTCTGGCAGGCGATGTTGAAGAACGACGGCCTAAGTCCCAAGGAGCACACCCCCACGCCCAGGGGCGCCAGCGGGCCGATCATCTATTCGCGGGTCAGCGGCATCCAGGTGGGGGCCACCTGGCGGGGGCGGCTCAGCGATCCAGGTAGCACCAGCCTGTCGGTGCGGCGGGCGCCCATTTCCTGGCCGATCGCCTCGCTGGAGCGGGGCCGGCTGGGCAGCGGCCAGGTGCAAAGCGCCGAACTGAAGGTGTTCTACGGGGGCACCGCCTGGGCCGCCCACGGCAACTACGGCGTTGAATACCAACTGCAAATACCCCTGCGCAACGACACCAGCGCACCCGTCACCCTGGCCCTGGCGATTGAATCGCCCCTCAAGCGCGACCTGGCGGAGGGGGGTCTGCGCTTCGCCGCTGGCGCCCCTGGTACGGGCCCGGTGGTGTTTCGCGGCACGGTGGAGGTTGGCGGGCTGAGCCCCGGGGATGGATCCCGCTCCCAATCCGATCGGCTGTCGGCGGCTGTCCTCGGCCCCCAGGCCTTCCATCTGGTGCAGCGGGCCGGCGAAAGGGGCCCCGCCCTGGGCGTGGTGCGGCTGGCCCCCGGCGAAAGCCGCCTGGTGCGGGTAAGGCTGATCTATCCCGCCGACGCCCCCCCCCCCCAGGTGCTGAGCCTGCTGCCCGTGGCCCCGCCAGCCCCCGACCCCGCCCCTGTGAAACAATCCGGGGTCCCGCCAACGGCCGCCCCGTGAGTCAGACCAGGAAGCGCAGGGTCTTCCCCTTCACGGCCATCGTCGGCCAGGAGGAGATGAAGCTGGCGCTGCTGCTCAACGTCATCGATCCCCGCATCGGCGGCGTGATGATCATGGGGGATCGGGGCACGGGCAAATCCACCACCATCCGGGCCCTCGCCGACCTGCTGCCGGAAATTGAGGTGGTGGCCGGCGATCCCTACAACAGCTCCACCAGCGATCCAGACCTGCAGAGCGCCGAGGTGCGCCAGCGGGCCGAAGCGGGTGAAACCCTGGTGAGTGAACAGCGCCAGGTGCCGATGGTGGACCTGCCCCTGGGGGCCACTGAAGACCGGCTTTGCGGCACCATCGACATCGAAAAGGCCCTTGGCGAAGGCGTGCGGGCCTTTGAACCCGGCCTGCTGGCCAAAGCGAATCGCGGTCTGCTTTACGTCGATGAGGTCAACCTGCTCGACGACCACCTGGTCGACGTGCTGCTGGATTCGGCGGCCTCCGGCTGGAACACGGTCGAACGGGAAGGCATCAGCGTGCGCCATCCGGCCCGCTTCGTGCTGATCGGTTCGGGCAACCCGGAAGAAGGCGAGCTGCGGCCCCAGCTGCTGGATCGCTTCGGCATGAGCGTGGAGGTGCGCACCGTGCGCGAACCGGAGCTGCGGGTGCAGGTGGTGGATCAACGCACCGCCTTCGATGCCGATCCCGATGGCTTCAACGTCAGCGTGCAGCCGGTGCAGGACGGCCTGCAGGCCCGGGTGGTGGCGGCCCAGCAACGGCTGGCCCAGGTGCACCTGGACGACGACCTGCGCCTGCGCATCTCGGCCGTCTGCGGCACTTTGGATGTGGATGGCTTGCGGGGCGACATCGTCACCAACCGGGCCGCGCGGGCCCTGGCCGCCTTCGAGGGCCACGACGAAGTCAGCGACGACGACGTGGCCAGGGTGGTGGCCTGCTGCCTGCGCCACCGCCTGCGCAAGGATCCCCTCGAAACCATCGATTCCGGCGACCGGGTGGTCAAGGTGTTCTGTCAGGTATTCGAGCGGCCCGAACCCAGCGATCGCAGCGGTTTCCAGCTGGCGCTGGCCAATTGAGGCTGGCAAATTGATGTTGACCAATTGATGCTGGCCCGCCGGCTCTGAGGGCCCCATGAGCGAACCCTTTGTCGTGGCGCTGGCCCTGGAGGGCCAGCTGCGGCTGGATGACCAGCCCGCCCTGCACCAGGCCGTGGCCCTGGCCCGCCAACGGGGTCAAGATCAAGGCCAGGCCCAGGCCCAGGCCCAGGCAAAACTGATCGTGCTGGCCTGCCGGCCGCCGGACCAGCGCCTGCGGGGTCCCCACCAAAGGCGAATGGCGGCCCAGGCCCTGGCCTGCCTGCAAACGCGCTTGGCGGCCGAATCCATTCCCCTGCTGCACTTTCCCCAGCACTGCACGGCGGCGGCGCTGGAGCTGCTGGCTCCCCTGGTGCGGCCGCAGGCGGTGCTGCACTGCCAGGAGAGCCGGCTGTTCGACGATTGGCCGCTGCCGCGGGAATCCTTCCCAAGGGTGTTTGCGGAGTTCCGCCGCGGCCTGGGGAAGGCGCCGCTACCGCCGTTGCCGCTGCCGGATCTGGGCGGCCTGGGGGGATTGCGGCTGGAGCGGCCCTGGGGTTGGCACGAACCTGCCGGGATCGACGCGGCGGCGGCGGCGGAGAGAGGCGCCGCCGATCCGCGCAGCGCCTTTCCTTTTGCGGGCGATGAAGCCAGCGGCCTGGCAAGGCTGCGGCACTACTGCCTGGAATCCGACGGCCTGCGCCACTACAAGGAGCGCCGCAATGGCCTGGTGGGCACCGAGTTCTCTTCGAAGTTCTCCCCCTATCTGGCCATCGGTTCGCTGTCGGTGCGGCGCATCTGGCAGACCGTGCTCGATTACGAAGCCCTCCATGGCGCCGACGAGGGCTCTGAATGGCTGAAACAGGAGCTGCTCTGGCGCGAATTCTTCCTCTGGACCGCCCAGCTCCATGGGGCCAGCTTCGGGGCTCCGGGCGGCCTGCAGAACCGCCGCAGCGAAGCAATCGAAGACCGGGAATTATTTGTGCGCTGGTGCAAGGGGCACAGCGGCCACCCCCTGATCGATGCCCAGCTCAACGAACTGATGAGCACCGGCTATCTCTCCAACCGGGGCCGCCAGTGGGTCGCGTCCCACTTCATCAACGAATTGCGCCTGCCCTGGACCTGGGGCGCCCGCTTTTTCGAGTGGTGGCTAATTGACGCCCAACCGGCCCTCAACACCGGTAACTGGGCCTATCTGGCCGGCGTCGGCAACGATCCCCGCAGCTTCAACGGGCCGCCGCGGCGCTTCGATCTGGAGCGACAGGTGCGGCTGTATGACCCCGAGGAGATGCACCGGCGCCTGTGGGCGTGAGTGAAAGGATCGGGGCTCGAAACCCTTGTCTCACTCCTCTCACACCCCCCCGCCCTCACCCCAGCAACGCCCTCAACCCCGGCTCCAGCAGCGCAAAAGCCCGACCGCGGTGGCCGAGGCGGGCCTTGGTGGCTTTGTCCATTTCGGCAAAGCTGAGGCCCGTTTCCGGCACCAGAAACACCGGGTCGTAGCCGAAGCCGCCGCTGCCGCGCGGGGTCTCCAGGATTTCGCCCGGGCAGTGGCCCTCCACCTCCAGGCGCAGGTTGCCGCTGGGGTCGGCCAGGGCCAGGGCGGCCGTGAAGCGGGCGCTGCGTTGGGGGGACAGACCGGCCGCCGCCCGTTGCTGGTTGGCGGCGGCCAATGCGGCCAGCAGCCGGGCGATGCGTTCTGGGTCGCTGGCGGCATAGCGGGCCGAATGCACCCCCGGCGCCCCAGCCAGGGCATCCACCGCCAGGCCCGAATCATCGGCCAGGGCCCAGCAGCCGGTTGCCTGGGCCACCGCGATCGCTTTGAGGCGGGCATTTTCCACAAAAGTGAGGCCCGTTTCCTCCACCTCCAAGCCCTCGGGCTGGGGCCGGATCTCCAGGCCCAGACCAGCTAGCAGGGCGGCGAATTCGCGCACCTTGCCGGCGTTGCCGCTGGCGATCACCAGGGGGGTGGCGGTCGGGCTGTCGTTGCTCAAATGGCCTCCGCCAGCTGCCTTGCCCAGAGCAGCACCTCTTCGACCCGCTCGGCCGTGGGGGATTCGCAATAGAGCCGCAGCACGGGCTCGGTGCCGGAGAAGCGCAGCATCAACCAGTGGCTGGGCCCCAGCCGCAGCTTGACGCCATCGGTGCTGATCACCTGCTGCACCTGAACTCCGGCCACCTCATTTGGGGGCGTTTCGGCCAGGAAACGCTCCAGACGGCCGCGGGCGGCCATGTCCGCCAGGCGCAGATCGAGGCGGTCGTAGGCGGCCCCGCCGCCGCAGCGTGCCTGCAAGGCATCAATTCGCTGGCCCAGGGGCACACCGCCCTCCACCAGCGCTTCAATCAACAGCAGGGCGGCAAACGGTGCATCCCGCTCCGGCAGGTGCATGCCAAAGCCCACCCCCCCCGATTCCTCGCCGCCCACCAGCACCTCGCCGGCCAGCATCTCGGCGGCGATGTACTTGAAGCCCACCGGCATCTCGATCACCTGGCGGCCCAGGTCCTCGGCCACCAGGGCCATCAGATCGGAGCCGCTGACGGTCTTGATCACCGTTCCGGGCAGGGCCCTCGCCCGGGCCAAATGGTCGATGAACAGGGGCATCAGCAGCTGGGTGCTGCAGAAACGGCCGTTCTCATCGATGGCGGCGATGCGGTCGCCATCGCCATCAAACACAATGCCCATCGCCGGTTGGCCTGCGGCGGTGCTGGCCCGCACGGCAGCGATCAGTTCGGCCAGATAGGGAGCCAGCGGCTCGGGCGGATGGCCGCCAAAGAGCGGGTCGCGGTTGGAGCGGATCTCCCGGATCACGCCCGAATCCACCGCCGTGGGTCCCAGCAGGGCCGGCAGCACCCCGGCCGCCGAGCCGTGCATCGGATCGACGATCACCCGCAGCCCCAGCCGCTCCAGCCCCGCCGCCAAAGCATCCGTATCGACCTTGGCCCTCAGGCCCGCCACGTAGGCGCCCATGGCATCGAATTGTTCGGTGTCGCCGGCGATCGGCACGCTGATGCCGCCGGCGGCCAGGCGCCGCTCCACCCGGGCGGTGAAATCCCCCTCCACCGAGCCGCCGAAGGGTCCCTTGATCTTGAGCCCCAACCACTCCGGTGGGTTGTGGCTGGCGGTGATCACCAGGGCGCCGAGGGCGCCGCGCTCCACCACCGCCCAGCTGGAGGCGGGGGTGGGGGTGGGGCTTGCCGATAACAC
>Ga0207941_1000083_pt1 | contig 28752 bp, 18 predicted proteins | sample LakMenEpi13Sep12_FD_150695 | JGI IMG/M metagenome (GOLD analysis project Ga0207941, IMG submission 150695) | Freshwater microbial communities from Lake Mendota, WI - 13SEP2012 deep hole epilimnion (SPAdes) | ecosystem: Environmental > Aquatic > Freshwater > Lake > Epilimnion/Euphotic zone ...
GCCAGGACATTGTTCGGCGCAAGTTCCAGCGCCTTTTGGGAGGCTCGATACGACTGCTTTAACGCTTCGATAGCCGCCGAATCGTCATCGCGTCGCAGGGCGTTTTTCCAAGCTTGCAAGTAGGCCTCGCTTCTGGCCAAATAGAGACTTGGGTGGTCGGGATAGAGGTCCAAGCAGATATCGCCTACCGCTAGGTAGCCGCGCTGAATATGTTCGGCTCTATCCAATTGATTCTTGAGTCGATGGTGGGTGCTGACCCCGGCGACGAAGCGGATGAGATCCTCTTGAAAGACCAGAGGCAAGATCGCATCGCCGCCCGGGACATCGGCAAGTCGGTCGCTTAGGCCGACGATCCGTTTGCGAGGATCCTGCGGAGAGTCACCATGGTATTCGAAGACATGGCCACCGAGCTCTGCGGCGATCAGCTCGCGTGTGAGCATTGGAATGTCCTCGGCGAACAACCAGGCCCTCGTTGCGTCGCTGTGGCGGAGTTGTTCGAGGACTTGCGGTTCCTCCTCGGGAGCCGAGGCCAGTCTCAGGCGTACCTGAAGGTCTTGAGCTTGAAGTGGCCTGTTCGACACGAGGAGCTTTTCGAGGAGTGCCACACAGGTTTTCTCTGAGTGGACGACCAACTCCATACTGCTTGTCTGGCCCCCCCATCGAGCAGTCCGTCGGGAACCCCGCAATTCATCGAGGACCCGTGTGGACCAGAAGATTTGCTGAACAGGATCTTTCAATTCAGTCACCAGACGGCATGTTTCTTCAAGGGCTTCGAGACGGCTTTGGAAGTACTCGTCGTAATGGGGAATGTCTTGGCTGTGATAACGCAAGAGGCCTGCCGCATATTGCGTCGCGATGGCCTCTTTGAGCAAACTGGAGTCCTCCGTGTGGTGTGCTCGCAGAGAATCCATCAAGGAAATGGCATTCGAGAGCAGGTCGCGCGCCAAGGGCATCCGCTGGGTGTCTAACTTGCCTGCCATCCGTTCCGCGGCGCTGCGTTGTAAAACCGCGTAGCGAAGGGCTTGCTCGGGCTCCTGAGAGACCATTCCATTCGCGATGAAGGTCTTGGTCCAACGCGAGCTCGATTCGGTGAGTTCCACGGCAATCGAATCCGTGATCGCCTCAGGGGCCGTGTCGAGGGTCGCGAGCCAAGTGGCAAGCCCCATCGTTTTGGGGGTGCTTTTCGATTGCCCCAAACGCATCCACTGGTTGAGCGAAATGATCATCGCGATGAAGAGGAATGCCAACCCGATTGCCTGCAATACTGCAATCGGTTTGCGATGGTTTCTACTAGGCCGATCGAGCCAGGTTTCGATCGCCGCGACGAACTCGGCAGTCGACGCATATCGACGCTGGGGATCGATTTCCAAGCAGCCCTCGCAGATCGCTTGCAAGCCATGCCGCTGGTCCGATTCAGGCCGATGATCGAGCCATTGTTGAAGGATTCTGCCTAGTGCGAACAGATCGGCCTTGGGGGTCAGAAGTTCGTCCAGCCCGAGCGATTGCTCCGGGGCCATGTACGGAAGGGTTCCGAACCCCTGGAACTCCTCAGACTTGTGAGACTCAAGATCGCTCGGACCTGCCTTCAATCGGATGGCCCTTGAGATCCCGAAATCGGAAATTTTCGGTACCCAACTATCGGGCGCATCGCCAGCCGAACGGTCGATCAAGATATTCGAGGGTTTGAGGTCCAAGTGCAAAAAACCCATCGAATGGATTTTGGAGAGCCCTTGAGCGATCTGGACCATCAGTTTGGCGATCTCCCCGGGGTTACAGTCCCTTGAAAAAACACTTTGAAGGGTGCCACCGGCGATATACTCGAAGACCAGGATGAAGGCGTGTTGGCTCTCCTGCACGCTGTAGAGCCGAACGAGATTGACGTGGTCCATCCGGGCCGCGACGAGAATCTCGCGACGCCAGGCATCGATTTGAAGAGCCCCGTTGCAGGAGGGCTTGGGGATGACCTTCAAAGCGACGTGCCGTCGAGTCGATTGCTCAACGGCTAGATAGACGCAAGCTTGGCCACCGCGACCGAGGAGCTTCAAGATTCGGTAACCAGGGATCGGTTCGACCAACGACTTGTCGAGTAGCTGCTGTTGGTCGGCCAAGATCTCCTCGAGTTGGCGTTGGCATTGCTGGCAAGCTTCGACATGCTCTTCGATCGACTGCAGGTCGCCTCGATCCGAGATACCCTGGGGCAAAACCTCAAGACTCGTAAGGATTTCTATCGAGGGGCAGGTCGGGAGGTGGGTCGAGGGGCGATTCATGGCCCGGCCCCATAGTGGCTAGATTTCGATTGGACCGATTCAGCGCGAAGCATTTTGTTGACACGCGAGACGGCGGCAAAGACCGAGGCGTATCGCATCGAGTGCGCGCGCGCTACGTCTCCGACGGTTTGATTCTCGATCGTCACTTGCCAAAAAAACTCCCATGTCTGCGCCGAGACCCGATCCTGGACTCGGTTTTGAATTTCCAAGATCCGATCGATCGACAACTCGGTAGGGTTGGATCGGGGCAAGTTCGATGCGTTTGAGTTCGGTGTCCGGGTCGACGTTGGTGTCGGTGTCGCTTTGGCAAACCCCATTGCAAACGATTCGGAAGCTTGGTCTGCGAAACGAACCAGGTGACTTCGATAGCGGCGCTGTTGCTTGAGGTAGTCGAGAACACGGCTTTTGTGCAAGGACTTGAGCCAAGCTCGAAAGGAGCGTTTCGAGTCGTAGTTGAAACCTGGGAGCCGATGGACCAGTTCGCACCAAATGCGTTGAGAGACCTCATCGACATCGACTCGGTTGCCGAAGTGGGCTCGGGTCCAGCGTTCGAGCATCGGGCTGTAGCGGTTTACCAGTTCGGACCAAGCCGCTTGGTCATCGCTGCGTTGCACGCGTCGCAAAAGGGTGCCGCTGGTCCGAGGTTCTCTTGCCGTCATGATGGCTGTGGGCTCCGCTCGGGTCGTGAGGACGCTTGTGGATGTGTGTAGATATCCGTCGTAACGATCTCGGGAGGGAGAGGCATCCATGTTATCGCCCATGTGAGAATAAACCTTTTTTGGATAGGACGCAACTTTTTTGTCGAAGGATTACTTAGCTATAGGCTGCTCGGTATTGGCGAAACGCAGCCGCAAGAGCATCGATCAGGTCGGTGCCCAGGGTGCTCGGGGTACCGAGTTGTCGGTGGGCAATATCCCCGGCCAATCCATGCAGGTACACGGCCAGAACGGACGCATCGTAGGACGTAAGTCCTTGGCAGACCAACGCGACGATCATCCCGGTGAGCACATCGCCGCTCCCTCCGACGGCAAGACTAGGGTTGCCAGTGCTGTTGCGATATTGGCGTTGCCCGTCGGTCACAAGAGTTTGATGTCCCTTCAAAACAATGATCGATTGAGACTTGTTGGCCAGTTCGACGGCCGCGCGCTGTTGTTCCTCGGGCTCATCGGCTTGGATGTTCGATAGTCGAGCCCATTCGCCCGGGTGAGGAGTAAGGATCCGAGAGCCGCAGGGAGTCGCAGTCGAGCTCCACCCGAAGGTGCTCTCGGAGATCGCATTGAGGGCATCGGCATCGAAGACAGCGGTTCCTGGCCAGCTTTTGAATAGTTCGACGACCATTCGGTCCTGGCTTGATTCACGCCCCAAGCCCGGACCGATGCCCAGGACGGTCCCTGGCGAATATTTGCCGAGCAAGATTTTCGCTGAGGAATCGGCTAGGTATCCTTGGGAAACCTCCTCGAGGGGCATGGTCATGGCACAAGGAGTGGTCGTTTGGACGATTTGGCGTGTGTGAGAACGGGCAGCTACGGTGGTCCGTCCAGCGCCGCATCGCAGGGCGGCTAGGGTTGCAAGGCAGATCGCACCGGACATACCAGGTCCACCGCCGACGAGGAGTGCGTGGCCGAAGTCCCCTTTGTGGGCCTCTTCTGGACGAGTTTTAAGAATGGGTAGGGGAGAAGCGGAGTTGTACATGGGGCTAGGTCGGATCGGCGAGTGAAGAATGATCGTTTTTGTATTCTAAATCACCTGTTGGCTCTCCGAGTGGGAATCAAAGTTTAATTGCCCCAAAGACCTGCGGTTTTCGGCGCACCGATCCCGGAGGGATCACGGCCATTAGCCGGAGGTAAGCGAAGCGCCAACTCCGGTGGGTAAGCGAAGCGCAATTTCCGATTGCGTGAGGAAATGGAAGGGAATACGAGTTTCAATGGAGATATCTGGGGGCATAATCCACCCCGGCTTTGTTTGGGAATTCGATATACTCGTCAAGATATGTTTTCGCACGATGATGTTCTCTCTGGTTCGCTATGTAGCGTACCGGAGGTGGCGCTGCGCTTACCACCGGCTAATGGCTTGGATCCCTCCGGGATCGAAGAGGGGGACGGTCGATTTATTTATCCGACCGGCGGTGGCGATGCGTTTACGGTGATCCGGAGGTGGCGCTGCGCTTACCGTGATCCGGAGGTGGCGCTTCGCTTACCACCGGCTAATGGCTGTGATCCCTCCGGGATCGAAGAGGGGGACAGACGATTTATCCGACCGGAGTGGCGCTGCGCTTACGGTGATCCGGAGGTGGCGCTGCGCTTACCACCGGCTAATGGCTGTGATCCCTCCGGGATCGAGGAGGGGGACGATTTATTTATCCGACCGGAGGTGGCGATGACCGGAGGTGGCGCTGCGCTTACCGTGATCCGGAGGTGGCGCTGCGCTTACCACCGGCTAATGGCTGGGATCCCTCCGGGATCGAAGAGGGGGACAGAGTTCAATCGAGATATTTGCGGTCGTATTGCACACCGGCTTTGTCGAGGAATTCGATGTATTCTTCGAGGAATGTTTTGACGCGGTGATGTTCTCTTTGGTTGGATATGTAAGCTTGGACCTGCGATCGAGCCGTCGGGCTTACGGAGAAAATGCCGTAGCCTTCTTGCCATTGAAATTGCGCACAACCGATCGTTTCATGAACCCAAATCGATGACGATTTTTTCAGCTCTCGCATGAAATCGCTGATGCAGTGGGTTGGGCGTAAGCCGACGAGCAGATGGACATGATCTTCGATCCCGCCGATTTCTTGAGGAAATCCATCAAGCGATTTGACGGTGCCGCCCAAATAATCATGCAAACGGGACAACCAAGTGTCCTTGATGGTCGGCTGCCTGTACTTGGTACTAAAGACAATGTGGTAATGCAAGCTGGCAAAGGTAGACATCCGATGGTCCTTTACGGTGCAATTGGCTAGGGTGCAATCCATCACGATCCTGCATGGATCAACCGCCGCATCATTTTAGGACCGTCAACCCTGCGGCGACAACCAAAAATCCCGCGATCCCGAAGGGATCTTATCCCCCATCTCCCGATCCCGGAGGGATCCAAGCCATTAGCCGGTGGTAAGCGCAGCGCCACCTCCGGTCAGCGCCACCTCCGGATCACCGTACGCGCAGCGCCACCGCCGGATCAGCGCCACCGCCGGTCGGATAAATCGTCCGCACCACCTCCCCCGATCCCGGAGGGATCCAAGCCATTAGCCGGTGGTAAGCGCAGCGCCACCTCCGGATCACGGTAAGCGCAGCGCCACCTCCGGTCAGCGCCACTCCGGTCGGATAAATCAACCTCACCACCTCCCCCGATGATCCCGAAGGGATCCAAGCCATTAGCCGGTGGTAAGCGCAGCGCCACCTCCGGATGGGTTAATCGCAGCGCCACCTCCGGTCAGCGCCACCTCCGGTCAGCGCCACCTCCGGTCAGCGCCACCTCCCGATGGGTTAAGCGCAGCGCCACCTCCGGTCAGCGCCACCTCCGGTCTCCGGGCAGCGCCTCACTCGCTAATCAATGACTCTTAACTCCTTTGTAGTCCTCACCGCACCGGTGCCAGTCCCAGCCCATTTGCGGGTGGGACTTGTTTCCATTCATGGGGGGGCGCCTGTTTCCAACTACTTAAGGTCGCTGGCTGGAACATCCTTCGAGCATCCAGTTCAATGCGCTTAATGGCCAGTTTGAAGGGGCTTTTCGCAGCCATGGCTGGCCTGATTCAAAGCCTAGTAAATCAACTTCAAATGAAGGCATTTCATCCACAGTAGAACTCAAAGAAAAAACGACGCAACGGGCCAGTCAGTCGCGAGTCACTACGGAAAAACGTATTCAAAACACATACTTTTGTCGGCTTTGTCCTTCGAATGAAAAGCTTTAGGTCATTCCTACAGCACCATTCGTGACTGTTACCTACCAAGGAGCCACCGGGATGGCACTGCCAGGATCAAACGCTGTTTCAGTGCGGCGTGCGATTAGATCTTTATCTACTTGGTCATAAACAAAGATTTTCAGATCTCTCTTCATCACTGCTGTTGGCTTCCAGAAGGTTGCCCCAGTCCACAAAAATGACCCACAACAGCGGCACTCATACTCCTCGAGCTGAATATTCACAAGGTCATACTCCGTGCCAGTCGCTTTCATCGCATATGTTGATATGCCCCTAGCACTAAGAACACCCGCCAATGACCACACCCACCAGTCTTCAATATCCTGAATCCAGTCTTTTTGCGATTGTCTTGCATTGGTGCCCACGACAATCTTCTTTCCGCCTGTGTTGACTTTGTCTACACTTTTGAATTTAGTGCCAATTGGGTGGTCGCAGAACTTGATGCAGTCCATGAGAGGGTCGTACGATATGTTTAACCAGCCGTACTGCCTATAGTCGCCAGTTTTTAGCCTGGCTGGGTTGTCCACAAGTTTAATTGTTACTTCAGAGCTGAGAATTGGTGTTGAATCCATCAGCCCCCACGGATCCAACCTCCCGACCGGCCCGTTCCCCACGAACCGATACCAATTGTTATCCCCCGCATCGAACCCAATCGGATCCAACTCAATAAATCGCCCCAAGCTCGCCGAGTAGTCGCGATTGCGAACATACGCCAAGCCCGTTACATCGCTGAACTTCAAGCCCTGGAATAGATGCTGCCAAGCCGCAGCAGCACCGGCCGCTGCGCTCCAATCCGCGTTGCGGATATCTACCTCTCCAAACGGAGTGTAGACAAACCGCTGCAAGATATCTCCTACAGATGCGCCCGGTACGCCGCTTGCCACGATCAACGCCGTGGTGTTCCAGTTGGCGTCGTGCAACGCATAAATCCGCTCCTCTAAACCTCCAGAACCCGTCGATCCATCTCCGTCGGCGTTTCTATCACGCAACACCATCGCGTCGACATACACCCTACTCCAAACGTACTGCGCATCGGCCACACTCGATACCATTCCGTCGAGACCCCGAACGCGCTCCTCGAGGACTTGCCAATCCATCGAGTAAAACATGTCCCGCTTCGTCGCCGAGGCAGCCGCCGGATCGATCAAGGTCCCGACCTGCTCGACGATCCGACGGTTGAGACCGTCGTACCCGTAGCGGGCGACTTCGGTGCCGGAGGCGTTTCGGACGGAGACCAGCCGGTTCCAGGCGTCGTAGGCGAGCGTGCGGCCTTGGGCGTCGGTCGTGAGGTTGCCTGTGGGGCTGTAGGCGAGCGACGAGGAGCCGACCTGCGTGAGCTCGTTCTGGGCGTTGTGGGTCCGGCTGACCGGTGTGCCATCGCTGGTCAACGAACTCCAGTTCCCTAATGCATCGAGATCCCACTGCTGGCTCTGCGGCCCACTGCCACCCCCATTCCGAGCGTAATCGACCAACTGATTCAAACCATCATAGGAATACGTTTCGCTAAAAGCTGCATCCAATGCGTTGGTCCGAGCCGTCCGATTGGAATTGCGATCGTACGTATATCCGACCCGATCGACGTCGTTGGCACCTAGCCCACTCCCGGAAATCCACCGCTGATCCACCACCCGGCCAAACCGATCCAGGCCCGTGTACTGGTCCCCGGCCTCGCCGGTCGTCCCGTTCTGACTGACCATCGTCAACTCGATGCCGACCTCCGGCCGTCCTCGCTCCACCACCGTGCCCAAACCAAGATATTCGTACTCCTCTAGCACGGTCCCAAGTCCATCATCGGACATCTGGCTCAACCGACTGATCGCGGCATCGACACCGGCCTCGTAGTCATAGCTCACGCTTCGACCGTTCGGGTAAACCATCTGAGTCAACCGGCTATGATTCCCCCCATTCGCCTCGCTGTAGCTATAAGCCACCTTGGGCGTCGTTCCCAGCGACACCGAACCGGTGTGCGATTGATACTCCTCGGTCAATTGCCCAAACCCGTTGTAAGTCCGGAAGACTTCATTGAGCACGTTTCCACCTGAGGCCGCATCATAGCTAGTCGTGCGGGCTTGAATGCCTGCCGAGTCGTAGCCTACCTCGATCCGGCGGACCGACGAGCTGCTGACTTGGGCGCCCAAGGTGGATACCGCATCGGAGACGCGACGTCCAAGTGCGTCATACGCGTACTGATGGACCGTCCCATCCCGATCGGTCAACGACACGCGATCCCCCAGGGCATTGACGACCAAGACATCCCGTTCGGAGGAGCTTGCCGATCCTGTGCTAGCGTCTGGGTACCTGGTTTCGGTGAGGATATCGTTGGAGTTGATGGCGCTGCCACTTGCCGTGCGGGCTTGGTAAATGAACTGAGTCGTTTGCCCACCGCCTCCGGCTAGGACCGCCGTTCGAGTCGCCACGCGACCGGCTGCATCGTACGTGTAATTCGTGGTCACATCGCTGCTGGCACCGGGGGCTCCGCCGGTGTAATTCAAGATGCTCGATACGGTGCGTCCCAGGTCATCGTAGAGACTTCGCTGGACAATGCCCCTCGGGTCGGTTTGATCTTGCGATCGACCAGCATCGTCATAAGTCATCGAGCTGACAAGAACCGAATCGGAACGCGCTGGAACGGTCCCTGGGCGAGTGTAAACGGACCCGCCGTTGGTCCCGACGTCGACCGATGCGATCGTCCGATCGGCTCGGTCGTAGTGCATCGATCGATAGCTGACCCGGGCAGGGATTCCCGAATTGGGTGAACCTAGTTCTCCAGTCGCTGCGCTATCGGCATCGTGAAATCGCTGCTTGGAGGTGACCAAGATCGTATTGCCGTTGGCATCGTACGTGAACGATTGGCTATCGAGAACGACCGATTGGCCGACCGTGGATGCCGCGTTCCAACTGCCCGAAGGGATGTTCCCGAGCGTGTAGTTGGCGACCAGTCGTCCAGCCCCATCGTATTGGGATTGAATGGCCGGGGCGGAGGGTGTCGTTCTTTGTAGGACATAGCCACGTCGGTCAAACCAGGTCTCGCTTTGAAGCGGATTGCTGGCGATCACGCCGGTGCTTTGATCGACTAGATAGGTTTGAGAGCGGAAGACTCGGCTGAGATTGTCGTATTCGTTTTGGGAGAATCGGCGTCGTCGGGCCTGATCCGGAGCATCGGGGACCCCATCGTTGTCGGCGTCTTGGTGGATGTTTACGGTATCCCCATCGTACTGCGCCGTCGAAAGGACGCGACCAAGGTTATCGTATTGGGTGTAGCTGACGCTCCTGTTGGTCGACTCGGACTCGATAGCTTCTACACCCGACTTGGTGGCGACTCGTCGATTTCGCCAATCGAATGCCGATTGCATGACACGGTTGGTACCGATCCCCGGCATGGCGATGACTTGGGTGACATTCCCGTCCCCGACACTCCCAGCATCGTAGGTCATGCTGCTAACTTGGACCATATTGCTGCTGCCGGTGTTGTTCGACGGACTCCATTTGAATCCGTTGGCAGTCGAGTCATTGGTACCGATCCAAGTTCCGATCTCTCGGCGCAGACCATCGTAGATTGTCCAAGTGATCGTGCCCGTGGGGGCTTGTACACGTTCGACGAGGCCTTGGTCGTTGTAGGAATACCGAGTCCGGTAGAAGTTCACATTCTCGGTCCCGAGATTCGAAGCCGTCGAGTACGTGATCCCTGTGAGGTTGAAGTAATCATCGCGGTGGATCGTTTGCCCGGCCGCGTTGCGGTAGACGCGAGAGAGGGATTGGATGTTGGAGACCGCTTCGGTCCCTGTCGGTTTACCAGCTACGACGGTTGGGACAGCGCTCATGGTCAACGTCTCGGTGTAACTACCGCTGGTGTCTTCTCGGAAGACTCGCGTCGGCCCGGTCGGTCGATTGGTCACAGGATCCCAATTTGCGTACATTCGCTGCGAGTGAGCGATGTCATCGTAGCGCGTGTAAGTGACATTGCCATTGGGATTGACCGTTTCGACGGTACGCCCCAAGCGATCGACGGTGTTGGTGGAGACCAGGTGCAAGCCCCCTCCGCTGGGCGTGGCCCAACCGCTCGGGAGTGAGTTGAAATCGCTAGTGCGGGAGGTATCGACATCGACGATCGTTTTGATCACGGAGCCCGACTCGGCATCGTAGGCGCGGAACGTCAGGAATCCGTCGGCGTCTTTGGTCCAGATTTCACGGCCAACGCGATCGTAGACCGAAGTGCTTGGGGTGGCCACGTTCGGACCATTTTGACTGGTGACGACGATCGGTCGGGTGATCGATTGCGATTGGATTGCTGATGTCCCGGCGAAGAATGAGTACTGATAGGTGGTCGTCAGTGGATTCGATTGATCTTCGTTGGGGTATTGGGTTTGGGCAGCGACCAAGACACGCGTCGTGCCAGGGATTGATCGGGAAAAATATTGCGTTGAGGATTGCAGGATCGAGGTTCCGAATTCCCCTTTGCGGATCGACTGTTGCGACGCATAGTTGCGAACCCCCCCGGGGATGCTTTCAGTGGCGGTGGTGCTGTTGTAGTAGCTCATCACTTGAATCACCCCGGCGTTATCTCGCACAAACTGGAGATTTCCGTTGACGTCGTTCATCAGGTCCGGGTACTGTTCGAACGTGGCCAGGCTGGCGGGCAGTTCGAGCGCGCTCGGCGATGCGACGAATATCGGTTTACCCGTCAGTGCATCATAGCGCGTGTAGGTCCCCCACATTTTGCCGACATTCCCGGGGTTGGCTGCATCGACCAAGACGCGATCGATCACCAGCATTTTTTGACGCCGGTAGTTTTCGTAAGTGATTTTTTGATTGCCGTCGGGTCGCGTCTCGGTCACTTTGAACGCCCAACTGTTGAAACTGCCGGTCACGAACGGGCGTGTTTCGTAGACGAAGGTACTCGTAGCGATGCCACCGGTGCACGTTGTGCAACCGGCGGCTTGGACGTCCATGCGGGTGATTCGACGGCTGGAGTCGTATTGGAAATACTCTCGCGCGTAGGGTGCGATTTGCGTATCGGTCGCGGCATCGATATTGGTGATGTTTGCTTTGAGGCGTTGGTAGCTGTCGAAGTCGAACGAGTACTTCAGTGCGGAATTGAATCCGCGCCCAAAGTCTGCTTGTCCCGATTTGTAGTACCGAAAGTATTGCGCATCGATCGTAGCGCCCGCCCCATCGCGAACCGTCATCGTTTTAAGATCCCCGAGACTGCCGCTTGCGTCGCTCTTGTTGTAGTACGAGTAGGCAGTCGATCGCAGAAGCGTATTGTCGTTGCGTCGGACTTCGACGCTTTGGAGCTTACCGGCATTTTGCTGGGCGTTGGGAATGTAGCGGTACTGCCAGAGCTCGACTGGGTTGGGGTTGGTACCGTTGTAGGAGGCCAAGCTGGCGATGGCCCCCGAGGAGAAGTTCGCCGTTACGACCAAGCGGTTGCCTTGGGTATCGCTACGGCTGATGAATTGCCCTCGCAGGAGGGTGTTGGTGCTCGAAAAGTCGCGGAAGCGGATCGATTCACCATCGAGACTGTTGTAAGTGAATTCCGAGCCGACTTTTTGGATCCAATCGGTGTTGCCAGAGTCGGAGTTGTAGATCGTGCTACCTGGGGAAGATTGTCGAAAATTTTTGATATTCGTTCCGCTCCAGGGCAACTGCAGCGATTCGATCCCGGTGGCGGATTTGCCCAGGAAAACTAGGGTAGGTGTGGACGAAGAGAGGCGGTTGTTCCCGTAGATCCCGTTGCTTGCCACTACGTTATTGGCCGAGTAGTTGGCTTGTTGAGCGCCGCTAGGGGCCTCTGAGAAATTGCCCATCGACTGTCCGTAGGTCGTGCCGAAACCGGTTGCGGGGGAGGTGCTAGTTGAGCCTTCGCAAGAGCAAGGGCATTGCTCGACATCGCCGCAGATGAACGCATTTGCCGTCATTGCAAGCCGTTGTTCGAGGGGCTCGAAGAGGACACGACGGACGAGTTTTCGACGTGTCTTGCGAGAGCCAGGGGCCCAGGCCAGACGGTTTGGAGTTGGGGATCGAGCTTGGGTTGAGCAGGAACCACCGCAGCAGGCGTCGTCTGAGGATGTAGTATCTTTGCAAGCTTTCTTGCTAGCGCCAGTTCTTCGTCGCCACTTGCGGAAAAGGAGCGGGAGTGTTAGGCCTCCGAGGGAGAGCATCGATGTTGGCTCCGGGACACATTCGCAAGGGGTATACTCGATGAGTTTATCGAAGGTGACTTGTCCCGAAGTGGTATTCAACGTGTAGAGCGAGACCGTATCGGACAAGTAGACCGTAGAGCCGCCGATGGGTGTGCCCAGAATCTGCATACCTAAATAGCTTGGGTCGGTAAACAGAGTGGTACCGATACCGGTTTGGGTATCGATTTTGCCGTAAACTCCCTCTCCTTGGTTATTCATAAGGACAAGAAGATCGTTCCCATCAAACCATAGCTGATTACCGGGTCCCGAGAGGGTGAATCCTGTCCCGGTGCCGATGGTGGTGTAATCTCCGGTATCCGGATCATGGATCTTGATCAAAGCATCGTTGTCGAAATCGTATCCATAGAGATCGCCGTTGGGAGCGACTGCCAGTCCTTTGACATGGGGGATCACCCCACAACGGCTACCGATAGCGCCTTGTGAGGAAAGATGGTAGAGGTTGTTCTGGGAATCGGTCGTCCAGTGCAACGCCAGGTTCGAATCGTAGGCGAGGTTACTAAAACCGCTAAGTCCACCGTTGAGGGTCTCGGCACGTCCTGTGTCGGTGTCGATCGATACGAATCGACCGACATTGTCCAGCATCGAGATTGTGGCAGCGTTTGCTGGCGCACCGAACAGCAAGTTGTGAACAAGGAAAATAAGTAGGACAAACAATTGAGGGGGAACGAAAAGCCGCATGATCTGCTACCTGTGTGATGTAATTTTTGGTTCGCCAAGCATCGGTGCCCACTTAGGTCAGCGACTTGCTTTGGCCATAAAACCTAGATATGCCCAATCCGATTACCGTCCAAGACGCAGAAAGCACCGCGACGCGCAAAATTGTTTTCGGAATATTTGGAAAAACGGTTTTATCCTTCTTTCACTTGGTAAAGCTGACCGGAGGAGGCCAGAGGTAACGCTGACCGGAGGTGGCGCTGCGCTTACCACCGGCTAATGGCTGACCGGAGGTGGCGCTGCGCTTACCACCGGCTAATGGCTGTGATCCCTTCGGGATCGGAGGAAATGGCGGTGCGTTGGGACGTTGAGAGCCGCATTCCCGTAGCCCGTTTCGGGAATTCAATAAAAAATTTTTTCGCTGCGTTCTCAAAAGCTCGTCTTTACTTTTTTGCGGTTTAGGAATTTGTTGCAATCCAGATCTTAAAGGGATAAACTAATACCATCATGAACACGCCATTACCCGAATCCAGTCACTCGATCCATTCGATCACCGAATGGATCGCTTTGCTCAAAGTTGGAGATCAATCGGTCGCTTTACCGCTGTGGCAACGCTACTTCGAACGCTTGATCCGGTTAGCTAGCCGGAAACTCGCTGGCTTGAACCCGCGCGTCTCCGATGAGAATGATGCAGTCAACGAAGTGTTTTTCGCACTGCTCCAAGGGATCCAGCACGGTCGCTTTCCGGATCTGCAAGACCGCCAAGACCTTTGGCAGATCCTGATCATGCTTACCGAACGCCAAGCGATCCGCATCCGACGCCACGAACGGGCCGAAAAACGCGGAGGCCTGGTGCTCCATGGTGAATCGGGTTTCGAGCCTGGCTCCAGCGAGTGCAACGGTGTCGAGCAGGTTCTAGGGGCCGAACCGACCCCCGCCTTTGCCGTACTATGCGCCGAGGGTTTGGCCCTGCGGCTCGCGAGCCTCCAACACGATCCGGATCTGATCCAGATCGCTCGCGACAAACTCTCCGGCTACAGCAATGTCGAAATCGCTTCAAGACTCGGCTCGAGCCTTCGAAGCGTCGAGCGCAATCTAAGTCGCATCCGGCAGATCTGGAATCAAGATGAATCATGAGCCTTTCGGACGAACCTAAGTTCCTGCGCAACTGCCCTGCATCCGCCCGGAATGCCCTCGAACCGATCATACGCGAGTTCATCGAGTGTACAAAAAAGCAGGCTACGCCATCGATCCAGGAATTCATCGACCGAGCACCTCTCGAACATCAAGCCTATCTGTTGCACGAATTGCTCCTCGAAGAGATAGAAGCGCTCGGTGCGCCACACTCCAGTGACACCGTCGAAAGTTACCGAAAAATATTCGCGAACTTCCCAGAAGTCCTCGATGTGATTTTTGGTCCAGTTCCAAGCGAATCGGACTCCGATTCGAATTCCTCAGAGGACCTCCTGCTCGAGCAAGTTGGTCGATATCGCATTATTCGCAGGATAGGCAAAGGGGGGTTCGGTGTTGTCTACCTAGCTGATGACACCCAGTTGGGTCGCCAAGTGGCACTCAAGGCACCGAGATCCGACCGATTTCAATCCGCCGCCGAGCGGGAGAGCTTCATCAACGAAGCTCGAACGGTCGCCAGACTCGGTGCGCATCCGAACATTGTGGCGATGTATGACTTTCTCTTTAAGGAATCACGGGTTTATGTCGTTCAAGAATATGTCCAAGGGGAGGACTTGCGAAAGCGGCTCAAGTTGCAACCTGGAGGTTTCGAAGCGGTCAGTGCCGTCGACATTTTGATTCAAATCGCAAGAGCGATGGCTTTTGCGCACGAGAGTGGGGTCTACCACCGGGATATCAAACCCGAGAATATCTTGATCGACGGCAATGGGATCGCCAAGGTCGGCGATTTCGGACTGGCGATCCATGAAGACGAGCGTAGAAGCAAGCGAGGGGACCGCTCGGGAAGCCCTCATTACTTGTCTCCTGAACGTATCCGCGGTGAGTCGCATCGGATTGACGGACGGAGCGACCTTTGGAGTTTGGGGGTTATGCTCTATGAACTCTCGACCGGACGCAGGCCCTTTCAAGGGGCTACCAAGGAAGAGTTGGCCGAGGAGATTTGCTATCGGGAGCCGGTTCCGATGCGTCAGTGGAGGATGGACATCCCGCTGGAACTCGAACGGATCTGCAATCGGTGTTTGGCCAAATCCAAGTCGGATCGCTACCCGACTGCGCATGATTTGATCGAGGATCTCCAGCGGTGGCTCGGCACTGAGCCCCCACCGCTCATGCCCTTGAGCCGCTCTCGAAACGACGCGCTCGAGGGGCTGGTCCCGAGAGGATTGCGGGCTTTTGACCGAGAGGATCACGACGCCTTTTTGGATCTATTGCCAGGTCCTCGCGATCGAGAGGGCCTACCCGACGTTCTCGCTTTTTGGAAGAAAAGGTTCGAGGAACAAGGGTCCTTGGGCCCGATGAGTGTAGGTGTCTTATACGGACCGAGCGGTTCTGGAAAAACCTCGCTGATCAAAGCAGGCTTGTTGCCCAGGCTCTCGTCTCGGATTGAGGTTTTGTATGTCGACCATTACGCACCGGCGCGCGAAGCGAGTCTGCGAGTCGGGATATCCAAGTTTACCGGTCCGGATACCGACGGACTGAGCTTGCCCGAATTGGCCACGTTGGTCAGACGTGGTAATGGCAGACAAGATGGGAAGAAATTGCTGTTGGTATTCGACCAATTCGAACAATGGTTTTCACTCAACGATTCGGAAAAAAAACGGTGGGTCGACACACTCCGGCAATGCGACGGAGAGCGGTTGGCCGCGCTGTTGATGATCCGTGACGATTTTTGGATGCAAACCACACGCTTGATGAGCAGCATCGAAGTGCCCCTGGTCGAGGGAGTCAACACCGGCTCGATCGATTTATTCTCCATGGGCCATGCCCAGAATGTTTTGCGATGGTTCGGGTTGGCATACGGTTGCTTGGTTTGTACCCCCGGTGAGGATTTGCCCGGCGAAGCCAGGGATTTCCTCAAGGGATCCATCGAAAGAATCAGTGAAGATGGCAAGGTCATCCCGGTGAAGTTGGCGATGTTTGTCGAGATGATGCGAGACAGGGAATGGACCCCTGCGACACTCCAGAAGGTCGGAGGATTCGACGGTTTAGGGGTCTTGTTCCTCGAGGAGCTTTTCTCCAGTACCCATGCAAACGCCGAGAACCGCCACCACCGCGAGGGGGCCAAGAGAATCCTCAGCGGATTGCTTCCGAGGGGATTCTCAGGTGTCCGAGACGCGACAAGAACTATCGAGCAACTCGAGCAGATCAGTGGCTACAGGAATCGAGCAGGCGGGGACTTTGCTGCATTGCTCAATCTTTTGGATCGCAAGCTCCGGTTGATCACTCCGGTCGATTTGGCCATTACCCCCGCGTCGGAAATTACCCCCGCGCCGGACGTCGGTTACAAGCTATCGCACGATTACCTGATCGCTTCGGTTAGGGATTGGTCGACCCTCAAGCAGAAGGAGACACCCCGAGGGCGGGCCGAGTTGGTGCTCCAAGAGCGCGCAGCGGCTTGGTCATCGCGCAAGGAGAGCCAGCAATTGCCAACACTCTTCGAGTGGCTCTCGATCCGGTTCTGGACACGTCCGAGCCGATGGACCAGTACCGAGACGGAGTTGATGGGGCGGTCGGATCGTATGCAGGTCTTGAGGTTATCCGCATTGGTGTTGACCGCGATGGCAGGCACGTGGCTGATATGGCGAACCGTCGATTCATCAAGGCGAAACGAACTGATTCGAATCGATGCGATTCAATCGATGGACTTGGCCAGTTGGGATGGCACGAATCCGTTGATTCCCACAAACGCCAGCAGTGGATTCCTCACGAAGGTTTCGGAGCGAAGGCAGGTCATGCCCGAGGGGACTGCCGAGAGGCTCAAGTTTGATTTGGCACTCGAGCCGTCGGACGGGTCGTTGACACAAGAGCTTATCGAAAGACTTAGTATTTCGAATGCGATTCAAACCCGGGCAATACTGCTTGCTCTATCTCGGCACGGTCCTCGTGTGAGCGACTACTGTGAGCGGTCGCTTGCAGATCCGAAAGGTGACAGTGTTCTGGGACTCGCATCGGGTTTAGCCATGCATGCAAAACAGAGCAAACTTTGGACCGACGACGACCGGCTGACATCGCTGGTCGTGCGCCAGATGATGGACGCCGAACCAACAACACTTCCTGTATGGATCGATCAATTGGAACCGGCCAAGGGGTATCTGTTGCCGACTCTTAGTAACCTGCTTACCGACTATGAAAAACCACTTACTACGCCCCGAGCCAATCAAGCATTGGCGATCATCGAACGGTACGCCGATTCACAAGAGTACTTGAACCATCTATTGACCAACGGTCATCCTGCGGTGTTTGAGAGGCTCTTTGAGAAGTACCGAGCGATGGGACAGGATCAGGCCATCGCGATGATGCGCGCAGAGCTCAACAAAGGGGACGATCTGTCGGACGACGCGCTAAGGGCCAATGCAGCCTTGGGATTGCTGCGTCTTGGCCAAGAGGCCGATGTTCTGCGGTTCCTGACGGTTTCGGATCGACCTGACCCTATGACATGGTTTATTTTCCAAGCAGATCAGCGCGGCATACCAGGGGAGCTTTTAATCCAATGCATCGAAGCCGAACGATCGAGGGTGAAACTGGAGGATTTAACCAAGATGGATCGGTTGTTGCGAAGGCAACATTATTTGCGGCTCTACGGATTGATCCTTGCCCTCGGACAGTGCGATGCAACGAAAATCCCCCCCGATGTGCGTGCAAGCTTTCAAAATCGCATGACCATCGAGTATCGCGAGCATCCTAGTCGCGCCGTGCATAGCGCTTTGGGTTGGTTGATCAAGCGATGGGGGATGAGCCAATGGCTCGATAGCGTAGGCGACATGCCCAAGCCGTACGACCCCGATGGGCTATATGAGTGGTATGTCGTCAAGATACCGCCCGAGTTGAAGATACCTTCGGAAGGAGCAAATCAAGCGGATCCAATGCATATGACGATGATGGTTTTTTCCGCAGAGGATTTGCATCCCAAGTATCGCAACGACCTAGAGCCCGGGCATCGATTCTCACTTTGCGATCGAGAATTGACATGGGGACTCTACAGCCAGTTCGATGGGGGAGCTCTTCGCAAGAAGACATTGGAAATAAACATCCCGGAATCAAGTCAGCTCGGTCCAGCCGAACCGGTGATTAGAGCGACTTGGGTCAATGCAGTCGATTATTGCAACTGGCTGACGCAATCGGCCGGGGCTAAACCCAGCAATGAATTTCGATTGCCGAATATGGCCGAATGGAATTGCGCAGCGGCAGCCGGGATGATAACCTACTTTAGCTTTGGCAATAACGAAGATTTGTTTCAGGAATTCGATTGGTACCGAGACAACGCAAAATTCATAAAGGCGACCGGATCGCTTCCGCCGAGCCCCTCGGGGCTTTTTGATATACATGGCAATGTCTCGGAGATCGTGAAAAATGCGATCGAATCGAACCCTAATATCGTGCGTTACCGAGGATCGAATTGGAATGACTCAATGAACCTCGGAGGCTCCAGGTTCGACAACCTAAAGATGCGATTGGGTCGAAGCGAGGGTCTTTCAACACTCGGCTTTCGAGTCGCTCAGGATTTAGGACCGCTTGAGTGATCGGAACCTTAGAGCTACAAGTCCAATGGCAAAGACAACCATGGTGCTCGGTTCAGGGACCGGTTCGAGGACATAGAACGCCGAAGTGATGAAACCGTCGGTCTCGGATTTTAAAAAAACACCGGGATCCGAGTAAGAGAAGCGAAGGCGACGATCTCCGAAAGGTCCACCGACACCAAGAATCTCCTCATAGATCCGACCAAACCGTCGCTTGGGTCTTCGATTGTTGCTCGGGGGCTCTGGCGGACCGGCCGGATCGAGCGGATCGATAAAATCGATCTCGGCATTCTCCGACAGATCGATAAAACCATCCCCATCGATGTCATTCCAATGAAAACTTGTGCCTGTGACCGTGTGCGTTGGCCTGATCGTCCCAGGAAAATAGAGGTCGATCACGATCGCATTCTGCTGAAGGATCGCAAAGTAAAGTGATTGCCAAGTCGGAAAAACCCTCTGGATAAATGGGGGTTGAGGCCTTGCCTGAGTCCAATCCACTCCATCGGACAGGACGGCTTGGCCAGCAAAACGATTCAAGTCTGGTACCGTGTCGTTCAGGTAAGTGGTGTTTCCATAAATTTGGTCCCTGATAAACGTGGTGCCGTTGTCTGCCGTGGCCATGTACTGAGCTTGCGCCAACCGTTCTGCCGTTTGAATCCACTGGCTCATCGTGGTCCCTGCCAAAGATGTCCCGTAAATCCCGGGATACCGGTTTTGAAGATAAACATAAGCATTGACCGAAGCGGCCGGTGCCGATGCAAATGATCCAATTATGGGGATATCATTTTGGTTCAAGTAACCAAAGAGGTTCACATCGAGTTCGGCACTGTAGACGGCTGCTCGAACTTGGCCCTGCAGTGGGCCAACAATCCATAAAAAAATCAGTAAAAGTCCAAGGGTGCGTGAACCACGGGTGTTACAGTACGCGGGCATGTATTTCCTCCGAATTTCAAACTTTTGTCTACACTGAGCTTTTGGTGGACTCTCTGTCGCTCAGAATGCAAGGCGATGGAACTGGCGTTGTTCCGCCGATTCGAAAACCATAGTGGATCGCAATACCTTCGTCAAACAAATTTTTAGAGCAATGATACGGATGTCTAGCAGGAGCCCTCAAGCGGACTTGTATCCACGCAGACTGAACAGACACTCATTCCTGCAGCTCGACTCACGTCCGGGATTTGAATTCGTCGAATCGCGTTGTTGAAGCGGACTCGAAGCGTATTTGGATTTTCACCAACGAGCGATGCGATTTTATTCCAGGAGGCACCCTGAGCGCGAAGTTGCCAGACCGATCTGAGTTTGCTCGGAATCTGAGATTGGAGTTCCGCAAGAAGTCCAGGAGCCTGCTCACGACTGAAAATGGAGTCCTCTACATGGCACCCATGCGCCGTCGATAGGCGATCCTTGGCCAATTCGGCGATCGTTTGGGATGAGCGGAAATTCCTAAGTTCATTGCGAAGCGATCGAGCTTGGTCGGTGATCGATCGATATGTCACGCGGCGCAAGAAACCGTTCCAGTTGAGGACAACCAAGTCCGAATTGGGGTTCGAGAGGCGAAAGCAAACCTTGAAAACCACGATTTGGGAAACGTCGGACGGGTCAATCCATCGTCGCAATCGATTTCCTCGCAGAATTTGCGAAGCGATCGACGTAACCATGCCCGATGCATGCTGGGCAAACAGCTCGAGGGCTTGGCGATCCCCTTGCTGGGCAGCCTGCGCCAGGTTGTTCAGATCGCATTGGGGGGGAGTGGTTACCATGGTGGTTCGGTTCGTTTGGTTTGCTTGAAGCGTTTCGACCAGAAAATGCCCGCTACCAACGAACTAGCAATCCGAGCGGGAAACCCGCCAAAAAAATCAAAATCGCACCGGCCAATCTCCTTCGCACCCCGTACGATCTCTTGGTTCACCGCTCTTTTGGTTCACCCCTTCGAAAATCGAGCCTAAAGTCCTCAACCCTTCCTCGTTCGGATCGTTCCAGAGATCGCTCCGAGACCTTACAATACACCTGTCGGGTTCGGTTCCCGATGCCCAAACTTGCCCCCCAGAAACCAACACGCTGTGTCTGACTCCTCGACCAAAGGCAAAATCGTACTCCTCGCGCTGACTTGGCTGGTCCTGCTTGCCATAGGAGTAGGGATTTGGCGATGGATCATCGTTCCGAAAAAGAACCAGCAGCAGGAGCAAGCGACCAAGCAGCAGGCCGATCAGACCCTGGCGGCCACCTCGGGCACGAGCCGCTATCGCTACGAGCTGAACCTTGGACTCGATAACTTCTCGGGCTATGCGGTCCTTCGGTCCGAAGAGTTCCGCAAGCAACTTGCCGATCGAGGCATCCGTATCAACAACGTCGACGACGGTGCCAACTACACCCAGCGCGCCGCAGAACTCGAAAACGGCAAACTCCAACTCGCAGCCTTTCCGGCTGATGCCCTGCTGAAACAGTTCTCCGGCAAAGAATATCCGGCCGGAACAATCGTTGGAATCATCGATGAGACCCGCGGTGCCGATGCGATGCTGGCTTACAAAACCAAATTCCCCGACGTCGATAAACTCAATCGGCCTGAAGTACGTTTCGTCCTCGTCGGAGACTCTCCGAGCGAGACCCTCGCCCGCGTCGTGATGCAAGACTTTGGCCTCGATCAATCAAGCGCCACGAGCATTCAAAACGTCGCCTCGCCCGAAGCCGTCTTGACTAAGTACCGGGCAGCAACCCCCCAGACCGACGAGGTCTATGTCACCTGGGAGCCTTACGTTTCCCAGATGCTGGCCAACGACCAACTCCATGTGCTGGTCGACTCGTCACGCTTTACCGGATACATCGTCGATACGTTGGTCGTCAGTCGCGACTTCCTCCTGAAAAACGGCCCTGCCGTCGAGTCGATCCTCGAAGCCTACTTCACCGCACTTTATAACTTCCGCGAAGAAGAGGCCATGATCAAGCTCCTGCTTCAGGATGCCAAAGAGACCAAACAGGAACTGACCGAGGCGCAGGCCAAGCGGCTCGTTCAAGGGATCCAATGGAAAAACACCCAGGAGAACCTCGCCCACTTCGGAAAACGAGCCGGCGCTCTGGTGCACATCGAAGACATCCTCGGGCGAATCTCGAATGTGCTGGTCAAAGCCGGCACGATCGACGAACCAAACAACGCAAACCGATTCACTAAGTACTTCTACGATCGCCCCCTGGAGAGCTTGCTCAACAAGAGCTTCCACCCAGGGCTTGCCAACGAAACGATCCGCGAGGAAAACAAGCTCAAGGCTCTGACGGATGCCCAATGGGGGAAACTGACAACCGTCGGAACCTTAAGCGTCCCGGAGTTGGTCTTTGTAAGGGGAAGCCCAAACCTGACCGATGCGAGCAAACGCACCTTGGATGATCTTGGCCAAAAACTACAAGCTTGGCCGCAGTATTACCTGATCATCCGAGGCAATGCTTCCCAGGCCGGAGACATGCAAGCGAACCTCAAGCTCGCCGCTCAGCGCGGCGATGCAGCCATGAAATATTTGCTCGGGCTCGGGATCCCGACCGAGAGAATGCAAGTCAGCACCGAGGGCATCACCGGCCAGACGCGCGTGACGTTCGTCGTAGGACAAGTCCCTTACTGAGATGCCGTGGAAGCGTTAAGAAAAAGAATTCTCCGTGAGATTTTCATCGCACCCTCGGTGGTATTGCCCGTCGTCGGCGGAGCGAGTGCTTGGCTACTGTCCTGGGCTGGCGGGGGAAACGATTGGCTCAATCTTGCCGGCCTTGTAGGGGTCCTAGGCGGAGTGGGCTGGTTTGCCACCCGATTCATCTTTCAGCTCGACGGAATTTCAGAGAAAGCGATGCAGGATCTGGCCGAGGAAGCCCTGCAAAAGGAGGAAAAACACCTCAACGAACTCCAGAAACGCTTGGCCAACGATCGAGACCCTCGGACCGAGCAGTATTTGATTTTGCTCCGTGAAAACCGCACCGAGCTCGAACGCATCGCCCGAACGCCCGGAATCGAACTTCGAAGCCTCGAGATTGTCAAGCAAGCTCGGCAGTTGTTCTGGGCAGCAAGCGACCAACTCGACCAATCGATGAAAATGTACGAGCTTGCCCAAAAGCTAACCGGTTCCGAAAAACAAGGAGTTTTGGCCCAGCGCGAACGGTGTTTGGAAGAGGCCCGAGAAAGCTCCGAGCACCTCCGCGATGCGATCGCAACATTCCGTCAGTTTGCCGACAAAACCCTCGAACGCGACATGGATACCCTCCAGCTCGAACTTGCCGAATCGATCCGGGCGGCCAAGCGGTCCGAGGAGCGAATGCGCGAACTGCAAAACCGACCCGACTACGAAAGATATTTCAATCCTGAAAACTAAATTGGCCAACGCGAATTTAGCCAAAGTTTGTACACTGTAGTCTGTGGCGAGATTCGCCCTAGACTTCACTACCCATTGAAACCTCTAACTTTTCCTTTCTTGTATCAGGAGCTACCCTGCGATGTTCAGTGCCCTCAGCCGTTTGTTCCGCGCTGTGAAATACCTCTTCACCGGCAAGGTAGACGCTGCCGCCGATTCCTTGAGCACCAACCCGACGGTCATCTCGGCCAACTACGATCGGATCGTCGAGGAGAAGCGCAAGCGGCTCAATCAGTACGTCGATGCTGTCGGTGCGATGATCGCTCAAGAGGAGAACAAGAAGGCCAAGCTCACGCAGTTGACCGAGGAAGTCCAGAAGCTCGAAAAGCTCAAATCCGGTGCTGCAGCGCGAGCCAAACAACTCGTCGACAAGTACAACGGAGATGTCACCGCGGTCAAAAACGACCCCGAGTATGCCAAGTGCCAAGCGGCCTTCAAGGACTTCTCGAGCACCCTCGCTGAGAAGCAACAACGAGCACTTGAGCTCGAAGAAGACATGAAGCAATTGGTCGGCAACGTGACAAATCACAAGAACCAAATCCAGTCGCTCATGCGCGAACTCGATAAACTCAAGGAAGAAAAGCACGATGCGGTAGCCGATGTGCTTTCTGCCAAAGAAGAAAAGCAAATCGCCGATATGGTCAACGGAATCTCCAACGACAAAACGGCAGCCGATCTACAACGCTTGAGAGAACTGCGACAAAAGGCATCGGCAAGCGCCCGCGTCTCGCGCGAAGTGGCCGGCTTGGATTCCAAGCGAGCCGAGTCGGAGTTCTTGGAATACGCCCAAACAGTAGCCTCGGATGACGAATTCGATGCCTTGATCGGACTGTCCAAAGATCAAAAAGCCAACGATGCACCGGCTCGCGATACGAAGATTCCCGAGGCCTGATCCGAGCCATTGGCTCTTGGCCTGACCCTTACGCCCTTATTCCCCCACACGGAAACAACTCCACGGAGCTTTGCCATGAAGATGCGGTTTGATTCACGGTTGCGATTCACCTCCTTGGCCACCTCTTGCACCGTAGCCCTCAGCACGGTCGCTTGGTTCGGCGCGTTCCAAGGCTGCACCGATTCGAAGCCTGCGGCCAGCACCGCAGCGGGCCCGGCAGCAGGCTCAACGGCTAGCCCGGCGGCAGTCAGCAGCCCGGCGGCAGTCAGCAGCCCGTCGACTGGCTCAGCCGGAAACTCGACCAGCAAACCGGCCACCTTCACGTTGGCCTGGAGCGAGTACCCCTCGTGGAGCATCTTCGGTGTGGCCGATGAAGTCGGCTTGATCGATGGCAAAGAAGGGCAGATGGGGTCGATCGAGAAGAAATACAACGTCGATATCAAGCTGGTTTTGGCCAGCTACGACAGTTGCATTACCCTCTACGGCAACTCCCAAGCCGATGGTGTGTGCATCACCAATATCGACATTCTCGGAGCGGCCGGTTCCCGCAACTCCGTCGCGGTCCTACCGACCTCGACCAGCGCAGGGGCCGATGCGTGCATCGTCGCCGGGGTCAACTCCCTCGAAGAGCTCGCCGGTAAACCCACGCGAGGTTTGGAAAAGAGCGTCTCGCAGTACTGCTTCGAACGCTGCTTGGAAAAACTCGGCAAGAACCCTGCCGACTACCCGTTCTCGCAGATGGATCCCGAGCAAGCCGCTCTGGCGTTCCAAGGCAAGAACGATGGGATCAACTCGATCATGGTTTGGAACCCGTTCGTTATGCAATCAATCCGTAGCCGATCGGATGCAAAAGTCCTCTTCAGCTCCGAGACCATCCCCGAAGAGATCATCGACATGGTCGTCGTCGGCAAAGACTCCCTTTCCAAACCCGGCGGAGAAGCTTTCGCCAAAGCCGTCGTAGAGACCTTCTACACCATGACCCAACGGATGGCTGATCCGAAAACCTCCGACGAAACACTCATCGGCATCGGGGCTCGCTTTGCCAAGCTTGAACTCGCGGACATGAAAACGATCGTCCAACAGACAAAATTCTTCAGCGACCCCAACGATGCGAAGCGATTGTTTGCCGACGAACGGTTCCAAAAAGAAACGATGCCCCTGGTCAGCAAGTTCTGCGTCAAGTACGGGCTAACAACGACTCCAGTGGAGCTTTCCTATGGAGATGCCAAGGGGCTCATGGACTTTAGCACCAAGTACATCTCGGGCTACGCCGAAAGCCGAACCAAATAGGCACACTGGTCCTTCAAGACAGCCTTAAAAGACCCGAACCTAGAACCTCGGTAAACCGACTATGATTCGACGCGTCATTCCGACATGGCTCTTTTTTGCCCTAGGGATCGCCGGAGTGAGCGCCCTGCTTGTCAGCTACGAGTTCCTCTCGCAGCGGCAAACTCGTATCAACCCCAAGCAGACGACGATCCCGTCGTTTGAAAAACTCGGGGAAGGTGTCAAGCGAATGTTTGCTAAACAAGGAACCCAAGAGAATCCCAAGCCGCCGATGTTCTGGAACGACATGCGTGCCACTCTATGGAGGTTGTTTATCGGCATGGGGATAGGCGTTTTGGCTTCGGTACTCGTCGGCGTCCTGATGGGAGCTTACCGCTGGATCGAAGCTCCCTTGAGTCCCATCGTGATGTTTCTCTCAAAAATCCCTCCTACGGGGATGATGCCGATCTACTTCGCGATCGCGGGCACCGACCAACGTATGTTCACCTCCATGGTCGCCTTGGGAATCTTCTTTTCCATGACCCAGTCGATCTACCAATCGGTCCGCGATAACGTCACCGACGAGGCCATCAATAAGGCTTATACACTTGGTGCTTCGGAATCCGAGGTGATTTTCGAGGTGATATGGAAGCAGATCTTGCCGAATGTCATCGATTGCATCCGGGCCCAAATCGGACCTGCGATGATCTTTTTGATCGCCGCCGAGATGGTCGTCAGCGATGCAGGCTTGGGGTATCAGATCCGCATGCAATCGCGAGTCTTGAATATGAACATCGTCTTTGTCTACCTGCTGGTTCTCGGGCTCATCGGCGTGGTGGCCGAGTATTCCCTGCTGTGGGTCCGCCGCCGATTGTGCCCGTGGTTCGAGGGAACCTAAGGCTTGTATTCCCTGGCTAACATTCTTTGGAGGTTCTTTTGAAAGCTACGATCGTCCTGCTCCCTGGAGATGGGATTGGACCTGAGGTCATCCGTTCGGCCCATCAGGTATTGGTACAAGTCGCCCAAAGCCATGGGCACACACTGGAGTTTCAGGAGCATACGATCGGAGGCATCGCAATCGATCAGTGTGGGGATCCCCTTCCAGAGCAGACCACCGAAGCGTGCAAGCGATCCGATGCGGTGTTGCTCGGTGCCGTCGGTGGTCCAAAATGGGACGATCCGAACGCCAAAACAAGGCCCGAGGCCGGGTTGCTCAAGATCCGCAAGGAACTTGGACTCTTCGCCAATCTAAGGCCGATTGTCACGTTCCCCGAATTGCTCGATTCCTCGCCGCTGAAGCGATCGATCATCGAAGGCACCGACATCCTGTTCTTCCGCGAACTGACCGGTGGACTGTATTTCGGACCCTCGGGCTGCGAGACCCTCCCCGACGGCCAGCAGAGAGCTTACAGCACCGCAGTCTACACCACTCATGAAGTCGAGCGCATTGTCCGTATGGCCGCCGATGCGGCAAGGACACGCCGCAAGAAGCTCACCATGGTCGACAAAGCCAATGTCTTGGAAGCGTCCCGATTGTGGCGTCGCGTCAGCGGCAAAATCATGCAGGAGCAGTACCCAGACCTAGACTACGAAGTCGTCTTGGTCGATTCGATGGCCATGCATCTGCTCAGCCGACCGACCTCATTCGATGTCGTCGTGACGAGCAACATGTTCGGCGATATTCTGACCGATGAAGCCTCGATGCTACCAGGATCCCTTGGGATGCTCCCTAGCGCTTCGATCGGCAGTTCGGGTCCGGGTTTGTATGAACCGATCCACGGCTCAGCACCCGACATCGCGGGCAAGGGGATCGCCAATCCACTCGCGACAATCCTGGCAGCAGCCATGCTCTGCCGTCACTCGCTCGGGTTGCATGCCGAGGCCGATGAAATCGAACGGGCGGTTCGCAAGGTGTTGGCCCAAGGCCACCGAACCGCGGACTTAGTCCCCCGTGGCCAACCCTCGATCGGAACCGAAGCGATGACCCAGAAAGTGCTTGAGAACCTATAAGTTCCAATCCCCGTGCCAACGATGGACGAGTCGAATCCAAAACCCAAGCTCTGCTCGTTCTGCTCTCTGGTGTGCGAATTACCGGATCTGGACGATCGTTCCGCTGGACCTGAGTCCTGGTGCATCAAGCGATCGAGCCAGCGCAAGCTCGTCCCGCTGCGACTCGCAAGCATGGCCAGCGCCCACCGCTCCGCAGTCACTTCAAACGCACAAGAGTCCTTTTTAGAGTCCTCATTGCGAATCGCAAGCCAGCAGCTTCGACGCGCAAGCTCGATTTTGGTGACTGGCCGGATCCACTGCGTCGAATCAGCCCGGGGATCCATCGAGCTAGCGCGGCGGTTCGACGCCGCAATCGATCCTTGGGATAGCGACCCGGCCTCGGATGCGATCTCGGCGATGCAGCGAGGGGGGGGATATGGTGTCTCGTTGGGAGAAGCGCGAGATCGCGCCGAACTGTGGGTCGTCGTCGGCCAGGATTCCTTGCTCGAACAAACACCCAGGCTTCCAATTGCGATGCACCGAGGCGAATCGGTTCCGTTGCTGCTTCTGGGGCGCTGGAGCGATGCGAGCATTGAAAACTTCAGAGAAGCTGGATTCGATGTGGTCTGCATCGAATGCGAATTGGAGGATCTGCCCAAGAGGCTCGGGCAATGGACGCGAGTCGGCCAAACGCACTCTGAGAGCCAAGTCGGACAATGGCTCTTGGGGGCTAAGTACACCGTGTTGCTTTATGCTCCCTCGGCACTGGATGTCGAGAGTCGGGACCTATGGATCGAAGCGCTCGATCGATGGGTGCTCCAACGCAACGAAACCACTCGAGCCGTGACCCTGGTTTGGGGGACCTTGCAATCTTCGTTCCATCAAACCTGCACTTGGCTGACGGGTTTTCCTGGCAGGATACAGTTTCGTGAGGGCATACCCCAGTACGATCCGCATGGGTATCGAGCCAAGGACTGGGTGGATCGGCAAACGGCCAGCGCGCAAGCCAAGTCGAGATCGTTGCTCGTCTGGGTCGACGATTCGCTCGAGGAGCTGCCCGGCGAATTGCTTGAACTCGATCTTCCCAAATTGATCATCGGTCCAAATCCGGGCTCCTCGAACCATCAGGCGGATCGATGGTTGCCTGCGGGGATCGTCGGAGTGACCCATACGGTCAACATGTTTCGGGGCGATCAGACGGTCCTTGCAAACGTGCATAGCGATTGCCCACCGGGCTCTCAGATGCCTTCGCAATGGCTCAAGAGGTTCCTCTCATGAGGGTAACGCGTCTAAAGAACGTTCGGATTGTCGACGGGATCCACGCTTCTTCCAAGCCCACCGATTTGTACCTAGTCGGCCCGTCGCTTGCCAGACAGCTCCCCCCCGAGACCCGCATCGATGCGACCTATGATCTGGAGGATCATATCGCGATGGCAGGTGGAATCGATATCCATACGCACATCGGGGGTGGCAAGGTG
>Ga0207941_1000084_pt1 | contig 28740 bp, 30 predicted proteins | sample LakMenEpi13Sep12_FD_150695 | JGI IMG/M metagenome (GOLD analysis project Ga0207941, IMG submission 150695) | Freshwater microbial communities from Lake Mendota, WI - 13SEP2012 deep hole epilimnion (SPAdes) | ecosystem: Environmental > Aquatic > Freshwater > Lake > Epilimnion/Euphotic zone ...
CCAGCGCCAGAAGAGGCCGCTCCAGCTGTGTTCGTGGCGGGCTACGGCTCAGCACCAGCGGATTTGCTCCCAGAACAGCCAGCTCCTGAAGCCGCTCCAGCTGTGTTTGTGGCGGGCTACGGCTCAGCACCGGCGGATTTGCTCCCAGAGCAGCCAGCTCCTGAAGCCGCTCCAGCTGTGTTCGTGGCGGGCTACGGCTCAGCGCCCTCGGAACCCCCCGGCATCGCCACCAGCATCGTGGTGCCGCCGCTGCCCGTAGGCGAGGCGGGCGATGGCGGCGAATGGGACCTGCTGCGCAGCAAGGTGAGCACCTGGTTCGATGGCGCCGATCTGCAGGGTCGCTGGGAGAGCCTCGGCGGACCCCTGCGGGCCGCTGGTCTGCTGCTGGCGGCGGTCGTGCTGCTGCGGCTCTACTCCGCCCTGCTCGACACGCTCGGGGACCTGCCCCTTGTGCCCCGCCTGCTCCAGCTGGTGGGCCTTTTGAGCGTGGCGCGCTTCGCCCTCACCAAGCTGGTGCGCAGCAGCGAACGGGAACGGATCCTGACCAGCTGGAATCAACGCTGGAACGACTTCCGCGGCCGGGATTAAGGCCCCCCGGCGAGGGGCCGAGGAAGACCGGTTGATAACTTGTGCCGATTGCATCCATCCCGACGGTGACCATCCAACTGGGCCGATCCCGCACCGTTCGCCGTGCCTACGGGATCGATGAGATCGCCCTGGTCCCGGGGAGTCGCACCGTGGATCCGTCGGTTACCGACAGCAGCTGGAGCCTAGGGGGCATCGAGCGGGAGATCCCGATCATCGCCAGCGCCATGGATGGGGTGGTGGATGTGGGCATGTGCGTGGAGCTCACCCGCCAGGGCGCTCTGGGGGTGCTGAACCTGGAGGGCGTGCAGTGCCGCTACGACGACCCCAACCCCGTGCTCGACCGGATCGCGGCGGTGGGCAAGGAGGAGTTCGTACCGCTGATGCAGGAGCTCTACAGCCAGCCCGTCCGGGAGGACCTGATCCGCCAGCGCATCGCCGAGATCAAGGCCGGCGGCGGCATCGCGGCGGTGAGTGCCACCCCCTTGGCGGCCCTGAAGTTCGGCAAGGCGATCGCCGAGGCCGGCGCCGAGCTCTTCTTCGTGCAGGCCACGGTGGTGAGCACCGAGCACATCGGCCCCGAGGGCCAAACCAGCCTGGATCTCGAGGCCCTCTGCCGCGATTTCGGCGTGCCGGTGGTGATCGGCAACTGCGTCACCTACGAGGTGGCCCTGAAGCTGATGCAGGCCGGGGCGGCGGGCGTGATGGTGGGCATCGGGCCCGGAGCGGCCTGCACCAGCCGCGGCGTGCTGGGCATCGGCATTCCCCAGGCCACCGCCGTGGCGGACTGCGCCGCCGCCCGTGACGATCACTTCGAGGCCACCGGCCGCTATGTACCGATCGTGGCCGACGGCGGCATCGTGACCGGGGGCGACATCTGCAAGTGTCTGGCCTGCGGCGCCGATGCCGTGATGATCGGCTCACCGATCGCCAGGGCCAGCGAGGCCCCAGGCCGCGGCTTCCACTGGGGGATGGCCACCCCGAGCCCGGTGCTGCCCCGCGGCACCCGCATCAAGGTGGGGACCACCGGCAGCCTCGAGAAGATCCTGCGGGGACCGGCCGGCCTCGACGACGGCACCCAGAACCTGCTGGGCTGCATCCGCACCTCAATGGGCACCCTCGGAGCCCGAACCGTGAAGGAGATGCAGCAGGTGGAGGTGGTCGTGGCCCCCTCCCTGCTCACCGAGGGCAAGGTGTATCAGAAGGCCCAACAGCTCGGCATGGGCAAGTAGGGATGCAGCACATCGGCACGGCCGGTCGGTCGCACTGCCGGAAGCCACGATGGCGCTACCCTCATGCATGTGGGGGCTACGGCTCGCACACTCCTCACACCCCCCGGCCCGGCGCGCCCGGGCTTTTTGTCTTCTCCCTCCCGGAGCAGCGGTCCCGGACCCCGACAAAGCCTTCAGCCTGAGAAACGGGCTTCAGCCTGCGAGATGGGCTTCATCCTGCGGCATGGTTTTTCCCATGCGGCATGGTCTTGCGCATGCGCCATGGTCTTGCGCATGCGGCATAGCCGCCCGGTTGCGGCATATCCTTCCGCACGCGACAAACCCTCCGCCCGCGGCAAGCCCGATAGGGATGCCGCCGCGTTTCCCAGGGCATGCAACGCTCGGTTTCAACCTGTGTATGCGGATCAACAAGGTTGCTAGATTCGCAACAATGCGAACCAGCCCGGTATGTCCAGTTCCGCCGCCGTCACCGACGCCTCCTTCGACCAAGACGTCCTGAAGAGCGACGTGCCCGTGCTGGTGGATTTTTGGGCCCCCTGGTGCGGCCCCTGCCGCATGGTGGCGCCGATCGTCGATGAGATCGCCAAGGAATTTGAGGGTCAGATCAAGGTGTTTAAGCTCAACACCGATGAAAACCCCAATGTGGCCAGCCAGTTCGGCATCCGCAGCATCCCCACCCTGATGCTGTTCAAGGATGGCCAGAAGGTTGAAACCGTGGTCGGCGCCGTACCCAAGACCACCCTCCACACCACGATCACCAAGTACGTCTGAGTCCTGAAGCCCACCCACCGGCCCTGACACTCCCACAAAGCCCGGAACCCACCCACGGGCGAAGCCCGCTTGAGGTTCTGGAGGAACAGATCCAGGGCCACCCGCAGCGGCGGCTGATCGAAAGAGCCGTGGTCTCGCTGCTTGAGGTGGCGCGGCGCGAGAGGGAATTGTCGGAATGGCGGCTGATCAGTGGCGCCCTGGCCGACATCAGTGACGCCCTGGAGGTCTTCCATCCCCACCGCAGCGTGCGCAAGATCACTGTGTTCGGCTCGGCACGCACCCGGCTGGAGGACCCCTGCTACGCCCTGGCGAGGGACCTGGCCGCTCTGGCGGTGGAGGCCGGCTTCGATGTGATGACCGGGGCCGGCGGTGGGGTGATGGAAGGGGCCAACCGGGGGGCGGGCTGCGACCACAGCATCGGTCTGAACGTGGATCTGCCCTTCGAGCAGCATCCCAATCCCTACGTGAGCGGCTGCGGTGGCCGCCTGCTGTTCTTCCGCTACTTCTTCACCCGCAAGCTCTTCTTTCTGCGGGAAAGCGATGCGGTGGTGGTGATGCCGGGAGGCTTCGGCACCCTCGATGAACTCTTCGAGTGCCTCACCCTGATCCAGACCGGCCGCACGCCGCCGATCCCCCTGGTGCTGCTGGCTCCCCCGGGGGATGACTTCTGGACTGTCTGGCGCCAAAACGTGCACCAGGAGCTGGCCAAGCGGGGCCTGATCTCACCCGAGGATGTCGCCCTGGTGATGGAGGCCTCCTGCGCCTCTGAAGCGGTGGCCCTGATCAGTCGCTTCTATCGGGTGTTCCACAGTGCCCAGCCGGGTGAAGATCGAATCGAGCTGCTGCTCAAAGCGCCCGTACCCCGCAGCCTGCTTCCCAACCTCAACGACCACTTCCATGATCTGCTCGACAACGGCGCGATTCAGGCGGGCGAAGCCTGTGACGACAACGGCATCCTGAGGCCCTCCCTGCGGCTGCGCTTCGACAAGCGGCGGGTCGGCAGGCTGTATCAGCTAATCGACCACCTCAACGGGCTGGACCTGGCGGAGGCCACCCCCCTGGAGCAGCCTGGTTGTCGCTTCACCCCCCAGGCCAGCCCCGCCTGACCCTCCCGCAAGCCTGATCTCCGCCATGCCTCGCCTCGGACTGATCGATTACGGCATGGGCAACCTGCACTCGGTGCAGCGCGCCTTCGAACGGCTCGGCGCCTCGGTGGAGCCGGTTCACGACGACGCCGCAATGGCCCGATGCGATGCCTTGGTGCTGCCGGGGGTGGGGGCCTTCGATCCGGCCATGGAGCGGCTGCGGGAGGGTGGTCTGGCCACCGCCCTGCAGCGGGCCTGCGCGGCCGGCCAGCCCCTGCTCGGCATCTGCCTGGGCCTGCAGCTGCTGTTCGAGGCCAGTGATGAGGGCCAGGCCACCGGTCTTGGCCTGCTGGCCGGGCGGGTGAGGGCGCTGCCGCGCTCGCCGGGCCAGCCGATTCCCCACATGGGCTGGGCCCCCCTGCTTCCCGCCGAACCCAGCCCCCTGCTCCCGGCCGAGGAGCCGCCGACCTGGGTCTACTTCGTGCATTCCTATGCCGCCGATCCCACCGAAGCAGCCAGCGTGACGGCGCGGGTGGACTGGGCCGGCACCCCGGTAACCGCGGCAATCTGGCAGGGGCACATCGCCGCCTGCCAGTTCCATCCCGAAAAATCCGGGCCCGTGGGCGAAGCGATGCTGGCGCGTTGGCTGGCCTGGCTGGGGCGGCCGTGAGTCTGCGGCTGAGCGGAGGGCGGCGGCTCCAGAGCCCACCCGGTGCCGTGGCCCGGCCCACCGCCGCGCGGGTGCGGTTGGCAGTGATGAACCTGCTGGCTCCGCGGCTTAGGGGATGCCGTTGGCTCGATCTCTGCTGCGGCAGTGGTGTGATGGCCTGCGAAGCCCTGCAGCGGGGGGCGGCGGCGGCGGTGGCGGTGGAGCAAGACCGGCGGGTGGCGGCCGTGGCCTTGGCCAACCTGGAGCTAGTGGCTGCCTCGCTCCCTCCTCCGGCTGCCGTGACGGTGCACCGCCGGGAGGTGCTGCAATGGCTGGGCTCCGAAAAGCCCTCACCGTTCAACCTGATCTATTGCGACCCCCCCTACCGCTCTGGGCTCCACGGGGCCGTGGCTGAAGCGGTGATGCGGGGGGGGTGGCTGGCGCCGGAGGGGGTGCTGGTGTGGGAATGCGGTAGCGATGCCCTGCCCTCAGTACCGCCGGGGTGGCTGGTTCGGGACCAACGCCGCTACGGCGGCACCACGCTGATACTGCTGGAATTGGAACAACAGGGGCAGCTCGCAGTCGGCGCTACGCCTGTGGATCGGCAACCGCAGGGTCCGGCCTCAGCCACCGAGGGCACCGCCGCGGCGGTACTGGTTCCAGGCGGCCACGAACAGCCCCACCAGGGTGACCGGGATCAGACCCAGAACGATGCCGCAGAGGAGAGGTTCGATCATGGCCAGCAGTCGGGTGGTCGTTCAGGCCACAATTCTCCCACGGCCGGGGCTTCCCTGGCGACCCATCGCCACCAACCGTGACCGGCTCCCCCCCTCCCTTGCCGAACGGCCCCGATCTGGGGGCGATCGCCAGCGGCCAGGCCGCCGCGGGGTTGGCAGCGGCTGCCACACCCAACCGCCGCAGCCTGATCACCGCCCTCGTGGTGCTGGCCGCCGTGGCCTGCGCCGTGCTGGCGCTGGTGCTGCTGCAGGCCTCCCGCAACGACCCTTACACCAGTGCCACCCTGGCTCGGGTGGGGTCGGTGGAGGATGGCGGCCGCCTGTTCCGGCTCAACTGCGCTGGCTGCCACGGCTTGGCGGCCCAGGGTCTGGTGGGTCCGAATCTCCATGGGGTGGATCGCCGCAAGAACGACCGCCAGCTGATCCAGCAGGTGGTGAGCGGCCGCACGCCGCCGATGCCCCGTTTCCAACCCGATCCCCAGGCCATGGCCGACCTGCTGGCCTTCCTGCACAGCCTTCCCGCCTGAGGCGCCGCCGATGAGCCTGCAGGTGGTGCTGGTGGAGCCTGCGGGCCCGCTCAATGTGGGCAGCGTGGCCAGGCTCTGCGCCAATTTCGGCATCGACGGTCTGCGGCTGGTGGCACCCCGCTGCGATCCCCTCGGCGAGGAAGCAAGGCGGATGGCGGTGCATGGGGTGGAGCTGCTGGAGCGGGCCAGCCTCTGGCCAACCCTGGAGGCCGCCCTCGCCGACTGCGATCGGGTGGTGGCCACCAGCGGCCGCCTGGAGGGTCCGCCCCTACCCCTGCTGCCCCCAGCCGATGCCCTGGCCTGGCTGCTGGAGGGATCCGCTTCACCCCAGGCCGATCCGGTGCCTCAGCCCAAGGGGGCGCCGGGCGCCCTGGTGTTCGGCCGGGAGGACCGGGGGCTGGCCAACGGCGAACTGCTGCAGGCCGGCCGGCTGCTGCAGATCGGCACGGGCCCCTCCTATTCCTCGCTCAACCTCTCCCATGCGGTGGCGGTGGTGCTGCATGAGCTGCACACGCTCCGCCGGGGCGAGCGGTCGCTGACCGCCTCCCCTCCCCCGGCAGCGGCCGGGGGTGCCATGGTCTGGGCCGATCCCTGCCGCCGCCAGGATCTGGAGGCCGCCCTGGCCGATGCCGAGGCGCTGCTGCTTGAGGTGGGCTTCCTGCTGCCCCACACCAGCCGGGCCCGGATGGCCAAGCTGCGGGCGCTGCTGCAGCGCGCCCAGGTGAGTGAGGGCGAGGTGGCCCTGCTGCGAGGCATGGTGTGCCAGTTGCGCTGGGCGAGCCGTCGGCGGGCCCGCTCCGGGTCCGACACCTAGCGTCGAGATCCCATTCGCTCGCCTACCGATCGTGAGTGCTGGCCGCCCGCCCCGCCGACCCTGGCTCCAGCCCCTGCTGCTGCTGTTGCGGCTCGGCGTGATGGGGGTGGGGCTCGGGGTGCTGGTGAGCACAGCCCTTAAGACCCTCGCCCCCCGGCTGGCCCAGGGCAGCGTGGGCGTGCCCCAGCCGGATTCGGCGCCGCGGCTGGTGGTCGGCCGTGGCCTGGCCCTTGGGCGTTTTGATCCCCGCACCGAAATCACCGCCCTGAGCCAGGAGTGGGCGCGGCTGGCGGCCGCCCAGAAGGGGCTCACCGCCTCCGGCTTCCTGCTGGTGCTCGATGACGGCCGCTATGCCCAGCTCCAGAGCGATCTGTCGATGCCGGCCGCCAGCTCGATCAAGAGTCCGATCCTCCTGGTGGGCCTCGAAGAGCTGGACAGGGGCAAGGTGCGCTGGAACGAACCGCTCCCCCTCACCAAGGACGTCATGGGGGAGGGGGCCGGCTGGATGGCGAACAAGCCCCTCGGCACCCGCTTCCCCTTCTTCGAGGCCGCCACCGAGATGATCCGGGTGAGCGACAACAGCGCCACCAACCTGCTGATCAAACGACTCGGCGGCATCGAGCTGGTGAATCAACGCTTCCAGGAGCTGGGTCTGCCGGCCACGGTGCTCCGGAACTGGCTGCCCGACCTCAAGGGCACCAACAGCACCAGCGCCCGCGACCTTGCCCGCACCATCGCCCTGGTGGACACCGGCGAGAAGCTCAGCCCGCGCGCCCGCGACCTCTACCGCGAGATCCTCTCCACATCGAACACCAACACCCTGATACCCATGGGACTGCTGAAGGGTCTGGGCAAGGGCCAAACCAACACCGATCCCGACGACGACTTGCTCGCCGATGGGATCACCGCTTACAACAAGACCGGCGACATTGGCATCGCCTACGCCGACGCCGCCCTCATCCAACTGCCGAACGGCCAGCGGGCCGTGGCGGCCTTCCTGGTGAAGGGCCCCTTCAATGACCCCCGCTCGGCCGAGCTGATCCGCGCCATGGCGGCCACGGTGTCGCGGACGTTGGTGGGCAAATCATGAGCACCCAACTGGCCGCCCCGTCCCGCACCGCAACCGCCCCGTCTCGCACCGCAACCGCCCCGTCCCGCACCGCAACCGGCCCGTTGCGGTCGGGCCGTTGTCGATCCGCCCGTCGGGGGTCGATCTTCGCCATGGCCCTGCTGGCCGTTCTGCTGGCCCGTCCGGTGGCCGCCCAGGATGGGGAGGCTGCCCAGGCTCCCGCCGCCGCCGCTCCAGCCGCTCCGCCCGCTCCAGCCGCTCCCGCCGTGCCCACCAGGCCCCAGAGCGCCCCCACCGTGCTGCGCCGCCAGCGGGTGGAACCCCTGCCGGGGAGCCTGGATGGGGTGTTGCTGGTGAACGACAACAACCCCGAGCTGATCCGCAGCGAGGGGATCCTGCTCTCGGGCTTCGATCCAGGCCGCGGCTGGGATGGTCGGCCGCTGGGGGTGAGCGCCGCCCACCTCAACGTGCCCCTGTCCGGCGGCTTCGAGCTGTTCAGTCACCACGTGTTCGCCGGCAAGCCAGAGCGCCTCGATTCCACCCTCTGGCTGGCGGTGGTGGGAGCCCCGCGGGGCCCGGCGGCGGTGAAGCTGCGGCTGCGGGGCGGATCCACCGCCCTCTCCCAGGCCACCGCGGCGGGACAGAGCGCCGCCCCCTTTCTGCCCCTGCCCCCCCTGATGCTCCAGGAGAGCACCCAGCCGGTGTGGTCGGGCCCCGGCAGCCGGGTGGCCACCGAGCTGCTGCAGCGCAGCCGCAGCCCGGAGCTTCCGGGCGAGTGGAGCCTGCCGGCGGGGATGCTCACGCCGCTGGCGGTGCTGCCCCTGCCGGTGCGGGGCCTCGATCCCCTGCTCAACGGCCGCAACCTGCAGCTGCGCCTGGCCAGCGAGGCCCCGGTGGATCTGGCCGTGCTGGCGGCCTTCGGCCCGAACGACCAGCCGCCGGAGGCGACCGTGTGGAGTCGCATCCTCGACGGCCCCCTGAGCCCGAAGGAACACCAGCCCACCCCCCGCGGAGCCAGCGGCCCGATGATCTACTCCAGGGTGAGCGGCGTGCAGGTGGGCGGCACCTGGCGGGGCCGGATCACCGATCCTGGCAGCCCCGTGCTGACGGCCAGCCGGGCGCCGATCTCCTGGCCGATCTCCTCGCTGGCGAAGGGGAGCATGGGCACCGGCCAGGTGCAGACCGCAGAACTCAAAGCCTTCTACCCCGGCACCGCCTGGGCGGCCCACGGCAACTACGGCGTGACTTACGACCTCACCCTGCCGCTGCGCAATGACACCGCCGCCGCCGTGAAGCTCCAACTGGCGCTGGAGTCGCCCCTCAAGCACGACCAGCCCCTCGGCGGCCTGCGCTTCCGGATCACGCCGGCGACTGCTGTGATGTTCCGCGGCACGGTGGAGGTGGCCGGCCTCGATGGCGCCGAGGGGCGGCCGGTGGGTCGCCAGGCCTTTCATCTTGTGCAGCGGGCCGGGCAGCAGGGTCCGGCCCTGGGCACGGTGAGCCTGGCGCCGGGCCAGGAGCGCACCCTGCAGGTGCGGCTGATCTATCCGGCCGATGCCACCCCGCCCCAGGTGCTCAGCCTGCTGCCGGCCGAGGCGGGGGCGGCAGCGGCGGCGGGGGCAGCGGTGGGGGCTGCTCCGGGATTGGCGCTGCCCAACGCTGCCCCGGCCCCGGGCGCGCTCAGACCCGCGCCGGCGCAGGGCGCCTTGAGGGCCGGGGCGGCTGTGAAACAATCGCCCTCAACGCCGTCAACCGCTCCGTGAGTCAGCCCAGGAAGCGCAGGGTCTTCCCCTTCACCGCCATCGTGGGCCAGGAGGAGATGAAGCTGGCTCTGCTGCTCAACGTGATCGACCCGCGCATCGGCGGCGTGATGATCATGGGCGATCGGGGCACGGGCAAGAGCACCACGATCCGCGCCCTGGCCGACCTGCTGCCCGAGATCGATGTGGTGGCCGGCGACCCTTACAACAGCTCCCCAGAGGATCCGGATCTGCAGAGCACCGAGGTGCGCCAGCGGGCCGATCTGGGGGAGAACCTGCCGGTTGAACAGCGCCAGGTGCCGATGGTGGACCTCCCCCTGGGCGCCACCGAGGACCGCCTCTGCGGCACGATCGACATCGAGAAGGCGCTCAGCGAAGGGGTGCGGGCCTTTGAGCCGGGCCTGCTGGCCAAGGCCAACCGCGGCCTGCTCTATGTGGATGAGGTGAACCTGCTCGACGACCACCTGGTGGACGTTTTGCTGGATTCGGCCGCCTCCGGCTGGAACACGGTGGAACGGGAGGGCATTTCGGTGCGCCACCCGGCCCGCTTTGTGCTGATCGGCTCGGGCAACCCGGAAGAGGGCGAGCTGCGGCCCCAGCTGCTCGATCGCTTCGGCATGAGCGTGGAGGTTCGCACCGTGCGCGATCCGGAGCTGCGGGTGCAGGTGGTGGACCAGCGCACCAGCTTCGATGCCGACCCCGACAGCTTCAATAACGCCATTCAGGCGGGCCAGGACGCGCTGCAGGCCCTGGTGGTGGAGGCCCAGCAGCGGCTGCCGCAGGTGGCGATCGACGACGACCTGCGCATCCGCATCTCGGCGGTGTGCGGCGAGCTGGATGTGGATGGCCTGCGCGGCGACATCGTGACCAACCGCGCCGCCCGGGCCCTGGCCGCCTTCGAGGGCCGCACCGAGGTGGCCGACGACGACGTTGCCCGGGTGGTGGCCTGCTGCCTGCGCCACCGGCTGCGCAAGGATCCGCTTGAGCAGATCGATTCCGGCGATCGGGTGGTGAAGGTGTTCTGCAAGGTGTTCGAGCGGCCCCTGCCGACGGGCGAAGCCGACCGGCGGGCCTTCGAGCTGGCCCTGGTGGGGTGAGGGGGCCAGCGCGAATCTGGCCCCTGAGCGGCGCGCGTTCATGATCATCCTCGGCATCGACCCCGGCCTGGCCCGGGTGGGCTATGGCGTGATCGAGGTGCAGGAGCGGGCCCCCTGGCGGCCGGGGGAGCCCCGGGCCGAACCAGGCGTTCAGCGCCTGCTGGATTGCGGCATGATCCGCACCGATCCCGGCCGCAGCGAAGGCGAGCGGATGGTGGAGATCGCCGCCGACCTGCGCTGGCTGATCCGCCGCTGGCGGCCTGAGCTGGCGGCGGTGGAGAAGTTCTTCTTCTACCGCTCCAGCACCACCATCGCCGTGGTGCAGGCCAGAGGGGTGGTGATCATGACCCTGGCGCGCTTCGCCATCCCGGTGGTGGAGTTTCCGCCGATGCAGATCAAGCTGGCCCTGGCCGGCCATGGCCACGCCGAGAAGGATGAGGTGCTGGCGGCGGTGATGCGGGAGCTGAACCTGGAGCATCCCCCCCGGCCCGACGACGCCGCCGACGCCCTGGCGGTAGCCCTCACCGGCTGGTTCCAGCGATGAGCGGCCCGGGAACCTCAACCGTGGCGGGAGAGGGGCTGCCGCCACCGCACAACAGAGCAGCGCTGCGGCGCCACTTCCGGACCCTGCGGGCGACGGCCCTGGCCGCTGCCGAGCCCGGGATCCTGGCGGCTGCGCAGCGGGAGCTGCCGGAGCTGCTGCCGGCACACCATCACCTGGGGCTCTACTGGCCCCTGCAGGGCGAGCCCGACCTGCGGCCCCTGGCCCCGGCCCACCGGCATCTGGCTCTCCCCGCCGTGGATGGGGATCCGCCCCGGCTGCAGTACCGGCCCTGGCGGCCTGGCATGCCTCTCGCCCCAGACCGCTACGGCATTCCGGCACCCGCGGCCCCGCTGGCGAACGGGCCTGAGCAACAGCCCGAAGCGCCGCCGCCACCGCCTGCTTCAGGCTGGGAGCTCTCCCCCCACGCTCTCGGTCTGCTGCTGGTGCCGGCCCTGGCCTTCGATCCCCACAGCGGCATCCGGCTGGGCTACGGCGGTGGCTGGTACGACCGGCTGCGGGCCGATCCGGCCTGGCGGGCCGTGCCGGCCCTGGTGGTGCTGCCATCCGCCTGCCTCAGCGCCAACCTGCCGCGGGAACCCTGGGACGTGCCCTTCCAGGGCTGGCTGGATGAGCATGGGGTGCACGGCTGTGCTGGCCGCTCCGCTGGCAAGCCGGAGAACGGCCAGCCGGCTCCCAACTGCTTGTAACGCATCGCACTTGTAACGCATCGCAGCAGCTTTCTCACCACGGCCGGGAATTTGCCAGGATCAGCGGGTTACGTCCCTGCGTTTCCTTGGAACCTCTCCGCACCGCCCCCTGGAACGCAGCACCCCACGCAACAGCGCACGCAACAGCGCAGGCAACACTGCCCGCAGCACCACACGCAGCACCACACGCAGCCTCATACCCAACCCGTCCCGCAGCCCGTCTGGTCTCGGATCAGATCGGCAGTTCCGCCAGCCCCAAGGCGCTCACCGCCTCCGAACGGGTGATCGCCGCCGAACTTCAGGCCCGTGGCCAGGCCTGCGACGCCCTCTCGATGATGGTGAGTTCGGTGGCCAGAATGGTGCAGGCCGGCCGTTGCAGCGAGAATCGCTGGAATGCCGGCTGACCCCGGCTCCGGCCTCCCCATCCACCCGTCCACCATGCGCCGCCCCCTCCTTACGGTTCTGCTCGGAGCAGCAACCCTGGTTCTCGCCCCTGGCCTGGTGCGGGCCCATGCCATCCAGACCGACCTCACGGTGGTGGGGCATTCCCACAGCCACTTGGAGGCCAGCCTTCCGGCCGCGGGCAGCAAGCTGGAACTGGCCAGCCACTTCTCCACGGGCCTGCCCGCCCGCGATGCCAGCGTGCGCCTGATTCCGGCCCAGGGGGGAACCCCGATTGAGCTGGGCCGCACCAACGCCGATGGCCGTCTGGCCTTCGCCCTGCCCGCCGGCACCGGCCGTGATGCCGAAATCCAGGTAGATGCCGGCGCCGGTCACCGCGACTGGATCGAACTCTCTGAGCTGGGCCGTCCGGTCCGTCAGGCCGCTGTGCCCTGGGGCGCCCTGCGCGGCAACCTGCTCACCCTGGCTCCCATCGCCGCCCTGGGCCTGCTCGGTGGCCTGGCCCGCCTCAACCGCCGACGCGGTTGAAGGGCTCCTCTGGAATGGCGAGCACCGGCAGCGCAGCACTGGATCGCATCGTGGAGCGGCTCGGCGCCGCCGCCGACCCCAAACGCCGCTACGAATACGTGCTCTGGCTGGCCAAGCGCCTCGATCCCCTGCCCGAGGCGCTGCGCAGCGAGGAGCGCAAGGTGCGCGGCTGCGTGTCCCAGGTGTATGTGGTGGGCGACCTGGTGGAAGGGAAGCTCCACTGGCAGGGTGATTCCGATGCCCAGATCACCAAGGGGCTGCTGGCGCTGCTGATCGAGGGCCTGGAGGGGCTCACGCCCCAGCAGGTGGTGGCGATCGATCCAGCCTTCATCGCTGCCACCGGCCTGCAGGCGAGCCTCACTCCCTCGCGGGCCAATGGCTTCCTCAACATCCTCCGGGCCATGCAGGCCCAGGCGGCGGCCTTCGAGGCTGGACGATGGGCTTCGCAGGAGGCCATCGGAGCGCAGGGTGGCGGCAGCGAGGGATCGCCCGAGGACGGCAGCAAGGGTTAAGGAGCAGGGCTCCGCCCCAGAGGGCACCGCGCTCAGGAAGTGCGCTGCATGGCGCCCATCTCCCGCGGGCCGAAGCCACTGCCGGCCGATTTCTAGGATCAGTGGATTGTGGAATCGGGCCCATGGCGATCGGTGTTGGCCTGCTGGGGCTGGGAACGGTGGGGGCGGGCGTCGCTGCGATCCTGATGGGTCCGGAGGGCCGCCATCCCCTGGTGGGTGAATTGGCGCTGCAACGGATAGCGGTGCGCGATCTTGAGCGCCCCCGCCCCCTGGAGCTCGATCCGCAGCTGCTCACCACCAGCCCCGAGGCGGTGATCGACGATCCCGCCGTGGAGATCGTGGTGGAGGTGATGGGCGGCCTGGAGCCGGCCCGCAGCCTGATCCTGCGGGCGATTGCCGCCGGCAAGCCGGTGGTGACCGCCAACAAGGCGGTGATCGCCCGCTACGGCGAGGAGATTGCCGCGGCCGCCGCAGCTCGGGGTGTCTATGTGCTGATCGAAGCCGCCGTAGGCGGCGGCATCCCGATCATCGAGCCACTGAAGCAATCGCTGGGGGGAAACCGCATCCAGCGGGTGAGCGGCATCATCAATGGCACCACGAATTACATCCTCAGCCGCATGGCCGATGAGGGCGCCGCCTATGGCGATGTGCTCGCCGATGCCCAGCGGCTGGGCTATGCGGAGGCCGACCCGGCGGCCGATGTGCAGGGGGGCGATGCCGCCGACAAGATCGCGATCCTGGCGGGCCTGGCCTACGGCGGCCCCGTGGCCCGCGAGGCGATCGCCACCGAGGGCATTGATCGCCTCCAGGCCCGCGATGTGGCCTATGCCGCCCAGCTGGGCTACGTGGTGAAGCTGCTGGCGGTGGCCCAGCGGGAGGGAGAGGGTGAGCCGCTGCCGCTCGATGTGCGCGTGCATCCCACCCTGCTACCGAAACACCACCCACTGGCGGGGGTGCATGGGGTGAACAACGCGATCCTGGTGGAGGGCGATCCGGTGGGAAGGGTGATGTTCTATGGCCCGGGCGCCGGTGCCGGCCCCACGGCCTCGGCGGTGGTGGCCGACATCCTCAACATCGCCGGCATCCGCAGGGTCACCGGCTCCCAGGCCGGCGCCCCCCTCGACCCGCTGCTGGCGGCTAGCAGCTGGCGCCGCTGCGAGCTGGTGGATGGTTCTGCCACCAGCCACCGCAACTACGTGCGCCTTCAGACCCGCGATGAAGCAGGCGTGATCGGCCGGATCGGCACCTGCTTTGGGGAGGCGGGGGTGTCGATCCAGTCGATCGTGCAGTTCGAGGCTCGCGAAGGGGAGGCAGGCGGCGGCGCCGAGATCGTGGTGATCACCCACGAGGTGCGCGAATCAGCCTTCCGATCCGCCCTGGCGGCGATCGACGCCCTGGAGGAGGTGCGCACGGTGGCGGCCTGCCTGCGCACGCTCTGAACCATAAAAAATGCCCCCGCCAAAGGGCGAGGGCAATGACAGATCCGAAAGATCAAATCAGCCGGGTGAGGAATCGATAGCCTCAGGCCCCCCGAGCGGCCAGCACACGGGTGCGCAGGCGACGGGAGAAGCCGAAGGCGGCACCGGCTCCGAGCAGGGGCAGGGGGCCGGGGACTTGTTCTTTCGGTTCTCTAAGTATTTGAGTGAAGGAGTTCTGGAATGAGTTAACCGACCCCGTGGTCACAAGGTATTCATTCTTAACGCTGATCATCTTAAGGTCTGAGTCGAACACATCAAAAACATCAGGGTCCATTTCATCAGCCATCAACATCGGCAGCCCATTGGTGGTCTGCTTCACCTTGAATTCTGGGCCGCCCACGGGAGGACCAATGATGGCCAATCCGCCCTCGAAGAAAAAGAATTGGTTGGGATCTCCATCGATTGTGAGATCGTACTCAAATTCTCCCCACGGATTTGCTGATGGCGGGAGTGGTGCCGCCAAATCTGGAATGAAATCCGCGTCCACCACGTAGACTCCCGGTGTTTGCTCGACGAACTGAATCGTGCCCATGCCAACGGTTGGCAATTTAGTCAACTTTAAGGTCTTGTCGTCCTGCTTGTCGAAGATGAAATCAAGATGACAAGCTGGAGCATCGGGATTGCCCCCAAAAGAGCAGGTATCGCCCGCTCGAACCGAGGTGGGCGTAAGGGTGCCAAGACCAGCCAACAACAAAGAAGTTGTCAACAAGCCGGCGCTGCGATTACGAAGCTTTTTCATGATTAGTTCAAAGAGAACTGAACCCCGCCAACTTAAGCGGACAAAGGCCTAAGTAGAAGGACTCAAAGCAGCGCTAACGAAGCGGAAATGATGCATGCATTCTATCAGCGGAACATGGCACCTGATCCGCATAGCTGATGCTGCCCATCTGCCTCAGTTGTTCACTCATGCACACACTTGTTGCCGGCCCCGCTCAACCGCCCCCGCTCCTGATCTCGGTATCCGCACAAACATTCCGAACCGCTCGCCGCGAACACCCGGTCTGTGATGCAGTAGGAATGCTTAAGAAATACCAGGGGTCGTCCCCCACCTGCCCTCCCGCCCATCAACCACCCATGGACCTCCAGCAGGGCACCTGCATCCTTCTTGAGCCTGAAGCCGTCGATGATCTGGCGATCGAAGGCCTGGACTCCGCCTCCCTATCCATCCGCCAAGCAGGGGCCGACCAGGGCCAGGCTGAGCTGATGTTCCAGGTGATCGGCGTGGACCACGGCGGCGATCGCTGCTGGTTACGGCGCTGGCCCTTGGCGCGCCATGGCTCACCGGTGTTCGAGATCTCGCTGCATCAGCTCGAAGCCAGGAGGCACCTCAGGCCTTCAGTGCCGGTCGGCGGCGGCGAGGCCTGAGGAGCGGAGGCGCTGCCCAGTTGGCGCGAAGTTGCTCCCGGGCCGGAGATCGCTCCGGTGCGGGCGAAGGAGCCGAAGACGACGACGCAGACGCCGGCTGTAGCCGAAGCCGATGCCAACGCCCCAGAGGGGCAGGGGAGCAGGCACGGGCATGGCTTCTGGAGGATCAATGTAAAAGATCCCAAAACCATTGTGGATGCTGCCCATGCTGCCGCTATGGAGGGTGTATTGGCCCAGGAGCGTGATCGATTTGAGCGGATCGGTCTCGCTGAACAAGCTCACCGGGTAGGCATCGCTGGCACTGAGGCTCAGGTTGGCTTCGGGAATCTGTTGCACCAGTGTGATCGCCGCAGGTTCGGGGGGCGGATCCTCAAGCGGAGGGGTGATCGACAGGCTGGCGCTGATGAAATAATCGGTGTCGAAGGGGGAGATCGAGAGCTGGTAGTTGAACGCACCGCTGAGTGGAGAGCTTGATCCGGTGAGCGGAGAGCTTGATCCGGCCCTCTCCAGCGGGGGGATGAAGTTCACATCCACCGCCATGATCTCTTCGGAATGGGTGAGGGTGAAGTCGATCGTGCCCGCACCCTGGGTGGGCAAGGTGATGATGCGTAGGTAGAACCGATCGATCAATGCAAAGGAGAAAGCGGGATCGCTGCAAGCGGGCAGCTCCGCAGCCGGACTGGCGGGTTCACCAAACCAGCAGCTGTTGGCGGCCAGGGCCGGGGCCGCTGGTAAGCAGGCGGCGGCACCCAGCAGGAGCGCCACCACCTGCAGCCAACTGGGAGGGCGGGCATGGCAGGCTTCAGGCCAAGGATCGCGGGTCATGGCGTTGCCGGAACTAGAGAAACCTCCGCCTCATGGCGGGGGCAGATGCTGTGGCATGGAGGAAGGCCCGAAGGCCAACCTCAGGCGCGTCAACGCTCAGATCAGGCGCGTCAAAGCTCAGACTTGGCGTGCTCCCTTGATCCGGCTGCGGATGCGACGCGACTTCCCAGGCGCTGACTTGCTGGTCAAACGCAATCGTGTCATTGATCATTGATCCAATGGTGACACGGCCGCTGCAGTTGATTTTGAGCATATTTTTGCGCATATTTTTGAGCACATAAGGAAGGGTAGAAACTGGGGATCAAGGGCAGATCCAGAAGAGCCATGCTTCCAGCTGCAAGAACAATAAGGGCGCCATGGATGGCTGCATGCCTATCTGTAAGCAGCAAAATTCTATACCATCAATCACTGGCGTCCCTGAATGCATCAAGCTGCGCAAAGGATGCCGCATCCGCGCCCAAATTAGACGCTAAATGCTTCGCGATGATGCCGATTTGCCGCCCTAGTTCCTTGCCATTTCCACCCCCATGCAAAGCAACTCACACACAACCAATCAATTCGGGGCCTCGCCGCAGGGAATCCCGCCCGCCACCTCCCTTGACCACCTCCCTTGATCACCTCCCTTGACCACATCCCTTGAATGGGGCCTCTGAATGGGGCCTCACCACCGCCTGCGCCCGCCCCTTCGGACTCGCGGCACAAGCAAAGCGAGGAAGCTCGCTGGTAGTGAGGCTCAAGGTGGCTTCGGGATCTGTTGCGCCAGGGTGATGTTGCCGCAGGTTCGGGGGCGGATCCTCATGGGGAGGGCTTGCCTGAAGAAGTCTAAATAGATTCGTCTTGGAGTAAATTTGCAGCGAATCAGCCTCGAAATCGCGACTTCGATGCCGGAACTCTTTATGCTTTCGATCGAATTTAAATGCGATATTCTGTGTCTGGCTTGAACATGGCAAGATCCCGGCCATGCCGATCAGCGGTTCATGGGGGCCAACCGCTCGTTGATCTGAACAATTCAAGCTGTCCGAGCCCTTCGATTGCCTGCCGGGATTGATGCAAGGCTGACGCCATGAAAAACTCTCTCCAGGCGATATCATTACCGGCCCTTTTCCGCCGCTGGCGTTCGCTTGATAACCGCGACCTTTGGCGGCTACTTGCTGGGCTTTTAGCGCTCTATTTACTGCTGTTGAGCCTGCTCACCCAGCCGGCGGATGAGATGCTCAATATGTTCCTGGTATTGGGCGGCGCCCTGCTGGTGCTCCATCAGCCCGCCGCCGGCTGGCAGCCTCGGCCGGGGCGCCTGGGGCGCTGGGTTGGGGTGGCCCTGCTGGTGGCGGTGCTATTGCGCGGCCAGCGCATGATGAGCTTTGATTTCATCTCCAGCCTGCTGCCCCTGCTGGCCGGGATGGGCCTGGCACTCCTGGCGGCGCCGCTGAACCAGCTGGGTTCCTTCCTGCCATCCCTTGCTGTTCTGGCCTTGCTGCCGATGTTCCGTGCTGTGGGATGGCTGACGCCTGTGGGCCCTCTCTCCGTGGCGACGGCCTGGCTCGCCCAGCAGATTCTCACGTTAGGCGGCAGCACAGCAGAGCAGGTTGGAACCTTGGTGAAAGTGCAGGGCGGAGGGGTGATTGTGGCTGGCGCCTGCGCAGGGTTGAGCATCCTGCTGCAGCTGCTGCTGGTGGCCGTGATTTTCGCGATGGCCTTTCCGATGCGCCACCACTGGCAGAACGGCCTGATGCTCTTGGGGGCGCCCTTGATCGGGATGGGCGCCAACGGGATGCGCATCAGCCTGCTGGCCTTATTGAGCACCAGCAACCTGGCGAACAAACAGTGGTGGTTTGATTTCTTTCATGATCACTGGGGCTCGCTGCTGTTCAGCGGTCTTGGCATGCAGCTGTTTGTATGGCTGTACGTGTATTGGATGGCGCGGCAAGTGGCCGCCCTGGGGGCCCGATGAATAGCTCCTCCCTGCCGAGCCCAACCCAGCAGCACGAGCGCGGCGGCCATCCCCTGCGGCGCCTGCTGGCGGGGCTGGCCCTGCTCACCTTGGTTGCCGCCGTGGAGAAAGTGGTGGGCCTCTCGGCCCCGATTCCCGCGGCTGAGGCCCCCTCCAGCTTCACTCTGGCGGGATACCGCATCAACGCCCTGCCTGCTGCGGGGCCGCGGCGGGGCCGGGAGATGAGCCTCGGCACGATGCGCCAGTTCCGCCTGTTGCCGCGATCCGGTGAACCCGAACTCACCTTGACCCTGCTGCCGGTGCGCAGCCGCACGGGCACCGATCTGAGCGCCGAAACGCTGGGGGGCAAGGGCCTGAGCCTGGAAACAGTGGCGAGCGAAGTTCCCGGCTTTGCCTTGAAGGAGCAGCGGATCGAGTCTTTGCCAATTGGCAAGAGCGTGGGCTCCGCGCCCCGATCCGATCAGCTCGCCCTAGGGCGTGGCCCGAAGGATCCGGCCGGCAGCATCACCCGCCTGCAGACTTGCCTCACTCCCATGGGATTGGCGGCAGTGAAGGCCACAACCCTGGCGGGAGAGGCCAAGCCCCCTGGCAAGCCGGGGGAACCATCCCCGACGTTAAGCCGCCTCCTGCGCGTTGTAGGCCTGCAGCAGGCCCGCTATGAGTGCCTGGCGGTGCAATTGGAGAGTGGAGCTTCCGGTGGTGGCAAAGGTGAAGCCGGGAGTGCGGATCGCCAGAGGCAGCTAGAGACGGTGTGGAAGGAACTGCGGGGGGTGTTGGTGAGGGGTGGGGAGTGAGGGAGCCTGAGGAGGACTCCTGCAACGATTGCATTAAAATTGCACAAAAAAGGCCCCCTCCATTGGCGGGGGCCCTGGAATCCAAGCAGGGATCCTCAACCCATGGAGAAGGTCTTCAGCTGGGAGGAGAATTTCCGCAGCTTGCGGATCGAGCCGAAGGCGGCACCGACGCCGAGAAGGGGCAGGGGGGCTGGAACACTTGCCGCTTCGATAGCATCTAGATTGACATCTTGACCAAGGGGCGTGGTGCTGAGAGCCATGTCACCGAATCCTTCGGCAATGAGCTTGTCGCGAAGGTCGAATGCCGTATCCCAGGCGTGGCCTCCATGGATCAGCGGAACAGCTAAATCCCCTGGTACTCCACTCCAGTCCCAAATTTCAGCGCCGTCAAGCCCGCCAATAGGCCTCACGCTGAAAAGCATTTTGAGATAGGGGAGGCCACCAGGATCAAGAGTTCCTGATAAGTTCGTCATCAACCCATCGACGTCAATGGAGGTGGCAAGATCAGACCTGCCGATTGCTGCAGCAATCTCCGATTGGGTGTAGGTATGGCAAACACCTGCCGTTCGACACTTTACGGAGAAACCACTATCACCTTCGGCGGAGAATACATTGGCATCAGAAGCTGGATCATTTGTGCTTGGGTTGTAGCCTAGGTCTGGCTCTGGCCCCCACACCTCCAAGCCATCAACATCAATCAGGTGTCCGTCTGCTGTGACTGGATAGGTCGGGCTTGAATCAAGCTCATCAGAGGGGTTGCCATTTTTCAATAATGCACCAAAGCCTGCAAAGTATTCACCAACCACTTCTGGGGTATTGTTGGTTGTTTTGCATCCGTTGATGGACCAAAGACAGATTGTTCCCCCAGGGGCTTCGGCAAAGATAGCGTTGCCATATCGGTCGTTTTGAACCGAGAACAGCAGCCAGGTTGAATTGTTTTTTACTGCCTGAAACAGGACATCTTGGATATTGGCCATGGCATCAACCTGCAAACCATCAAAATTCCATGCATTCCTAAGGCCAGGCTGAGGGGGCTTGCGAACGCCATCGAAAAAGACGGCTTGGCCTGGGACACTGACAAACAACTGATCGCGATCACCTTCGAGTGCAGGTATATTACCAAAGCTAACTTCCTTACCGGGTACATTGACAGGCAAAGGAAGATGAAGGCCTGGGGCGGGACTCACAAAAGGGCCGGGCGGGATCGGATTCCCATAGGGTTGCGCCTTGGCAGCCCCCGATTCCAGTAGCACTGGCGTACCGACGAAGGCGGCAAGACAACCAGTTAGCGCAATTCTGCTCAGTCCTAGGACTGGAGAAACTGACAGTGTTTTCGTCATTTTCTTAATCTTGATTCTGGTTTCGATCATGGCTATCAAAAATAGGGGTTGCGAAGGTGAGTCGTTCCAGAAGGGACAGCTTTGCAACTGTCGAAACTACCTCCTCCTGATTGTAAATCAACCCAGGAACTCATACATCCTTGCATAGATTAGAAATGCTTATAAAATATGGCTTCAAGAACTCCGAATGCCTCAATCTGTGCCAATAGCGCTACATCAGTGTCGCAAACTGCGGCACTCACGCAGCGAACTAATGCATTAATGCGGCGCATGAAGCCAATGGGCCGCTCTGGTGTCCCATGCCTTCTGCCCCTCTTCATCGCGATTCACTCACAAGCAATCGATTTGTAGCCCTTGCGACTCCAGGCCCCTTAGCGCCGCAGCCCCCGCCTCCTCCAGCTCCCGTCGCCGAGAATCCCGCCCGCCGACCCCCTTGAATGGGGCCGATTCGAGCATCCAGGCCTGCCTCCCGCCACCGGCCAGATCGTGCCCGCTGCGTCCCCACCGCGCTTGTCGCCAGCAGCCGCATCGGGCCGGACGGCCCGCCTCCTGGCCGGTCTGCTCGCCCTCGCCTTCCTCACCAAGGCCTGCGCACCGCCCCATCCCGGCACCAGCCTGATCGTGGCCAGCAAGGCCCGCATCGATTCGCTCGATCCCTTCGTGGCAGCCCGGCCATGGACCTTCACCAGGGCGACTACATCCAGCTCCCGCCTGCTGCCATCGGGGTTCTTGAGCCCCTGGATCCGGCCGGAGCCGACCCCCAGCTCTTCCAGGTGATCGGCGTCGACCAGCCCGGCAACCGCTGCTGGGTGCGCCGCTGGCCCCTGGCCCGCCACGGCTCACCGGTGTTTGAAATGCCCCTGGGCCAGGTGCAGGAGGCGCTGCCGCATAGGCCGTTGCCGGTGGGCGGCGCGTGGGCTGATGAGCGGGGCTCGGCCTAGCTGGCGCTGTCAAGCGCTCGACGACGGACCCGGCGGGTGCTGTTGGCTCCTTGATGGTCATTTTGTTTGGTAGCATTGAACTTCGTTACCTAAGCAGGCGATAAAAAAGATCAACTTTTTGCAGCCACCCGTTCTCTGATCTGAATGCGATCTCTTGCTTCAGTGTAAATCTCCCCAATGACTGGATCTACCTCTAGGGTTATCGCCAATGCATAGGGTACGTTTTCCGTGAGAGGCTCTGCGTCTTCACGACAGCCAACGTGAACGATCATTGCATCACCATCAACGAAAGCTGAGACATCTTCTCCTTCGAAAATCTCGTCCTGAAGAGTACCTCGTTGCACGGCTTGCCAATCAGCACCAGAACGTTGGAGTTGCCCCTTACTTCCAACCTTCAGCTTGGAATCAGGGGATTTAAGCCACAAATGGGCGAGTTGCCAACGCTCGCTGAGGGTGTGAATTGGACTGAACCAGGCAAGGGTGACCGCCAGGGAACGCCAACCCTGCTTTCCACTGAGGCTTGGTGGTAGGGGAAAACGGTGCAGGGCACCGGCTTTTGCGCCGAGGGAACCACCGGAGAGAGCTGTCACGCGACTCGCTGTGCATTCACGTTTGGGATCCGAGTCCAGCAAGCCGCAACCAAGGAAGCGGCCAAGTTGATTTTAGAGCAGTTGCTTGTTTTCGGGTGTCTCAAAAAGGTGCTGATAGTGACCACCGGCACTGCCCCAACGGGCACCATGAACAAGTAGGCTTTAATCCAGAGGGTATCAGGAACTTCCTGGGGTAATGATGCGCCATCAGAAGCTGAGGCCCTCAGTGCGTCAAGGACTGGAATTAGCTGCGACGCGGCTCGGCTCATGAGTGCCGTGGCGTTGCTGGTGCCCAGCATCTTGGTAGTGGCATTCAGATCACCGCTTCTGGCACCAGGCGCCGCGACACATTGCCCTGAGGCTTCAGGGCACGGCGGTAGCCCGGGCCGTGGCGGTTGTAGGGGCTTGTAAAACCAGCTGGAACAGGATCCATCCAGTTGGGCCAGGCGACATGCTGTCCCTTATCGTGATCGGTGGCAGCCACAGTGAGGCCATTGATTGTCTCTGCTGCAGACAATAGGCGCCGATTCCGGGTATCTGCAGCTATGGCCTTACGGGCATCTTGCTGAATATCTTAAATACTCTCTTTTCCATCTCATCCGATCACGCCAGTCATCAAGAACGCCAGTTTCCTCCATGCGATCTTGCGCAGACCAAAAGCGTAAATCTCGGAGCAGGAGGAAGAAATATCGCCACTTACTATGCCCCCTAGGAAGTGAATCTTTGTTTTTCCATAAACGGACAAGTTGTTGGAATGCCTTCTGATTTGTGAACATCAGATACACCCTACCCCGACAGGTTCGTGGCCCAAGGCGTTGCAGTTGCTCTTGCGCAGTCCGAGGGGCTGGGCAAAGAGCTGGGCCAGGCGCATGGCAGTTTCGCCAAGAAAGCTGCCGATCAGGGTTTCGTAGCGCACCACGAGCTGGGGAACGACCAGTTCAAAGGCGAGGGCTTCGGCGAGGGAGGATTTGCCGTTGCCGGGGGGCCCACCAGAAGAATCCGGTGGCGTGGTTCGAGGTTATGGGCGCGGCCTGCAACACTGATGCTGGAAGGAGAAGATCCGCCAGCCTGCGCTGAGGCCGCAGCCCCAGGAGCGGGCGAGAGGCCCCGTTGAGGCTGAGCGGTGTGATTGGGGCCGTGGTCTTGCTGTGTCCGTTGAGCTGGAGATGGGCGGCTAGCCGATCAGCGAGCACGTGATGCTGCTTGGATCGCTCCTCGGTGATCATGGCTTCCAGCGCGGGCTGAAAGAACTCCTGGTTGCCCTCGGCTCCGGCGCGGACGATATCGATGAGCAGGTCAGCCCGGGCCTTGGCGGGGACAAGGCAGGGGTGGTGGGAGCCTGCGGAAATGCGCCGAGGCAATTAAATGCATCTTAATGGGGAGGGGCAAGAGCCTGAAGTCAGGACGCGGTTGTTTGCCTTGACCTTGTGAGCATTGATGGATTCAGAGATCCAGATCTTCTGGGGTGGTTTGGCTCAGCAAATTCAGGAAGGTTTGCAATCGGGCGCGGTTGGTGTCTGAGGGATCGAGCTGGACTCGGGCGGAAAGCACAGCCGTTTGATGGAGGCGCTCAAGGCTTCTTCTTTGGCGTTTTCGTGATCGAGCTGCTCGATTTCTTTCTCGATCTGCTCTCTGTCGCTCCTCACTCGCAAAATTTCTTTCTCGATCAGCTTCGTTCTCTCTTTGCTCCGCTCGATCGCGATCCGATTGTCGTTCATCCGCAGCTCGTGCTGCGTCTTCCGCTGCTCGTGCTGCGTCTTCCGCAGCTCGTAGCCGGGATCGCGACGCCAGTTGAGCATCGACAAAAATGATCTCCACCGAGGCAGCGATGAGGGGGATGCCCCATTGCTGGGGGATGGGGAAGTTGCGCCCGGCGATGGTGAGGTGGTCATAGGAGGAAAACAGGGCGATCAGGCCAAGGGCGAGGCCACCAATGGCCTGGGTGAGACCGAGGCGGTCAAGTCCGAACCGGCCAAGACCGAGACGGTCAGGCCCCGGCCAGGAAGGAGATGTTGACGGTAATTCTGGCGGAGGCGGCGGCTCCTCGCTGCCGGGTGGTGGATCGGCGACGCTGGGCGGTGGGGACACGGGGCTGGGGCGGAGACGGGGAGCGAGGGCTCCAAGGGATCAGTGCCACCAGCTGGATCAAATCGCTTCAGGCACCTGTTGCCGGGGTATTCAGCCCCCCTCTTGCACTGGCTGCAGGGGGCGCAACGCGGAGGCAGCGAGTGAGGTGTTCTCGTTGCCGGGTGGGACGATCAGCAATAAGCGCTGGCGAGGTTCAAGGTTGTGGGCGCGGCAAATGGGGGAAGCAGGCAGCCCCGTTGAGGCTGACCGGGGTGATTGGTGCCGTGGTCTTGCTGTGTCCGTTGAGCTGGAGATGGGCGGCCAGCCGATCAGCGAGCACCTGGTGCTGCTTGGAGCGTTCCTCGGTGATCAGGGCTTCCAGCGCACGCCGAAAGAGCTCCTGGTTGCATTCGGCCCCGGCGCGCACGATATCGATGAGCAGGTCAGCCCGGGCCATGGCGGGGACAAGGCAGGGGTGGCGGGAGCCTGCGGTAATGCGCCGAGGCAAGTGGGCTGAATCGTAAGGGGAGGGGCAACGGCCCTGGCGTCCAGAGGAGCCCTGGTGATTTGGCGGTGTCTTGGCGGCACCGATGAGGCAATGGCGGCCCTACGCGTGGCCGCTGGCCGTGTTGGCGATGTTGCCGCTGTGGCGCGCGGTGGGCTGGTTGACGCCGTTGGGGCCGTTGTCGGAGCTCACGGCCTGGCTCAGCCGGCAGTGGCTGGAACTGTGAGGCTTTTCCGCGAGCCAGCAGAGACTGTTTCTCTACTTGTTCTCTATTTGCCGGGCGGTGGGGTGGAGGTGGCGGGCGCGTGCGCGGCAGCTCCCATCCACCGCCATCGCTGCAGGCGGCCAGAGCCGCAGGCGGACTGACGGGGCGGGGGCGCCAAACCAGCGACTGGTGGCCGCCAGGGCCGGGGCTATCGGTTTGGAGACAGAGGCGCTGAGCAGGAAGGAGGCAACCAGAAACTGGTCTGCCGGGGTTGGGTTTGGCTACAGGGCATAACTTGCATGGATTTCACTGGCATGGATTTAACTCGCCCTGCATCGGTTACCAGTGGTGGTTGCTGGGGGTCCCCTTCGAGGCTGCCGTTGACGCACACCAGCGCCAACCCCATCACGAACCAATAAAAAAAGCCCCGCCAAGGCAGCGGGGCTCGGGAGATACGAGAAATCAGAACGATCCAGGCAATGAAACCATTGCAGACGTTGAAGGGTTCAACCCAGAGCGCTCATCACCTCAGGCGACTTGCTGCCCTTGATCCGCTTCCTCAGATTGCGGCTGAAGCCGAAGGCGGCACCGACTCCAAGCAGAGGAAGGGGGCCTGGGGTTTGAACCGTTAACTTTGCAGTGCCGCAATCCCCAGGACAGCCACCGTAATCTTCTCCAACGGGATCATTTGCAAGTAAACTCTTAAAGAAGACTTGATAAGGTAAGTATTGATTGGGGTAATCTTCAGCTGCATAGTCTTTTCCATAGTCTACAAAGAATAATAAGCCTCCATATGAAAGAAGGCCGTTATCGCGTCCAACAGGAAAACCGAGATCTCCTGGCGTGAATCCCCCATCTGGGTTGTAGAGATTATCTGTTACGCCATGGGTAGTGAGATCAGGGGGGTAGTAATAGTTTGGGTCTGCAGGGTTTCCGCCTTCTGTACCAAGCGGCCAAAAGGCACTCCAAATCGTGGGGGTGCGTGGGTCTGGATCACCAGGGGCAGGTGGTTCAGCATCGGTACCAGCAGGCCCAGATGGAGATGCCAAATTGGTTATAGAAGATCCGATGGGCGCGGGCCCTTGAAGGGGAACAATATATGTCTCGCCGCCAAGGCTTAGGGGATTAGTATAAGTCCCTCTCACTGAATGAATCTTATAGCCTTGGAAGTCATAGGAGCGACCGCCTGGTTGTTCAACTGGGGATATCGGAGGGGGAGTAACTCCCGAAGTGGACATAAATGAATCCAGGTCATAGGTAATATACAGTTCAAATTCATCTACAAAGGGTTTGGCACCTGGCGGATTTGTTCTTTCTAGTTTTAGTTTGACTTCTGGCGATATTGTTGAAGCCATCGAGGCTTGTGGAGAGAGCGCAGCTATGCCCGTTAATGCTGCGATGGCGAGAATTGTAGGCATTCGAATCCTTCGCATTGATGCAGAAAGACCGGCTGCGAGCAGAGCCTTGGAGAGCGTGCTGGCACGCCCCTTGTGGTTGTTGTTGTGCATGTTTATGGAGGGTGAAGGCTGGCGAAGATAGGCAGATCTGGAGGAACGAAGCTTCCAGTTGCAAAAACAAGAGGGGCTCCGCGGAAATGCCGCATTTCCAGCCTAATACGATGCATAGTGATGGAGAAGTGGCGCCTCTTTGCATTCATTGGGAATATCTATTGCTTGTGAGTCAACGGCGCCCCCGAGTGCCACATGCTGCGGCACTCACGCCTCACCGCGGATGCGTTTCGCCGTGAACTGCAGCGCCATGAAGTTGATTTGCCTCCGTGTTGACCTAGCTCTTCCGCCCCCCCCCTTTATCGCGATTCACTCACAACTCATCGATTCGGCGCCGGCGCCGCTCACGGCCCCTTAGCGCCCCAGCCCACGCCTCCTCCAGCCCCCGCCGCTGAGAATCCCGCCCCCCGACCCTCTTGAATGGGGCCGATTCGAGCATCAGGGCTTGCCTCCCGCCACCGGCCAGATCGTGCCCGCTCCGTCCCCTCGGCCCTTGTCGCCAGCGTCAGGGATGGGTTGGATATCCCATCTCCGAGGCTTCGGGGGAGCGTCGCCGCTGCCGCGGCCCCTGCCAGCAGCGCCGCTCCGTCAGCAGGCCCGCCTCTTGGCCGGCCTGCTCGCCCTCGCCTCCCTCACCAGCGCCTGCGCACCGCCCCATCCCGGCACAAGCCTGATCGTGGCCAGCAAGGCCCGCATCGATTCGCTCGATCCGGCCCAGGCGTCGCGCTCTGGCCAGATGCAGGTGCTCAGCGCCCTGGGCGATCCCCTCTATGCCGTTGCCGCCGATGGATCGATCGAGCCGCGGCTGGCCAGCGGGCCGCCCGTGCTCAGTGCCGATGGCCTGCGGGCCCGCATCCCCCTGCGCAAGGGCGTGCGCTTCCACGACGGCACCCCCTTTGATGCCGCCGCGATGGTGTTCTCGCTGCAGCGCTTTATGGCGATCGGCACCCTCGGCTACCAATTCAGCGACCGCGTGAAAGCGGTGCGGGCCAGCGGCCCCTTTGAAATCGAGCTGGAGCTCAAGGCCCCCTTCAGCCCCCTGCCCCGCCTGCTCTCGGCCATCTTCCTCACCCCCGTCTCCCCCACCGCCTACCGAACCCACGCCGATAAGCCGCTCAACAACCGCTTCGTGGGCACCGGGCCCTACAGCCTCAGCTTCTTCAACGGCCAGCAGCAGCGGCTCACCCCCTTCCCCGGCTACTGGGGCGCCCGCCCCGCCAATGGCGGCATCGACCTGGTGACCCTCAGCAACTCCACCGCATTGCTGGGGGCCCTGCGCAGCGGTGAGGTGGACGTGCTCTTGGCCAGCGGCCTCGAGATCGACCACCAGCAGGCCCTCCACCGCGATGCCGCCGCCGGCCGCCTGCGGGAAGGCAGCGGCCCGCCGCTCTCGATCGGCTTCTTCTCCCTGCTCACCGACCAGCCGCCGCTCAATAACCTCACCCTGCGCCAGGCCCTGGCCCGCAGCCTCGATCGCGCCACGATCACCGAGCGGGTGAGCCTGGGGATGCGGCCGCCCCTGCGCCAATTGATTCCCCCCAGCCTGCCGGGCTCCGATCCCGAAGCCTGGCCCGCCTACGACCCAGCCGCCGCCCGCGCCCTCTACCGCCAGGCGGGCTACTGCAACGGCAAGGTGTTTGCCCTGCCGCTCACCTTCCGCTCCGATATCCCCTCCGATCGGCTGCTCGCCCTCACCTGGCAGGCGCAGGTGCGCCGCGATCTGGGCGATTGCCTGGAGCTCCAGGTGAGCGGCATGGAGTCGACCACCGCCTACGACCAGCTCGGCAAAGGTGCCCTCATCCTCTTCTTCTACGACTGGATCGGCGACTACCCCGATCCCGAGAACTTCCTGGCCCCCCTGCTGGGCTGCGAGAAGGCCGAAGGCGATCGCTGCGCCAAGGGCAACAGCGCCCTGAGCGGCTCCTTCTGGAGTGCCCCCGGCCTCGATGCCGAGCTGCTGCGCAGCAGCCGCATCGATGGGCCCGAGCGGGAGCGCTTGCTGCGGGCCATCCAGCGGCGCACCGCCGCCGCCGTGCCCTACCTGCCGGTGTGGCTGATGGCCGAACAGGCCTGGAGCGGCCGCCAGATCAGCGCGCCGCAGTTCGATGGTTCCGGCCGCCTGCGGCTCGATCAGCTGCGGCGGCTGCCGGAG
>Ga0207941_1000086_pt1 | contig 28138 bp, 16 predicted proteins | sample LakMenEpi13Sep12_FD_150695 | JGI IMG/M metagenome (GOLD analysis project Ga0207941, IMG submission 150695) | Freshwater microbial communities from Lake Mendota, WI - 13SEP2012 deep hole epilimnion (SPAdes) | ecosystem: Environmental > Aquatic > Freshwater > Lake > Epilimnion/Euphotic zone ...
TAATGGTGTCAGCGGCCAGCATCTGCCATTCGCTGCTGTCGTCGCCGGCCCGGCTGCCCCAGGGGGAGGTGATCTCCTGGCGTGTGCCAGCGCCGTACTCCACGAAGGCCTTGCCATCGCCGCGCCTCAGCAGCTTGGTGTTGCCTTGATTTTCAATGGCGGTGTCGTCATTGAGGATCGTGCCCACCACCGCAGCCGTGGTGCCGATGCTGTATTCGCTGCCTGCGGCAAGGGTGAGGGCAACGGTTTCATCCGGCTCGATTGTGCTGTCCGCCGTGGGATCCACGGTGACGGTGACGGTGGAGGCTCCAGCGGCAAAGCTCACCGTCTTGGTGGCGGGGGTGACCGCAATGCCGCTGTAATCGGTTCCCAGCGTTGCAGTGCCGCCCACTGTGTAGTTGACCGTGAGAGCGGCGGTGACAGCCCCGGTTCTAAAAAATGAATAAATTAGATTGCTGTTGCCATCTTCTGTCAGCGTAGCGCCTGAAAGTGCAAGGGTAATATTTGGCTGAACGCTGCTTTCGAACTGTTGAGTGGTTGGCTCAAATTCAAGGTAATAAGCAACAGGGCTTGAACTACTAATCTTGAGTTGATAAATCTTGCCCGGCGTAGGATCGGGCGCCAAAAGACTTAGCGTTCCTGCTCCAGATTGAGAGGTGCTTATTGCGATCGGAGAGCCGCTCGGCTCGGGATTGGCAACAAATAGCTGGGCAGTCGCGGCTTGACTGCCAATGAGGTTGACTGCAACTTGAACAGGAGCGATTCGGTCACCGTTCAGCTTAGGGAGCTCAAAAGTGAACCAATCATCTTTGGACGTGGCATCAATTTGCAAACCGGAAAAAATGGTTCTGGCAGAAATAGTGCCGAGCTCTTTCGCTTTTTGTGGAGTATCATTGCCTTTTGTCCAGTCGTGATCGTTGCTGGGAGTTCCGGGAGCATTAATCGTAAGGGAGTAATTTGGGACAGTGATGTTGCTAGCGATAACGTTAACAAGATAGTCGCCCTTAGGAGCGTTTTCCGACATGCCGGAGTTAACTTCCACGCGAGATGTGTTTCCATCTCCATCCTTGCTGAGTTGGTACAGTTTAAATGACAAGCCATTGGACACATTCACACTGAGTGGACCTTGCTCCTTTATCGAGAATCGATACCAGTCGTTATCTGCAGCTTTATGCAAGCTCAGACTGCTGAATTGGTTGCCGCTGCCGACTAGAGTGTGGAGGTCAAAGCTGCGAGCAGCAAAATCGTTATTCTCTGCCCAATCTGGAGAAATGCTGGTCGAGACAGCTTGACCGACAAAGGTGTTGAGGAAATTGGTCCAACCTGTCTGGGTGAGGAAATCGCTGTTACGAGTGTTGTATGATGAATTGTTTGCATTTGCGGGAACCTCACTATTTCTCGATAGTGTGCTTTGGGTATTGGGTAGAAAAACTGACAATCCAGAAGTATCGCGTTTATCCGCTGTTTGGGCAACTACTAGGTTATTCAAGGCAACTGAGGCGGCTAAGGCGGCATCTTTGAGATCATTGAGGGCAGGAGTGCTGCCACTTTGGTTGCCAACCGCATCAAGGAATTGTCCTAAATCACGCAGGTGATCGGTACCAAAGAATGCGGTCGCCGCATCACGGGCAACATTGATAATCGATGCATTATTCGCGTTGGCTTGAATAAAACTAGTGGCTTGGTTGGTAAATTCATTCAGTTTTTGGACGAGATCAGGTTGCCTTAGCTTTTTGAGGTCTATCGCGGAAAGTGTATCCCAACCTCGGAAATCGCCCTGGAATTTAGCTTGATAGCTATTGACGATGCTAGCGGCTACATCTTGTGCGCTGGCTTGGCTTGGATTGAATAGGAGAGAGGAAAATGCCGTGGCGTAGTCCCAGCCCCCTGAGGGCTCAACTTCTTGGGAAGCAACAAAGACATCGGCATAGCTGCGGAGGGAATAGGCAACTTCTGTCATTGCCATCAAGCAAGCATCAAAGGCGATGAGTTTGAGCTCGCTGCCGATGGCAGAGTTGCTGATCGCTGAAATCAGTTCATTGGTATAGAGGCGATCAGCATTTTTCTGAGAGGTATTTCCTTCGTTATCGACGTTAAAGCCGTCCAGATCGCCGCTGCCGTGATCCCAGAGAATGAGTCCGTAATTGTTGGCTGGAGCGGCTCCGGTTGCCCATTTGATGAAGTTTTCAATGGTTTTGGGATCGCCTGTGTTGGCATCCAGACTGAGGTCGAAGCTGGGGACAACGGATTTACCGTCGAAACCTTGGAAGCTGCTTGTGATGGTGGTGATATCGCTATCGGGGCGAATGATGCAGACTCCGGTGCCGCTCCAAGGATTACTAGCTCCAGTGGCATAGGTGGTTTTGTTGCCTGTGCTGGGGCTTTGATCCCAAAGGACGGCAATATTCACGCTATTGGGGAGTTGACTCACCGCCAGCTCCATTGCATTGATGCTATCTTTGGCGTATTGATTAAGATCGCTTCCTGTCATGTAGACGAGGAATGTCCAGTCGTCTTTCTGTTTTTGGGCGGTTGTGGTGGTGGTCGCTTGTTGGGGGAGGTTGGCGAAGAGAAGATAGCTGTTGGCGGTGGTTGCATCTTTGCCGACGACGCGGATGAGGTAATCGCCTGCGGTGAGGTTGGGATCTTTGAGGGAGATGGTTTCGTAGTTGGTGGTTCCGGCGGAGGATTTAAAGAGGGTGGGGGTGGTGCTGCCTGCTTTGTAGAGTTCTAGTTGGAGATCGCCTTGTGCTTGTTGAAATTGGATGTTGATGTAGTTGTCTTCGGTGGCGGTGATGTTGGCGGGAATGGTGAATTTGAAGAAGTCTTCGTCATTGGCATGGATGGTGAGGGGGTAGTTACTAATATCAAAGGGGAGGCGATTGAGGTCGATCGCGCAGGTGATGTCTTGTTGGGAGAGGGCGTTACGGTTATTATCGCCGTTGGGTTCGAGTGCGTCGGGTTGGATGGTTTCGGGGGCGTAGAGGCTGAGGGTGTAGTTGGGGTTGGTCGCTTTGTTGTAACCGGAGACTTTGACTTGGTAGGTGTCCGCGGTGAGTCCTTTTAGGCTAATTTCTTCGTAGTCTTTGGTGGTGGTGGATTTATAGCCGGTGAGTGGGGTTCCGGTTTTGTCGAGGAGTTCGAGGTCGAGGTCGCCTAGGCTGTGGTCGAAGTCGATACGGGCGTAGTAACTATCGGTGGTGATGGGGGTTTTGAGGGTGAATTGGAATGAGTCGGTATCGGAGGCGGTATGGATAGAGAGTCCGCTTAGGCTCGTGAAGCCTTCTAGGGTTTTTAGGTTGTAAGCGGTACTACTGTCGTTGTTGGGGGTGGTTCCTTGATCGATCCAATCGCCTGCGCTATCGAGTTGGGGGGGCGCGTTGTAGGTGAGGAGGTAGTTGGGGTTGGTTGCGCCGTTAACGCCACTGACGCGGACTAAGTAGTCTCCTTGGGCGAGTCCGGCGAGGTTGATTTGTTCGCTGTCGCCTGTGCCGTTGGAGCGATCGACCAGGTATGGTTTGTATTGGGCTTCGGTGGTTTTGGTAGCAGTGTCAAATTTTTCAAAGAGTTCGAGTTGCAGGTCGCCGAGATCGTTGTCGAAGGTGATTCCGATGAATTGTCCGGCTTTGCCGGGGGCGGAGAGGCTAAATTTAAACCAGTCTTGATCGGTGCTGGAGTCGATGGAGAGGCTGGTTGGAACGATGGAAAGGGTTTGGTCTTCGGAGGATCTTCTTCCTAGTAATGAAGCCAGTAATCGTGCTAATAAAGATGTTGTTGATGAGGATGATTGTGTTGATGATTGACCAACTATGGGTAGTCCCGAATTATTACTGCCAGCGCGCTGTGGAGCAAAAAATGATTGAAGCTGTGGAGATAATTGAGACCGCAACAATGGACTCACAGCTTCGCCAGGGACTGGATATAACTCCATATTGTAAGGAAGTTGATATTGCTGAACAGGAAGTTGATATTGTTGTGGTTGATATTGTTGATATTGTTGATATTGTGATGGAACTAATGTTCGTGGATCGATACCATAAGAATAAGCCGCTTTCAAATCTGTAATGGTAATTCCTGTCCCATTAGGATTTCTCTGTGCTGACTGGATACGGTTGATTTGCTCATTACGTTTTTGCTTTTCCTGTTCCTGTATCCACTGATTTCCAGCAGAAGAGGATGATAAAAAACGGAGTGCTCCTTGAGGTGTATGTACAGAACCAACATTGGTCAAATTTGTTTGTGCTTGTGACCGGACTCTTTTTGCATAATCTTGTAGATAAGCTCCTGTGCCGGTGTAGGTTCCATTTCCACTACTTATACTATCTTTAAGATTATACCCCCAATATGTATCGGACATACCAGCAATACCAGAATAGACCCCCGTATAAAAAGGGAAAGATTGGGCTATACGACCACCACTTATCGCCAAATCCCTTAAATCATAGGGAATATTACTCCCTTCCAACGCATCAGCCACCGTATCGGGAACTCCCTGCACCGTTAAACTGTAATTAGGATTAACCGCTCCTGAAACCTTGACATAATAGGTTCCCGCTTCCCGTCCCGCCAAGGAAATCTGTTCGGAGTTGTTATTGGTCTTAGATTCAGCTAACTTTGTAATCCCTGTAGCATCAAAAAGCTCTATTTGTAAATTCTCTTCTTCGTGATTAAAATCAATTTGTACAAACTGACCCGAACTCGTCTTACGATTCACCACCACCTTAAACCAATCTTGATCAGAGGTTGAATCAATGGAAAGATCACCTAACACGATACCGTCATCGATATGTCGTAAATCGTAGGCAGTATCAAAGGTATTATTGGGACTTGAATCCTTATCAATCCAATCCGCTTTAGCTATTTGCGGTGCATTGATGATCAGAGAATAATTAGGGTTAGTCTCCGTACCCATCGCCCCATAAACACGGGCGTAGTAAGTCCCTGCCGCCAAACCCGCTAAAGAAATATTCTCACGATTGCTATTAGAAGTAGAAGTTAGAATCGGTGCCGTTTGTCCTTCTTTATACAGTTCAAGCTGAAGATCGCCCTGAGTATTATCAAACTCGATACTAACAGAATGACCCGTTACGCCAGTCCCTACCGTATTGAACTTAAACCAATCTTGATCTCCTCCCTGATGAATAGAAAGCCTTGAAAGGATTTGTCCCCCCTGAACTTCCCGTAAATCTTTCGCAGTATCTTTACTATTATTGGGTTCCGCAAAATCTGAAGTATTAGTATTAGCCTTCGGTGCATTAATCGAAAGCTGATAACTCGGATTCGTTGTTGTATTGCTATATCCTTTAACCTGCACGAGATAGGTTCCTGCGGGTAAGTAGTTTCCAGGAAGACCACTAATATTCGTGAGTTTAAGCTGTTCAAAACTTTCTACCGTTTCCGACTTCCCAAAGTAAGTTGTCCCAGTTGCATCATAGAGATAAAGTTCTAAATCGCCAAGAGTCTGATCGAAAGCAATGTTGACATAATTATTCGAATTGGCTCCATAAACTGTCGTAAACCTAAACCAATCCTGATCACCAGCAGTATTAATCGACAGAGTATCCCAAGTTTGGAAACCTTCGACATTGCGTAAATCAAACGCATTCATTTTATCGTCATTTCCGCCTGTTCCTGCCGACCCATTACCGCCAAGACTCTCAGGCGCATTAATCGACAAACTATAATCAGGATTCGTCGCAGTCAGATAGCCAGAAATCTTAAGGTAATAAACTCCCGCATCACGACCATTGAGCGAGATCGTCTCTGCATTCGTCACACCTCTTGAATAGTCTAAACGGGTTGTGCCGTCAGCCTGATAAAGCTCAATATCTAAATCCCCCTGCTGGTGATCAAAATTAATACCAACAGAATTGTCTATGCCTCCTTTCGCACCAATTTCAAACTTAAACCAGTCCACATCTCCAGACGTGATTGAAAAATTATCCCGATTAAATTGGCTAGAAATCTTGCCTAAATCTGTCGCTTGCGAAAAAGTATCAGGTTCAGAGTTACTATATTCAGACCTATCCTCATTTAACGCACTACTTAGGGTTATTTCAGACCAATCGCCATTCATGCTTTCAGGTGCATTAATCGACAAACTATAGTCAGGATTCGTCGCATTACTGTACCCAAAAACTCTGAGATAATAAACTCCCGCAGCATGATCATTGAGCGAAATTGTCTCTCCATTGCCCACGCTTCTGGAAGAATCTAAAAGGGTTGTACCATCACCTTTAAAAAGCTCAATATCTAAATCCCCCTGCTGGTGATTAAAATTAATACCAACAGAATTATCTAGCCCTCCCCTCGCATCAATTTCAAACTTAAACCAGTCCACATCCACTCCTGACTCGGACGTGATTGACAAATTACCCCGATTAAATTGGCGATAAAGCTTGCCCAAATCCTTCGCTTGAGAAAAAGTATCAGGTTCAGTACTATTATTTTCAGACCAATCCCCAGTAACCGCGTTAAACGGCGCATCAACAGTCAGAACATAACTCGGATTCATTGCCCCAGTATATCCAAATACTTTTAAGAAATAATCACCAACAGCTAAACCTTTTAAATCCACTTGATGAATATTCGCAATTCCTTCAGAGGTTTTTAATGCTTGCCCTGTTGAATTGTAGAGTTGAAAATCGAGATCGCCTAGGGTATGGTTAAAGGAAATCGACGCATAATCCCCCTGCTTTCCGACAGCCGCAAGCTTAAACTTAAACCAATCTACATCATTAGAATTATTAATAGCTAACGGTTTTTGGGCATCCGTTCCCAATTGAACCAAGGACGATCCCTGCTGTACAAGCGCGTTAAGATCCGTAGATGCTGAGCCATGAGTATCATTATTTTCCAACCAATCTCCGCTAGTAGAAATCGGGGTATTGACCGTCAAACTGTAGCTGGGATTAATCGTACCATTATAACCATAAACCTTGATTAAGTAATCTCCCGAAAGACCCGCTAACGAGATCCGCTCACTATTGTCAACTCCTACCGACGAACCCTTGGTATTAGTGCCACTGCTATCGTAAAGAGCTAAATCAATATCTCCCTTGAAATGATCAAAACTAATACTGATAAAATCATTGGCTGTAACTGTATTTGGCAACTTAATCTTGAACCAATCCTCATCATCGATAGAAAGGTTATCCCACGTTTGCTGATAGCTGTTACGATTAAGGATTATTGCGTTGTCTTTGTTGTCGTTATCCTCAAAGCGGTCGCTCCCAGGAGTATGAATCGATAAAGTATAGTTTGGATTTCTTGCGCCTGAATAGCCTAAGACTTTTACATAATAAGTCCCGACAGCAAAGGGATTGCCATTACTATCTTTGTCGAGACTAATTAATTCAGTATTCCGAAATCCTTTAGCCGACTTCCGAAGCGTCCCCGCAGAATCATACAGTTCTAAGTCAAGATCCCCTTGGTAAGTATCAAAACTAATGGCAACATAGTTTTCCGATGTACCCGCCGCCTTGAAATCAAACTTAAACCAATCTTGATCATTTAAGTCAATCGATAGATTTTCCCAAGTATTAAAACCAATCTCATGTACCCAATTATTATTGTCAGCCGACTTTAGATTTATTGCTGTCTGTAGCGTATTATTACCAGCAGATCCCTCAAATCGATCTGGTGTAACAGTAAAACCGGGTGCATTAATTGTCAAATTGTATTCATTAATACTTCCCTTGTATCCATATACTTCTAGATAATAAACTCCTTGTGTTAGGCTATTCAACGAGATCGTTTCACTATCGGTAACTCCCTTAGAAGAGCTAATGAGTTGTTCTTGCTCGCTATAAAGTAAGATATCTAAGTCGCCACGGTTATTAGTAAAATCAATGCTGAGATAGTGCTTATCAGCTCCTTGCTGTGAAATTTCAAACTTATACCAATCTCGATCAGTACCGGTATCAATAGATAGATCGTTTTCCTGCCTAAATCCACTAATTGAACCTAGATTCTTGGCGGTCAATCTTGTGTTGTTAGACTCAAGGTGGTCGGCACCAGTCGTCGGCGCGTTAATGTTTAAAGTATAAGGAATGTCTAGTACAATTGGTAAACCTGAAATCTCCACTGAATTGGGAATCAACACCCAATTATATCCCTCATACACTCGAACCGTGTAAGTTCCTACCGGTAAACCATTAAGAGAAATTATTTCATTACTATTAAAAAAAGTAACTGTAGTAGAGGCACGAAGTTCATTGCCAGCTAGATCAAAAAGTTTTAAATCTAGATTAGCCAAATAACTTGAGCTTGAAAAAAGAGTAATAGAATCTCCAGCGCCTCCAGTTCTTATGGTTTGGAACGTAAAGTTATCCCTGTAGTCCAAGTAGTTAAAACAGCCATTTATAGGGTAGTTTCCTTTTACTACGCCAAAATCATAGCTTGCCTGTTCAATTTCAAGAGTCTGCCCATCAATAGTAACGATCGCACTATCATCCTCCCCCCTAGTCCGCTGCAACTCCCCCTCACTCACCCCCACTCCCCGTACCAAATCCGAAAACAACTCCCCCTCATCCCCCGGCGTATCCACGACATTCAGCAACCCATCCAAATGATGCCCCAGCTCCTCCATGAGCACAGCAATCACCCCACCCTCACTCGCCGAATCCAACCAATCCCGATTCAGATAAATCGTGCCCGTACTAATCGCATAAGCCCCCGCCGCCCCAGGCAACACCGAGCCCTCCAGCACCTCAATCGGCGGCAATCCCGAAAAATCCCCCGCCACCCACTGGTTGATCAGCGCCGTGAGCTGCGCGGGCTCCCCATCCAGCCTCAGGGCCTCCAGTGCCGAAGCGCCCAAGGAGCCATCGGCTGCCCAGCTGGTGAGCATCAACCTCCAGTCCTCCAGCAGGGTTGGGAGGCGAAAGCTAGTAGTGCTCACATGAGTAGTGGATAGTGAGCTGAGCTTACATGCCTTTAGCCCTTTGAGGTGCGCTACGCAAAGCCCCTTCAGTCAGCCCAGCACAACACTTCATGTCTAGCCCCAGCTTTGTATCTGCAGCTACAGAGAGAATCTGGCGCCTGCACGGGGCGGCTGACCAACGTGGAGACTCACAACACTTAGGGACCCCTGAAAAAGCGACGTGTGAGCAGGGCCGATCGGCCGTCTGGGCCTTCTCTGTGCGCCCAAGGTCTCCTTTCGCCTCCTGCTGCCCGCTGGTTCGCTCCCTCTATGACGGGATTTTCCTTTCTTCCGTTCTTGGTTTTCATGGCCTTAGGTTCAATGTCTGTGATCATTTTGGGCTGAGGCTCCCGCGGTCGTAAGCCCCTCCCCCCGCCGTGCCCCTCCCTTTCCCCGCCCCCGAGCTCCTCGGCATCGATATCGGCGGCACCGCCATCAAGCTCGGCCGCTTCGACCGGCAGGGAAACCTGATCGCCGATCTCGGCCTGCCCACGCCCCAACCCCAGGTGCCCGGGGCGGTGTGCCAGGCGGTGGTGGATGCGGTGGAGGTTCTCGACCCCGACCGCCGGGCCGACCGGGTGGGCATCGGCCTCCCGGGCCCGACCGATCGCGATGGGCGCATCGCCCGGCTGGCGATCAACCTGCCGCTCTGGCGCCGCATTCCCCTGGCCGACTGGCTCGAACCCCAGCTGGAGCGTCCTGTGGTGCTGGCCAATGACGCCAACTGCGCCCTGCTCGGTGAGGCCTGGCGGGGTGCCGCTGTGGATTCTCCCGACACGATCCTGCTCACCCTCGGCACCGGCGTGGGCGGTGGCGTGCTGATCAACGGGGCGCTGTTCACCGGCCCCGACGGAGCCGGCGCTGAACTCGGCCTGATCGGAGTGGACCCCGAAGGTCCGCCCTGCCACAGCGGCAACCGCGGCTCGCTGGAGCAGTTCTGCAGCATCGGAGGTCTGGCGCGGCTGAGTCCCCTTGATCCGGTCGAGCTGTGCCGCCGGGCCGCCGCCGGGGATGCGGAGGCGCTGGAGGTGTGGGAGCGTTATGGCCAGCGGCTCGGCCAGGGCCTCACTTCACTGTTGTATGTGCTGAGCCCGCGGCTGGTGCTGTTCGGCGGCGGGCTGAGCGCCGCGATCGACCATTTCCTGCCGGCGGTGTGGCGCGAGGTGGAGCAGCGGGTCCTGCCGGAGAGTCGCGAGGGTTTGGTGATTCGCCGCTGCGCCCTCGGCAACGGCGCCGGCCGCCTCGGGGCGGCCCGCTTGGCGTTGGAGCGTTTCGGCTGAGGAGTGCGCGATGGGCAAGTGATTGGTTGGCCTTGGAGACCTTCTGATGAGTTCTCGGCAGTTGGAGGTGATCGGCTGGCGCTGCAGATGTTCGCTGGAGCTCTGGGCAATTGGAGGTGCTGGTGGGTCGGTGATGAAGACATTCGGCTGAGATCCTGCCGGCTGGGGAGGGATTGCTTGACCTGCTGCTCTGCCTGGTCAGGCGTTCCCCTGTTGGCCTGCCATCCCAGGCCGTTCGCTCCTGTCCGGTGGCGGGTTCGGTACCCACGGCCTTGGCACAAACCGGGCGGGTCGGATGATGGGGGGATGGCTGTTTCTCCCACCCCTCTGCCCCCCGAGGCTGCCGTTCCCGAGCCCTCGCCTGAGCTGCTGGCCCGGGCGGCGGCGGTGCGGCGGGCTGCCACCGGGTTGGCCCAGACCAGTGACACCGAGCGTCGCGGCGCCCTGCTGGCCATGGCCGATGCCCTCGCTGCCGATCGGGAGGCGATCCTGGCGGCGAACCGTGCCGATCTGGAGGCCGCCGCCGCCGATGGCCTGGCCGCACCCCTGGTGGCCCGCCTCAAGCTCGATGCCGCCAAGCTTGATGGCGCCATCGAGGGGGTGCGCCAGGTTGCCGCCCTCGAAGACCCGCTCGGTCGCCGCCAGCTCCATACCGAACTCGATGATGGGTTGGTGCTGGAGCGCCTCAGCGTGCCGCTCGGGGTGGTGGGGGTGATCTTCGAAGCGCGGCCCGATGCGGTGATGCAGATTGCATCGCTCGCGATTCGCTCCGGCAACGGCGCCCTGCTCAAGGGGGGCCGCGAGGCCAGCCGCAGCTGCGCGGCCATCCATGCCGCCCTGCAGCGGGGCCTGGCGGCCAGCGCGGTGGATCCGCTGGCCCTGGAGCTGCTCACCTCCCGAGCGGAGAGCCTGGCCTTGCTGAAGCTCGATGGCCTGGTGGATCTGATCATTCCCCGCGGCTCCAACCAGCTGGTGCGCTTCATCCAGGACCACACCCGCATTCCGGTGCTGGGCCATGCCGACGGCGTCTGTCATCTCTATGTGGATGCGGCCGCCGACCTCGAGCAGGCCCTGCGGCTGGCGATCGACAGCAAGACCCAGTACCCGGCGGCCTGCAACGCGATCGAAACCCTGCTGGTGCATCGTTCCGTGGCCCCTGCCTTCCTGGAGCGGGCCGTGCCCGCCTTCGCCGCAGCCTGTGTGGAACTGCGCGGCGATCCGGCCGCCTGCGCCCTCGGGGTGCCCCACGCCGCCAACCACGACGACTGGGCCACCGAATACTCCGACCTGATCCTCAGTGTGCGGGTGGTGGACGATCTGGAGCAGGCCCTGGAGCACATCCGTCGTTACGGCTCTCGCCACACCGATGCCATCTGCACCACCGATCCGCTGGCGGCGGACCGTTTCCTGGCGGGCGTCGACAGCGCCGGCGTGTATCTGAACTGTTCCACCCGCTTCGCCGATGGCTTCCGCTACGGCTTCGGTGCCGAGGTGGGGATCAGCACCCAGACCTTGCCGCCCCGCGGACCGGTGGGGCTGGAGGGCCTGGTCACCTACCGCTACCGCCTGCGGGGCCAGGGCCACATCGCCGCCGATTACGCCTCCGGCGCCCGCACCTTCAGCCACCGTTCGTTGCCGCTCTGAATCCCCGATGGGCCCTACCCCCGAGCCGACTTCCTCCACGCCCCTGGTGCTGGTGCACGGTCTGTTCGATACCCCGCGCATCTTCGACAGCTTGCGCCGTCGGCTGGCGGGACGCCGCTCCCCCCTGCTGGTACCCCACCTGCCCCATGCCCTGGGCTCGGTGCCCCTGGAGGATCTGGCCGCCATGCTCGGCAGTCACATCGAGGCGGCCTTCGGAACGGAGCAGCCGGTGGATTTGATGGGCTTCTCGATGGGGGGCGTGATCGGCCGCACCTGGATCCAGCTGGGGGGCGGCTATCACCGCACTCGCCGCTTTTTGAGCGTGGCCAGTCCGCAGCGTGGCACCCTGGCCGCCGTGCCTTGGCCCCGCTTGGCCCTGGCCGGCATCGCCGACATGAAACCCGGTAGCGACCTGTTGCGTCGTCTGGACCGCGATATCGAACCCCTGCGGCAGATCGAGTGCTGCAGCTTTTACTGCCCCACCGATCTCACCGTGTTTCCCGGCTGGGAGGCGGTGCTGCCGGTGGGCCCCAGCAAGCCGTTGCCGGTCTTCTGGCACAACCTGCTGATGGCCGAGCCGGGCTCCCTCGATCCGGTGGTGGCCGAACTGCTGCGGCCCTGATCGCCGGGGGTTGTTCCCGAACCAGGCTGGCCCCGGCAGAGATGCGGCTCTTCGCGCGTTTCCTCTCTCAGCCCGCCGCCGCCATCGGCCGGGCTGTCTTGGCGCCCTCCACCAAGCCCGTCACCGCTAGACCAGCCCCTTGCGTCAGCGGCACCAGATCGCGGCACTGGTGCAGCGCCAGGGCGGTGGCAATGGTGAGGGCCTCAGCCATCTCCACCGCCCCCAGCCCATGGCTTCGAGCGCAGGCGGCCACCAGGGTTCCGAGTCGCTCGCGGGTCTGCTCCAGGCTCAGCAGGGCGACGGCACTGCCTTCGCTCGGGCAGCTGATTGCCTCCTCCGCCAGGGGTTCCCCGAGCTGGGCCAGGGTGGCTAGTAGCACAGCCACCAGGCGTTGTCCCTGCGCATCGCCGCTGGCTTGAGCGGGCCGGGGGCGCCGGCTCCAGAACCGCCGGCCGCCACCTCCTTCGACATCCCGGGCTGCCCCAGAGAGGATCGAGCGCTGCAGCTCGGTTCCGGCCAGGCGCGCCACGGCCAGGATCCAGGTTTCGGCATGGAGGCCTTCGTCGCTGGTGAGGAAGATGCGGATCGAGCGATCCAGCAGGAGGGCCGCCTCGACCAGGGGATGCTGCGCTTGGGACATGGGGTTGCTCGGTGAACGGTGCAGCCCGCAGGGGGCGGCCCATCGCTGGGCTAGAGGGAGCATTCCCCGGCCACGACAGAACCTCGGCTACACCTTCGGACCCCAGCACGGAGCGGTAGGGGGCTTGCGTTGCTGCGCCATTGCCGATTCGGCCGGCGATCCGGCGGCTAGCAGCCGTCCCCCTCAGGGCGTCAAGGGGCTCCAACGCACCGTGAGCACGATGGAGGGGGCCAGCACCCGCCAGCTGTGCTCCAGCCCCTCGGCCCACAGCACGAAGTCGCCGGCCTGCTCCAGCACCAGGTCCAGCTGGCGCTCGCCGCGACGAAACGTCAGCGCGAATGCTCCGGGAGCGGCCAGCAGTGAAAGGGTGCGGCCGGTGCTGCTCGGTTTGGCAGCGCCCCAGGCGGGGTCATCGTCTGGATGGTGCTGGAACCATTTCAGGCAGAGGTGGCTCACCGGCTCGGCAGGCGATGGGATCGCACCGTTGGCTCCCGACCCTGTGAGGGGATCGCCGTGCTGCAGGAAGCGCAGGCAGTCACGCGGGATGGCCGGGTGATCTCCCACGAACCAGTTGGTGTGAGGCTGGCTCGGGTCCCGCAGGTCCCAGGCGTTGCCCCATTCCACCCCCTCCAGGCCCTCGCCGTTCTGCAGCATTGCGATGGCGCTCCAGCCGGATCAGGCCGGTGCCAGTCCGGAGTGGCGAATCAGGGCCTCGGCCGAGGGGGGGCGGCCCCGGAAGGCCTCGAACACCTCGGCGGGGTGGCGGCTGCCGCCCTGGCTGAGCACGGTGTCGCGGAAGCGGCGGCCGGTGGCGCGGATCGCCTCCTCGTTGCCCAGGTCCACCTCCTCGAAGGCGCTGAAGGCATCGGCGCTGAGCACTTCGGCCCATTTGTAGGAGTAGTAGCCCGCCGAATAGCCCCCGGCGAAGATGTGGCTGAAGCTGCAGAGCATGGCGTCCTCGGGCAGGGGTTCCAGCACCGTGGTGGTGGCGGCGATGCGGCGGCGCAGACCCTCCGGAGAAACGCCTGATTCCGGTGCCCACTCGCTGTGGAGCTTCAGGTCGGTGAGGGCGAAGTGCACCTGGCGCAGGGTGGCGGCGCCACCCAGGAAGGTGCGGGCGGCCAGGAGCTTCTCGAATTCCGCCTCCGGCAGCGGCTCACCGCTCTGCCAGTGGCGGGCCATGCCGAGCAGGGTGGCGCGGTCGTAGCACCAGTTCTCCATGAACTGGCTCGGCAGTTCCACCGCATCCCACTCCACGTTGTTGATCCCTGCCGCCTGGGGCCGCTCCACGGTGGTGAGCATGTGGTGCAAGCCGTGGCCGAATTCGTGGAAGAGGGTTTCCACCTCCGCGAAGGTCATCAGGCTTGGGGTTTCGCCCACCGGTGGACTCTGGTTGCAGACCAGGTAGGCCACCGGCAGCACGGGGCTGCCATCGGCGCGCCGATGGCGCACTAGGCATTCATCCATCCAGGCCCCGCCGCGCTTGCTGCCGGGGCGGCTGTAGGGGTCGAGATAGAAGGCTGCCAGGGGCTGGCCATCGGCGGCGTCGTTGACGCGGAAGAAGCGCACATCGGGGTGCCAGAGCGGCGCTTCACCGTCGGCGGCCACGATCGTGATGCCGAAGAGGCGATCGCACAGGCCGAACAGTCCCTCCAGCACCTGCGGCAAAGGGAACCAGGGCCGCAGCGCCTCGCTGTCGAGCTCAAAGCGCTCCTGGCGCAACCGTTCGGCCCAGAAGCTCACATCCCAAGGCTTGAGATCCGCGGCTTCCGGGGCTCCCGAGCGCTGCGCACAGGCCCGCAGCTCGTCCAGTTCGCGCTGGGCTGCGGGGTAGGCGGCCTGGCGCAGGTCTTCGAGTAACCGTTCCACCTCGGCCTCGGAGCCGGCCATCTTCGAGGCCAGGCTCACCTCGGCCCAGTTGGCGTAGCCCAGGCGTCTGGCCTGCTCTTGGCGCAGGGTGAGGATCCGTTCGATCAGCGGACCGTTATCGCTGCCGTCTTCGCCGACACCGGAGGCCCTGCTCACGTGGGCCCGGTAGAGACGCTCCCGCAGGTCGCGGCGCCGGCTGTACTGCAGGAAGGGGCCGTAGCGGGGGAAGTCGAGGCCGAGCAGCCAGGGCCCAGCCTCGGCGCTGGCCTTGTCCTCTCCCTTCTGACGAGCCGCTTCGGCCAGCAGGCCCCGCAGGCTGTCGGGCAGACCCTCCACCTCGGCCGGGTCGCTCAGCTTCAGGGTCCAGGCGTTGGTGGCATCGAGCACCTGGTTGCCGAAGCGGGTGGAGAGTTCGGCCAGCTCCTGGCTTGCGGCATTGAAGGCCTGGCGCTGTTCACCTTCGAGACCCACGCCTCGCAGCTCCATGTCTCGCAGCTCGGCGGCCAGGATGCGCTGTTGGGTGGCATCGAGGCCGCCCTGCTGATCCAGCCGTTTCAGAGCACGGTGAATCACCGTGCTCTGGCCGGCCCGGTTACTGAAGGCCACCACGGCCGCTTGCTGGCTGGCGTGGGCTTCGCGCAGTTCGGTGGTGTTGCAGACGCCATTGAGGTGACTCACCACCCCCCAACTCCAGCGCAGCCGCTCGCCCAGCCGGTGGAGCGGGTCCATCACGGTGTTCCAGGCGAGCGGCTGATCCGCCGCCAGTGCCTCCTCCAGCTGCCCTTCGATGGCCCCAAGGCCGGTGTGGAGGTCTTCCAGCAGCGCCGGAATGTGCTTTTTCACCTGATCGGGCGTCATCGCCGCGAATTCGGGCAGGCCCTCTCCGGCCAGCAGGGCGGGGATGGCGGATAAGGACAAGTCCGGGCTCACGGCGGTGGGGGTTTGGGTCATCGACAGGCCGTTGATCGCTGGAATTCATTCCAACGCAGCAGCTGCCCCGGCGTGAATCAGCCGAGGGCGGGCATCCGGCCGAGGGCAAGCTGGGCCTGGCTGGTCAGGCTCGTCGCCAGGGCGGTGGTGCTGGCCTCGTAGAGGTTGATGGCCAGGCGCGGCCAGAAGCCGATCACCAGAGTGGGCACCAGCAGGCTCAGGCCGATTACCGCCTCACGGGGGTTCATGTCCCCAACCTTCGCCAGGGCCGGGATGCGGGGTCCGAAGAACACGCGTCGGCAGAGCGACAGCAGATAGACCGGGGTGAGCACCAGGCCGATGGCCGCCAGCACGATCGTGATCACCCGGAAGCCGGTGGTGAAGCTGGCGTTGGAGGTGATGCCGAGAAACACGGTGATCTCGCTCACGAAGCCGCTCATGCCCGGCAGAGCCAGCGAGGCCAGGGAGCTGGCCAGAAAGAAGGCGAAGGTGATGGGCAACACCTTGGCCAGGCCCCCCATGTTCGGGATGGAGAGGGTCTTGGTGCGTTCGTAGAACACGCCGGTCACGAAGAACATAGCGGCGGCGATCAGGCCATGGCTCACCATCTGGAGCATGGCGCCGCTGATTCCGAGCGCGTCGACGGCCCCGATGCCCAGCAGCACGAAGCCCATGTGGCTCACCGAGCTGCAGGCGATTCGCCGTTTCACGTTGTCCTGGGCGAAGGCATTGAGGGCGCCATAGATGATGTTCACGATGCCCAGCACGATCAAGGCCGGCGCGAGCACCAGGTGGGCCTCCGGCAGCATCTGCACGTTGAAGCGAAGCAGGGCATAACCGCCCATCTTGAGCAACACCCCCGCCAGCAGCATCGACACCGGCGCGTTGGCCTCACCGTGGGCATCGGGCAGCCAGGTGTGGAGCGGGAAAATCGGCAGCTTCACCCCGAAGCCCACCAGGAAGCCCAGATAACAGAGGAGCCCGAAGCTGCCGCCGGCGGAACGGGCGGCCAGCTCGCTGAGGTTGAGGGTGAAGTGGTCGCCGGAGAGGGCTAGGGCCAGGCCGCTGATCAGGATCAGCAGCGAGGCGGTGGCTGTGTAGAGGATGAATTTGGTGGCGGCGTACTGGCGCTGGGTACCGCCCCAGATGGCGATCAGCAGGTAGACGGGCACCAACTCCAGTTCCCAGGCCAGGAAGAAGAGCAGGAAATCCTGGGAGAGGAACACCAGGGCCTGGGCCGAGGCCTGCAGGAGCAGCAGGCCGAAATACAGACGGGTCTTGCGAGCCACGTTCCAGCTGGCGGCTACCGCCAACAGGGTCACCAGACCGCTGAGCACCACCAGTGGCGCCGAGAGACCATCGGTGGCCAAAGACCATTCCAGGCCGATGGTGGGTACCCAGGCGAAACGCTCCACCAGCTGCAGCTGGCTGGAGGCTCCATCGAAATGGCGGGCGAATACCCAGAGCATCAGGCCGAAATCGGCCAGCAGGGTCACCAGGGCCACCGTGCGGGGTAGCCGGGGATCGTCGCCGTCGCCGGGGAGCAGGGGCATGATCAGGGCCGCCGCTGCCGGCAGCAGCACAATCAATGTGAGCCAGGGAAAGGTTGCGCTCCCCTCCACCGGGAGGGACGCGGCCGAAAGGGGCAGGGTTGCGTCCATCACAGGCGGGATCGAAGGGGGAGCAGGGTTATAGAAGGGTTTGGGGACCGCATGGGTCGGGCTGGACTGGCACCGGGCCCGTGGTGCCTGCGCGGAGCGTGAGCGAGGCCGATCCGATCGGGGACTTCACGCGGTCGTCATGGGAATGCCAGCCGGATCGATCGGGGGCACCGGCCCCCCAGGGCGATGTCGAAATTGAACGGCTGGGTAAATCTACTCATCGGCTATGCCTATTGGGTTCGACTGGGGAGCGGTTCCCAGCGGCTGCCGTTCATCTGGATGTCCAGCACGGCCCCGCTGCTCGGCACGCCCTCCGCTTCCCAGGCCTTCACCATCGCATCGCTCACGGCTTCGGCCACCGAGGGCCCGGCCAGGGCCAGCAGGGTCGGGCCGGCGCCGCTGATCACGCAGCCCCAGGCCCCGGCCTCCAGGGCGGCTTCGCGCACGGCCCGACCTCCCTGGATCAGTCCCCAGCGGTAGGGCTCGTGGATGCGGTCATGCAGGCCGTCGGCGATCAGGTCACCATTGCCGCTGCGCAGGCCTTGGAGCAGCAGGGTGAGGGCGCCGAGGTTGAGCACCGCATCGGCGATCGGGATGCTGCGCGGCATCGCCCGCCGTGCCTCGCTGGTGCTCAGCCGGATCGCCGGGATCGCCACCACGGCCTTCACCGAGGGGTTCCATTCGCAACGCACCACCCGCCAGCGGTGGGAGGCCGCCCGGGCCGTCATGCAGAGCCCGCCGACCAGGGAGGGCACCACATTGTCGGGGTGGCCCTCAATGTCGATGGCGAGTTCCAGGAGTTTTTCCTGGCTCAGGGGTTCGCCCACCAGGGCGTTGGCGCCCATCAGGCCCGCCACGATGGCCGTGGCGCTGCTGCCCAGGCCCCGCGCCGGCGGCACGGCCAGCTGCACCCTGGCCTCCAGCGCCACCGGCTCCTCACCGGCTTCTCGCCATACCCGTTGCGCCGAGCGGTACACGAGGTTGTCTGGGCCGCCCCTGAGATGGCTGCCTTCGCTCCCCTGAATGATCAGGTCGAAGCGTTCCCCTCCCCCCTCGATCACCCGCAGCTCGAAACGGTTGTTGATGTCCAAGGCGGCACCGAGGCAGTCAAAGCCCGGGCCGATGTTGGCAGTTGTTGCCGGCACATCCACCACGACACCCTGGCCGATCCGGGGACGCACCATTTCATCAATCTGACTGCAACCACTCTCGCAGCCGGTGGTCCCCCACCCCCCGGCAGCGACGGCGGATGCACCTAACCGAGCAGCGACCGGGCCCGGCAGGCGGCGCTGAAGCTGCCGACGGCCGGATCCGTGATCGCCCGGATCGGAATGCCGCCGACGGTGGATGCGAGCCGGCCCTTGGCCAGGAAGGCTTGGCTGAAGGTGCGAGAGCGCAGGCCATCGAGCAGCTTGGCGGCAGTGCCACCCGCCAGCCAGATGCCGCCGCGGCTGAGGCAGGCCAGGGCCAGGTCGCCCGCCACGGCTCCATAGGCACCGAGCCAAAGATCGAGGGCTTCCCGGGCCAGGGGGTCGCCTCCGGCTGCCGCCCCGGCTACCGCCGCCGGCAGGTCGGCGCCGCTGTCGCCCGCTTCCCAGCGCCGGGCCTCGCTGGTTAGGGGATGGGAGGCTTCCCCGGATCGGCAGGCCAGCAGCCAACGGGCCACATGGCCCAGGCCCGTGCCGCTCACCACCCGCTCGATCGAAACGCGGTCCAACCCCAGATCCTCGCGGAGCCACTCCCGCAGCTCCCACTCGGCGGCGCTGCGGGGCGCGAACTCGCCATGGGCCGCCTCGCTGGCGACCGCCTGCAGCCCCGTGGCGGTGGGGATGCCGAAGGCCACCCCGAGGCCGGTGCCGGCTCCCAGCACCAACAAGGGTGCCGATCCCACGACTTCACCGGCACGCACCTGGGCCAGCTGGGGGGGCTGCAGGTGGGGCAGGCCATAGATCAGCACGGCGAAGTCGTTCACCAGCTCCACGCTGGCCAGGCCGCAGGCCTGAGCCAGGGCGGCCTCATCCAGGAGCCAGGGAAGATTGGTGAGCTGCGCCCTCCCTCCCTGCACCGGGCCCGCCACGGCGAGGCAGGCAGCTTCCGGCCGGGGATGGTCCCGCCCAGGACCATCCTGGAGGAAGTGGATCACCATCGGCCCCAGGTCGTTCCAATCGGCCGAGGCGTAGCGCTCCTGCACCAGCAGCTCGGGGTGGGATCCGCCGGCTGAATACAGGCTCAGCAAGGTTTTGGTGCCGCCGATGTCACCGGCCAGCAGGGTCGCCATGGCACTTCAGGCAGGGACTCCAGTCTGGCCGTTCCCCTCGCGGCAGGACAGAGATCGCCCGGTTCGCTGCCGGTTCGATGTCCCACTCAGGAGGCGATCAGGAAGCTCCCGCCTCCACGGGCTCCAGTCCCAGGGAGGCGGCCCGCTGGCTGTTGGCCGCCGCCGCCGCCAACAGCAGTGCCTCCGCCCCCACCAGACCCAGATCCCCATCCGCTCGGCTGCGCAGGCTGGCGCCTCGCGCTTCCGCCTCCTTGGCACCGATCACCGCCAACACGGGGATCTTCATCGTTTCGCCATTGCGGATCAGCTTGCCGAGCCGCTCACCGCTCCGCTCCAGACTGGCCCGCACTCCGGCGGTCCGCAGCCGGGCCAGCAGCTCCTCGGCCCAGGGCAGCACCTCATCGGTGACCGGCAGCAGGCGGATCTGCTCAGGGGCCAGCCAGAAGGGGAAATCGCCGGCGTAGTTCTCGGTCATGATCCCGAAGAACCGCTCCAGCGAGCCGAAGATGGCGCGGTGGATCATGATCGGCCTCTGGCGCGTGCCGTCGGCGGCCACGTACTCGAGGGCGAAGCGTTCCGGCAGGTTGAAATCGAGCTGGATCGTGGAGCACTGCCACATCCGGCCGATGGCATCCTCGATCTTGAGGTCGATCTTGGGGCCGTAGAAGGCACCGCCGCCCTCATCCACCTTGTAGGCCCACCCCTTGCGATCGAGGGCCTCGATCAGGCCCTGGGTGGCCAGATCCCACACCGCGTCGTCGCCGATCGATTTCTCGGGACGCGTGGAAAGGTTGATCTCGTAGCTGCGGAAATCGAAGCTGGAGAGGATCTGCTCGGTGAGATCGAGGATCGCCAGGATTTCATCTGTGATCTGCTCCGGCAGGCAGAACACGTGGGCGTCGTCCTGGGTGAAGCCGCGCACCCGCATCAGCCCGTGCATCACGCCGGGCCGCTCGTACCGATACACGGTGCCCAGCTCGGCCCAGCGGATCGGCAGCTCCCGGTAGCTGCGGAGGGTGCTGGCGTAGGTGAGCACGTGGAAGGGGCAGTTCATCGGCTTGAGCTGGTACTGCCGCTCGTCCACCTGCATCGGGCCGAACATCGACTCGTGGTAAAAATCCAAATGACCGGAGGTTTTCCAGAGGCTGATATCGGCCACGTGGGGGGTGTAGAGCAGCTCGTAGCCGGCCTCAAAATGGAGCTCGCGCCACAGGTTCTCAATCAGCAGCCGCATACGGGCACCGCGGGGATGCCAGAACACAAGGCCGGCGCCGGCCTCATCCTCAATCGAGAACAGGTGCAGGTCGGTGCCGAGGCGGCGGTGGTCGCGGCGCAGGGCCTCCTGCTTGCGGCGCTGGTGTTCCGCCAGCTGCTCCGGGGTTTCCCAGGCGGTGCCGTAGATCCGCTGCAGCTGGGCCCTGGTCTCATCGCCGCGCCAGTAGGCGCCGGCCACGCTTTCGAGCTCAAAGGCCTTGGCGTTGAGCTCGCTGGTGTTGGCCACGTGGGGGCCGGCGCAGAGGTCCCACCAGTCCTCACCGAGGGTGTAGAGGCTGATGGGCTCGTGGATGCCGGCCAGAATCTCCAGCTTGTAGGGCTCGTTCTGGGCCTTGATCTTCGCCTCGGCCTCGGCGCGGCTCACCTCCTGACGCTCGAGCGGCAGCTGTTTATTGATGATCCGGATCATCTCCTTCTTGATCGCCTTCAGGTCGGCTTCGGTGAAGGGATCGGGGCTGTCGAAGTCGTAGTAGAACCCGGCTTCGGTCCAGGGACCGATCGTGACCTGGGCCTTGGGGAACAACTTCTGCACCGCCATGGCCAGCACGTGGCTCATCGAGTGGCGGATGCGCAGCAGCTTGGGGCTTTCGCTGGTTTTCGGCAGCACAAGCGGCGCGGCAATCGCCCCTTCCTGCTGGGTTGAAGCGCTGGCCTGCCCCGAGCCGGCGGTGGTGCAACTGCCGGCCGGCGCCAGCTCGGAGCTGTTGCTGGTGGAGGCGGCAGCAGGCACGGGAATCCGACACACAGAACCGCGATCTTAAGCAGGAGAATCCAGGCCGTGCTTCTGCGCCGCCTTGATCACTCGTCTCCCCTCCCCTTCAGCGGCCCTGGGTTTGCTGCGGCAGGAGCGTCGCAGCGTGGAGCTCACCTATCTGTTCTGGGCGATGGGCCTGTTCGGCCTCAACGGCATCCATCGCTTCTATTGCCGCAAGCCCGTCAGCGGTGGAATCTGGCTGATGAGCCTGGGACTGGTGGGCATCGGGCAGATGGTGGATCTCTTTCTGATTCCAGGCATGGTGGAGGAGGCCAACCGTCAGGCGGTCCAGGGGGCCCCGGCAGCGCTGGATGGTCCAGGGCTGCCGTCGCTGGAACGTCAGTTGCTGCGGCTGGCCCGGGCCAGCGGCCGGGATGGATTCAGCCTCAACGATGCCCTGATCGAACTGGAACTCCCCGCAGGAGCCGGCAGTGCTCAGGTGAGAGGCGAGATTGACCGCCTTCTGGGGGAGCATCTGCTGGATGTGGGCAACGATGAGCGGGGCCGGGTCGTCTACCGCGAACCCTGAGCCGCACCGAGTTTCCTCACACCGTCTTGATGCGCTGGCGGGCCAGGTCTTCGCTGTAGAAGCGCCGCAATTCCTCCATCCCCTTCACCGGCTGCCCGTAAAAACTGGCGCCCTGGAGAGTTGGTAGCGAAGCCCATTCCTGGGCAAGCAGGGCCAGCACATCGTGGCTGAAGCCCTGGCGATCAAATCGGGCCAGGGCTCCCCGCTTCTCCATCAGGTAGAGGGCCGCCTGGTCCTGGCTAGCGGGTTGAAAATCGGGCAACCTCAGCCGACGGGCGGCCTCATTCCAGGTGGCCGGCAGGAACTGGTAGGCACCGGCGGCGGCACTGCTATAACCGCTCGTGACCACGAAATCGGGATGGCGGGCCATGTCGCTGAACTGGCCTCCGCCGTAGAGCATCCGATAGCCGTCACCCCGTCCATTGGTCCAGGTTCCTTCGGCAAACCGGATTGTGTTCAGCAGGGCCCGCCGTTCCGGTGTGATCCGGTAGACACCTGGCCCGGCCGATCCAAAGGCCTGCTGCTGCGCCTGGATGCGGCCCGTCGGGGGCAGGCTGATGGGGGACAGAGCGGCGTCCGCCGTCGGGCCGCCGCGGAGGCTGGCCGATTGGAGGCTGGCCGATTGGAGGCTCCCCACCCGTTGGGAGCTTGGAAGCTCGCCGATCACCAGAGGCAGGGCCACCAGCAGCGCTACGGAGCCGAGTGGACCCTTCAGCGGCGTTTTGGGACGGCAAAGGGCGGAGGCAGGCAGGCGGGACAGCAAGGGCAAACGACAACCGAGTTGGCTGCAACCTTGACGGCTGGCCTGCAGCGCCGCCCACCCCCCTCGCGCCGATCTGGACAAAAGGCCTGATCTGTGCCTTCACGAAGAAGTGTTGCGTTCCTAGGAGGTCGGATCGTTGTGGACAGCAGGAAGGTCAAGCGACCGGCAACCAAAGCAGATCGTGTCTGTCAGTGTTTCCAGACGGGGCCTGAAACATCAGTTTGGCTGATCCATGCAACGCCAATGATTCAGGCGTCAGGACCGCTCGGCTGCAAAAAACCCAGGGCTTGCCGTACTCGCTGCAGGGTTTCATCGGCCACCATGCGGGCCCTTTCGCGGCCTTCCGCCAGCACTGCCAGCAGGGTGGCCGGATCGTGGCGGAGATCGGCATAGCTCTCCTGCACGGGCCGCAGCGCCTCCACCGTGGCCTCCGCGAGCAACGGCTTGAAGGCCCCCCATCCCATGGAGGCGCATTCGGATGCGGCGCTTTCCCGGCTCCTTCCGCTGAGCAGGGCATAGAGGCTCAGGAGATTGTCGGCCTCGGGGCGTTCGGGGTTGCCGAACTCAAGACCCATCACGGGATCCGTCTTGGCCCGCTTGATCTTTTTGGTGATCAGGTCGGGTGGATCCAGCAGGGTGATGCGGGAGCCTTCATTCGGATCGCTCTTGCTCATCTTGCTGCGGCCGTCCGTGAGGCTCATCACCCGAGCGCCCTCGCGGAGGATCAGGGGCTCGGGCACCTTGAGCAGCGGCAAGCGCTCCCCATCGGCTCCATTCGGCCCGAAGCGGGCGTTGATGCGCTGCTGAGCGATGTCGCGCGCCAGTTCGAGGTGCTGTTTCTGGTCTTCCCCCACCGGCACCCGATCGGCGTCATAGAGAAGGATGTCGGCGGCCATCAACACCGGGTAATCGAGCAGCCCGGTCGACACATCGGCCCCCTGCTTCAGCGCCTTCTCCTTGAACTGGATCATCCGCTCCAGCCAGTTGAGGGGCGTTACGCAGTTGAGCAGCCAGCAGAGCTCGCTGTGGGCGCTCACCTGGCTCTGCACGAAAACGGTGGAGCGCTGTGGATCGATGCCACAGGCCAGGTAGAGGGCTGCGGTGGTGAGGGTGTCCTCGGCCAGGCGTGCGGGGTCGTGGGGCACGGTGATGGCGTGCAGATCAACCACGCAGAAGAAGGTGTCGTGGCTGTCCTGGAGCTCAACCCAGTTGCGGATCGCTCCGAGCCAGTTGCCCAGATGGAGCGCGCCGGTGGGCTGAACCCCCGACAGCACACGAGGCCGCGGTGTCGTCATTGGGGTGCGGCTCAGGCGCCGGCGTCGATGGTGGCGCCGGCGTCGACGGTGGCGCCGGGGTCGATGGTGGCGTCACCGTCGTCTGCAGGGGCGGAGGCACCATCGCTTGCAGGGGGTGCTTCGGCGGTTGCCGCGCTGCTGGTCTCCGGGGTGTCGAGAACCGCTTCAGGGCCGCTTTCAGGGCTGGCTGCGGTCTCGGTAGAAGAATCAACTTCGACCAAAGCTTCGGCTTGGGGTGCACTCACCACTGGCTTGCTGGGCCTGGCGAAGGGATTGGCCCGGGGCGCCCGGTTGCCGCCACCACCGTCCCCACCGCGGTTCTCATCGCGAGGCCCGCGCCGTTCGCCGCGTCCCGCGACTGCGGGCCCGCGCTCGTTGACCTGAGCGCGCTGCTGGGCCACCAGCTCATCGAGCTGGCCCGCTTCGAGCTGCTGGGCCAGGGTACGGAGCGAAAAACCGAGCACGGCCACGGTGGAGCGGAGGCCGAGGGCCTCCTGCAGGGCCCGGGCAGCCTGCATCTCGTTATCGCTCAGGCGGATACGGAAGCCGCCGGGTTCCCGGTTGTCGCCCTGGCGGGGGCTCCGGCCCTGCCCCTCCTGCCGGGTGTAGGGAATGGAGCGGGGAGTGTCTTCTGCCATGGCCGCAGCCTGCAATCAGGGGCAAGTGTGGCGCATCGCTTCTCCCTCCCCGCGCCCCAGCCAGACCAGCTCATGAACGGCACCCCTGCCGCCCTCATCCCGGCGGGCCAGCACCATCAACGGAAGCTGACGCAACTCCCCTGTTTCGAAGCGACACCGGTAGTCGCGCAGCAGCTGGAGGTAGCTCTCCAGGGTCCAGCCCTGGTTGCCCCGTTCCTGGGCTCCCCAGAGGCGGAGCTGGGCTTGGCGACAGGCCTCTGTGCCGAATTCCAGCCAGCAGAGCTGTTCGGCGGTCAGCGGGGAGTGACCGTGCTCCACCAGCTCGCGGTAACGCACGAGTTCCGGCGCATCCCAGCTGCTGTCGGGTGGCAGGTGCCGGGCCAGCTCCTCGACCCGCACCGCGATGAGCCGCAGCCAGCAGCGCTCCAGCAGCATCACCGGGAGTTGCCCGTGCCAGTGGGAGCTTGCCTCGAGCTGATTGAGCCAGTGATCCAGTTCAGCGCGCTGACGGGATGTCAGCAGCGGCACGGAGGTGATGCCCGATCGGCGGGAGCCAGGGGTCATGGATTGGTTCCTGGACCCGTCCAGCCTATGGGCGCCGTTCGCGTTATTCGGTGTCCTACCCGACGTTCGGTGTCCCACCCGACAGCCTTGAAGCAGAACGGGCCCATCTGAGCTAGAGAAGCCTTGCCTGAGCTCCGAGCCCAGGCCCTGACGGAACCGATGCACCCTTCCAAGTCCCCTGTTGCTCCCTCTGGGGAGTTTCTTCCCCAGTCCCGCTTCGCTCCAGCCGACCACCCGTCCAGCCCTGGCACGAGCCGAACAGCCGTGCCGTTTCCGTTTTCATCGGTGCTGTCGGGCGCGCTCGGACGATTGCCGTTGTGGAGTCGTCCCGCCCTGCTTCTGGCGGGCGGAGCCGTGGCCCTCGATGCTGTGCTCCATGCATTGCATCCGGGCGGGGGGGTGGTGCTGGGCCTTGGTGCTTTGGCCGGTGGTTGGTGGATGCTTACCCCCAGCGGCCGCTCTCCTTCGCCGTGGCGAGCTGGCAGCCTGGCGGATTGGGTCGGGCGCTGTGAAGCCCTGATTCCCCGATTCACCACCCTTGAAGGCCATGGCGCCGGAGAAGAGGCCCGCCGCTCTCAGCTGGCCCAACTGGAGCGGGATCGCCTTAGCCCTGAACTCCTGCTGGCGCTGGTTGGGGTTGAGCGTCCTGCCCCGGTTCACACGGATCGTTTGGGAAGCCTGGCCGCCGCCGTGCGCGGGCGCCATCTCCTGCGCCTCCAAGTGGGTGAGCCGCTCGGCAGCCGCCCAGCCGACTGGAGCTGGCCCGCTGGACCCGCCGCCGCCGATGTCCTGCTCTTTTCGCTGGCCACACCCCTGCGGGCCTCGGAATTGCGCTGGCTCGAGTCTGTGCCGGATGGCCAGCCGGTGTGGCTGCTCCTCACCCTGCAGCCTGAAGGCGACGGCGAGGGCGCCAGGGCTGATCTTCAGCGGCAATGGCCGGCGGCCGATCCCCAGCGTCTGCTGTTCTGGGATGGGGAGGCTGAAAGCCTGCCCGCAGCCCTGGCTCCTCTGAGCGACTGGCTGGACCGGGAGGCCCCGCTGCTGCGCTCCCGCACGGCTCGGCGCCGGATCGAGGCGCTGCACGGCCTCTGGCAGGCGGATCTGGAACGCCTGCGGCGCCGGGAGTGGCAGCAGCTTCAGCGACGCACTCAGTGGGTGGTGGCGGGCGGGGTGCTCGTCACCCCGTTGCCCAGCCTTGATCTGTTGGTGTTGGCCGCCGCCAATGGCCTGATGCTGAGGGAGATGGCCCAGCTCTGGGATTGCCCGTGGAGTGCCGATCAACTCAGGGCCGCCGCCACCGAACTCGGCAAGGCTGCCCTGGCCCAGGGGATTGTGGAGTGGAGCACCCAGGCCCTCGCAGCCGCGGTGAAGTTCCATGGCGCCACCTGGCTTGTGGGCGGTGCCCTGCAGGCGCTTAGCGCGGCCTACCTCACGCGGGTGGTGGGCAGGGCCATGGCCGATGTGCTCGCCCTTTCCGCCGGTGTGAGCGAGCCCGACCTGGCCCGGATCCGGCTGGAGGCCCCCCTGCTGGTGGCCCGGGCCGCCGAGGAGGAGAGGCTCGATTGGGCCGGCTTTGTTGGCCAGGCGAGGCGTTGGTGGGAAGGGCAGCAGGTTCAGGGAAGCTACAGCTGAGCGTTCAGCGACTCGCCATCGCTTCGCGATGCGCTTCACCATGCATATCGCCATGCATATCACCATGCAAATTATTATGCAAATCACCATGCATATTCTGCATAATATTTGAATGCAGTGCTTCACCCCCTGGCCCAGATCAGATATTTTTTCATGAAGTTTGCTGCCAATTTTAAACGATTTTCCTCGTTGGCCGTTATGGTTAGTGGTTTTGCGTTTGATTGGTCTAGTTATGTGATGGGTCTAATAATGCGTCTTGTTTCGTGGGCTCACTGTGGTCTTACCGCGATCTAACGGCGGTCTAGTCCACGGCCAAACTTTGGTCGATTCATCGACTATCCATGCCATGGCCATTGCTTAAGTCCCATGATTAGACATTCCTTCTCAACTTCCGTTCTTATCCCATGATCACTGCGATTGACCACAGCGATTCGCGGCGGCCGTTCCTAGAGCTGGGAATCTTTCTGTCAGTGGATCACCTCCACCGACAACCGCCTCGATGTGGGCTGGTTCGGTGTGCTGATGATCCCGACGCTGCTGAGCGCCACCATCTGCTTCATCGTTGCCTTCATCGCTGCTCCCCCCAGTCGACATCGACGGCATCCGTGAGCTCGTTGCCGGTTCGCTGATGTACGGCAACAACATCATCTCCGGCGCTGTGATCCCTTCCAGCAACGCCATCGGTCTGCACTTCTACCCGATCTGGGAAGCCGCATCGCTCGACGAGTGGCTCTACAACGGTGGCCCCTACCAGCTGGTGGTGTTCCACTTCCTGATCGGCGTGTTCTGCTACATGGGCCGCGAGTGGGAACTCTCCTACCGCCTCGGCATGCGCCCCTGG
>Ga0207941_1000089_pt1 | contig 27947 bp, 23 predicted proteins | sample LakMenEpi13Sep12_FD_150695 | JGI IMG/M metagenome (GOLD analysis project Ga0207941, IMG submission 150695) | Freshwater microbial communities from Lake Mendota, WI - 13SEP2012 deep hole epilimnion (SPAdes) | ecosystem: Environmental > Aquatic > Freshwater > Lake > Epilimnion/Euphotic zone ...
GACCGATACTGTCTGGGGAATTGGTTGCGATGCCACGAATCCGGAAGCCGTTAAAAAAATATATGCTCTGAAAAAAAGAGAAGAATCCAAAAGTATGATTGTATTGATGAATGGCGAAAAAATGATTTACAATGTTTTTGCAGCCATTCCAGAAGTAGCTTGGCAAATTCTCGATTTATCGGAGAAACCCACCACATTAATTTTAGATAAACCACGAAATGTAGCCCCAAATATTATTGCTGAAGATGACACACTTGCCATTCGAATTGTAAAAGAACCCTTCTGTTATAAATTAATGGAGCGAATGAAAAGACCTTTGGTTTCTACTTCGGCAAATATCTCCGGACAACCGACTCCAAAATCATTTAAAGAAATTAGTCCCGAAATTATTAAAGGTGTAGACTATGTTGTAAATTTGCACCGCGAAAAAATTTGCGATAAACCATCTACTATTATTAAATTGACGTTGGATAGTAAGGTTCAGATTATTCGGAAGTAAAATTATAAGCCACAAATAATTATATTTTTTAGCCGCTGATTGGCTGATTTTTTTAATTTTTTATAAACCAAAATAATTAATATATGCCTGAATATCTGTACGAAAATGAAAGTTATAAAATTATTGGAATTTTATATGAAGTTCATAAAAATCTTGGGAAAGGTTTTTCAGAAATAGTCTATAAAGACGCTTTAGAGTATGAATTCAATAAAAATAATATTCCTTTTGAAAGAGAAAAAGAATATAAAGTGAATTATAAAGACACAGTCTTAAAACACAAATTTTATGCTGATTTTGTGGTGTTTGATAAAATAATTTTAGAAATTAAATCTACCGATTCGTTTGTTAACAATCACTATGCACAATGTCTAAACTATTTAAAAGTTTCTAACAATAAACTAGTCTTATTAGTAAACTTTAACCAATCATCTGTTGAATACAAAAGAATAATAATTTCAAAATAAAATCAGTGAATCAGCGGCTAAAAAAAAATGAATTACACCAAAGCCCTACATAATCCCGTCTTCAAAATTATCTCCACAGCAGCTCAACAGCTTGGCGTAGAAACCTTTGTTATTGGTGGATTTGTTCGTGATTTTTTGTTAGAAAGAGCCTTCAAAAAAGACATTGATATAGTGGCTGTTGGTAGCGGAATCGAATTGGCTCTAAAAGTTTCAGAATTACTTCCTAACAATCCAAAAGTACAGGTTTTTAAAACCTATGGAACAGCCATGCTTCGCTTTCAGGAAATTGACATCGAATTTGTGGGTGCACGAAAAGAAAGTTATCAAACTGAAAGCAGAAATCCAATCGTTGAAAATGGCACGTTGAAAGATGACCAAGACCGACGTGATTTTACCATCAATGCCCTAGCTTTTTCTTTAAATCAGGAAAATTATGGTGAATTGGTTGACCCTTTTAATGGTATCGTAGATTTAGAAAATAAAATTATTCGAACTCCTTTAGATTCCGACATTACTTATTCGGATGATCCTCTGCGAATGATGCGAGCGATTCGTTTTGCCTCGCAATTGGATTTTACGATTGAGGAAAAATCATTTCAGGCAATTTCTCGAAATAAAAATAGGATATCAATTATTTCCGGTGAACGGATTGTGGATGAATTGAATAAAATATTATTAACTGAAAAACCTTCGGTGGGATTTATTTTGTTATATCAAAGCGGTTTACTCGATTTGATCTTGCCGGAATTGACCGCATTAAATCAAGTAGAAGAAATGGAAGGTCATACCCATAAAAACAACTTTTATCACACCTTGGAAGTAGTAGATAATATTTGTCCTAATACCCAAGATGTCTGGCTGCGTTGGTCGGCTTTGCTACACGATATTGGAAAAGCACCTACCAAAAAATTCAACAAAAAACAAGGTTGGACGTTTCACGGACATGAATTTTTAGGAGGAAAAATGGTCAAACAACTATTTGAACGCTTGCATATGCCTTTAAATCACAAACTGAAATATGTTTCCAAATTGGTGATGATGAGTTCAAGACCGATTGTATTATCACAAGAAATTGTGACCGATTCTGCCGTTAGACGTTTGCTAATTGATGCCGGTAAGGACATTGAAGATTTAATGACCTTGTGTGAAGCTGATATTACAACTAAAAACCCCACTAAATTTAAAAAATACCATAACAATTTTAAAATCGTTCGGCAAAAAATTGTGGAAGTGGAAGAACGCGATCATGTGCGAAACTTTCAACCTCCCATTTCAGGAGAAGAAATTATGTCTATTTTCAATTTAAAACCGTCCAGAGAAATTGGTGTTTTAAAAGAAGCTATTAAAGAAGCTATTTTGGAAGGCGAAATTTCGAATGATTATGAAGCTGCCTTTAATTTTATGATTAAAAGAGCAGTGAAATTAGGCTTACAACCTATCGAAAAATAAGCATAAGATTAACTTTTGTTTATTCATGTGATTTTTTAAAAGCAACGTATTTTTGCACTAATTATAAATGCAATGAAAACTAACAAACCTGTTATTATTTGGTTACTTTCCGGATGTGCTTTATTATTTATAATGGTAGTCGTTGGAGGAATTACCCGATTAACAAACTCAGGATTATCAATGACTGATTGGCATTTGGTAACCGATACCTTCCCTCCTTTATCGGAAGAAAAATGGGTCGATGCTTTTGAAGAATACAAAAAATTTCCTGAATACCAAAAAATCAACATACACAATGATTTTACACTTGACGATTATAAGTTCATTTATTTTTGGGAATGGTTTCACCGCTTTATTGGTCGAATAATTGGTTTAGTTTTTATCATTCCATTTGGGTATTTTTTGATTAAGAAAAAGTTAGACACTTCAACCATTAAAAAATGCATCATTCTACTTTTCATGGGTGGATTTCAAGGATTTTTGGGTTGGTTTATGGTTAAAAGTGGCTTGATTGACAACCCGGATGTAAGTCATTTTCGATTGGCTTTGCACTTAACTTTTGCATTCATCACATTTGCCTATACGCTATGGGTTGCCTTAGATTTAATTTATCCTGCCAAAAACAACGTAATTCTACCACTGAGAAAATTAGCCCGAATTGCGATGGTTGTTTTAATTATCCAAATCATTTATGGTGGATTTGTGGCCGGATTAAATGCAGGATTAATTCACAACCATTGGCCACTAATGAGTGAAGGAAAATTAATTCACGAAACCGTATGGATGGAACAACCCACACTTTTTAAGAACTTAACTGAAGGTAAAAGTGGTGTTCAATTTATTCACAGAACATTAGCTTATGTTGTTGTTGGATTAATGATTTTATTGTATTTCAGAAGTAAAAAATATTCACTTTCTACCAATCAAATCAAAGGATTAAATACGTTAGTAATATTTGTTTTTATCCAATTTCTATTGGGTATTTTTACCTTGTTGCTTCATGTTCCTTTATGGTTAGGATTGGTGCATCAAGTAATGGCATTCTTTTTATTGAGTGCGATGACATTTACATTGCATCGTTTCAGTAAATAAAATTTATAATTGACTATATTGTCGCAGTTTCGTTAGAATTATTTAAATGTCTAAACTTGCCGTTCAGGATAAATTTTTAGATTTATCAGATTATGGAAGATCTTTTGGAAAATTTTTTGCTTTACAATTAAAAAATACCTCCTTCACGCCTATTCATGTAACACTCCTATTCGGATTCACCGGAATAGTAGCTATTTATAGTATTTTGGAAGGTTATTATTATTGGTCCGCATTTTTTATCCTTCTTAAATAAGGAATTGATGCTGCCGATGGAGAGTTAGCCCGATTAAAAAAAACACCTTCCTATTCAGGTAGATATTTAGACAGTATTTTTGATATTTTCTTAAATTTTGGTTTTTTGACTGCCATTTGTTATGTTTCAAATACGACCGTTTGGTTATCCTTTTTAGCTTTTTTGTCTATTCAATTACAAGGTACATTATACAATTATTACTATGTGATTTTAAGAACAAAATCAGTTGGAGGTGATGCAACGAGTAAAATTTTTGAATACAAATCACCCAAAGCATTGCCTGGTGAAAAGCAAGAAGTAGTCAACTTTTTATTTAAAATTTATAGCATTGTATATGGCGGATTTGATAAAATCATTCATTTTTTAGACAAAGAAGCCTACAAAGTAAAAACCTTTCCAAACTGGTTTATGACTCTTCTTTCTGCTTATGGATTAGGTTTTCAATTATTAATCATTGCTATAATGTTACCCATAGGATGGATAGAATACATTGTACCTTTTTTTGTTATTTACACTGTTTTTACTTTTGTATTAATTGGTATTCGTAAAAAATATATTGCATAAAAAATCCCTAAACTCTCACAATTTAGGGATAATTTTCTAAAGTTTAAAAATTTAAAAAGCGGTACTCAAAGTAAGTGTTAAACCGGTACTTTCAGGAACAAAACGACAAACACCGCCTACACAAACTAATCCGCCACGTTGTCTTCCATAATTCACACCTATTCGGGTTGAATTAATTCGATAAGCACCTCCCACATTAAAATAATGGTTTCGTTTATCCGGATTATCGTTACCATAATTAATAATATCCCAAATATAGAAGGAATATGTATCATTGATGTCTAACTCTAATGTACCTCCAGCCCAATTTTTAAAATCAGCATCAGCCCACATATGTTCTGCCTCAAAACGAATCGATTTAGTTTCGGCAAAATTATAAATGGCTTCTCCGGTAATAATATTTGTGTTTACGTCCGAACTGGCATCTTCAATCCAAGGTTTGTTATAATATTGGTTTACATAATTAAATCCTGTGTGCCATTTTTCGGAAAGCTTCTTTTTAACTTCTAAATTATAATCAGAAAAATACTTAGTTCCTACGCCAAAAAAATTAGTTTCATAATTGCTTGGCGTTAATTGATATTCTCCGGGTAAATTATACCATTGCGACATGTTGAAAGCAATCTTAGTTCCATATTTTCCGCCTAATTTAGTGTCTTTTGCAAACTCATAAAAAACATCAATTTGTCCACCAGTTTCACCCGCTTTTAAAATGGTTGGCGACTTGAAATCAACACCAACTTGAGCTTGGTAAACATAAATATTGGCCAAATTTGAATGTTGTTGTTTGGTTAAAGCCGGTGTAAAATTTAAAACTTTATCGTTAAAATTTAAACTTGTATTTTCACCGGAAACGGTTGGAACCCTTTCAGATAAAAACAACATATTTTCAGATCTTCTCAAAGTTGCATCTATACCTAAGCCCTGCTTCGAATAGCCTAAATTAAGAAGAATTGCATTACCGGGTTTGATAAAATCGTTATCTATTATATTACTAACGCGATTCAAAACGGCATCTTCCGATTTGTAGTTGTATTCAACTGACGAGTAAAATGAATTGATTGAATAATTTACTCTACCCGAAAAAGCATTAGTTAAAGCTTCAAAATTTGGTTCAGGTATATCTTCTATTGATTCATATCGACCCACGTAACTTAAACCAAATGAAAGATCAGATTTTTCTAATTTTAAGGCTTCACTCAACTGAAAATCGGAATCAAAACCATAAATTTTACCATCTGAAACATCAAACCCTGAACGTTGCTGACCAAACAAAGCGGTTAATTTTACATTAGAAGAAGGTCTGAAAATAAATCTTCCGCCACGCAAGGCAGTATTGATACCTAATGCTCTGTCTTCCCAGGCACGAAGTAACATTCCACTTCCAAACTGCTCATAGAAATAACCTGCGGTGACATCTACTTTTTCAGTTTTGTAATTTAAAAAATAAGTTCCTAATCCTATTCCGCTGAATTCCGGATTATAATTAAGAAGAGCTTCCTTTAAATAACCTTCTACTTGAACACCGGCAGTCCAATTATTATATTGATAATTGGCAAAAAGATAACTATTGGATCGAACAGGGTCTTCCGGTTGAATGGTTCCAATTTCTTTATCATTCATATACCATTGGGCATTCGATTCAAATCCGCCGTAAACCCTACCGTAATCTTTCTTAGTAATACTATCTTTTTCTTGAGAAAACAAAATTGAAAAACTCAACAAAAAACTTGTTACAATAATCTTTTTAAACTGCATTATTTAAGTTCCTTAAGTTTATTATACAATTCCATTTCTGCGCCTTGACTGTAACCATTATGTACATAAACAATTTTTTGGTTTTTTACCACAATTGTATAAGGAACATTGGCTATACCTAAAGCCCTTTTTAAATCCTGATTGGTATCTAAAAGAATAGTATAGGTCCAATTCTTGCCATTTAGTAATGGCTTTACCCTTTTTTGTGTTCGCGTGTCATCAATGGAAACAGCAATTAATTCCATGTTTAATTCTGCTGACCATGTTGCATAATATTCATTGATTGCGTCTAATTCATTCAAACATGGTGCACACCATGTGGCCCAAAATGCAAATACGTATAATTTATCTTTTTCATTAAAATCATTTTTAACATTAAATGATTTATTGGAGTCAGATGTTAAAGTAACGTTAGGCATTTGTTTTTGAGAAAATGCATTAATAACATTAAAAAATAAAAACGTAAACAAGATAATTTTTTTCATGAAGAAATTAAATTTAAATTTTAGTCTTTTATACAATTTCAGCTATTCTTATTTTGAATACTGATTTTTAATAATTAGGCAATAATAAAAAAAAATACCCTCCAAATAAGCAATACTGAAAATTATTTTAAAAAAAAGTTACTAAGAAGTTATTTTTATTTTAAAAAAAGTATATTTTTGGCAAAACTATAATTTCAGCTAAACAATTAATTAACAAACCACTAAAGAATGAAAAAAACATTACTTACCGCTATTTTGCTGACCTTTGGTTTTGCAAATGCTCAAACTTTTGTAAACACCAACCCTGAAAACAAAAAAGTTATTTTAGAAGAATTCACTGGTGTGAATTGTGTTTATTGCCCGCAAGGACATACAATTGCTAACAATATTAAAAATGCCAACCCAAATAATGTATTTTTGATAAATATCCATCAAGGGAGTTTTTCAACACCCGGAGCTGGCCAACCAGACTTTAGAACAACTTTTGGAAATGGAATTGCAGGTCAAACCGGATTAACTGGTTATCCAGCCGGAACAGTTAATAGAAGTGTATTTGCAGGACTAGGAATGGCTACCGGAGCTACAGCAATGGGTAGAGGAAATTGGACAAATGCTTCTAACCAAACTCTAAATCAAAGTTCTTATGTGAATGTTGGTGTTCAGGGTGTTATTGATGCACAATCAAGACAATTAACTGTAACTGTTGAAGTTTACTATACAGGCAACAGCCCTGTAAGCACTAACAAACTAAATATTGCACTTTTACAAAATAATACATTAGGACCACAAACAGGTGGTAACATGGGGAATAATTATAACCACATGCATCGCTTGGTACATATGATAACAGGACAATGGGGAACTGATATCACTACAACAACAAACGGATCATTCTACACACAAACATTCAATTACACTATTCCGGCAGCATACAACAACATTCCAGCAGAAATTGGTGAAATGGAATTAGTAGCTTTCGTAACAGAGACACAACAAAAAATTATCAGCGGTAATGGTGGAAAACCAACCTTTACCGGATTAGCTAATAATGACGCAAAAGTAAAAAGTATTGAAACTATTGGGACACAATGTACAAATTCAATTGGTCCAAAAGTGACTATTCAAAATAATGGACAAACACCTTTAACCAGTTTATCTATTGATTATGCAATTAATTCAGGGGCTCCTCAAAACTATGTTTGGACTGGAAACCTTGCTTCATTGACTAGTGCAATAGTTCAATTACCTGCCGTTAGCTATACTCTTTTGCCAACTAACACAGTAAATGTAACAATTCCAAATGATGACGATGTTTCAAATAATAATGGTTCAATTAATTTCAACAAAGCAGTTGAAACACAATTTACAAATATCACTGTAAAAATTTCAACAGATCAATACGGTAGCGAAACAACATGGAATATAAAAAATTCTGCCGGAACAACTGTAGCTCAAGGTGGTCCTTATACTGATGCAGGAGGTGCTGGAGTTTTTCCAAAACCGGATGTAAATTTAACTTTAGCAAATGACTGTTATACTTTTTCAATTATTGATTCTTATGGAGATGGAATGTGTTGTGCATATGGAAATGGAAGTTACCAAGTTTTAGCAAATGGTGTATTAATCCCGGGTATGAACGGAGGTAATTTTGGAAGCGGTGAAAGCAAAAAATATGGTGTTAATACCAATTTGAGTGTTTCTGCTTTCGATGCAAATGCAATTAAATTTTACCCAAATCCAACCAATGGAATGATAACTATTTCTCTACCTGAAATGGCAAAAGTTTCAATCACCGATTTAAGTGGTAAATTAATTTCGACTTCAATGCTTGAAGCTGGTGATTCTACTTTAAATCTAAGCGATTTATCATCAGGAATATACCTTATCAATTTTATAGGTGACAATTTTGTTAAAACTGACAAAATCATTTTAAAATAATTTAATTGGGTGTTTAATCGAGATTCTTTTAAACACCCTTTTAAAAATTTTTAAATAAACAATAATAAATACGTTATGAAAAAAATTACCTACTCAATATTCTTTAGTTTTCTTTTCTTGACTTCATTTGCCCAAGTTGAGTTTAAAAAATCTGATGGAACCATTATCACTGATGGAATGGTTATTCCTTTTGGAACCACCGGGTCTTCCGCTTACCTTAACTTTAGAGTTAAAAACGTTTCATCTACTCCACTAGACATAAAAATTAAATGTATTGGTTTGGTTAATACAACCGGGGCTAATTTTGAATTATGCTATGGTGGATCTTGCTTTGACAGTGTTACTTTAAACGGTATTTATCCTGATTACGAAAATATCTTGGCTCCTGGTCAAAGTAATCCTTCGCAAGGAGATCATTTTGTGAATTTTAATCCAGGTTCAGGTGGTATAATGGACTTAGTGTTTTCAGTATATGCCTTAGGTTTTGAATCAAGTGCAATTACTTTTACTTACCGATATGATCCAGCCTTAAGTTTAATAAATCTTGAAGACTTATCAAGTTTAGGTATTGATGTTAAAAACACGGTTGTTTCTGACGAATTTTCGTTTACAGCAGCTAATAAAGGAAACGTAACATTATTCAATTTAAACGGTCAATTAATTAAAGATTTAAATTTTTCTGAAGGATCTCAAAATATCAATCTAAGCAATTTAAATACTTCTATTTACATTGCACGTTTTACAAACTCTGAAGGAGTTTCTTCAAATGTAAAAATATTCAAACAATAATAGCATGAATAAATTTGGTGTCTTAGGGATATTACTTATAATTTTCAGTTTTTTTTCTTGTAGTACCGATTACAAAATTTTGGAATCGGTTGAATCTATTGGTTTAACTACTGATAATTCAATTAAGGTAATTGGAGAGACTATTACATTTACTGTTACAACCAATTCAGGGGAAATTATAACTGAAGATGCTACTATTCTTGTGAATAATACTCCGATTGATGGAAATACTTTTACCACTACGGAAATTGGCACCTATACTGTTCAAGCTAAATATTACGGTGTACTTTCTGAGCCAATTTCAGTAAGATTTCATGATGGTTCTGAAATTAATTTTGTGAAAAGAGTTTTAATAGAAGATTATACCGGAACATGGTGTGGCAATTGCCCAAGAGTATCACATGCAATTGAACTAGCTCGTGCTCAATCAGAATTTATTGTACCCGTTGGTATTCATCGTTCCAGTTCAAATCCTGCTGATGCGGCTTATGATCCTTATAATTATGATACAAGTTCTTTAGAGTCAGTTTTAAACATGGCGGGTTACCCAAAAGCTCTTTTAAACAGAATGACACGCTGGCAGCCACTTGAACAAAACAACATTACTCAAGTAATTAATTTAACACAAGGTGATAATCCAAAATTAGGTTTATCAATGTCAAACCAAGTTAGTTCAACAAATATTACCCTTGACGTAAATATAAAATTTAGCAAAGATTTTGAAAATCTGAAATTAGTGGTGTATGTCTTAGAAAATGATTTAATTTACGACCAAGTAAACTATACCGCTTTTTACGGTGGGTTGCCTTATATAAATGATTTTGAGCACGAACACGTTTTAAAATCATGTTTGACTCCTCTTTTTGGTGAGCCAATTGCTTCAGAAGAAACTAAAGTAGGAAAAACATACAAAAAATCGTTTTCTGTCCCAATTCCTGCAAATATTGCTAATAGTAATAACATTGAATTTGTTGCTTTTGTAACTGGTGCCGATAACAAAGCTATTAATGTGCGAAAAGCAAACAGAAATGAAACTCAGGAATTTGAAGAATTCTAAATTATAAGTACCAAATGTTTACAAAAAAGACTGTCAAAATTGACAGTCTTTTTTTTACCCCAACCATTCCTTAAAATCGTTTACGCGTTCGCGACTGACAATTACCTCGTCCTCTTTATAAGATGGTAAAATTACTTTTAATCTTGAGTTACTGTAAACCAGAATATCTTTAATTGATTTTAATGGAATGATGAACTTTCGGCTTACCCTGAAAAAATGTTCTGGATTCAATTCCGTTTCTACATGATCTAACGTACCATCGATTAAATAGTCGCGATTATCGAGGGTGTGTAAATAAGTCCCTTTATTTTCGCTATAAATACACTCCACCTCGTCTAACGGAATCATTTTAAGGCGTTCCCCAATTTTGATGGTAAATCGCTGTTTAAATGTTCTTTCAATCGGATTCACTAACATTCGCTTAATAGCTTCAAAATCTAAGGAAGAAATAATGCTTTTTTGAAATCGATTTTTGAATTTTGTAATTGCAATTGATAAATCGTCTTCATCAATCGGTTTTAGCAAATAATCAATACTGTTTAATTTGAAGGCTCGCAACGCATATTCATCAAAAGCAGTCGTGAAAATAACTGCACTTTTGATTTCGATTTGTTCAAAAATTTCAAAAGACAACCCATCAGATAATTGAATATCTAAAAAAATCAAATCCGGATGAGCATTGTTCTGAAACCACTCCAACGATTCTTCCACAGAATGTAAAAGTGTATCCACCTGTAAACCTACTTTTTCTAATTTACGTTGCAACAAACGTGCGGCCGGTTTTTCGTCTTCGATAATGATGATTTTCATGCTAGTATGTGGTTATGAATTATGGGTAAAAGCTGAACACTTAAAACTGATTACTGACAACTATTCCCACTTACTATTCTTCTCTTTATCCATTAGTTCCTTAATTTTTCGTTCTTCCCAATTATTACCTAAAAACCATTGTGGAACAAAAACTGAGAATCCGTGGGCCACTAAGCCAATTCCCCAGAACAAGAGTGTCGTAAAATTTTTGTACTGAAAATACGATTCTCCCGGATCTAAATTTTGATAATTCACAATTATAATCATTAAATTGATTATTACATACACAATAGCATGTGTGTAAAATCCTTTAATTTTTTTTACTCGTTTAAGAGCCTCTTGGTATTTTATTTCGTCTTGAGAATTCATAATTGATACTTTTTAATTACTATTTATTCTTGTTTTTTTCCTCTTCCATAAATTGTTTGATCTTTCGATGTTCCCAATCACTACTAAACATAGTATCGGTGCCAAAAACACCTATTCCGTGAAACAGTACTCCTATTCCCCACCCTATCATCGGATAAAAAAACCAATAATGTTCGGGTGTATACTTTATGTTTATAAATGCAGTAACCGGAATCACAAATACGTAGGCAATTAAGTGACTATAAAAGCCTTTTATTTCCTGAACTTTTTTACTTGCTTTTTGATATCTTTCGTATTCTTCGTTAGTTTCCATAAATGATACTTTTAATTCCATGTGTTTTTCTGTTTGTCCTCTTTCTCTAAAATTTCCTGAATTTTACGTTCTTCCCAAGATTTTCCGTAACCAAAAGTTTCTAATGCATGGAAAGTCAAGCCCATTCCCCAACCTAACATTGGGAACCAAAACCACTGAAATTTAGATGTATTCAAATTCACGATAATTAAAACTGGAATTACCACGCAGTAGGAAATTAAATTCCCGTAAAAACCTTTGAGTTTTTCTACTCGATCTTTGGCTCTTAAGTAAGCCGTGTTCTCGTTGTATTTCATTTGTGTTTCCATAATTGAAATTTGTTTTGTTAATATAGGTAGTACTATTTTAAATGATTTTTCTGATTCTTCTACCAACACTTTTCGCTGAGTAATGATGGCATATCGATTGACAATATTCTGCAACCCAACTCCTTTTCTGTCTGAGAGAATTTCCTTCTTTTGCAAATTATTTTCAACAACCAATTGGTTATTCTCTGTATAAATTTTTATATGCAACGGTTTACTCTCGCTTACCACGTTGTGTTTGATGCAGTTTTCTAATAATAATTGTAACGAGAGCGGAACCACTTTTGCTTCATCATTAGCAAATCCTTCAGGCAATTCGTAAGTGATACTATTTTCAAAACGCATTTTCAATAAGTTCATATACGTTTTGGCAAAAGCCAATTCTTCTGCAACCGGAACCAACTCCTTATCCTTTTGCTCCAAAACATAGCGGTATATTTTAGATAAGGAAGTGGTAAACTTTTGAGCATTTTCCGGATTTTCTTCAATTAACGAACTCAAAACATTCAAACTATTGAACAAAAAATGCGGATCGATTTGATTTTTTAAACTTTCAAATTGTGCCGATGCTGTTCCGGCAATTACTTTTTGTTCTTTTACTTTATGCTCCTGATAGGCTTTGTAAAAATAAAAAGCATGTATCCCTAAAGTAACAATAAAAGTAAGCACGATGGAAATTAAGTAATTTGCAGGTCGCTCCCCTGCTAAAAATGCTTCCCATGATTTACCTTCAATTACAACATCTTCAAAGATTCGCAATAAAAAAATCACCAAAATTGAAAATATAAATGATGCAAAAGCTCCAATAAAAAGACGTTTGCGAGAAAAACGTTCCTCTTTAAAATAATGGTCCAACTGCATGAAAAGAAAAGCATTGGCATAATATAAAGAATATCCATAAAGAATGGTAAAACCAAAACTTATTGCTAATTCACTATTCCAAGCTACTTGTCCGCCTGTAACTAATTTTAAAAGTATCAGCACAACAAATATGCCTACTACAATTGCGGTTGCTCGTGGAAATTCTTTAATTAATTTGTTCATGTTCGTTAATATTTACAAGCGTCTCGTGCTTCCTTTGCTCGCTCTAATCCCCAATTTGGGTGAAAAGCAGTCTCAGGTTTAAAAGTAGCAAAAAGTTCGATTGATTTCGCAATTTGTGCACAGATTGGTTGAGTATCTGTTCCGAAAAATTGAGCAGAACCCATTTCAAATTCAGCTTTTCCAAAAACCACGCGTGGATTGGTTGGGGCAATCGCCTCTGCCTTTCCATATAGTTCCATTACTTTTCCGGATAATTTCATACCATTGGTCATTGGGTCATATGCAATCCAGGCGGTATGAATCATGGCTTGCATAACTAATAACTCGGCATTGTTTGGATGTTTTGCTAATTCTCCATCCAAAGCTGTTTGTGCTTTTGTCAATAAAGTATTCATTTGATCTTTGTCTTTGGTTTCAAAAGCTGCAGAAGTATTTACAAATGCTACATAGTAATTGGGCAACCAATTGTTTTTTTCTGCAGAAGCGATGCGTGCAAACAGGTCAGATGCTTCGGTGTTTTTTCCTTCTCCCCACAGAGCGAAGGCTTTACTCATTCCTTGTTCGTACTGACTTTGGGAAAATAATTGTGTGGTAACTAATAAAACGATGGTAACGATAATTTTTGTCATGATGTAAATGTTTAAAAGTTTACTATTGTTTAACTCTTTTGATGAAACAAATTTCAGTTGAAAAAAGTGGTTTTGAAAAGGAGTTTGACTGAGTTGTTGATTTTTGGTGATGAATTGTTATTTCTGAGGCCCTGAGGTTCTGAGGTACTTAGTTGCTAAGGCATCTGATAATAATGAGTGACCTTTTCAACCTTAGAGCCTTAGTAACTTAGAACCTTAGCACCTATAGATTATCCAACTGATTCGATTTCTTATCATCACTAATGGTCCAAAAGAACCCGATAAAGAAAAATCTATCAGCGGGCTGACCAATGGCTCTTCGTTGAAAATCGCCATTCATATCAGGGGTGTTTGCATATTGATATCCAAATTCGTTTTCAGTTCCTAAGACATTCGAAACAGAGAAATACAAAATCTTTTGTTGCGAAATCAAATAAGCCCAATTGAAACTTAAATTTTGATAGGGTTTTGTTAGTCCGTTCATAAAATCAGCTTCGTTCGGATCATTGTACGGACGACCGGAATTGACAGTGTATGAAAATCCGATTTGCGATTTCCAATCTTCAATCCAATGCTTTGTAACAATCGAAAGCGTATGGTCTGCAATAAAACTGGGTTGTGCCGCTGTCTGAAAATTGCGGTACAATCGTTCTGAATCAATGAACGAATACGAAACCCAATATTCGGTATTTTTAAACGTTTTATTATCTCTCCAGAAAATGTCTAGTCCTTGAGCAAAACCGGTTCCGTTTGAATTATATTCCGAATCAAATTGTGGTTGTTGAGAATCAAAAGTTACTAAATCATCATACGATTTATAATAAGTCTCGGCACGAAACGTACGCCCTTCTTTATTGTATTGATAATTCAAAATGAAGTGGGATGCTTTTTCCGATTTAAAATTGGCTTCGTATTTAATATATTCCTGTCTTGGTGTTTGTACAAAATCGCCATAGGCAAACGAAAACTGTGCGTTCTTAGAAACTTTGTACGCAAAAGAAGCTCTTGGCGACACATGAAATTCATCCAAAAGTTGATTATCTGCAGCTCTAACACCCAATTTTAAAACAAGTTTTTTACTAAAGAAAATATCCGATTCCGCATAAACCGCAGCTATCATATTGTCATATCCCGATGAAAAAGTAATTTGTTCTAAAGGAATAAAATCTTCATCAAACTTGGTCACGAAATAATCGGCACCACCGGATAATTTTATGCGTTCCGTTATTTTTTTGGTTACTTTGGCTTTTAAATGCGTTGCATATTCAGCACTTTCAATAGCGTCTGTATTGATACCTATTTCGTTTAAACTAATTCCGTAACTCATTCCTGTTTGTAGGGACCAATTATTTCCAAAAGTCCCTTTGTACGAGGCATTTCCATAAAAGTTATTGTTTTTTAAATCGAAACGAACTTTTTCGGGTTGATTGATATCTTCTTGATTCAAATCAAGCATAGCCACATCCAAGGAAGCATAAATTTTTAATAACCCATTTTTAAATTGGTGACGGAAAACAGTTTCGCCTGTTAGTGACTGAAAAGGCTTATTCCAATCAACTTCTTGCGGTACAAGCAATTGATAGGGAGCCAAATTGATGTAGTTTAAATTAAAAGTTAGCGAACTTTTGTCCCACCGTTGGGTGTTTCCCAACCCTAAACCTACGGTCATCAATGAAATTTCGGTTTGTTCCTGAAGCACATCATCGTTCGTGTTTAGCGATAAAATACTTGAAAGTGCTTCGCCATATTCGGCACTGTAACCTCCGGTAGAAAATGAAATCCCGCTGAATAAAAACGGTGAAAATCTACCACGAGTGGGCAAATCATTGGCAGTTGCACCATAAGGTTGTGCAACTCGCAAACCGTCCACAAATGTTTGGGTTTCGTCAGCTTCTCCACCACGAACGAACAGTCGGTTACTTTCGCCCACTGTTTGAGCTCCGGGCAATGTTGCCAATGCACCAATGATATCACCAACGGCACCTGCGGTTGTGACAATGTCTAATGGTTTTAGAACAGAAACACGAGCCTTATCTCCAGCTTCAAAGGTTCCCGCCGTTAAAATGACAGCATCTAAAACATTGACACTCTCTTTAAGTTTGATGGTTTGATTTTGAAACTGACTAACATCTATCGCTTTCGAATATGTTTCAAAAGAAAGAAAACTAATAGTCAATGTTTTGGTTCCGGTTTCATTGGTCGTAAAATTGAACTGGCCGTTTTCATCTGTTGAACCGCCATCATAGGTTCCTTCTAGATAAACATTGGCTCCTGGAATGGGTTGCTCTTTTTCATCGACAACTTTTCCGGAAATAACATTTTGACTAAATGATAAAAGTGAAACGAATATGATTTGTAAAGTTATATAAGTTTTCATGCGGGTTTGATTTTGATAAGACAAAGTTGCTACAAACATTATCCCTAGGAAATTGAAAATTACTGAGTTGTTAATTTTGAAGGATGAATTGTATTTTTAAACCAGTAAGGAATTAAGAAAATTAAGATTTATTCATTAAGGTTTAAACATTCAAATACTTAATGAAACTTAATATCTTAATGATTTTTAAAAATTGAAAAATTGAAAATTCATTTTCTCAAATCGAATAAAATCTTCATTTTTGCGTTAAACTGTATGATATTTGTAATATTTAAAAAGTTAAATGAACCCAAAAATCGAAATCACCAAAACGGAATTATTGTCAGACAATTGGTACCTACTAAATAAAGTCACCTTCAACTTCACACCTGAAAACGGCGAACCCGAAATACAACGACGTGAAGTTTACGACAGAGGAAATGGTGCCGCTATTTTATTATATAACAAGGAAAAGCAAACCGTTATTTTAACACGACAATTTCGTTTGCCCACCTTTTTAAATGGCAATGAAAGCGGCATGATGATTGAAGTTTGTGCCGGATTATTGGACGAAAAAAATCCGGAAGACTGTATCAAACGCGAAACCGAAGAAGAAACCGGTTACCGCATTCACGAAGTGAAAAAAGTCTTCGAAGCCTACATGTCACCCGGAGCTGTCACGGAAATTCTTTACTTTTTTACTGCCGAATACCAACCTGAAATGAAAGTCAGTGACGGCGGCGGAGTGGCCACCGAACATGAATACATTGAAGTAATGGAACTACCTTTTGAACAAGCAATGACAATGATTTATAATGGGGAGATTAAAGATGCAAAGACGATTATGTTGCTATTGCATGCAAAAAATAATCAATTAGTATAATACAAAATCTTTTCAACAATTCCCAAATCATCCATCACAAATCGTAAATATTCGTTACTTTTGCCTTCCTTAAAAATGCAACGAAGATGATTTATAAATTACGAGTAATACTCGATACCGAAGAAGATATTTTCAGAGATTTAGCTATTGAAAGTACCGATACCTTAGAAGATTTGCACAATGCTATTGTTAACGCTTTTGGATTTGACGGCAGCGAAATGGCTTCCTTTTATACCTGCGATGATAATTGGAACCAAGAAGATGAAATTCCGCTTTTTGACACCGGCGATACTCCGGGTGAAATGCGAATTATGAGTGATTTGAGTTTGGAAGACATGTTATATGAAAAGCAAACCAAAATCATTTATGTCTATGATTTCTTGAATATGTGGACGTTCCTAGTTGAATTAGCCGCCATTGAAGAAAAACAAGCCGGTGCAACGTATCCGGAACTATTGTATTCATTAGGTTTAATGCCGCTTGTTGGCAATGACCCGACTTTTGAAGCCGACGACGATTCACTTTTCACTGAATTTGAAGACGATTTAGACGAAGACGATTTAGACATGTTTGAAGGAGGCGACGATTCTTTTGAGGATTTTGGTTTTGAGGAGAACTGGAACTGAAAAAAGGCACTAAGGTGCTGAGGCACTAAGGTTCTGAGGTTTTGAATTTTGCTAAAAATTGTGTTTATTTGTAATTCAATTATAAACCATACAATTTTTTATTATGAGCACATTTAAAGACCTCCTGATTTGGCAGAAAGCCATGAACTTTGTCACAAAAATTTACCAATCAACCCGATTATTTCCCAAAGATGAGCAATTTGGATTAACCTCTCAAATAAGGAGAAGTTCCATTTCAATTCCAAGCAATATTGCTGAAGGTTATGGAAGAGAAGGAAACAACGATTATTTAAGGTTTCTCAATATTGCTTTAAGTTCGTTATTCGAGTTGCAAACACAACTAGAAATAGCTAAAAATATTAATTATTTAAACGAACACGAATTCAACATTCTCTATGAAGATTTAAGAGAATTAGAACGAATGTTAGTTGCCTTTATAAAAAAGATTAAAGACCGAAACAAACCTTAGAACCTTAGTACCTCAGCACCTTAGTACCTTATGATTAACCTTTTCAACGCCCACATCGAATCCCTTTCCATCCACCGAGTTGGAAACAAAAGCCGTAGCGAAGCCATCTTTTTATCGGAGCAACCGTACCAAACGAATGATGAAATTGTGCCTTTGCTAAAGGAATTTTTCCTGAAATCCTTTCGTGAAAAAGAGGAAAACTATTATCAGTTTGCTCACGAAGTTGATTTGGAATACCACGATATGTTCAAAATGACGTCGGAGGTTTTTGATAATCCGTCAACGATTCATGAAGTTTCGAAAAAAATAACCAAACATTTGTTTGAACAATCCAATCATCCGCACATTAAAAATGGTGAAGTGTATGTGGCTTATTTTACTCATTTAACCATTGACAACAACCAAGTAGATGCGATTGGTGTATTTAAAAGTGAAGTACAAGCTGATTTTTTACAATTTGAAGAAAAAGCAAGCAACTTAGAAATGCATTTGCAACATGGGATCAATTTGAATAAATTGGATAAAGGTTGTTTGATTTTTAATTACAAAAAAGACGAAGGTTACAAAATTTTAACAGTGGACAGTAACCGTTATGATGCGAGATATTGGCTAGAGCATTTCTTAAATGTAGATGCTTTTCAAGATGAAAATTTCATTACCAAAAAGTACTTAAAATTCTGTCAGGATTTTGCGAAAGATGTTGTTTTTCCTGCGGAGGACAAGAAACAGGAAGTTATGTTTATGAACCGTTCGGTGAATTATTTTGCTAAAAACGATGAATTTGAAGAAACCAATTTCTTGAATGAAGTCATGGATAATCCCGATTTGATTCCTGAATTCAAAAGTTACAAAGTAGACAAAGGCGAAAAATACAGCATCGAAGATGTGACTAATTTCCCGATTGCCAATGCTGCGGTTTCTGATGCTCGTAAAAAAATCAAAAACGTGATTAATTTGGATACCAATATTCAAATTAAACTCGATTTCATCAACCCCGAAAGTGCCGAAAAATTTGTAGAAAAGGGTTGGGACGAAGAAAAACAAATGTATTATTATTTGGTTTATTTCAATAAAGAGCAGAAATCATAATCTTTAGAAAATGAAATAAATCATTTTTTTATTAAATAGGAATCCTTAAACAATTATACGATTAGGGATTTTTATTTTTCGTAGTCATTAACCTTGTAAAATATTGATTTTCAAAATTTTATCTTTTTTATTTGGCATTTAGTCTATAATAGTGTAGGTTTAATTCACCACAAAAATACCTAGATTTATGAAAACCTACAACACCTCTGCGGCGACTTCGGGCATCACTTTTATTTGCACCCTCATTGGTCACCAATATCAAACTACCAGAAAAATCACTAATCATATTAGTGAATACGAATGTAAATGTTGCGGTAAGCAAATGACAGACGATTCCAGAGGTAGGCTTACATTACTAACCCCTGAACTACATGAAATCAATGAAAAATTAAAAATGATATTTCATAAAAAACGGCAACATCTTCAGAGTGCATAAAAATTAGTGTTGGCAAAACGATTGTATAATTGAAATTAATTTATTTGTTTTGTCAACACTAAATTTTAATCGTCTTTAATTTCCCAAAATAATCAGTAACAAATCCCTAACTTAGTCGTCCTACTCCTAACGATTAAATACTACCATTTTGGAAACTATTCTCACTATTGAAAAACTGAATAAACGATTCGGACCCGTTCATGCTGTTAAAAATGTATCGCTCGAAATAAACAAAGGAAATGTTTACGGTATTTTAGGGCCAAACGGGAGCGGTAAATCGACAACGTTAGGAATCGTATTAAATGTTGTCAACAAAACTTCCGGTGAATACCGGTGGTTTGGCGGTGCAATGGAAACCCACGAAGCTTTAAAAAAAGTGGGAGCCATCATTGAGCGACCAAATTTTTACCCTTACATGACAGCTCAGGAAAATTTAGAATTGGTTTGTAAAATCAAAGGAACACCGTATTCTAAAGTGACAGAAAAATTAGAACTTGTTGGCCTTATTGATAGAAAAGACAGTAAATTCAGAACTTTTTCATTAGGTATGAAACAGCGTTTAGCTATTGCTTCTGCCCTTCTTAACGACCCTGAAATTTTAATATTGGACGAACCAACTAACGGTTTAGATCCGCAAGGAATTCGTCAAATCAGAGATATTATCAAATATATTGCTTCTCAGGGAACGACAATTTTATTAGCCTCTCACTTATTAGACGAAGTTGAAAAAGTATGTAGCCATGTATTGGTTTTAAGAAAAGGACAGATTCTTTATTCCGGAAAAGTCGAAAATATGATTGCTAATGAAGGATTTTTCGAACTACAAGCTGATAATTTTGAAGAATTAAAAGCTGCTTTAATTACTCATCCCGCCATAGAAAAAATGGTTTTAGAAGAAGGTAAATTAGTTGTTTATCTCAAACAAGCTTTTGAAGCGAAAGATTTAAACAAGTATCTTTTTGAAAAAGGAATTTATCTTAATCATTTAGTAAAACGCAAACATAGTTTGGAAGAACAGTTTTTAGAATTAACAAGTAAGAACTAAACCAATCACACTTTACCTTTCATCAATTAACATCATGACAAGACTTCTTCAAATAGAATTTCAAAAAATATGGAAAAACAGAGCTAGTCGAATTTTAACGATTGCCTATTTCGTTATTCTTTCCTTTATCGCTTTAATTGCTTCAATTAAATTTAAAATTGGCACATTTGAATTGCAAATTGCCGATCAGGGAATCTTTAATTTTCCTTATATCTGGCATTTTAACACATATATTGCTGCTATTTTAAAGTTTTTTTTGGCTATAGTCATTGTTTCCATGATGGCAAATGAATATTCATACGGAACATTAAAACAAAACCTCATCGATGGATTGAGTAAAAAAGAATTTATACAATCGAAGTTTTTAACAGTTGTCGTTTTTGCATTAGGATCAACCCTTTTCATTTTTATCATGTCGCTTTTATTGGGTCTTAGTTTTTCTTCCTACAATGAAATTGGAATTATTTTCTCCGATTTAGATTATTTGTTTGCCTATTTTTTAAAACTTACTGCTTTTTTCTCCTTTTGTTTATTTTTAGGAATCTTAGTCAAACGTTCTGCTTTTGCCATAGGATTTTTATTCATTTGGAATATTATAGAAGGAATTATAATTGGTTTATTACGATGGGAAGTTTTTAAAGATTCGGATGATTATCAAAAAATTACGCAATTCCTTCCTTTGGAATCAATGTCAAACCTAATCAAAGAACCATTTAGCAGACTTTCCATCATCAAAAATATTGAAGAAACCATTGGAGGTGCTGCTAATGTAAAAGATTATGGCGTGCATTGGTACTCACTTTTAATTGTTCTTATTTGGATTGTTATTTTTGTGTTAATGTCCTATAAAATTCTGAAGAAAAGAGATTTATAGTATCTTTGCAAACGCTATGAAGTTTGCCAAAAACATCTTAATTTTTTTACTGCTCATAATTGCTTTCCAATCCGGAAAAGCACAATATATTCAAATTGATGACAATCAAACTGCTCAAGAATTAATTGAAAATGTATTGATAAACAGTTCGTGTGCAAATGTTTCCAATATCACCGTTTCGGGATGGGCTTTTACTAATGGCAATAGTTATGGTTATTTCAATCGAGGCACTAGCACTTTTCCTTTTCAGGATGGCGTGATAATTGCAACCGGCAGAGCCCTTTCCGCTATTGGACCAAATAGCAGTCTATTAAGTGAAGGCCCCACAAACTGGCTTGGTGACATCGATTTACAGCAAGCTATTAATGAAACAAATACTATCAATGCTACTGTGATAGAATTTGACTTTTTGCCTTTTGCCAATAAAGTAAGTTTTGATTATATTTTTTCTTCTGAACAATATTTGTCGAATCCGAATTCTAATCAATGTTCTTATTCCGATGGATTTGCGTTTTTATTAAAAGAAGTTGGTAGCCAAGACCAATATACAAATTTAGCTGTTGTACCCGGAACGGCAATTCCGGTTAAAGTTCCAACAGTAAGAGGAACGGGAACCATCTGTCCACCTGCAAACGAAGCTTATTTTGATGCTTTTAATGGCATTGAACACCCTACAAATTATAATGGCCAAACAAAAATATTAAAAGCAGAAAGCCTTGTAACACCTGGTGTTTTATATCATATTAAATTAGTTATTGCAGATCAAGGCAATAATTTATATGATTCCGCTATTTTTTTAGGGGGAGGAAGTTTTACAGTGGAAACCGAGTTAGGAGACGATCGATTGATTGCAAACGGAAACCCGTTGTGTGAAAATGAAACTCTTACATTAGATGCTACTTCGCCTAATGCTGTTGGCTATAAATGGTATCGAAATAACGTTCTTATAAACAATGAAACCAATCAAACTTATACTGTAAATTCTTTTGGTTTTTATAAAGTTGAAGTTGTTTTTAATACTACTTGCTCTTCTTTTGGTGAAATAGTAATTGAATATAGTTCAAATCCAATTCCTAATGATGTTTACCTTACACAATGTGATTCAGACACAGATGGTTTAGCTATTTTTAATTTAAATGATGCAAATAGCAGCGTTATCGGAAGTAATCTAAATGTTGGCCCACCAAAATATTTTTTGAATTTTAATGATGCTTTTACCGTTCAAAATACATTGACGAGTATAGATTCATTTCAAAATACAACTCCCAATCAAATTATTTATGCTCGTTTAGAAAATACGTTTGGTTGTTTTGGAATTTCTGAAGTTACTTTATCTACTTCAATTAGTGCAATTAGCGTTCCTCCAATTTTTAAATGTGATGGAGATACTAATCAAGATGGAATAACAGTGTTGGATTTATCCATGGATATTTCACCAACGGTATTAAGTTATTTCCCATCCGGATTACAAGCGGTTTATTACAGTTCAACTGAAAATGCTCAAACACAAACAAATGCGTTACCAAACAATTATACGAATATAATTCCTTTTGAAGAATTAATTTTTGCTAGGATAACGGATGGTGTAAACTGTTTTGGAATTTTACCAATTACCTTAAAAATAAACATTTTTATTCCTAATAATTTTGAAACAGAAGAACTTTCACTCTGTGAAAATGAAACTTATTTTTTAGAAGTGGAGGATATTTACGAAAGTTATCTTTGGAACACAGGAGAAATAACTCCACGAATTGATATATCAGCACCTGATACTTATACTGTTACAGTTACGAATACAGATGGATGTGAAGCAACTAAAATATTTATCATTTCACCTTCCGGAGTGGCAACAATAACTTCTATTGATGTACAAGATTTTTCGGGAAACCAAAATACTGTTCAAATTAACTACACCGGTTTAGGCGATTATCTCTTTTCTTTGGATGGAAATTATTTTCAAAACAGTCCGATTTTTACTAATGTGGAACCCGGAGAATACCTTGTAATTGTAAAAGACACAAATGGTTGTGGAATTGTGACCCAACAAATTTTTGTACTAGACTACCCCCGTTTTTTTACTCCAAATGGGGATGGATTTAATGACTTTTGGGAAATTAAAAACTTTAATCAACCTAATTCTAAAATTTACATTTTCAATCGATACGGAAAATTAATTAAAGAAATACTACCGAATCAAAAAGGTTGGGATGGGACTTTTTCCGGATCGCCCTTGCCATCTTCAGATTTTTGGTTTTCTCTTTTTTTAGAGAATGGAAGAATCATAAAAGGTCACTTCGCATTAAAAAGATAATTTGCTATCTTTGTTACCCTTTGAAAAAGAAAAATGAAAAAAATCGCTCTGTATTTTCTATTAGTTACTCTAAACTGTTTTGCTCAGTTTAGTAAAACACATTACATCCCGCCTATTGGAGGTTCAACCGGACAGCCGGCACAAAACCAATACATGTATATTTCTTCTCCAAGTTTAACTCCGGTGAATTTTACTATCAATTCCTTGGGAGGAGGAACTGTAAGCGGCACAGTTTCACGAAATAGCCCCTATGTATATACCATCGGTTTTGGCACCGATTCACAATTAATGGTGAGTAGTAGTTCCATGAGTGCCGTTTTGAATAACAAAGGATTTATTGTAGAAGCAGAAGATCAAGTCTATGTTGCCGTAAGATTAACTGCTTCACCACAAAATTTTCAGGCAGGTGGATTAGTTTCAAAAGGATTAGCCGCACTAGGCACAGAATTTAGAATTGGAGCATTTGTGAATACCGGAATTTCCGGAATTACAAATAATCACTTAACGTTTGTTTCCATACTTGCTACAGAAAATAATACATTAGTTTCTTTTAGCGATATAAAACCAGGTGTTACTTTAATTAATAATGGTGGAGCCGGAAATAACCCTGCAGCAATAACTTTGAATAGAGGGCAATGTTTTGTAATGGCTACCACTGGACCTAGTGTTCCTAATACTGACGGATTGATTGGAGCATTAGTTTCATCAGATAAACCTATTACTGTGAATTGTGGATCATTTGCTGGAACAAATGGAAATGTAGATAATAATTTAGATTTGGGTTTTGACCAAATAGTTTCCGCCGAAAGAACCGGAAATGAGTACATTTTTGTACGAGGTTTTGGTATAGACATTACGGAAAGACCATTACTTATTGCTCATGAAAATAATACGGAAATCTTTTTAAATGGAAATACTGGAACGCCTGATTATACAATTAATGCCGGTCAGTATATTGCCTTAGATGGTTCAAACTACAGTGCAGAAGGAAATTTATATGTAAATACCTCTAAAAATATTTTTGCCTATCAAGGAGTTGGGGGTAATACACAGGCCAATCAAGAAATGTATTTTGTTCCACCTTTAAGTTGTCAAACCCCAAAAATCATTGATAATATTCCGTTAATAAACTTAATTGGAAATATCTCTTACACGACTAATAGTGGGGTAAATATTGTTACAGAAACAGGGGCGAATATTGATTTCATTCTGAATGGCACAAATTATTCACTAGCTTCATTACCGGCTTTCATTAATGTACAAGGTCCATTTAATGTTCAGGGAAACACAAATTATATTACTTATAAACTAACTGGTTTTACAGGAAACATATCTGTTTTTGCCGATAAACAATTGTATATTTCTTATTTTGGGTCTAATGATGCTGCTACTTATGGTGGTTACTATTCCGGATTTACCTTTAAACCGGAAATTTCGTTTAACCGTTTGGATGTAACGAGTGATAATTGTATTCCTAACGTAAATTTATCCATCAATTCTCTTTCTCCTTTCGATACGTATCAATGGTATTTTAATGGTGTTCCAATAGCAGGTGCGACTAACCCAAATTATACGCCAACCGTTCCCGGATTATACTATTTATCGGCAACAGTTACTACCTGTAATATCACGTTGATATCAGATGAAATACCGGTTAGTTCTTGTCCTGAAGATACTGATGGAGATGGAACATATGATAATATTGACTTAGATTACGACAATGATGGGATTGCTAATTGTACTGAATCGTATGGTAATTTAGATTTAAATCTTTTGAATACAACCACAGGAGCTTTTACTAGCGGTAATTATTCAAATTCTTTTACAGGAATAATTACTACAGCCGGTTCAGCTTTACCGACAACAACACCATTTATTGGAGCTGTTGATGGTAGCTTTATAACTAACCCCGCTATCGGTATTGGAAACTCTGTTTCTTATGAAATGAATTTTTCTCAACCAGTAAGTTTATCTATGGAATATGTAAGTACCGCAAATTCAACTGATTTATTATCCTCTACTGGTGAGTTTATTATACAATGTGCTATCAATAAAACAATAACCATTCTAAACCCAACCGGACAACTTTTAATTGACACCAATTATGATGGTATTTATGAAAGTGGTGTGACTGAATTTTCGTCTTTTCAAATTCGATTTCGTTTAAACAGTACGATTCCATTAGCTGCCGGAAGTGGAACTTTTAAACTCAATTCCTATTTAACAGATTTTTTTTCCATTAAGCATATCAACATTTCTGAAGGTTCTTCAAAAGCTACTTTCAAAATTTTAGCCACTTGTGTTCCCAGAGATTCTGATAGTGATGGTATTCCTGATCAATTTGATCTGGATAGTGATGGGGATGGAATATCAGACAACATTGAAGCACAAGGGCAGAACTTTATTGCTTTTAACCCCATAGATGCTGACGGAAATGGAATTAGTGATGTTTATGGAAATGGTCTTTTCCCAATAGATACAGACGGAGATGGAGTTTTAAATTATTTAGATTTAGACAGTGACAATGATGGAATATATGACTCCGTAGAAACAGCAATCGACACAAACGGAGATGGCATCGGAAATTATATTTCATTGGACAGTGATGGAGATCTATGCGCTGATGTTATTGAAGCCGGTTTTATAGACGGAAATTCAGACGGACTATTAGGGAACGGGGCTATTGTAGTGAATAGTTTTGGCGTTGTCACTAATGCTCCAAACGGTTATACACCTCCAAATTCTAATTACATTATTGGTGCACCAATTGCAATTACGGCACAACCGCAAAATCAATTCACTTGTAATACACAAAATTCTTCATTTACTTTTACCGGAACTGTTTCTAATAGCTATCAATGGCAATTGAGTACAAATGGCGGTGCAACTTGGTCTGTTATATTTAATTCTCCGGTTTACTCAGGAGCAACAACTACAACCTTACAAATAACCGGAGCAACAACTTCAATGAACAATTATCGCTATCGGGTTTTGTTAAACAGAGTTGGAAATAGTTGTGGATTATTATCTGATGAAGCAACATTAACAGTATATCCAATACCCGTTCTAACATCGCCGGTTTCTATTGTGCAATGTGATAATGATGCTACAAATGATGGAATTTCGGAAGTGAGTTTAATTCAGAAAAATGATATAATTTCTGCTAATGCGGCTAATGAAATTTTCACTTATTTTACAACACAACTAGCTGCTCAAAACAATAATCCGGCCTTTCAAATTTCAAATCCTTTAACCTACAATACAGGCAATACAACTGTTTGGGTTCGAGTAGAAAACAGTGATGGTTGTTTTGAAGTAGGACAAATCGATGTATTTGTTTCAGCTACCCAAATTCAAAATTCATTTATTAGGAAATTTTCAAAATGTGACGAGTATTTTGATGTCGTTAATGATGACAGAGATGGTGTCTCTCAGTTTGATTTCAGTAGCGTGACAGCTGACATCAGTAATCTATTACCAACAACAACTCCATTCACAATTAAGTATTATAGAACAGAAGCCGATGCTTTGGCGGAAACAGATATTAATGGTAATTCACTGGAAATAAATCCTTCTAATTATCAAAACATAGGATTTCCTGGATTTCAACAAATTTGGGTTCGAGTAGAAAGCTCATTAGACAATGCCTGTTATGGTTTGGGATCTTTTGTGGAATTAACGGTTGAAGAACTGCCTGTTGCTAATCCAATTCCTGATTTTATTTCTTGTGATGATAACCAAGATGGTAAATTCCCTTTCGATACAAGTTCGATTGAAACAACTTTATTAGGAACGCAAAATCCTAGTAATGTAACAATCACTTATTTTGATGAAAATAACATTCCACTCCCAAGTCCGTTGCCTAATCCGTTTTTAACAAATTCTCAAACAATCCGAATTAGAGTAACGAATAACACAACATTTGACCCAAATGGGCCTTGTTATGATGAAACTACCTTAACTTTTAAAGTTGATATTCTTCCTGTTGCTAATCCGGTTCCTGATTTTACAACTTGTGATATTGATGGTATAGAAGACGG
>Ga0207941_1000091_pt1 | contig 27656 bp, 24 predicted proteins | sample LakMenEpi13Sep12_FD_150695 | JGI IMG/M metagenome (GOLD analysis project Ga0207941, IMG submission 150695) | Freshwater microbial communities from Lake Mendota, WI - 13SEP2012 deep hole epilimnion (SPAdes) | ecosystem: Environmental > Aquatic > Freshwater > Lake > Epilimnion/Euphotic zone ...
CACCAAGCCCGTCGATGAACTCGCCCGGGCGCGAGCGGGCGTGAAGGGGGTGACAGGGCAGGAAACAACGCCATGAATCTGTATAGCCACTGGCGTTGCTTTCAGCTTCACCATGCAATCATCACAGACCAAGTGAATCAATCAGGTGCTGGGAAATCCGAATCGTCAGCAAGAGATGCCAAGGTGATCTTTTGAGTCAATGGCTGCATCAATTCCTCAACGGGTGCTTGGTGAGCTGTCGCTAAGAGATTATCTAGAAGACGCATACCTCCATCACTAATAATTTCAAGACTCGCATTGGCCTGTACATTCTGCAATGTAGCATTACGTTTGCTTTCGACTTGCTTCAAGATGCGGCTAACCCTAACTCCCTCATTGAAGCTCATCGTCTTAATCGCTGCTGTGCCCATGGCTTCGTTCCATAGGCTTCCGTCCTTTGCCAAGATTCGATCCTCAGGGTCCCGCGCGAACTCAACTGAGTGGTGAAGGGCCACTACTTCCCACTGACGGTTGAACACAGGAGACCCGGAAGAACCTGGTTCGGTATCAGCTTCATAGTACAAATAGCTTGACTGTTCATTTCGAATCATCATTTTATTGTTGAGAAGTGAGATTTTTTTAGACTCTCCATTTGGGTGTTGAATAATGAATACCGGTTCGCCAGTGACTGTCTTTCCCAAGTCAGCTGATAGGCGGTTGAAGCCGTATTCGCTGATATCATGCTGACCATCAATGCTCTTAGATTCAAGGGCAATCAGGACATAATCCAGTGCGTTCCACGCATCCGTAAGAAGTAGGGTCTGAGGGGCTAGACGAAAGACAGCTGGTGTGCTGCTTACTAATCGCGTCTTGCCAGGCGCAATCACCTGGGGAATAATTTCTACATCGAATTCTGCTACAGCATTGGCAACAATAGACAGCAGTGAATCCCCGCCAATATCTGATTGATCAAGTACGTGCCGGTTAGTTATAAGGATTCCCGGGCCGACAAGAAAACCAGTTCCATAACCTTCCGTTCCATCAGAAGTGACGACTTTGATCCGAGCAACAGTTCGTCGCAGCTCTGCACCTCGATTAAGAAACCAAATCGGCAGTAAATCATTGCCACAGATGATGGCTTCAAGTTGTCCTCGCGCCTGCGGACTTAATTGCTGCAGACGATTGTTAGCCTCAGCTTTGCTGGCAGCTGGAGGCATAAGCACATAAGAATCGATCTCCTCAAGCACCCTGTTCTCACAGCCGTTACCTGGCTGGATTTCCAGTGAATCTTTTAAAAGTGGGTTGCTTATCAGTCTCGTAATACGCCTTGGCAGCACATCTGAATTGATTGTCAGAATGTCCCCTTGAGCCAGGGCTCCCTTGGTCTGCTCAAGGTTCACCTGCTGCGCGGCCAGACGCTGTTGGGCCTCAGCTGTAAAATTAGTCTCCTTAAAAATAGCCATAATCAATTCTTTTCACTCGGAAACTATTTGATCAAGACTGGACAATTGGATCTGCTCCATTCCTTCCTCTGCACGCTCTAACCCTGGGCCGCCCTTCAGGCTCACCTCCAGCGGACTTAAATAAGCCAGATCAATTCCTGTCCGTCGCTGGATCTGCGCAACTTTAACTTGATAAATAGACGCATCAAAGCGTTCTAGCCCAGCACTAATTAGCTTTTCTTGATCAAGCAGATAGGCTGTAACGGTTAGCTTTTCTGTGTTATTCTTTGCGACTGCGATCTTCCAGAAGCGCAGGGGAAGCCTTACTCCACGATAGATTGGATCACGCTCTGTCATCACTGGACCTGTAAAAACTGTCAACCGTCTGCGGTTATTGCGGGCAGAGTCGAGCAGAAAGTTTTCAATTCCTTGCCAAGTCTCGTCGTTTTGATTAAAACCCTCGTGCTGCGGGGAGCAGTTGGTGAAGTGAAATGTGTCCTCGTTCGCTCTCGCCGCCGCTTCGGGCGTCCCCCACACCGGATCAAGACGACGGACCAGGTGGCCACGATCGAGTTTGTTCCTTCGGTAAAGCGACTCACCAATTTGCTCTGACTCGGCAATGCGTGGGTCATAGGCCCAGCTATCCTGTTCTCGGATTATATCTACACTGCTCGCTCCATCGATATTCACAGCCGTATAAAGAGCAAGCTGTCGTCTGCGATTCATGACTATTGAGAAGTGCTCATAGTTTAGAATGGCGGATGATTTGTCAGCGGGATTGCCCCCATTCGATGGCGCTACTCGTGCTGCGTTTCTAAATTGTTCATCGGTTAGGGTTGGCAGGGGCAGCTTTATGCCAAGAAATTCTGGATCATATCCTTTGCGTCCTTTGTATTCACCGACTTGGCGGATGCGCTCTAGACCATTGCCAGCCTCCACCTCGATTTTGTTGGGCTCGGAAGAGAGGGCTGGGGTGGTTTGACTCCCCAGCGAAACAGTAATTCTTAGGGGTATCTCCAGGGTCATGCTGTCCATAAAAATGCAACATTTTTGATAATGTTAAACATGTCTCATCTCAAACTTGAGTTGAATTTAAAGTTCTCATTAAAACGTAACGCCATTTGACCCCCTCCCCCAGTGGCTGGAAATTCGCCTCCACTCCAACAAGCCCAGCAGATGGCGGCTAGAAAACAGCAGCGCTTGAGGCTTTGAATCAGCCCTGACCTTGCAGGTAACGGACCACAGATCTGTCAAGCGACTTTTGAGTGGGCCGGTCCTGCTGCTAACCATCTCCTGTGGCAAATCTCCTGTGGCAACTCCTGTCCTGCCGCAATCACTCTCCTGCGGCAACATCTCCTTGCCAGGGGCAACGACCACGCTACCTCTAGCGTGCCGGATCGATCCGCTAAGGATGCACTCACCAACCCATCGTTGCAAAAGGAAAACGAGATTTCAAGGCTTGTCGCCCTCGAATCAAGGCTCGACTCGCTGCTGATTAGCACCTATTACGCCTCGCCAATCTTCCCGCCATCAACTGCAATTGAGCGAGATCCTGGCTCTGCTGCTGGAGGATCTGGAGCTTTTTCAACTAAGCAAACTAAAAGCACGACTTACCTGCCCATGAAGCTCACAACCTCAGGGAGGCCAAACCAAAATTGATTGGTTTTACAAGCTGCTAAGGGGACTTATTCGGCTTAAGGATTCGCCTGATGCTTTTCTTTGCCCTCCAGCAGCCTCTCCAGCTTCTCCTCCATCTCCTCCACTTGGCTGAGTTGGTCGGCGATTTTTTGGGCCGCCTGGCGCAGCTGCAGAAACTGATCGCTGGGCTGCTCGGTGCTGCCCCAGCGTATCTCTGCCTTGGCCAATTCCTCCTCCAGGCGCCCCTGCAGCTTGGCCCGCAGGCCATCGACCTGCTCCAGGGTTTTCAAGGCCAGATCCTTACCTTTCTCAATGTGTTCCGGTTCGACCGTGATGCCCTGCTTCAACAGCATGCGGACGCCCGTGAGCACGGCGGCGGGCATGAATTGACCAAAGGCCAGGGCCCCCAGGCTGCCGGTATGCAGCCAATCTTCCACCTGGCTGCTGCGGTGCCGTCCCGTTTTGCACCAATGGGCGAAGTGCTCGCAGTTATTGAAGAGCAGGTTGTAATTCTGCTCACCCAGCCGTCCCATGGCGCGGCGCAGGGTCACCCCGGCGGCAGAACAGCTGTCTTCTGGATAGCTGACCACTGTGATTTCCTGTCCCCGGCAAAAGTCCTGGCGGGGGCTGCGCAGAATTTCCCGTCCCTCCAGGTAGTGGGCCACGGTGCCATCTCCCAGGTCGATGCCGTGGTGGTTGAACAGGCCGTGTTGCCTGGGGGCCTGGAGATGGTCGGCGGCGGCCAAGGGCGTCGTGGTGGGAATCAGCTTCCCAGTTTCGCCCTAGGGAACCTTTCTGCCAGCCGTGGCGATGGTGGGATTGCCCGCCCTCTCAGGCGCTCGCCTGTTCGTCCCGGTCCGTTGGCGCCAGGGACACCACCTTGGCCTTACTGCGCTGCTCAACCAGCTCCCGGGTGATGGTGAAGGTCTTCACATCCCGCCTGGAGGGCAGGTCGTACATGGCTTCGAGCATCAGCTCTTCGACGATGCCCCGCAGGGCCCGGGCCCCGGTTTTGCGGCGATGGGCTTCGATCGCAATCGCTTCGACAGCGCCGGCCTCGAAGTGCAGCCGCACGTTGTCCATGCTCATCAGGGTCTGAAACTGCTTGACCAGGGCATCTCGGGGTTCGGTGAGGATGGCTTCGAGGGCCTGGGCATCCAGGGGCTCAAGCACGGTCGTCACCGGCAGCCGGCCGATGAATTCCGGGATCAGGCCATAGCGGACCAGATCATCGGGTTCGAGATGGCGTAGGGCCTCGGTGGCATGGCGCTCCTTGTTTGGTCGCAGCCGGACATGGCCATCGGCGGGCAGGAAGCCAATCGCATTGCGGCCCATGCGTTTCTGAATTACGTCTTCGAGACCCACAAAGGCACCGCCGCAGATGAACAGGATCTGGCTGGTATCGATCTGGATGCAGTCCTGGTAAGGGTGTTTACGTCCCCCCTGGGGTGGCACGTTGGCGACCGTGCCCTCCAACATCTTCAGCAGGGCCTGCTGTACCCCTTCGCCGGACACATCGCGGGTGATCGAGGGGTTTTCACTCTTGCGGGCAATCTTGTCGATTTCATCGATATAGATGATGCCGCGCTGGGCCTGTTCCACATCCAGGTCGGCCTTCTGCAGCAGTCGCAACAGGATGTTCTCCACATCTTCACCCACATAGCCCGCTTCGGTGAGGGTGGTGGCGTCAGCGACGGCGAAGGGCACATCCAGCAGTTCGGCCAGGGACTGAGCCAGCAGGGTCTTGCCGCAACCCGTGGGCCCGATCAGCAGGATGTTGGATTTGTGCAGGCGGGGGGCCGTCACATCGGTTTCGCCTTGGCCATCCCCCTGCCAGGCAAGGCGTTTGTAGTGGTTGTAAACAGCTACCGCCAGCACCTTCTTGGCGTCTTCCTGGCCAACTACCTGCAGGTCGAGGAAGCTTTTGATCTGCTGGGGTTTTGGGATTGAGGCCAGGGTCGGCAAGGGCTTGGCAGACTTTTTTGGTGTCGCGACCCGCCGGCCAGCTTCGGCCGACGGGCGGCCGCCGTGGCCATGGCCATGGGCGTCGACCAGCTCCTCGTCAAGGATCTCGTTGCAGAGATCGATGCATTCGTCGCAGATGTAAACACCCGGTCCCGCGATCAGTTTTCTCACCTGCTCCTGGGACTTACCGCAGAAGGAACACTTCAGGTGGGCGTCGAACTTGGCCATCGGCAGGGGGGCAGCAGGCGGCGGAGCAACCGGGTGATTGGTTCGGCGGCGTAAACGGGGTCAAGGATCAAACCGGGACATTGTCGGTAACGACCCGATCGATCAGGCCATATTCAACCGCCTCAGGGGGTGAAAGGAAATAGTCGCGGTCAGTGTCTTCGGCGATCTTGGCCAGGGGTTGGCCGGTGTGCTCGGCCATCAAACCGTTGAGGGTGTCTTTGAGGAAGAGAATCTCGCGGGCCTGGATCTCAATGTCAATGGCCTGCCCCTGGGCTCCCCCTAGGGGTTGGTGAATCATGATGCGGGCATTGGGCAGGGCCAGGCGTTTGCCTTTGGTGCCGCCTGAGAGCAAAAAGGCACCCATGCTGGCAGCCAATCCATAGCAAATCGTGACAATATCGGGATTCACCTGCTGCATCGTGTCGTAGATGGCCAGGCCAGAGGTAACTGATCCGCCGGGGGAATTGATGTAAATCTGGATGTCTTTTTCTGGATCTTCCGCTTCCAGGAACAGCAGTTGTGCCACCAGCGAATCGGCGACCTGGTCGTCAATTCCAGTGCCCAGGAAGATGATGCGTTCGCGCAACAGGCGCGAATAAATGTCGAAGGCCCGATCCCCCCGGCCCGATTGTTCGACCACCGTCGGCAGCACACCGGGACTGGCCAGGGGCGCCAGGGCGGGTCCACTGCTGACGAGGGGGGCCTGCCAGAGGCTTTGGACCGGATGCGCTCGGGCGGCGCTGGGGTGGGAAGGGGAGAAGGGGGCTTTCACGCAGGCGCAGGCTTGGCGGTCACTTGTGTCCAGCAATCTATGGGGCGCTGCGCTCCAGCGGTCGGTGCAGCAGCGGCCCCCGGCAAAGGCCTCAGTCCTTGTCTTTTGCCTTGCTGGCTTTTTGCTTGTCTTTCTCCTTGTCTTTCTCCTTGTCCTTTTTCTTTTCCTTGTCCTTGGAGGCGTTTTTGGCGCTGTCGGGGGCCGCTGGGACCCCCGCTTCTCCCTCGTCTGCCGCTTCCCCCTCGTCTGCCGCCTCGGCCTGGTCTGGCGATTCGGCCGTCGGCGCTTTTTCGGTGACGGTGTTGTTGGTCTCCAGCCACTCCAGCAGGCGATCACGCAACAGGTCGTCTTCGACGGCGAGCCTCAGGCGCTGCTGGTCGATGGCGGCGTCTTGACTGAGCTCCCGGCGCACCTCCTGCAGGCGGGTTTCCAGGTCGGCTGCAGACACCTCAATGGTCTCCGCCTCGGCCAAGGCCCGCAGGGCCAGGTTGCGGCGCAGGCGCTGTTCGGCCTCAGGGCGGGAGGTTTCCACCAGGCTGCGAACCAAATCTTGGGTGAAGAGCTTCTTCACATCCATCCCCTGTTGGGCGATCTGGCCGGCGGTTTGTTCGATCAGCTGGCGGATTTCTTGCTGGATCAGGGTTTCTGGCAATTCCACCTCCAGTTGCTCCACCAAGACCGTCAGCAGGGCCTCCTGGCGATTGTTGCGGTGCCGGCGTTCGCTGTCCTCCTTGAGGCGAGCTTCGAGATCGGCCCGCAGTTCGGCCAGGGAGCCCTTGTCACTGGCCTGTTGGGCGAAGGCATCGTCCAATGCGGGGAGTTCGTGGGTCTTGAGATCCAGCAGGGTGATCTCGAAGCGGGCCTCGCGGCCAGCGGCCTCCTCCTGGGGGTATGACTCAGGAAATTGGCAGGTCACGGTGCGGCTTTCTCCGACCGCCAGGCCCAGGATCCCCTCGACAAAGCCAGGGATCATGCGGCCCTCCTCCAACTCCACCTCCATGCCGTCGCTGCTGCCATTGGGAATGGCTTCGTTGCTATCCGTAAAGCTGCCGCTAAAGCTGATGCGGGCCACATCGCCACTGGCGGCTGGCCGATCTTCCACCGGCAGCAGGGTCGCCAGTTGCCTGCGGGACTGTTCCAGCAGCTCGTCCACCCGGGCGGGATCGAAGACCACGGGCTCGGCCTCAGCCTGGAGGCCCCGGGTCGCCTTGAGGCTGGGGGTGGGCTCCACATCCAGGGCCATGGTGATCACCAGCTCTTCCCCCGGGGTGAAGCGCGCCAGCAGGGCCTCAAAACTCTCCTCAAGCTCCGGGCGCCCCAGCGCCGCAATCGTTTCCTGTTGCAATGCTTCCTTCACCACACTCTCGATCAGCTCTTCGAGGGCGGTGGCGCGCAGCCGCACCGGACCGATTTGTTGCAGCAGCACCGCCTTGGGCACCTTGCCCTGGCGAAAGCCCGGCAATTTGACGCTACGGCTGAGTTTGCTGACGGCATCCTCGTAGCTGGCCTGGCTACGGCCCGCCGGCACCGCCACCTGTACCGCCAGTCGACTACCGGGGCGGGGGGAGGTGGAGACTTTCAGCTCGGCCCCTGGGGTGGCGGAAGCGGTGCTGGCGGCAGGACTCATGAAACGGGCCGATCATCGGGGCGACTTCCAATCCTAGAAAGTGGCGTACTGGGGGCCTGGCGCCCTAGTGTTGGAACGACGCACCGGCGTGTCGATATCCCAACCCGTCCACGGGGGCCCGCAGGGTTCCCTCGGTTCAGATTCAGCGATCCCTGGATCCTGATCGCCGCTCTCCAGCCCATCCCTGAAACCGCCTATTCGTCCAGAGGTCGTCGTTTCCAGGGTTGGCAAGAGCCTCTCAATCTTTCCCTACCTCTTTTCTCTCCCAACGCCCTTCCCCAGTCCATGCCCACCGCCGGTTTCGGCGCTTTAGAGCCTCCTTTTGATTGGTTCTTGCTTATTTCACTTTTTTAGTGCTGTTTCCGGTTCACGCCATCGCTGTGCCGTCCTCCCCCTCCCCCGCCCTGAACGCCTCCCCCGCTGCAGAACGTGCTTTGCCTGACCGTCCCTTGAGGGTCGGGATTCTGGGTGCGACCGGGGCCGTGGGCGTGGAATTGCTGGCCCTGCTGGCCGAACGTCGTTTTCCCGTCAGCGAACTGCGTCCCCTGGCTTCACCCCGTTCCGCTGGCCAGACCATCACCTGGCAGGGGGAATCCCTGCAGGTGCGGGCGGTGGAGACCGACGCCTTTGACGGACTTGATCTCTTGCTGGCCTCCGCCGGCGGATCCGTGTCCCGCCAATGGGCTCCCCAGGCGGCAGCTGCGGGCACGGTGGTCATCGACAACTCCAGTGCCTTTCGCCTCGACCCCGATGTGCCCTTGGTGGTGCCTGAGGTGAACGGCGATGCAGCTTTCCAACATCAGGGCATCATCGCCAACCCCAACTGCACCACCATCCTGCTCACCCTGGCCCTGGCGCCCCTGGCGGCCCGGCGCCCCTTGCGTCGCGTCGTGGTCAGTACTTATCAGTCCGCCAGTGGCGCCGGGGCCCGGGCCATGGAAGAACTCCAGAATCTCAGCCGCACCGTGCTGGAAGGCGGCATCCCCGTCAGTGAGGTGCTGCCCCATTCCCTGGCCTTCAACCTGTTTCTGCATAACTCGCCCTTACAGGCCAACGGTTATTGCGAAGAAGAATTGAAAATGGTGCATGAGACGCGCAAGATTCTTGGCCTGCCGCACTTGCGCCTCACGGCGACCTGTGTGCGGGTGCCGGTGCTACGGGCCCATTCCGAGGCCGTCAATATCGAGTTTGAGGAGCCGTTTCCCGTGCAGGAGGCCCGGGAGCTGCTGGCGGTGGCCCCAGGAGTGGAGCTGATCGAGGATTTTGCCGCCAACCGCTTTCCGATGCCCACGGATGTGACGGGACGCGATCCTGTCGCCATCGGCCGGATCCGCCAGGACCTCAGCGATTCCCATGCCCTCGAGCTTTGGCTTTGCGGCGACCAGATCCGCAAGGGAGCCGCCCTCAATGCCATTCAGATCGCCGAGCGGCTGATGGCTCCTCCCCCAGGAAACACCCCATGAACGCCTCCGTTCCCCTGGCATCTGCGGCGGCATCTCCCCCCTTCGGCAGAGTGATCACGGCCATGGTCACCCCTTTTGATGCCGAAGGGGCCCTTGATCTGGCCACCGCTGAGCGGCTGGCCGACCACCTGGTTCGCCATGGCTCCGATGGCTTGGTGGTCTGTGGCACCACCGGTGAATCCCCAACCCTCAGTTGGGAAGAACAGCTGGCCATGCTCCAGGCCGTGCGCTCGGCCGTGGCCGGACGGGCTGCGGTTCTGGCGGGCACCGGCAGTAACTGCACACTGGAGGCGGTGACCGCCACCTGTGCCGCGGCAGCCCATGGGGCCGATGGGGCCTTGGTGGTCGTGCCCTATTACAACAAGCCCCCCCAGGAGGGACTTGAAGCCCATTTCCGGGCGGTGGCAGCGGCGGCCCCCGAATTACCACTGATGCTGTACAACATTCCTGGCCGTACGGGCTGCAGCCTGGCGCCGGAAACCACGGCTCGGCTGCTGGATCGGCCCAACGTTCTTAGTTACAAGGCCTCCAGCGGTACCACGGAAGAAGTCAGTCAGCTGCGGGCCCTCTGCGGCGATCGCCTGGCGATCTACAGCGGCGACGATGCCCTGACCCTGCCCATGCTGGCCGTGGGTGCCGTTGGGGTGGTCAGCGTCGCCAGTCACCTCGTGGGTGACGCGATTCAGGCCTTGATCCAGGCCTATCTGGCGGGGGATGGAAGCGAAGCACTCCGTCGCCATGAGCAGCTTCTGCCCCTGATCCGGGCCCTTTTTTGCACAACCAATCCCATCCCCCTCAAGGCAGCTTTGGAGATTGCTGGCTGGCCCGTAGGCGCCCCCCGTTTGCCCCTCCTACCCGCAGATACCACCGTGCGTGAACGCCTCAGCTCAATCCTGGCCGCCCTGCGTCCCACTTGACGCCAAGGCCTGCTCCACGTTCAAGTAAACATTTTGCAAAGAGATCATTCATGACCAATTCCAACGGAAATAGCCATCCGGCCGCCGCCAAATCCCCTGCCCTACGGGTTATTCCCCTGGGAGGATTGCATGAAATTGGCAAAAACACCTGTGTTTTTGAATACGGCGACGACCTGATGCTTGTTGATGCGGGCCTTGCTTTCCCTAGCGATGGCATGCATGGGGTAAATGTGGTGCTGCCAGATACCAGTTATCTGCGGGAGAATCAGAAGCGCATCCGCGGCATGATTGTTACCCACGGTCATGAAGATCATATCGGTGGTATTCCCCACCATCTCAAGAACTTCAATATCCCGATCATCTATGGCCCTCGCTTGGCCCTGTCAATGCTGACGGGAAAGATGGAGGAAGCTGGAGTTATGGATCGTACCAAGCTTCAGACCGTCAGTCCCCGCGACGTGGTTTCGGTTGGTCAACATTTCAAGGTTGAATTCATCCGCAATACCCATTCGATTGCCGATAGTTTTTCCCTGGCAATTACCACCCCTGTTGGTGTCGTTGTTTTCACGGGTGATTTTAAATTTGACCACACCCCCGTGGATGGCGAGTATTTCGACATCCAACGCATGGCCCAATACGGCGAACAGGGTGTTCTTTGCTTATTCAGTGATTCCACCAACGCGGAGCTGCCTGGTTTTACGCCGCCTGAGCGGGCCGTTTTCCCAAATCTGGATCGGCACATTGGCAACGCAGATGGGCGCGTGATCATCACCACCTTTGCCAGTTCCGTGCACCGGGTTTCGATGATTCTTGAGTTGGCCCTCAAGCACGGCCGCAAAGTGGGCCTGTTGGGTCGCTCGATGCTCAATGTGATTGCCAAGGCCCGTGAATTGGGCTACATCCGCTGTCCCGATGACCTGTTCGTGCCGATCAAGCAGATCCGTGATCTACCCGACCGGGAAACCCTGCTGCTGATGACTGGTAGCCAGGGCGAGCCTTTGGCGGCCCTGAGTCGCATTTCCCGCGGTGACCATCCCCAGGTTCAGGTCAAAAGCAGCGACACCATCATTTTTTCAGCCAGCCCGATTCCCGGGAACACCATTTCGGTGGTCAATACCATCGACAGCCTGATGATGCTTGGCGCCAAAGTGGTTTATGGCAAAGGCGAGGGCATCCATGTCTCCGGCCACGGATCCCAGGAAGATGAAAAGCTGATGCTGGCCTTGACCCGGCCGCGCTTCTTCGTGCCGGTGCATGGCGAACATCGCATGTTGGTCGCCCATACCCGCACAGCCCAGTCGATGGGTGTCCCGGCCGACCATTGTCTGATCATCGACAACGGTGACGTGGTCGAACTCACCCCTGACGGCATCCGCAAGGGGGATCCGGTCAAGGCTGGTATCGAATTGCTTGATGCATCCCGCAATGGCATCGTCGATGCACGGGTTCTCAAGGAACGCCAGCAGCTCGCCGAAGATGGCGTTATCACCCTGCTGGCCGCCATCAGTACCGACGGTCTGATGGTGGCTCCACCGCGGGTGAACCTGCGCGGTGTCGTTACCACGGCCGATCCCCGCAAGCTCTCGGTCTGGGCCGAAAGGGAGATCGGTTGGGTTCTGGAGAATCGCTGGAACCAGCTAGCCCGCCATACCGGTGGTACGGCACCCGATGTCGATTGGGTTGGGGTGCAACGGGAGGTCGAACTGGGCTTACAGCGGCGCTTGCGCCGCGAACTCCAGGTGGATCCCCTGATCCTCTGCCTGGTGCAGCCGGCTCCCGCCGGCACCCCGGCCTATAAGAGTCAGGTTGACCAAGAGGCCGACACCAGGCCGGCTCCCCGGGGGGGGCGCCGGGAGGTGGGCCGGGAGGCCCCAGCTGGGGTGCAGCGCCTTACCCCAGCTGCCAGCAGTGCGCCTCGGCCGGTGGCAACCCCTACTGCCACTGCCGTCGTCGAGGCCCAGGCGGCTGTGGCCACCCAGGCAGCGCCGGTGGAGTCCGAACCCGAAGGCCGTGCCCGCCGCCGCCGCTCCGCCGCCGTTGCGGGCTGAGTCCGCTTCAGGAAAGCACCACCCTCAGTAGTCCTGCCATCAGGTCATCGTCCTCGTCTTCGGCTTGGGCGGTGACCTTGGTTGGTTCTTTGGCTTGTTCGGCCTGTTCGGCCAGGGCCACCGACTCGATCGAATGGCGGTTCGGATCTCCAAGTTCCGCCAATCCCACGCCGAGGCGTTCCCGCACCATGAGGTCCACCTCCTCAGCTAAAGAACTCTTGCTTTGATGGAGTTCCAGCAGCTCTGGTTCATCAACGATCTCCGGAATCAAGGTTTCGCCCAGGGGCGCCCAGTCCTGGCTCACCAAAGCGGAGTCTGCGGCGGTCTGGGTTAGCCAGGGCATGACAGGTCCTGGGCTCCCAGCCCCTGGCACTGGGCTGGCTGGCTGGCTTTGATCTTGATTGGCTGTGGCGCTGAGCAGCTCTTCCTGTTCGGCTTTGCGGCGTTGGGCCGCCTCGGCCTGGGCACGGGCTTCGTTTTCGCGACGCTGGGCGCGGTTGGCACGGCAGTTGAGGATTCCTGCCTCGGCCACGGGCTGCAGGTCGCTCTCGCTGCTGTCGCCCGCGACCCTGGTGTAGAGGTCCTCGGCCATCAAAGTGTCGTTGAACCCGTATAGAAGCGCATGGGCCATCAGCAGCTGGAGCCGGGGCTGCAAACCCGCTCCCGCCTCGGGTTGCTTCTCAAGGTCGGCCAGCAGGGTCTGGCCCTGATCCATGACGATGGACCATTCCTGCTGGCGGTAGGCCTCCTCAATCTGCCCATAGCGCTGAGGAAAGTTGGGGGATTCCATAAGCGGTTAAGGAGAGGCGCTTGCTGGGGGGATGAGGTGCAGTTTGCAGCGATCCCAGCCCAAACGCCATCCTGCTGCCAGAGTCATTTGGCCTGGACCCTGCTCGGGGCGGAGCGCAGCCAGCAGCGTCTCGAGCGCTGTTGCGGCCAACTCTCCAGGTCCTTGTTGCCTTAGCCAATGCTGGATCAGGGCCCGTTGGTTGGCTGCTGCGAGCTGACCCAGGCCGCGGCGATCGAGGGCCGCTGGCACGGGGCCAAGTTGTTCCTGGGCTCCGAGAGCCAAGTCCCCGAGAACCAAGTTCCCGAGAGCGAAGTCACCGAAAGTTAAGGCCCCGAGAGCCAAGGCCACCAGTTGCTGGTGCTGCTCGTCTTCCTGGGCCAGCCGTTCGGCCTGGAGGCTCATGCGCCGCTGGGCGCCGGGGTAGAGAGCTTCGAGCACGGGCAACACCTCGGCTCGGAGGCGGTTGCGCCCGTAGCGGCGATCGTCGTTGCTGGAGTCCAGCCAGATCGGCAGGCCCCGGCTATGGCAGATGCGGGCCGTGTCGTCGCGGCAGAAGTGCAGCAGGGGCCGTACCAGTTGGGGGCTGCCGCCTGGGCCGTTATGCAGGGGGCGGCTGGGTCGCAGGCTGGCCAGGCCGCGGCGATGACTGCCGCGGGCCAGGTTGAGCAGCACCGTTTCGGCCCGGTCCGTGGCGGTGTGACCAGTGACGACATGGCTTATGCCCCGCAGCGCAGCCAGCTCGGCCAGGCGCCGGTAGCGCCATTGGCGTGCCTGGTCTTCGCAGGGGGGCGCCGGCTGGGCCCGTTCGAGCACCAGAGGCAGCCCCTCGCCGGCGGCCCAGGCGGCCAGCTCCTTGGCCTGGCGGCCCGATTCGGGGCGCCAGCCGTGGTCCCCATGCCAAAGGGTCAGGGACCAGCCATGCAGGCGGCGCAGGTCCGCCAGCAACCCCGTCATCGCCATCGAATCCTGCCCGCCGGAAACACTCAGCAGCAGGGGGACCCCGGTGGGCAACAGGCTGGGCTGGCGGCGCAGGTGACGATGCAGCCGCAGGTGATCGGCGCTCCAAGCAGGCGCCTGATCTGTGGGGCCGGCGGCGGTCATGGCCTTGGATGGGAGAATCAGAATTGAATAGTCATGGATTTGAGCATGTCGCGTCTTTCCAGCCTGCCGATCACCCTGCAGGAGGCGCTCCGCCAGCAACGCTTGCTCAAGGTGATCGCTGGATTGGCCAACTTTGACGCGGTCTCCGTGGGCCGCATCGCCGCCGCCGCCGCCGCCGGGGGCGCTGACCTGCTTGACCTGGCTTGCGATGCCGACCTGGTGCGTCAGGTGGCCCAGCAAACCCCTGGTCTGCCCCTGTGTGTGTCGGCTGTCGATCCCGCCCTCTTCCCGGCGGCGGTGGCTGCCGGGGCGGACATGGTCGAAATCGGCAACTTCGACAGCTTCTATGCCGCAGGCCGGGTGTTTGGCGCCGAGGAGGTGCTGGAGATCACCTGGGCTACTCGCGCCCTACTGCCCGAGGTCGTGTTGTCGGTGACGGTGCCCCATGGGCTGCCCCTCGATCAGCAGGCCCAGCTAGCGGTGGACTTGGCCGCCGCTGGAGCCGACCTGATTCAGACCGAAGGCGGAACCAGTGCCCACCCCGTGGCTGCCGGGGTTTTGGGCTTGATTGAAAAGGCGGCCCCCACCCTGGCCGCCGCCCATGCCATTAGCCGGGCCGTCGACCTGCCGGTGCTCTGTGCCTCAGGCCTCTCGGATGTGACCGTTCCGATGGCCTTGGCGGCCGGTGCCAGTGGCGTTGGTGTGGGATCCGCTGTGAATCGCCTGCAGGACGATCTGGCAATGGTGGCGGCCGTGCGGGGCCTGCGGCAGGCCATGCCGTTGGTTAGTGGCCTTGCCAAGTCAGCCCAGCCCTGATCCCTACCGGAGGTAAAGGGGGACGTTGTCGTCCCCTTTGGCTTTGTCTAGGTTGACAACAGCTTGAGCCTTCGCCATGTCCCAATCCTTGGTCTGGATGCTGCAGTGGCCCGTCAGGGCCCTGATCCTGATCCTGGTGAGCCGGATGCCGCTCGGGGTGGATATGGTCAGTTTCCCGATCGCCCTGGTCTGCTCCCTGGTTATCGCCTTGTTGGGCACCCTTTTGGTCTGGCCGCTGCGGTTGCTGCTGGCCCCCCTGAAGATGGTGACCACCCTGGGTGGGTTGCTGCCGGTGGGCTTTCTGTTCGAGTGGGTGATTTCAGCGATCCTGTTTGCGGCCACCGCCTGGCTGATCCAGGGATTCAAGTTGCGCTACGGCCTGGGCAGTGCCTTCCTGGGAGCCCTGGTGTACAGCATCATCAGTTTCATCGCCCTCAAGCTGCTCGTGCTGGAGGTTCCCCTGCTGCGCGCCATGCCCTGAGTACGGGCGCCGCCGCCTAGGACCAGGCCCGATGGGGCTTCCAGCTTCTTTTGGACGGGTAGTGGACTGAAGACCGCCCTCGCCGTTGGCGGCTTCTGGTGGCGAGAATGGAGCCATGAATCCGTTCCACCTCCATGCCCCGTATGAGCCCAAGGGGGACCAGCCCACCGCCATCAAGGCCATGGTCCATGGCCTTGATGCGGGAGAGCGTTACCAAACTTTGCTTGGTGCCACGGGCACGGGCAAGACTTTTTCGATCGCCAATGTGATTGCTCGCACTGGGCGGCCCACCCTGGTGCTGGCCCACAACAAGACCCTGGCAGCGCAGTTGTGCAATGAATTGAGGGAGTTTTTCCCCAATAATGCGGTTGAATATTTTATCTCCTACTACGATTACTACCAGCCGGAGGCTTATGTACCGGTTTCGGATACCTATATAGCCAAGACCGCGTCGATCAACGAGGAGATCGACATGCTGCGCCACTCCGCCACCCGCTCCCTGTTTGAGCGCCGTGATGTCATCGTTGTGGCTTCGATTAGTTGCATTTATGGCCTCGGCATTCCCTCGGAATATCTTAAGGCGGCCGTGCGTTTCCAGGTGGGAGATCGGTTGGATCTACGCTCGTCTTTGCGGGAATTAGTCAACAACCAATATAGCCGTAATGATGTTGAGATCAGCCGTGGTCGTTTTCGGGTTCGTGGTGATGTGCTGGAGATTGGTCCGGCCTATGAGGATCGTTTGGTTCGTATCGAGCTGTTTGGCGAAGACGTCGAGGCGATTCGTTATGTCGATCCCACCAGCGGTGAAATCCTGCAGAGTTTGGAAAGTATTAATATTTACCCAGCCAAGCACTTCGTTACCCCTAAAGATCGCCTGGAGGAGGCCATCAAGGCTATTCGCTCCGAACTGCGTCAGCGCCTCGATCTACTCAACGAACAGGGTCGTTTGCTGGAGGCCCAACGCCTCGAACAGCGCACCACCTATGACTTGGAGATGCTGGAACAGGTGGGCTATTGCAACGGTGTCGAAAATTATGCCCGCCATCTGGCCGGCCGCCCGGCGGGAACGCCCCCGGAATGCCTGATTGATTACTTCCCCAAGGACTGGCTGCTGGTGGTGGATGAAAGCCATGTCACCTGCTCCCAGCTGCAAGCCATGTACAACGGCGATCAAAGCCGCAAGCAGGTGTTGATTGAGCATGGTTTTCGTCTCCCCAGTGCCGCCGACAACCGGCCCCTCAAGGCTGAGGAGTTCTGGGAGAAGGCCACCCAGACCATCTTCGTTAGCGCCACCCCTGGCGCCTGGGAGTTGGCCCAGAGCAAGGACCAGGTGGTCGAACAGGTGATCCGCCCCACCGGTGTGCTGGATCCCATCGTTGAGGTGCGACCCACAGACGGCCAGGTGGATGACCTGCTGGGCGAAATTCGCCTGCGGGCCGGCAAGGACCAGCGGGTGTTGGTCACCACCCTCACCAAGCGCATGGCGGAGGATCTCAGCGACTATCTGGCCGAGCATGGGGTACGGGTGCGCTACCTGCACTCCGAGATCCATTCAATCGAGCGGATCGAGATTCTCCAGGATCTGCGCAATGGCGAATACGACGTGCTGGTGGGGGTGAACCTGCTGCGGGAGGGCCTGGATCTGCCGGAGGTTTCGCTGGTGGCCATTCTTGATGCGGATAAGGAGGGCTTTCTGCGGGCGGAGCGTTCTTTGATTCAGACCATTGGTCGGGCGGCCCGCCATATCGAAGGCGTGGCGCTGCTGTATGCCGACAACCTCACCGATTCGATGGCCAAGGCGATCTCTGAAACCGAGCGGCGCCGGGCCATTCAGCACACCTACAACGAGAACCACGGCATTACGCCAACCCCCGCCGGTAAGCGGGCTGGAAATGCGATTCTGTCCTTTCTGGCGGTATCTCGGCGGCTCAATGATGAGCAGCTTGATGAGGCAGTCGAGCAGGCTGCCCATAATGAAGTGCCTCTTGATTCTCTGCCCGAACTGATCACCCAACTTGAGGACCGCATGAAGGCGGCGGCCAAGAATCTGGAGTACGAGGAGGCCGCTAACCTGCGGGATCGCATCAAGAATCTGCGCCAGAAGCTCGTAGGCCGTTGATGCCGCCCTTGGCCGCCTGGGCCGTTCGGGTTTGCTGCCACCTTGCTGAACAAGGCGTCGAGCTGTTGCTGGCTGCTTGCAGCTACTCAGGTGGCGCGCATGCGTTCGACGAAAGCTGCTTCTTTTTCCCTGGAGGCCAGTTCGCCCTCCTCCACCAGGATGATGCGATCGGCGACATCGAGAATCTTGTTGTCGTGGGTGACCATGATGATGGTGGTCTTTTCTTTTTCGGCCATTTCTTTCATCAGGTTGACCACGGTGCGACCCGATTCCTTGTCAAGGGCGGCGGTGGGTTCGTCCCCTAAGAGAATTTTGGGTTTGCTGACCAGGGCGCGGGCAATGGCGACGCGCTGACGCTGACCGCCAGAGAGATTGGCGGGAAAATAATCGACCCTTTCACCAAGCCCAACTTTCTCCAGCATGGACGTGGCGATTTTATCCATATCCTGCTCGTAGTATTTGTCGTGCAGTTCGAGCGAAAGGCGCACATTGCGGCGGGCATTTAGAAACATCATCAGGTTGTGGGCCTGGAAGATGAAGCCGACGTTCAGGCGCAGCTGGGCTAGTTGTTCCTTGCTGGCCCCCAGCAGTTCCTGGCCAAGGATGCGCAGGCTGCCGTCTTGACAGGAGCGCAAGCCGCCGAGCATGGTCAGCAGGGTGGTTTTGCCAGAGCCGGAAGGGCCGGTGCAAATGATGATCTGGCCTGGATAAATGTCCAGGCTGATGTCCTTGAGGGCATGTTTGCGTTCATCGCCGCTGCCAAACCAGTGGTTGACGTGCTTGAGGGAGATGATCGGTTCACCGCTGGCTTCCCCTGCCACCGGATTGGGGGCAGCGGCATCAAAAGACATCGGCGGGATCCAGTTGGACCAGTTTGCGGGTGGCCAGGGTGCCGGAGCCCACGCACATCACGAAGGTGAGGGCCAGCACCTGCAGGGCCCGGGTGGTTGTCATCAAGACAGTCAGTTTGGTAACCGTGGCCAGCAAGGAATAGAGGCCCATCGAGAGCAGGAGCCCGGGCACAAAGCCCACTAGGGCCAAAATAGCTGATTGTTGGATGACGATGCCAATTACGTAGCTGTCTCGATAGCCCATCGCCTTGAGGGTGGCGTACTGGGGCAGGGAATTCATGACATCACCAAACAGAATCTGATAGACAATGATGCTGCCAACAATGAAGCCCACCAGCACGCCCAAGGAGAAGATGAAGCCAACGGATGAATTGCGTCTCCAATAGGCCACCTCCAGCTTGGATAGCCCTTCTCTGGTTTCAATGCGAACGTCCTTGCTGATGAAGGACTTAATCGTGTTTTGGACAAGCTGGGGGTTGGCACCGGGTTTGAGCTTGATCAGGCCCAGCTGGATTTTGCGCGGATCAGCCTTGGGGAATAAATAGAGATAGGTATTTTCTGAGGTGATCAGATTGGCTTCGGCGGCGAACGTGGCTCCCATGGTAAAAGTATCAATTATGCGGATCTGTTTGCCGCTGATTTCCAGCAATGCTTTGCCATCTGTGCTAACGACTTTCTGGATGTCGCCGTATTGTTTCTTTGAATTTCGATCGAACAGGGAGTTGCGTAGAATCCTAAGCTGGCTGCGGTTTTTTTCGATCTCCGGGAAATCAAGGGAAGGTTTGGCCAGGTCCACCCCGAATACGGAAATGTCATAGGATTGACGTGTTGAAGGAGTAATCCAGTTGGCACGGCTGATGCGCAATGGTGCAACCGATTCCACGCCATCAACCCCCAAAATCTGATACAGCTGGCTGCGTTGAAATTCCTGGAGGGAGCCGAGATTGCTGTATTTGCTGCTAACCATCACCAAGTCGGCTTGAAGTCGGTCGATTGGTTTGCGCTGGCTGTTATAGAGGCTGTCCATCAACCCCAGCTGGAAGAACATCAATAGGTTGGAAAAGCTGACTCCGGCAACGCCAATCAGTAACTTTGTCGGGTTGTTGGTGGTCTGCAACCAGGCCACCGGGGTTCGCTTCAGTAATTTTTTCAGAGGGCTGATCATGGCTTGGCAGCTTGCTGATCGCTTGGATCAAAGATCACATTGACCTGAAGGTTGGAGGCATGGCGGATCCGATCGGCAATGGCGGGGGTCGATTCGATGCGTAATTTCACTTCAAAGACCCGTTGGTCTTGATTTTCACCTGGCTCGCCGCTGAAGACACTTTGACGTTGGACTTGGGAGTTGATTTGATAGATATTGGCCTGGACGCTTCCCTTGAAGCCATCGGCACTGATGGTCGCCTTCTGGCCGATGCGAATGTCACGCATGTCTGTTTGATACACCTCTGCTACCACTACCATGCGGCTGGTATCGGCCATTTCCAGTAGGCCATCATCGCCGACTTTGTCTCCGGGGCGGGCGTTGATTTTTAGGATCTGGCCATTTTGGGGCGCAACAACTGTGGCGTAGGAGAGTTCTTGCTTGGCCCGGTCACGGGAGGCCATGGCCTTTTTAAGCTCACTTTCGGCGGCCACCACATCAACGCCGCGAACCTCGGTGATTTTGGCCAGGGTTTGTTGTTCGCTAGCGATCTGGGATCTGAGGGTGCTAAGGGTGCCTTCGCGGGTTTCCAGCGCCTGCTGGTATTCGGCGCGGCTGGTGGTGGCCCTGGTTCGATAGCGGTCCCTTTCCAGCTCAGAGGAGCCACCGGCGCTGAACAGCTGATCGTAGCGCTTTGCCTCGATGCTGGCTTCGTTGAGCTTGGCCAACTTGCTGGCCACGTTTTGATCTTGGGCCAGCTTTTCACCGGAAAGTTTGCGCTGCAGGCTTTCAATTGTGAAGCGCTGGGCATCGATTTCCCCCTGCTTCGCCCCCGCCCGCACCTGGGCCAACTTGCTGCGGGCAATGGCCACCTGGCCTTCGGCTTCATCCAGGGAGGCCTGAAGGGTGCCCTGGCTGTTCAGGATTGCCAGGGGCTGGCCCAGCTTGACGAGCTGGTTTTCTTCTACCAGCAGGGATTGCACCCGATCGCCGCTGAGGGAGTTGGAGATGGCCACCTTGCGGATTTTGGTTTCGGGCTCGATCCGGCCCAGGGCCGAAACCCGCCTTGGCGCCACGGCCGTGGCGGCCGGGGGCTGGCGCTGCGCTTGACAGCCAGCCAGCAGACCCCCGAAAGGCAGCAGGCCAGCGGCCAATACAGGAAGCCACCAACGGCTGAATCGAGGCACAGGGCAAGTGGCCGAGCGGCGCTTTCGTGGCTCTGAATTTACTCAGGGCGCTAGCCAGCACCCCGTCAGGAGGGGGACGGCGAAGCTGGGTCCCCCTTGACGCTGGCTTCCCGCTGCAGGGTGAAGAAAAAGGGTTGCTCCAGCCCCCGGGCGTCCATCAAGCCCAGCAGGCTGTTGGCATCCAGGCGCCTGAAGACATCAATGATGGGGAGATTGTCGTAGACCATTGCGCAGCTGAGGCGATCGCGGTAGCAGAGCTGCCGCAGCCGCGCCCGGGGCTTTTCAGTCGCCAGCAGGGGCAGCAGCCAGGGTGCCAGTACCCCCAGGGGTGCCAGGCGCCCCACCCAGGGGGCCCGCAGCAGGACCATCGGCACCCAGTTCGGATCGACGCTGATGCGCCGGCCGCCCGCCGCCGCGAAGATCAGGGGATGGACGGCCTCGGCGCTGAGGAAGCGTTTGCCGTGCCAATGCCAGGCCTCCAGCATCCCATCTAGGGGATGGCCCGTGGCCAGGCCCTGGCCGCGCCAATCCCCCAGCAGCTCGGCTGGGGTGACGGGCGCGAGCTGGTCGAACAAGGCCAAGGCCGAGCTGCTGGTGTGGACCTGGCCGGGTATCAAGGGGAGAGGCTCCGCTGGGGAAGCTTGGGTTGTTGTCAATCAATAAGGCGCAACTTTGCTTGGCTGGCGACGCATGGCCGGTTTTCGCTATTGCTTGGCTGGCGACTGTCCTAGGACAAAGTTGTCCCTTGAAGCCCTAGGTCATGGTACGCAAAGCACTTCTTTGTGGCATTAATGCTTATTCTAAGCAGCCCCTTCGTGGCTGTGTGAATGATGTGCAGTCCCTGCGGGATCTCCTGGTACGTCAATTTGATTTTCGCCCCGAGGACATCCATTTGCTGCGGGATGCCGAGGGCGTCAAATCAAGAGTGAGAAAGGAATGGCAATGGTTGACAGCGGGCGCGGCTCCAGGTGACACGCTGGTGTTCCATTTTTCCGGCCACGGCTCCAACGTGCGCGATCAAAATGGGGACGAAACTGATGGTCGCGATGAAATCACCTGTCTCTATGACATGGATTTTGATGATCCAAATACTTATATTCTTGATGATGAGTGGTACGAATGGGTGCGCCAGGTGCGGCGTGATGCCAATTTGATCATCGTTAAGGACACCTGCCATTCCGGTGGCAGCAGCCGAGCCATGGCCGTCAGGGATTCCAGAGGCATGGTCCACGAGATGCTTGTCAGTCCCTCCCAGACCAGCAGGAGCTTGGGGTCAGAGGGGCCTGTGTCTGAGACCCAGGTCAGCGTCAATCGCTTCCTGATTCCTCCGGACCTGGGTTTGGATGGATCCCGCGCGGTGGTGTCAAGGGCTCTGAAACCATCCAAGCTTCGCCGCGCTGCGGATCTCAACCTGAATTTGATGGCCTGCCAGGAGACCCAGACCGCCGCAGACGCTTATATCAATGGCACCTTTCAAGGTGCCTTCACCTATTACTTCTGCCAAGCCCTCCAGGCCCACCCCGATCTGGACAGCCAAAGCTTGATCAAGGCCGTGGCTGCTTCCTTGAAATCCGGATACGAGCAGGTGCCGGTTCATGAGGGCAAAGCCCTGAGCGGACCAATCTTTGGACGCGGTGGTGGCTTGGCACCAACGATCGTCACTCCAATTGTGACGGGGTTGCCAGCTTCGGTTTCGCCAGGCCCTGTTGCGGCCGGCCGCTCGATGGCCCCGGTACAGGAGCGCTTGATCGAGGCCTACATGAAGTTGCTGGATACCGTCTTGGCCCTTGAAGCCAGCGCCCAGGCGGGCCCCGCCGGGGGGGGCGAAGAGCTGGCCGCCGAGGCGGGGCGCGGCCCTGGAGCGGTGAAACGGGTGCTCGTGAGTGTGCATGGCATCGGCAAGCATGGGGAGGGGTTTTCGAACAACTGGTGGAAAGCCCTGAGCCCCTACGTCGGCGGGATGTTCGAGCCCAGCACCCTGGGGCAGGGCCGCATTGAGGTGGTGTGGAGTGATCTAGTCAACAGCCGCAGCCTGGCGGATGCCCAGGCCCCCGGGGCCCAGACCCACGGGGCCGAGGGCCTGGAGGGCCAGACCGCCAGGGCTGAGGCCTTGCGCGCCTCCATCCTGGAGGTGATAGAAGATCGCGGCGATCGCGAGGCCGCCCGCGGCCTTGGCATGGAGCAACGCCCCGCCACCCGGGGCTTCCTGGACGGGTTGGATGACTTTTTGGTCTACATGCTCAATGAGGGCATGCGCCGTCAGATCCTGAACCGTTTCACCAGCAAGGTTGGTCCCCTGCTGGATGCCGGTGTCACGGTGGACGTGATGTCCCATAGCTGGGGCACGGTGGTCGCCTACGAAGGCCTGCGGGAGCTGGAGGCTCGCCCCAGGCCGGGGCGGGTGGCCCATTTCTTCACGGTGGGCAGCGCCCTCTCGATCGGCCCGGTGCAGGAAACGCTGCGCCCGGCCAACCGGCCGCCCCAGGGGGGTCGTGCTCCCTTCCCATCCCTGGCCAACAGCTGGATCAACCTGGATGCCCAGGGTGATCTGGTGGGCGGTTCCCTGAGCCGCCGCTTCCCCGTCAGCCGCGAATACCTGAACCTGCTGCCCACCACCTGTCCCAAACGCCTCTGGGGTTACGACCTGGGCTGCGCCCACGGCTCTTACTTCCAGGCCAGCAACACGGCGGTGAATCGCGACATCTTTGCCGCCCATTTGTTGGATCGGGCCCGGGGGCTGGAGCAGGCCATGGCAGCCGCCGTCGCCGAGGGCAATGGCGTGGTAACGGAAGCGGAGCTCGCCCTCGTCTAAGGAACCTCGGCGGCGGGCGCTTCGCTGCCCTCCGCCCGGTGCAGCGTCTCGCCCCCCAGTTCGAAAGCGGCATGGACCGCCTGCAGGGCACGGATGCCCTCGGATTCCGCCACCACACAGCTGGTGCGGATTTCACTGGTGGCGATCATCTCGATGTTGATGCCCGCCGCCGCCAGGGCCCGGAACATGCGCGCCGCAGTGCCGGCGGTGCAGGCCATGCCCGCCCCCACGGCACTGATGCGGGCGATGGCGGGACCCTCCTCGATCCAGGCGCCGGGCCATTGGGCCAGGACCGGCGCCAGGGCCCGTTCGGCGCCGGGCCGGTCGTCGCGCCGCAGGGTGAAGCTGATGTCCCGGCTGCGCTGGTCGCCGCTGCTGTGGGTGCGCTCGGACTGGACGATGCCGTCCAGGCTGATGCTGGCGTCGGCCAGGGCCCGGCAGACCAGGGCCGCCGAGCCGGGGCGGTCCGGCACGCGGCGCATCACCAGTTGGGCCTGATCCCGGTCCAGGGCCACGCCCCGCACCGCCGGCGCCAGGGGATCGGCCGGCAGGGGGCCGTCGCGTAGTTGCTGCTCCCCCAATTCAAAGGCCGCCGCCGTCGCCCGCAGGGCGCGGGCGCCCAACTCGCGATCGACCACACAGCTGACCTTGACCTCGCTGGTGGCGATCAGGCGCAGGTTGATGCCCAGGCGCGCCAGGGTGTCGAACAGGCGGGCCGCCATGCCCGGGCGCCCCATGATGCCGGCGCCGGCGATGCTGATCTTGGCCATCCCCGCTTCGCTGCTGAGGGTGGCGCCATCGGCCTGCAGGGAGGCCAGCAGGGCTTCGCAGATGCCCCGGGCGGCCTCCAGCTCGGCATCGGCCACGGTGAAGGCGATGTCGTTGCTGGCTGATGTGTTGCCGGCGGTCTTGTTGCTGGCGGCTTCGTGGCTGGATTGCACGATCAGATCGACATTGAGGCCGGCCGCCCCCAGGGCTTCGAACAGGTCGGCGGCGACCCCGGGGCGGTCGGGCACATGGGCCAGGGCCAGCACCGCCTGGCCGTCTTGGAGTTCGGCCCCGTCCACCGGCCGCCCCAGCTCCAGCCCCTCGCTGCCGATCGCCCGGGCGGGGCCGCTGGTGAGCCGGGTGCCCGGGCCGTCGCTCCAGCTGGAGCGCACCCACAGCGGCACGCCGTAGTTGCGGGCGATTTCAACGGCGCGGGGATGCAGCACGGCGGCCCCCAGGCTGGCCAGCTCCAGCATTTCGTCGCAACTCACCGATTCCATCAGCTGGGCGTCGGCCACCTTGCGGGGATCGGTGGTGAGCACGCCGGGCACATCGGTGTAGATCTCGCAGGCGTCGGCGCCGAGGGCGGCGGCCAGGGCCACCGCCGAGGTGTCGGAGCCACCGCGGCCCAGGGTGGTGATCTCCGGGGTGCCGGCGACGCCGCTGCTGGTGCCCTGGAAGCCAGCCACCACCACCACCTGGCCTTCATTGAGAAGGCGCCGCAACCGATCGGTGCGAATTTCGAGGATGCGGGCCCGCCCGAAGGTGGATTCGGTGACGATGCCGGCCTGGGTGCCGGTCATGGCGACGGCGGGCACCCCCAGGGCCTGCAGGGCCATCGACAGCAGGGCGATCGACACCTGCTCGCCGGTGGCCAGCAGCATGTCCATCTCCCGTTGGGGTGGATTAGGGCTGATGGCGCGGGCCAAGGCCGTGAGTTCGTCGGTGGTGTGGCCCATGGCGGACACCACGATCACCAGATCATGGCCGTCCTCGCGGCACTGGGCGATGCGTCGGGCCACGTTGCCGATCCGTTCCACATCGGCCACTGAGGTACCGCCGAACTTCTGCACCAATAAGGCCATCGCTGAGCGCCGCACGCACTTGGATGCGATTATCCAGGCCCGCGGCGGGGCGGGGCCGGGGCTTCGGCCATGAGCAGAAAACCGTCGCGGAAGGCGGCGCCGGGCTCCACGCCCCGCTTCAAGGCCGTTTCCACCTCCAGCAATTGGCCCAGCAGGGTCAGCAGGCGTTCGGGGGAGCGGCCGCGGATCTGCTTGCGCATCACGTAGATCCGCTTGGGGTTGGCGATGCCGGCCGCCTTGGCGATCACGTTGGCGTCCTGCTCTCCGGTTTTCTCCAGCAGCGCCACCCAAAGCCAGCCGCGGATTTGGCTGGCGAGGCCCGCCACCAGCCGCAGGGCGGGCTCATTGGCGGCCAACAGGCCGTCCACTAGGGCGATGGCTTCGGCGGGCTGCCCTGCCAGCAGCGCATCCCCCACCGCCAGGCCGCTGCCGCTGTGGCCCTCCACCAGGGCCGCCACGGCGCCGGTGGTGATGGGGGCCCCATCTCCGACATAAAGGGAGAGCTTTTCGAGTTCGTTAGCCAGGCGGGCGCTGTCATTGCCGATGGCTTCGGCCAGGGCCGCCGCCGCCGCCGGCTCCAGTTTGAGGCCCAGTTCGGCTGCGGTGCGGGCCACCAGCTCCACCTGGCCGCCGCCATCCCAGATGGCGGGCAGGGCGAAACTCTGCTCTTTGGCCAGCGCCTTGATCGCCTTGGTGCTGCGCAGGCGGGCATCCGGTTTGCCGGGGCTGACCAGCAACAGATGGCAGTCGGGGGGGATCAGGGCCAGGCCCGCCTCCAGGGCTGGGGCCAACTCGGCCGAGCCGGCAGCACAGAAAGGTTGGCGTTGCAGCAGCACCACCCGGGCACCGGCGCCGAAGGGCGGTGTGCGGGCCTCCTCCAACGCCCGCAGGGCCTGGGCGGGGTCGTTGCCATCGAGGCGGCTGAGGTTGAGGCTGGCCCAGGCCGGATCCAGCAGGCTGGCGACCAGGCCTTCCACGGCCCGGTTGCGGGCCGCCTCGTCGTCGCCCCAATAGAGGTGGATGGGCATGGCCGGGCCGCGGCGGTGGAGCGATCATCGGATGGGCTGAGAGCCTTAGGGGAACTCACACGCAATCGTTGGCCCATGTCCGCGCCGGCTGGTGATTCCATCGATGGCTCTGGTGGCTCTGGAGACTCCGGTGGCTCAGGCCTGGATCACCCGATTTTCAGCGAAAGCATCCGCCTGATCCGCGGCTGGTTGGGGGAGACAGGCCTGGAGGCCAACGAGCGGGACGTGCTGGAGCGCCTGGTGCACAGCGGTGGAGACCTCAGCCTGGCCAGCGAGCTGCGCTTCAGCCCCGGCGCCTGCGCCGCCGGCATCGCCGCCTTGAGGGCCGGGGCGCCGATCCTCACCGACACCGCCATGGCCGCCGCCGCCGTGGCCCCCATGGCCCGCCGCACCTACGCCAATGCAGTGCACACGCTGCTGGAGTGGGCCCCGGCCGTGGCCCCCCCCGCCGATACCCGCACTGCCGCTGCCCTGGCCGGTGCCCTGAAGGCCCATCCGGGCGCCCTGGTGCTGATCGGCAGCGCCCCCACCGCCCTCGAGCGCCTCCTCGATCTGGTGGCCGCCGGCCAGGTGGCCCCGCCCCCCCTGGTGATCGGCATGCCGGTGGGTTTCGTCGGTGTGGCGGCCAGCAAGCAGCGCCTGGCCGCCAGTGGCCTGCCCCAGATTCGTCTAGAGGGCAGCCGGGGGGGGGCGGGGCTGGTGGCCGCTGCTATTAATGCGTTATTACGGCGTGGTTGGCTGGAAGATATTGAGAACGGGTGAATCGGGGAGAGTGAAAGTAGACATGATCCAAGTGGTCATAGTTGAGGGCAGAGATCCCATCAATCAGTGCCACCAGGGCTACTGCTCTATTTCACCCCTGTTCGCCATCAGCGTCAGGAAGAACTGGAGCCTGGCTCGATTGGTGGGATTGGGGTCGAGCTGGACTCGGGCGGAAAGCAGTGCTGCTTGATCAAGGCGCTCAAGGCTTTCTCTCTGGCGTTCTCGCGCCTCAGCTGCTCGGTTTCTTTCTTGATCTGCTCGCTGTCGCTCTTGATCTGCTCGATCTCGCTCTTCAGTTGTTTCATCCGCAATTCGTGCTGCATCACGCGCTGCTCGTAGCCGGGATCGCGACGCCAGTTGAGCATCGACAAAAACTGTCGCCACCGAGGCAGCGATGAGGGGGATTCCCCATTGCTGCTGGAGGGGGACGTTGCGGCCGGCGAAGGTGATGTGGTCATAGGAGGAAAACAGGGCGATCAGGCCGAGGACAAGACCGCCGATGGTCTGGGTCAGACCGAGCCGGTCGAGGGCGAAGCCTTCGAGATTCGACCAGGGGCGAGGCGTTGAAGCAAATTCTGGCGGATCCGGGGGATCTTCGCTGCCGGCAGACGGCGGAGAGGGATCTGGGGGGGA
>Ga0207941_1000092_pt1 | contig 27610 bp, 27 predicted proteins | sample LakMenEpi13Sep12_FD_150695 | JGI IMG/M metagenome (GOLD analysis project Ga0207941, IMG submission 150695) | Freshwater microbial communities from Lake Mendota, WI - 13SEP2012 deep hole epilimnion (SPAdes) | ecosystem: Environmental > Aquatic > Freshwater > Lake > Epilimnion/Euphotic zone ...
TCCGGCGCCTGCCGCCCAGGAGGCGGCAGGCAGGTCTAGGCAATCTCTAGCCGCCTCACCAGAGCAGCCAGCGGAGCTGCCGGCCGGTCTCGGCCGTGCCCTTGAGGGCGGCATCGCCCTGGAGACCGGGGGGGGGAGCGGCTGGTGGAACCCCTCCACCATCACAGGAGCAGCCGGCCCGCAGGACAGGGGTCAACCGCTGGCCTGGACCCTTTGCAGCGATGGGCGCGCCGCGATCCGGGCCGACGAAGGAGAGCTCGTTCCTGGGCAGGATCACCAGGCCGCTGACGCCCTGGCGACCGATCGGGCTACCGGGGGTCGGGTATGGCTGGTCCACGATCCCTGGCGCCCGGTGCCAGCCCGGGGCGGGCACCTGGGGCCCGATCCAGGCGTGGTGGAGCGCGGTGATCTGGACCATCGCACCGATGTGGCCTGTTTCAGCACCGCGCCGCTGCCTGGGCGTCTGACCCTGCTGGGTCGCCCCAGGCTGGGGATCACGGTTCAGGCCGATCAACCGGGCTTCGATCTCTGTGTGGCCCTTTCCCTGCTGCCGGCGATGAGCAGCAACGTGCGGCAGCTGAGTACAGGATTTGCCCGCATCCTCGGGCCGCACGCCCAGGAAGCCCGGCGGCGGCAGGTGGACCTGCAGCCCCTTGCCGTGGAGCTGAATTCGGGCGACCGTCTGCGGCTCTCGATCGCCGGGGCAGCCTGGCCGGCCATCGCCGTGAATCCCGGCGATGGATCCCAGCCCTGGGGCGCCGCCGGGCCGATCCACCGCGTCATCACGCTCACCCTGGCCCTGCAGGGGAGCCTGCTGCGGTTCGAGCCTCTCCTGGAACCCGGCCAGCGGCACGGGATCCTTGGGGCAAACTGAGCCCGCCCCAGCCGCCGCCGCGATGCCGCGTTCCCACCTGCGCTCCCTCCCGTTCCCCCTGGTTGCTGCCGCCGCGTTCGCCATCGGTGGCCTGAACCTGGGACATGGTCCCGTCCGTGCCCAGGCGGGGGCGTCCAGCGTGGCCCCGGCCCGTGGGGCCAGCAGCGCCATGGTGGAAGCCCGCACCAAGGCCGCCGCGGAGCGGATCCTGGAGGCCCTGCGCAATGGTGATGCCGACACCCGCTACCGCCAGTTCGCACCCAGCCTGCAGCGGATGACCAGCCCCTCGATGATCCGCCAGCGGCTGGCGACGATGCCGAAGGTGCTGCGCTGGACTCTCGGACCGGTGGTGCCGGGTCAGGATTCCAGCACGATCACCGCCCGCCTGATCACCAGCGCCGGCCCACGGGACCTGCTGATGGTGATCGACGCCAATGGCCTGCTGGAGGGCTACCACTTCGATGCCGCCGACCAGCCGGCCGAAACCGTGGCGCGGCAGTTCGTGGAGTGGATCAGCCAGGGGCGCTACATCAGCGCCAACAGCCTCCTTTCACCGGAGCTGCAGAGCGAGATCCCACCGGCCACCATGCAGATCAAGTGGCAGCGGCTGCAGCGCCTCACCGGAGATTTCGTGGCCATCAAGCGGGTCTTCCGCTCCGAGAGCAGTGGCGATCAGAAGCTGGTGCTGGTGAAGAGCGAATTCGGGCGCATCACCGACACCCTGTTTGTGATCCTTGATGGCCGCAACCAGATCATCGGCATCGATTTCCCCACCGAACCGAACCCTCCGGCCCCAAGCCGCTAAAGGGGAGACCAAAGCGGCGTAAGCTCCCGGCGCTACCCCCTTGAGCCCCCATGGTGCTGCCCAGCCTCGATTGGATGGTCGACGACGCCACCAGGCTGGCCGAATGTCGCCACGACCATCCCTTCGCCGTGCTGGGCCCCCAGCGCCTTCCCGAGGGGGACTGGGTGGTGAGGGTGTGGATGCCCGACGCCGAGCGGGTGGAGCTGCTGCTGGAGGGTCAGCCCCCCCGCCCGATGGCTAACCCCCACCACCGCTGGATCTTCGAGGCGGATCTGCATCACGATCCGGGCAGCGGCTACCGAGTACGGGTGCTTCGGGGCGGCATCGAACATGAAGCCCACGACCCCTGGGCCTTCCATCACGAGTGGATGGGTGAGCTCGACCGCCATCTATTCGCCGAAGGCAACCACCACCACATCTGGCAACGGATGGGCGCCCACCCCGTGAGCCACAACGGGGTGGCCGGGGTGCAGTTCTGCCTCTGGGCTCCCAACGCCCGCAGTGTGGCGGTGCTCGGTGATTTCAACGGCTGGGATGGCCGCCACCATCCGATGCAACAACGACTGGGCGGCGGCTGGGAGCTGTTCATCCCGGGGCTGAGTCAGGGCACCATCTACAAATACGAAGTGCGGGCCCAGAATGGTCACTGCTACCAGAAGGCCGACCCCTACGGTTTCCGCCACCAGGTGCGCCCCGATAACGCCTCGGTGGTGGCCCAGCTCGGCGGCTACGACTGGCGGGACGGCGCCTGGATTCAAGAGCGCGAAGGACGCAATCCCCTCGACCGTCCGATCTCGGTGTACGAGATGCATCTCGGCAGCTGGATCCACGCCGCCACCGACCAGCCCTACATCGAAGCCGACGGCACGCCCCGGCCGCCGGTGCCGGCGGCGGACCTGAAACCCGGCGCCCGCCTGCTCACCTATCCCGAACTGGCCGACAAGGTGATCCCCTACGTGAAGGCGCGGGGTTTCACCCACATCGAACTGATGCCGATCTCCGAGCATCCCTTTGATGGCTCCTGGGGTTATCAGGTAACCGGCTGGTACGCGCCCACCAGCCGCTTCGGTAGCCCGAATGAGTTCCGCGCCTTCGTGGACCGCTGCCATGCCGAGGGCATCGGTGTGATCCTCGATTGGGTGCCGGGCCACTTCCCTAAGGATGCCCACGGGCTTGCCTTCTTCGATGGAGCCCACCTCTACGAGCACGCCGATCCGCGCATCGGTGAGCACAAGGAATGGGGCACGCTGATCTTCAACTACAGCCGCAATGAGGTCCGCAACTTCCTGGTGGCGAACCTGGTGTTCTGGTTTGATCAGTACCACATCGATGGCATCCGAGTGGACGCGGTGGCCTCGATGCTCTACCGCGACTACCTACGGCCCGATGGGGAATGGCTGACGAATGAACACGGCGGCCGCGAGAACACCGAGGCGGTGCGCTTCCTGCAGCAGGCCAACCATGTGCTGTTCCAACACTTCCCCGGTGCCCTCTCGATCGCGGAGGAATCCACCACTTGGCCGATGGTGACCCAGCCCACCGACATAGGCGGTCTCGGTTTCAACCTGAAATGGAACATGGGCTGGATGCACGACATGCTCGATTACTTCGAGCTTGATCCCTGGTTCCGCCAGTTCCACCAGAACAATGTGACCTTCTCGATCTGGTACGCCTTCACCGAGAATTTCATGCTGGCCCTAAGCCACGATGAGGTGGTGCATGGCAAGAGCAATTTGCTTCACAAAATGCCCGGCGACGACTGGCAGAAGTTCGCCAATGTGCGTGCTCTGCTCGCCTACATGTGGACCCACCCCGGCAAGAAAACCATCTTCATGGGGATGGAGTTTGGCCAGCGAGCCGAATGGAATGTCTGGGGGGATTTGCAATGGAGTTTGCTGCAGCACGAACCGCACCAGGCGCTGCTGAACATGGTGGACGACCTGAATGCCTTCTACAAATCGGAGCCGGCACTATGGGGCGATGATTTCAGTGAATATGGCTTCCAGTGGATTGATTGCAATGACAACCGCAATTCTGTGATCAGCTTCATGCGGCGTGAGAGCAACACTGGGCGCTGGCTGGTGGTGGTGGCGAACTTCACGCCCCAGAGCCATTCCCACTACCGCGTCGGTGTGCCCCTCAGTGGCTTCTATCACGAGGCGTTCAACACCGATGGCAGCCGCTACGGCGGCAGCAACCTCGGAAACCTGGGCGGTAAGTTCACTGATGACCTGGGCATGCACGGCTACGGGAGCTCCCTGGAACTCTGCCTGCCGCCGCTCAGCGTGCTGGTGTTCCGCCACGATCCGGCCCGTCTTCCGGAGCTGGAAGAAGGATAAGAAGCTGACTTGCCCCTCTGATTAGAACACTCTCCCCTGTAAAGGCCAACAGCGAATGACCCGTCACTCCAAGCTGTACCGCCAGGGGATGCAGGAAATGCGTCATCACCTGGGCGACAAAGCCGATGTTCTGATTGCAAAGATCGAGTCTATTTCAGATGAATTTGCGCGCGTTAATGTTGAGTTTCCCTATGGAGAGCTGTACACCAGAACGGTTCTGGATGACCGGGTGCGTGAGCTCTGCACCGTTGCAGCCCTGACGGTGCAGGGCTTCTCCTCGCCCCAGCTCAAATTGCACATTGAGGCTGCGATCAATTGTGGTGTGAGTCGTGCCGAGATCGTTGAAATTATCACCCAAATGATTGCCTACGCCGGCTTCCCTGCGGCAACGAATGCCCTCCTGTCTGCCAAGGATGTATTTGATAAACTCAGTGATTAATCATAAGACTATGGTCTTTGGAAAGTGTTGCCTATCCAAGGGAACGACCTGGGACGAGTCCGGTTGCACGACCTTCACGGTTGTCAAGTTTAGAGATTGAAGTTCCGATGAACGTCTTGGATCAGTTTGAGGTTCTGAGAGTAAAGAATCGGGATGCCAATCAGCACGGGCACTTGAGCGATGAAGTTCTGTGCTTTTATTCAGCCGATTCAATGGCGCTCTGCAGTCGCCACCCAGGGGGGACCAGGATTGCAGATCCCGTTGCACCAGCAGCACCTCGGTGAGCGGTTCCACCAGCGCCCGGTAACGCAGCTGGGCATCTCTGAGGGCCCGCTCACCGGCCACCACCCCGGCACGGGCGGCATTCAGAACGGTGTCCGAAGCCTGCAGGCTTGACCAGGACGCGCTCACGGTTTCACGGATGCGGCGGCGCACCAGATCGGTATCGGCCAGCAGTAGGTCGCGCTCGCGCTCGGCCACCGCCGCCCCGGACTGGGCCCTGCCGCCGTCATAGCGGGGCTAACGCAGCAGAAGAGCTGCGCCCCAGTTGTAGAAGGACCCTGCAGCCACGCCGCTCTGCTGGACGTTGGGCAGACCGAGAGAACCAACGGAGCCCTCGAGGCGGCCCCCATTGCTAAGCACCGGCGCCGCTAGGCGATCACCACTGAGGCCCCCACCCACCAGCAGCGATCGGGAGGTCAACGTGAACAACCGGGCGGACTGGGCCAGGCTGGTCTGGGCCTGCTGCTGAGCCCGCAGCGATGCGAGCAACGGTCGATCCTTCAGGGCCCTCTCGGCGCAACACATCAATGCGGGCCGCCAGACCACGGCGCCGGAGCGCTTCGGCATCCCGCGCTCTGGCGCAGGGGCAGCAGGTTGAGATCCAGCACCAGCTCCAGGTTGCCGAAGGTGTTCTGAAGCTGGGGGCGTAGCCGTCCTGCCGAAGCCCCAGGCTGATGCCCCCCAGGGTCGGGCTGCGGGAGCTCGGCACGGTTCCTGCGCTCAGCACGCTTTCGGGAGAACGGGAAGGGATCGGGATGATCGGCGTGAGGGTCGGCTCAACCGTGGCGGTGGGCCCATTGTTGTGCGATCGGCGAGGTGCGCCAGCGCCTGAGGGCCAGGGCTTGCCGGCATCGCTCAGGGTCGGGGCGGCTCAGGGCGCCCACTGCCACGACTGATGACGAGCCGTCTGGCAGGCCGGGGTCGTTCCGCTAGGTTTCCGAATCGCCGATTCGCCAGGCTCCATGACCGAGACCGCCCCCCTGCTGCTGCGCGCCGCCCGAGGTGAGCAGGTGGAGCGGCCGCCGGTGTGGATGATGCGCCAAGCGGGCCGCTACATGAAGGTGTACCGCGACCTGCGCGACCGGCATCCCGGCTTCCGCGAACGCTCCGAGAACCCCGATCTCTCCTACGAGATCTCGATGCAGCCCTTCCACGCCTTCGCCCCCGATGGCGTGATCCTCTTCTCCGACATCCTCACGCCGCTGCCGGGCATGGGGATCGACTTCGACATCATCGAGAGCAAGGGCCCGATCATCGAGCCCGCCATCCGCACCCAGGCCCAGGTGGATGCCCTGCGGCCCCTCGATCCGGCAGAGGCGCTCCCCTTCGTGGGCGAGGTGCTGGGCCGCCTCCGGGCTGACGTGGGCAATGCCGCCGCGGTGCTGGGCTTCGTGGGCGCCCCCTGGACCCTGGCCGCCTACGCGGTGGAAGGCAAGAGCTCCAAGACCTACTCGGTGATCAAGGCGATGGCCTTCCGGGAGCCGGCGCTGTTGCACCAGTTGCTGGGCCACCTGGCCGATTCGATCGCCACCTACGTGCGCTATCAGATCGATTCCGGTGCCCAGGTGGTGCAGCTGTTCGATTCCTGGGCAGGTCAGCTGAGCCCGATCGACTACGACCAATTCGCGGCGCCGTACCAGAAGCGGGTGATCGACCAGGTGAAGGCCACCCACCCCGACACGCCGCTGATTCTCTACATCTCGGGCAGTGCCGGCGTGCTGGAGCGCATGGGCCGCACCGGCGTCGACATCATTTCGCTCGACTGGACCGTGGACATGGCCGATGGCCTCGCCCGCCTGCCGGAGCACATCGGCGTGCAGGGCAACGTGGATCCCGGCCTGCTGTTCGGCACCCCCGAGGGCATCCGCGAGCGCATCCTCGACACCGTGCGCAAGGCCCGCGGCCGCCGGCACATCCTCAACCTGGGCCATGGCATCCTGCCCGGCACCCCTGAGGAGAACGCGCGCGTGTTCTTCGAAACCGGCAAGGCCGTGAACGAGTTGCTGGGGGCGGCCGTTTGAGCGCAACCGCCGCTGCATCCGCCGGAACGGCGGGAGCTGCCGGGGGGCCGGCCCGCATCCTGATCACGGGCGCCGCCGGCTGTGTGGGGCAGTACACAGTCGAGCACCTTTACCGCCACTCGGATGCCCACCTGCTGCTGCTGCTGCGCGACCCCAGCAAGCTGAAGGTGGTGCCCGCCAACGATCCGCGCATCACCCTGCTGGTGGGTGATCTGCGCGATCTCGTGCCCCACGCCGAAGCGATCGCCAGCGCCACCCGCGTGATCCACACGGCCACCGCCTGGGGCGATCCGGAGCGGGCCCAGCAGGTGAATGTGGTGGCGGTAAAGAGGCTGCTCGCCTTGCTCGACCCGGCGCGGCTGGAGCAGGTGATCTATTTCTCCACCGCCAGCATCCTCAACCGCGATCTGAAGCTTCTGCCCGAGGCGATGGCCTATGGCACCGAATACATCCAGACCAAGGCCCAGTGCCTCCAAGACCTGGAGGTCCATCCGCTGGCGGAGCGGATCGTGGCGGTGTTTCCCACCCTGGTGTTTGGCGGGCGGGTGCTGCCGGGGGATGCCCACCCCACCAGCTACCTCACATCCGGCGTCAAGGAGGCCTTCCCCTGGCTGTGGCTGGCCAAGTGGCTGCGCACCGATTCCAGCTTCCATTTCATCCACGCCGCCGACATCGCCACGGTCTGCGCCCACCTGGCCACCACCCCGCACCAGCCCAATCCGGAGCCGGGCCAGGGAGCGGTGCGGCGGCTGGTACTGGGCCAGGCGCCGATCACGATCAACCAGGCCGTGGCCACCCTGGTGCGCTGGCGGCGGGGCTGGGTGCCGCCGGTGGGGCTGGATCTCACGCCCTGGCTGATCGAGGGGTTGATCAAACTGCTGCGGATCGAGGTGAATGCCTGGGATCGCTTCTCGATCCGCCAGCGCCACTTCGTGCACAAGCCGGTGAGTCCGCCGGAGCGCTTCGGGCTCACCAGCTACGCCCCCACCCTGGAGGCCGTGCTGGAAACGGCCGGCGTGCCGCACCGGGGCCGGCTGCCGGGCACAGAGGCGTGAGGCCCATGCAGCGAAGGCCCGGAGGTCGCCACCAGGAGAGCCAGGAAGGGTTGTACGGGAAACCGAACCTCTTGTGGCCTGGAAGCCGAAGCACCGCCGCCGCCTGTTGCGGAAAATCCCTTGCGGCCACTGGGTTGTTGGCCAATTGTTGCGAATGCAACAGGGCGTCGCAACAGCCGGCACCGCCCCCGTAGTTTGGGCGAGTTGCTCGTGATTTCTGCAACGACCATGCGTCGTCTCTTTTCCCTCCTCGCTCTCTACCTGGCGTTGGTGCTAGGTGCTGCTCCCAGCTTCGCCGCCGATAGCGCCCATGGCGGCCAAGTCTTCTCCGCCAACTGCGCCGCCTGCCACATGGGTGGCGGCAACGTGGTGAACGCCGAACGGACCCTCAAGGCCGATGCGCTCAAGGCCTATTTGGCTGGCTATGCCGATGGCCCTGAGGCCGCTGTTGCCATGCAGGTCACCAACGGCAAGAACGCCATGCCCGCCTTCGGCGGCAAGCTCAGCGCCGGCGACATCGCCGACGTGGCCGCCTATGTGATCGAACAGTCCGCCAAGGGCTGGTGATCCCTAGGCAACGGATCAACCAATTAGGACAAATCCTGCTTGGTTGATCCTGTCCGATTGCTTCAGGCTTGCCCTTAGTGGTGGCTTGATCAAGCCAGTTCAAACAACCCGGCTTTGCCGGGTTTTTTTGTGGCGCTCCTGAAGGACGCATCACGGGAGTCTGATCAAGGCACTGGGGCAGTAAGGCCAGGGTGACCTTGGGCTCCCGATTGCCACGCCAAACGAGCGCCTCCAGCAGCGTTCTGATTCCCGAAGCTTGGTGTTGAGCTGATCAAAGGCAGCGCTCAGAAGCGCGCAGATCGGTGGCGCCCACGCCAATCTCAAGGCGCTGATCCCAGCATGGAGTCGCTTCCCGTTGGCGGGGATGGGCCGCCGGTGTCGATGAGCTGCAACAACACCTCCCGCTGGCGCGGGCCATCGAGCTCCACCAGCAACACCGACTGCCAGCGGCCGATGCCAAGCCGGCCATCCACCACCGGCAGGCTGAGCTGGTTGCCGAGCAGCATCGCAATCAGGTGGGCGTGGGCATTGCGGGGCTCATCGGGCGGAATGCCCTGGCGCAGGTGCAGGTCGTTGTGGAGCCAGGGTCGTTCCGGCGGCGCCAGAGCGAGGAAGAAGGCCTCGATGTCGCGCAGCAGCAGCTCCTCGTTTTCATTGAGCACCAGGGCCGTGGTGGTGTGCTGCCCAACCGCCACCAGCAACCCCTGCCGCACGCCACTGCGCTCAACCAGTGCCTGCAGGTCCGCGGTAATGGCATGGCAATGGAACGATCCTCCAGTCTCGATCTGGAGTCGCTCAAGGAAGGAGGGGGTGATCATTGGCCTGGGGAGTGGGAAGGGGAGATGGTGCTGGCTATCGCAGGCCCTTCGCCATCCTGCTCGCGCTGCCCACCCCGGCGGATCTGTGGCAGCCGCTCCGTCGACCTGCCCAGGAAGCCACGTCATCTGTTCTTTTGTAAAGATCGAATGGATTTGGCAAGGCAAGCTGCCGCATCACTACGGTCCAAGATTCACTCTGGTCACGATAACTGGCGACGTCATCCTGCTTGATGGCCGGCTTAACATCAAGCCTACCCAAGCTGTCACCATACTGAACGCCAGCAAGGGATCTGTGGTGCGCTTCAGTTACGAAGATGTACTTCAAGCCCTGAAAGTTTCAGCGGCCGTCTTGGTTGAAAAAGCTCACTTTGGCAGCTGGTGGATATCCAACAAACCTTCTCTGGATGGGTCCGGAAATCTGGCGTTGATTCCGGCCGGTGGCAAGACGCTGGTCGTCGATGCACGTCAAGCCAAGATATACATCAAACCATAGGCTCTGCTGAAGCACCAGCTCAATTACCGCTGATTCCTTGTCTGGCGGGTATGTGTAGCGCTTCAGCAAGGCCTTGATCATCGTTCGCAGCCAGCCACTGGCAGGGGGCAGGGTGAGGTTGCTGGTTGCGCCGGTCTTGGTCACTAAGCAGCAGGAGCGGTACCGCGGCTCTCGGCAAGCACCCGTATAGCGTTGAGCTGACGATCACAAGCGAAAACAGTTATGAAGATTTATGAAAGAAGTCGAGAAAAAGCTCTGTGTCCGGTGTGTTGCACAGAGGAGGCAGATCTCTTGTGGCGTGTGAGCAGCAATCAGGCCGCTCAGCATTTTGTCTTATACGAGAAAAACCCAGAAAGATTTGCTGAATTAGTGTTGCATATAGATAAACTTTGGGGACAAAGTACATGCAAAGTCATGCAATGCGCCCAGTGCAGGTTTTGCTTTAGCTATCCTTACGTCGCAGGAGATGAACACTTCTATAGTCTTGCCTATGTCCGTTCCGGTTATCCAAAGTGGAAGTGGGAATTTCAGGTAACTTACGACGTACTAAGAAGGAATCTTCATTCTAGCGGCAAATTGATCGAAATCGGTGCAGGTGATGGCGCATTTATAAGTAAGATTGCAAAAGAAGTTTTAGCCAAAGAGAATATATTCTGCACGGAGTTTTCAGAATATGGGCGGCATCAGATAGAGAGTTTGGGCATCAAATGCGTCCCGAAAGACATCAGGGAGCTATCTGGCCAAGAATACGAGAAATGTGCTGATGTCATTTGTTTGTTTCAAGTTTTAGAACATATGGATGGACTTGACGTGCTATTTGAGAAGCTAAATTGGTTGCTTAAGCCTGGTGGAAGCATTTTTATTGCAGTCCCCAATCAAAACATGATTGAGTTCAACGAACTTAATGGCGCCCTGCTGGATATGCCGCCTAACCATATTGGAAGATGGAATAGAAGATGTTTTGAAATAATTGGAAATAAACACAAACTGACTTTGGTAAACTACCAAGTAGAAAACAGTGATCTTGCATTAATGGCGAGGCAATTCATAAATTATCGCTTTCTTCGCAACTGTCAAAACAGAGGAAGTTTATCAAACAAGCTACGAATGATAGGAATCAACTCTTACATAGATAAAACCGCACAAGCATTGGGAGTGGCAGTAAATGCAGTTATGGCGGCACCTGCTTTACTTTCCCTCATCAAGGGTAAATCAAACTTAGGAAATTCGCAATGGGTGCATTTTGTTGGCAAGTGAGAATCCGCCGAACAATCACGCACAATTGGGAAGCATGCGCATTTAGTTGCGCCCAAATGAGTGGGTAGGCATTCCTTGGGCAACGGAAGAAAGACAGAAGATGTCACCAGCCGTATGGCATTTTTGGATCTCATTTTGACTCAGGCCTACGGACGCCGATGTGATGTACAAGTTCGTTAGATCAGGGCCGCCAAAAGTGACACAGGTTGGACGTGGAATGGGAAATTCAATCCTTGATCGTTCTTGACCGCTGGCATCAAAGCAAGCAACACACCAACCATCCCAGAGGGCTGACCAGAGATTTCCATCAATGTCAATGGTCAAACCATCGGGCTCAACTGCTTCGGCAGTGAGGTCGATCAAAATCCTGCGATTAACGATTGAGCCTGTCTCAGCCAAAAAATCATAAGCAAAGATTTTATGCTGAGCTGAATCAGTTAAGTAAAAAGTGGAGCCATCTGGGCTCCAGGCCAGACCATTAGCAATGGTCAAACCGGTTTCCATGATGTGCAGGGAACCATCTGGATCGTATCGATAGAGTGCCCCCTGACCACGACGATCACTGCAGGAGCCGATCCAGAAGCGGCCATGGGAATCACATTTGCCATCATTCAAGCGAGTGCCCTCAGGATGGGTAAACTCAATTCGATGGATGATCTCTACTTCGCCGGTTGGCAGATGCAACCAAGCCAATCGATCACGAAGGGCGATCAGCAGTCGATCCGTTCCCGCCAAGGCGATGGCACTGACCACATCCCCGGTATCAAAGTAGCAGTCCTTTCCAGTGGCAGGATCAAACTGGTGAACGCGGTGATTGTAGACATCCACCCAGAACAGTTTCTGGCCAACTGCTTGCCAAACTGGGCACTCGCCAAGGCGCGCTCGTGCAGCAAGAACAATGCGTACAGACGCACTCATATCATTGCCCCTCAACAGGATGTTCAGCTGTAAACTTTGACACGCCGCCACAGGTGATTGCATCCAGCACCATCTCTGGCGTGAAGTATCCCAGCGTCTGGATGATCCGGGCCACACAACCTGTCCATCCTGTTTGATGGCTAGCACCAATGCCTGCGCCGCTGTCGCCGTTAAAATACTCGTAGAATAAAATCAAATCACGCCAATGGGGATCAGCCTGAAACTTCTCGTGTTTACCATTAACGGCACGACGACCAGTTGAATCCTTTAGGAAGATTTTTTCAAGTCGCTCTGCGACTTTCGTGTATACCTCATATAAAGTAAGATAGATTCCAGATCCAGTGGGATATTCAACCTTAAATGAATTGCCGTAGTAGCCATAAAGCTGCAGCAGTGCTCTCAAAAGCAAGTAATTGACAGGCATCCAGATCGGGCCTCGCCAGTTTGAATTCCCACCAAACATGCTTGAGGTTGAATCTCCTGCTACATAGCCCACCTTATACTCACTCCCTTCATGTTTAAAACAGTAAGGATTCTCTAGGTGATCGCGGGAGAGGGAACGAATGCCATACTCACCCAGGAATTCAGACTCATCGAGCATTCTGGCAAGCACGCGGCGTAGTTTATCTTCGTTGAGAATTGCCAACAACATACTGCCCCGCACACCGGGTTGGGTGGGGAGATGGATGTTGTGTTGCAGCTCAGGGTGCTTCTCAAAAAACCGTTGCGACTTCTTCCGAAAGCGAGGCAGTTTGTCCAGAGTTTCCTGGGGAAAAACAACCACCGCCATTAGAGAGAGCAAACCCACCAGAGAGCGAACCTTGATGCGAGTGGCCGTGCCATCAGGAAACTGCAAAACATCGTAGAAAAAACCATCCTCTTCATCCCATAGTTCATCTTGGTCGGTGCCAATCCGGTCCATAGCACCGGAGATCCACATGGTGTGCTCGAAGAACTTGACAACGAAATCTTCATAGAGGGGATCGTGGAGCGCCAATTCGACAGCAATCTGGAGCATCTGCTGACTGAAAAAAACCATCCAAGCAGTCCCGTCGGCCTGCTCTAGGTGACCTCCAGTAGGCAGGGGGGAACTGCGGTCAAAGACTCCAATGTTGTCGAGGCCGAGAAAACCACCCTGAAATAAATTATTGCCGCCCGCGTCTTTACGATTCAGCCACCACGTGAAGTTGATCAGCAACTTGGAAAAAGCAAAGCGAAGAAACTGCAAATCCCCAACGCCCTTGTTCAGTTCGCGATCACGCAGATACACGTCCCAAGTTGCAAAGGCATGGACCGGCGGATTCACATCACTGAAGTTCCATTCATAGGCAGGAATCTGACCATTCGGATGCAGGTACTCCTCTTGGAGCATAAGGCTGAGCTGCTTTTTAGCAAATTCAGAATCAATCAAACTGATGGGAATGGCATGAAAAGCCAGATCCCAGGCGGCATACCATGGATACTCCCACTTGTCGGGCATTGAAATAATATCTGCATTGTGCATGTGGAACCACTCACTGTTTCGCACGTGAAGCCGCTCGGCAGGAGCAGACCATGGATTGACGTTGCGCTCGCGCAGCCACTGGCCAAGTTCATAGTGGAAGTATTGCTTGGTCCACATCATGCCAGCGAGTGCCTGCCGCATGACATTGGTACGATCGCTATCCGCCAGGACTGAAGGGGGAATCACGGTAGCAAAGAAATGCTCTGCCTCTTGAATCCGACTTGCAAAAGTTTGCTCAAACAGCTGGTCAAATGGATCGCTAATTTGATCGGGGGCTGTTGTCGTCAGTCGGAATCGAAGCACCATTGTTGCTTCGGCTTGCACTGTGAGATCGTAATGTGGGCTGACTTTAGTTCCCATTCCACTGGGATTCACAGCATCTTTAGCGCCATGAACGATATAGTTGTTGATTCCGTCTTTAACGAAGGGGCTGATATTTGGAGTATCAAACAAACGTACATGATTGGTTTCATTCTCAGTGAACAGTAGCTGCCCGCCCGGCTCGCTGTAGAAAAAGTAATCGCTGCAATCCTGTGATTCATCCGCAGGACCAAACTGAGCATGCACCACGCTGAGCCCTTCGGCAGTTAGCTGCTGCAGCAATGGCTTGGCACCATTTTCGGAGCTGCTCCAAGTGTTGCGGAACCACAAGGTGGGCAGCAGTTGCAGGGTTGCGGCTTCAGGGCCTCGATTGGCAATACTGATCTTGATCAAAACATCGTGAGGTGCTGCTTTGGCGTACTCAACAAACACGTCAAAGTAGCGGTTGTCATCGAAGAGTCCCGTATCGAGAAGTTCATATTCAGGCTCAAAACGACTGCGAGCCCTATTGGTTGCAACAAGATCATCGTAGGGGAATGCAGCCTGGGGATATTTGTAGAGATATCTCATGTAGGAATGGGTAGGAGTGCTGTCCAGATAAAAGTAATACTCTTTGACGTCTTCACCGTGATTTCCTTCGCTGTTTGTCAACCCGAACAATCGCTCCTTCAGGATCGGATCCTTGCCATTCCAAAGTGCAAGGGCAAAACACAGTTGATTTTGGCTGTCTGTGATGCCGCCCAAGCCATCTTCGCCCCAGCGATAAGCACGGGAGCGTGCATGGTCATGGGGAAAGGAAGCCCAAGCATTGCCATCATCAGATGTATCTTCGCGTACGGTGCCCCACTGGCGTTCGCTCAAGTACGGACCCCACTTGTACCAATCAAGCTCGCCATCCCTCGCCTGCTCAAGCCGCTTGGATTCCTCGGATTTAAGGTCTGCCATTGTTTGAATGGGAAAATAGAATAATCCTACTACTCAGGCTGACCAAGCTTCTCGGAAGTCGGCATAGAGGGTCAGCCCACCATCAATGAACAGAGTTTGGCCAGTGATGTATGCAGCCTCATCGGATGCCAAAAAGACCACCGCTGCCGCCATCTCGTTTACCGTGCCGGCTCGCCCCATGGGGATGTAGCTCTCAACAAGGTCTTTCTTAACTTGATCCTCAGTCCATGCTTCATTGATCGGTGTGACGGTGGCGCCGGGGGCAATGGCGTTAACGCGAATGCCACGGTTGGCATACTCTAGAGCCAGAGTCTTTGTGAGGCTGCCCATGCCGGCTTTGCTAATCGAGTAACTGAGATATTGGGGCCGCGGAATCATTTCATGGACGCTGGAAACATTGATAATCACACCGGGACGACCTTGCTCCAGCAGGTGTTTGATGGTTTCGCGGCTGTAGAGATAAGCTCCGCGCAAGTTGACAGAAATCACCCGATCAAACTGATCTGCTGGAAGGTCATGAGAGGGATGTTCGGATTGAATACCAGCGTTGTTAATGAGAATATCCAGGCCGCCAAAGGTACCCGTCACATCGTTCACGACTCGAATGATGTCGGTTTCGTTCGCCGCATCGCCTTGAATGAGCCGGACTTGTACATCGGAATGCCCCGATTCCGCCGCCTTCTGAAGCGCAACAGCCCTCGTTTGCCCTGCTTCATCCACATCTTTGCGATAATTGATAGCTACATTGCAGCCTTCCTGCGCCAATCGTATGGCAATCGCCTGGCCAATACCCGAACTCGCCCCTGTAACCAGGGCGATTTTACCGACCAATCCTTTGCTATGCATGCGGAATTAAGACTCCAAGATCTAAGGATGAGCTGGCTTGACAGGCAAGAGCTAACTTTAGCCGTTTTTGGGGCCGTGCCGCAGCAAAGCAGCAGTTTATTTCAGATCGCTGCTCACAGGTGCGGGTCGCGCGGCGCTCCTTTCAGCCAGAGGCTCAATCTGAGTTGAAGTTGGCAATAGATTGGTATGAATATCGCGAGATCATGCCTGGTTATCAATTTGCCCTGGAGTTGTTTCAGCAGTAGAGAGAGCTGCAACACATCCAAGCCCTTCGCGCAGCCACACATTCAATCCTCAAGCGGGTCCGCCAATGTTTGGGTTTCGACCCTGCCCCTACCTCTCCGCTAAGCCAGCGGCGTAGCGCAGCTTAAAGCGCTATCTGAACCTGCAGTTTGGCTAACGCGCATATTGGCTTCCCTGCATTTTGGCTTCCCTGCATTTTGGCTACCCTGCATTTTGGCTACCCTGCATTCTGACTGCGACGATAGGCCAGAACTGCAAGATACAAATCCTCGTCAATCTCGCGGATGTCGTATTCGGAGGGCAGCACGCCATGCACATGCTGGTGCACCGCCATCCAGCAGTTGCGTTCCGGATCGGCGCCCGTGCCATCGAACTGCCGCGATGCCTCGGCCAGGGAGATCACCAGGGAATCGGCCTGGTTGCCCCCTCCCTGGGGCTCAAGACAGGGGAAATTGGCCGATCGCTGGCTCTCCAGGGGCTGCGGGTTCGATCCGCTCTCCGGTTGAGACAGGGAAGGTCGAGACAGGGAAGGTTGAGACAGGGAGGGCTGAGGCGGGGAGGGCTGCGGAACCGGGGGAACGGAGGAACCATCGGCGGCCGCGGGCTCGACGTCGGGGACGGCCATCACAACGCAGGAACACACCAATGGATCCTGGCGCAACCGGCAGACTGAATGCACCTCCACATGGCCCAGGCCGCATGACCCCGTGCCGATTTCCACCGGCCCTGGCCGGGCTGCGGACCACAGCCGCGCTGCTGTTGGCATTCGCACCGGCCGCAACGGCAGCCCTGAGGGCGGAACCGCTGCCTCCGGCCCCGCCCCTGAACCCGGCCTGGGCCTTCGATCCCAACGGTCCCTACCTGCCCGGTGCCGATCCGCCCAGCTTCCTGCTGCCCGGCAACGGCCAGCGCTTCAATCCCGCCAAAGGCAGCCAACCCAAGGCGATCAGCGGACCACGGCCACCCGTCCCTCCCTGCCGCCTGATCGTGCCGTTGAAGGATGCGCCCCTGCAGCCGCTCCACCTCCACCCAGCCCAGATTCCCCTCAAGAACAGCTTCGGCTGCCTCTCCGCGGCCGATGCGATCTACGGTGCTGATGGCTGTCCAAAGCGGTTGTGCGGAACCGCCAGAGGCAATCAGATCTCCCTTCCACCGGGTGGACCCTGAGCCCGGCCGAGGCCACAGCCCATCCCCTTGGCCGGTTCCCACCCCAAACCGGTTCGGCCTGCCCATCCTGGGTAGGGGGGCCCGAACCCCGCAGTTCGGAGCACCGGCCCATCGGCTGCATCCGGATCCCATACGGTGCCGTTATTCCCACCTGAGCGCAGAACCACAGGAGGTTTGTCCATGCATCCCACCGCCGAACTGTTCACCGAAAAGGCCTGGGGCGCCGTCGTGGCGGCCCAGCAGCTGGCCCAGCAGAAGCGCCAACAGCAGATGGAGAGCGAGCACCTGCTCGGATCCCTGCTCGCCCAGCCCGGCCTGGCCAGCCGCATCCTCGAGAAGGCCGGCGTGGATGTGGGCACCCTCCTCCAGAAGGTGGAGGCCTACACGGCCAGCCAGCCCAGCCTCTCGGCCCCGGCGGACAACGTTTACCTGGGCAAGGGCCTCAATGCCGTGCTGGATCGGGCCGATGCCCTCAAGAAGGAGTTCGAAGACAGCTACATCGCGATCGAGCACCTGCTGCTCGCCCTGGCCGAAGACCAGCGCTGCGGCCGTCAGCTGCTCTCCCAGGCCGGCACCACGGCCGCGAAGCTGAAGGAGGCGGTGCTGGCGGTGCGTGGCACCCAGAAGGTGACGGATCAGAACCCAGAGGGCACCTACGAATCCTTGGAGAAATACGGCCGCGACCTCACCGAGGCCGCCAAGGCGGGCAAGCTCGATCCGGTGATCGGGCGCGATGAGGAGATCCGCCGCACGATTCAGATCCTCAGCCGCCGCACCAAGAACAACCCGGTGCTGATTGGCGAGCCCGGCGTGGGCAAAACGGCGATCGTGGAGGGCCTGGCCCAGCGAATCGTGAATGGCGATGTGCCCTCGGCCCTGCAGAACCGCCAGCTGATCTCCCTCGACATGGGGGCCCTGATCGCTGGGGCGAAGTATCGCGGCGAATTCGAGGAGCGGCTCAAGGCCGTGCTCAAGGAGGTCACCTCCAGTGAGGGCCAGATCGTGTTGTTCATCGATGAGATCCACACCGTGGTGGGGGCCGGCGCCACCGGCGGCGCCATGGATGCCAGCAACCTGCTCAAGCCGATGCTGGCTCGTGGCGAACTGCGCTGCATCGGCGCCACCACCCTCGATGAGCACCGCCAGCACATCGAAAAAGACCCGGCCCTGGAGCGCCGCTTCCAGCAGGTGTTCGTGGACCAGCCCACCGTGGAAGACACGATCTCGATCCTGCGCGGCCTCAAGGAGCGCTATGAGGTGCACCACGGCGTGCGCATCGCCGACAACGCCCTGGTGGCGGCCGCCGTGCTGAGCAGCCGCTACATCGCCGATCGCTTCCTGCCCGACAAAGCGATCGATCTGATGGATGAATCGGCGGCGCGCCTGAAGATGGAGATCACCTCCAAGCCCGAAGAGATCGATGAACTCGATCGCCGCATCCTGCAGCTGGAGATGGAAAAGCTCTCGCTCGGCCGTGAATCCGACACCGCCAGCCGCGACCGGTTGGAGCGGCTCGAGAAGGAACTCGCCGATCTGAGCGAGCAGCAGAGCACCCTCAATGCCCAGTGGCAAAAGGAGAAGGGTTCGATCGATGAGCTCAGTGCCATCAAGGAAGAGATCGAGCAGGTGCAGCTCCAGATCGAGCAGGCCAAGCGCAGCTACGACCTCAACAAGGCCGCCGAGCTGGAATACGGCACCCTGGGAGAACTCAACCGCAAGCTGGCCGCCAAGGAGGCCGAACTCACCAGCGGCCACGCCGGCAAAACGCTCCTGCGCGAGGAGGTCACCGAGGACGACATCGCCGAAGTGATCGCCAAGTGGACGGGCATCCCGGTGAGCAAGCTCGTGCAGAGCGAGATGCAGAAACTGCTCCACCTCGAAGCAGAACTCCACACCCGTGTGATTGGCCAGCAACAGGCCGTGACCGCGGTGGCGGATGCCATCCAGCGCTCCCGGGCAGGCCTCTCCGATCCGAACCGACCGATCGCCAGCTTCCTGTTTCTCGGCCCCACCGGCGTGGGCAAGACCGAGCTCTCCAAGGCCCTGGCCGCCCAGCTGTTCGATTCCGAGGAGGCGATGGTGCGGATCGACATGAGCGAATACATGGAGAAGCACGCCGTGAGCCGCCTGATCGGCGCGCCTCCGGGCTATGTGGGCTACGAGGAGGGCGGCCAGCTCACCGAGGCCGTGCGGCGCCGCCCCTATGCGGTGGTGCTGTTTGACGAGGTGGAGAAGGCCCACCCCGATGTGTTCAACGTGATGCTGCAGATCCTCGATGACGGCCGGGTCACCGATGGCCAGGGCCGCACGGTGGATTTCACCAACACGATCCTGATCCTCACCAGCAACATCGGCAGCGCCTCGATCCTCGATCTGGCCGGCGATCCGGCCCGCCACAGCGAGATGGAGCAGCGGGTGAATGAGGCCCTTCGCGCCCACTTCCGGCCCGAGTTCCTCAACCGCCTTGATGAATCGATCATCTTCCACAGCCTCAAGGCCGAGGAGCTGCGCCAGATCGTGGAGCTGCAGGTGAAGCGGCTCGCCCGAAGGCTCGAAGACAAGAAGCTGGGGCTCCAGGTGGATGCCGAGGCCCTCGACTGGCTGGCCGGCGTCGGCTACGACCCGGTGTACGGCGCTCGGCCGCTTAAGCGCGCCATCCAGCGGGAGCTGGAAACGCCAATCGCCAAGGCGATCCTGGCGGGCACCTTCCCGGCCGGCTCCACGATCGATGTGGCGGTGGAAAACGAGAGGCTGGCCTTCCACTCGGCCGCAGCCTCCAGCCTCAGCGGGCCAGTGCCGGCGCTGGTGTAACCAACCGGGACAGAGCGGTGGATTCGAGGGCCACGCCTCCTGGCCCCGGCACCAGGGGGGCGAAGCCGGGGCCGCGCCGCTCCGTCATCTGGCCTTCGAGGATGGAGGCCAAGCCGGGGCGGTGGTTCGGAGCACCGAATTCAGGGCAAGACATTCCCAGGCTAGGTAGGCCGCATTCCGCCACCCCGCGCCGGAAGCAACGCCACCAGCTCCTGGTAGGCCGAGCAGAACTCGCTGCCGAGGGCATCCTGGAGGGTCGTGTCAGCCGCGAAGGCCTCCAGGGCTTCCTCCAGGCTGCCGGGCAGGGGCTGGGCCGTGCCCGGTGCCGGGGGGTCGGTGTAGGTGTTGGCATCGCTGCGGGGGCCGGGATCGAGCTGGCGCTCGATGCCATCGAGGCCGGCCGCGAGCACCGCCGCCTGCAGCAGGTAGGGGTTGGCGGCGCCATCGGGCAGGCGCAGTTCGAGGCGCTGATCGTCGGGGATGCGCACCAGGTGGGTGCGGTTGTTGCCGCCGTAGCTGATCCAGGCCGGTGACCAGGTGGAGCCAGAGCTGGTGCTGGCCCGGGCCAGGCGGCGATAACTGGCCGGCAATGGATTGGTGAGGGCGCAGAGGGCACGGGCATGGGCGAGCAGGCCGCCGAGGAAGTGATACGCCAGGGCCGAAAGGCCCTTCTCGCCGGATGGGTCGTGGAAGAGGTTGCGGCCGCCCTGCCAGAGCGACACATGCAGGTGGGCGCCATTGCCGGTGAGGCCCTCGATCGGCTTGGGATCAAAGCTCACGCCGCAGCCGTGCTTCTCCGCCAGGGTGGCGGCCATCACCTTGAAGAAGGCGTGGCGGTCGGCGGTGGTGAGGGCATCGGCGAAGGTCCAGTTCAGCTCGAACTGGCCATTGGCATCCTCGTGATCGGCCTGATAGGGCCCCCAGCCCAGCTCCTCCATGGCGCCGATCAATTCGCTGATCAGCGGATAGCGCCGCATCAGGCTCAGCTGGTCGTAGCAGGGCTTCGACTGGCGATCGAAGCGGTCGGCCACACCGCCCTGCTCGGGATCGAGCAGGAAGAACTCCGCCTCCACACCGCTGCGGAACTGGTAGCCGAGGGCCTCGGCCCGCTTCAGCTGCTGCTGGAGCACCCGCCGCGGCGCCTGCTCCAGCGGCTGACCTTCCACCACCAGATCGGTGGCCACCCAGGCCACTTCGCGCTGCCAGGGCAGCACCATCAGGCTGGCCGGATCCGGCAGGGCCAGCACATCGGGATCGGCCGGGGTGAGCTGCAGCCAGGCCGCGAAGCCCGCAAAGCCCGCCCCGCCTTCCGCCAGGGCCGCCACGGCCGAAGCCGGCACCAGCTTGGCCCGCTGCACGCCGAACAGGTCGGTGAAGGAGAAGAGCACATGGCGCAGGCCACGGTTGGCAACGATGTGGGCCAGGTCGTTCATCGGGAGGTTCTGGAGATCCTTTGGGTTATGGGCGTGTGGGAGCGAGGGCGGCGCCATGGGCTGGGGCCGGGGGCGAGCCCAATCCAGGCGGATGCATGGGTGGTGGGGATCTAGGCCTGAACGGCGCGGCCGCCCGTTCAGCATGGGCCGAATCACAACTCCGCAACCGAGAGGAGGGGGCAGAGCCTGTTGAGAAGACGATGCTTCCTGAGGATCTGAGCCTTCAACGATTCAGAAGCTCCTCCACCACCGCCCGCAGCTGGGCCTGCTCCGCCGGGGCCTGGCGAGGGTTACCGGCCCGGTGGCCGAGGTCGGACTCCAGCACGTGGAAGGTTGCCCCCGGGATCAGGGCCGCCTCGTGGGCGCAGTCGGCCGGAGGGAAATAGAGATCGTGGCGGCCGGCCACCACGGCGGTGGCGGCCTGGATGCGGCCCAGGGCTGTGGCGAGAGACGTGGCGGCCGCCGCCGCCACATCATTGGCGAGCCACACATCGAGCATGGCGATCAGGTCGCGGGGGTCGTGGCGGCGGTAGGCGGGCAGCCAGGCATCCTCCACGTAATGCTCCACGGTGTCGTAGCCGAGCTCCCGGTGGGCGCCGCGGCGGTAATAGGGCTGGCTGGCAGCCCAGCTGGCGTAGATCAGCGCGAAGGTGCGCAGCCCCTGCTCGGGAACGGCGTCGAAGCCGCTGCCGTTCCAAGCCGGATCGGCACTGAGGGCCTGGCGCAGGCTGAGCAGAAACAGACGGTTGTGGGGGGTGGTTCGGGCCGTGCCGCAGACGCAGCAGATCCGCCCGGGCCGCTGAGGTTCGAGCACCGCCCAGTGGTAGGCCTGCTGGGCCCCCATCGACCAGCCATAGATCAGAGCCGGCCGCTCCACGCCGAACACCTCCTCCAGCAGCCGAATCTGGGCCTGCAGGTTGTCGCGGTGATCGATCGGCCAGCCGCCCGGGCCCAGCGGCGGACCGCCATTGCTGGGGCTGCTGGAGCGGCCGTTGCCGAACTGGCTCACCAGCACCACGCAGTGCTCGCTGGGATCGAGAATCGGCCCCACCGCCCAGGCGATGTCTTCCGGCCAGGCGCCGTAGGAGCTGGGATAGAGCACCAGGTTGGAGCGCTCGCGATTCAGCTCGCCGAACACGCGGTAATCGAGCTGGGCGGCGCTCACGGTTTCGCCGCAGGCCAGGGGAAAGGAACCGAGCTCGAAGCGGCGTGCGTTGGGGAGGTTCATGGCCTGGATCCCTTCGAGGAAGTCCGATGCGCGCCAGAGCGGCCCTGCCCTCTCATAGGTCTGGCCTGAACAGCCAGGCCGGCGGCCGGGCGGACCGGACTGGCCATCAGCTCCGCAGAGACGCGGGCACCGCATCTGACTGCCCAGCGGCCACGGCGGCCGGCATCGCCAGGGCGGCGAGATTGGCCAGGAAACCGCGGTGCACCGCCAGATAGCCCGGAGCCACCACCGTGAGCCCCGGCCGCAGGTCGTGATGGGCTGCCGCCAGGGCGTGAAAGGGGAGGGAGGGATACAGATGGTGCTCGGCGTGGAACGGCATGTTCCACATCAGCCGCCGCAACGGCGCCAGGGTGTGGGTGGTGCGGGTGTTGCGCAGGCCATCGGCCACGAAGGGACAGCCGCCGTGCTCGGCCAGCAGCACAAAGCGCAGCAGGGGTTGCCCCACCGCCAGCGGCAGCAGCCAAAACCAGAACAGAAAGCCATTAGCGCCGATCAGGGAAACCAGGGCCAGCAGGCCATAGACAGCGAACTGCAGCCCCAGCGAACGACGCACCGCAGGCACGGCATCGGCGGGGATATAAGGACGGGCGCTGAAATCGCCGCGCAGCCCCGCCAGATGGCCGCGGACCTTGCCGATCCACCAGGGCAGGCCGCTGAGCTCCAGCAGATAGGCGACCCTGGTGGTGGGGGGCTGGTCCTCCAGCTCTGGATCGAGACCCACCAGGTGGGTGTAGCGGTGGTGCCACTGGTGGTAGCGGCGGTAGAAATCAGCGTTGTAGAAACTCAGCACGCCGGCCCACCAGGCCACGCTGTCGTTGAGGGCGCGGCTGGCGAAGGCGGTGCGGTGGCCGGCCTCATGCATCGCGCAGAACGCGAAGGCCAGGCCATGGCCGAGCAGCAGCAAGCCGATCAACCCCAGCGGCGCCACCAAAGGCGCAGGCACCAGAGACCAGCTCAGAAGCGATCCAGCCAGCGGACCCTGCCCCAGCGCCTGGCCCCACAGCAGCGCACCAGCCACCAGCACGCCCAGATGGAGGGCCAGCTGCAGCAGCCCGGGCCGGTCATGGCGCTGGTTGAGGGCAGCCAGCCGGTCGGCCGGCAGGGTTCCCAGCGCTGCAGCGGGCGGTGACAACGAAGCTGAGGACAGCGGCGACCTTGAAACCGCAGGTCGACGCGCAGGAGCGCTCTGGTGGGCCAAGGGAGCGGGTTCGCCCATGGAATCCGATGGAGACAGGGGCCGCCGAACGGCCTTGTGGACCCGCATTGTGGCGATGGCAGCGCCGCTGGCGCGTTCGAGATGAACCGCGAGCCGAAGCGCTCATTAGCGCTCGCCAGCGCTCGTCGCGATGACTTCGCGCGGCGATGGAGCTGGGATGAACAGGGAAGCAACACCGAAAGATTGCAGCCGGCTCCGAGGGGCTACAGATTCCCTTAAGATTCAGAAGTCAGAGGTTCCCCTGTGTACGACAACCACCCCGTGCTCACCTCCATGGAGCTCCGCCTCCAGGACCTGCGCGATTGCTACCGCAGTCAGCCCAACGAGCACACCCGCTACCAACTGGTGCGCCATGAGCAACTGATCGCCCAGTGGGCCCCTTCTAGGTACCAGGCCAGCTGAGTCGGCCTGAGCCTGCCCAGTCATCACCAGAGCAGCAGCTCAGGCCTGGCCTGATCCAGTCGCCAGAGCTGGCGGTGGCGATGCAGCAGCTCCTGGCCGAGGATCGCCTCGACCCCGAGCTGCTCAAAGATCGGGTTGTCGGTCACGATCCCCTCCACACGGGCCGGACCATCCCCGGGCGAAGGCGAACCGGGCGTGGCGGCAAGACCCCCGGACCCGGGGCCAAGCCCAAGGCCGGCATAATGCCGGCGCTCAACGCGCTGTTCACCGCAGAACCCCACCAGCCGCAGCGGCTGGGCCGGACCGAGCGGCCGCAGTCGAGCCGCCAGAGCCGGCTGCAGGAACAGCCCCTCAGCGCCTGTGTCGGCCAGGGCCTGCACGGGGCCAACCGACGTGCGCAGCTGCAGCAACGGCACGCCGCGATGCCACCAAAGCGGAACCCGCTGCGGCCGAGATCGAGGGGTCGCCGGTGCAGTGGGCTGTGGATCGCGCGGCGCAGAGGACCGAGCGGTTGGCGTTGCACTGGAAGACGGGGAGAGCGGAAAGGGGAGCTGGTCGAGGGCCGCCGCGCCTAGCACGATGCGCCCCAGGGAGGGATCGATCCGGATCGGCAGCAACCGCAGGCTCGGCGCGCCCAGCACCCCATCCACCCCCGCCGGCAGGGCGGCCACCGGCAGCACCAGCGCCTCCACTCCCTCCAGGGAAAGACCAGGCGTTCCGGGAGGTGCTGCCGGGTCGCGCAGCAGCAGATCGGGAAGCCGAGTGCGCTGAGGGTTCAGATCAGCGCAACCGTGGCCGCCTCCTGCCAGCCCAAAGGTGCCCGCAGGCAGGCGGCGGCGCACCAGGGCCAGCCGCTCCGCCAGCTCCGGCGTGACCATCGTGGAGGTGGCGCCGGTGTCGAGCAGCAGACGGATGCGGGCGCCCTGGCGGCGGTGGAGGGGAGCAGGGCCAGGGCTGGCAGCGTCTGCACTGGAGCCGGGCGGCGCCCCGACGCCCGAAACCTGAAAGTCGAGCACCGGCGTGTGGCCTCCCTCGGCCCGCTCCAGCGGCAGGCTCACCGTGCCCCGGCTGCGGCCGCCGGAAAGCGGCTGGCCGGCCAGCTGAATCAGAGCATGGACAGGAACCCCGCCGGCGGGACTGACCGGTGGACGATCAGCGGCCCTGGTGGGAAGGGTCAGCAGCAGGGCCAGCAAGGCTGGGCAGCGCCACCAACCAGCGGCGCGCAGAGCGCAGCGAATGGCAACCGGAGCAACCAGACGCAGCCCTGAGGGCTTGGCCGCCGGCTGCCAGCCAGGGTCTAGCAGGGAGCCCATGACGGGGAACACAGAAGCGGGCTAAACCCGGTGAGTGGAGGATCCCCATTGTGAGGGGCGCAGCCGATCAGCCAGCCGGAAGATGGGCCAGCAGCCGCCACCAGAGCGGCACCGTGAGCAGAGCCAGCAGGGTGGTGGCCAGCACCAGGTGGGCGGTGCGTTCGGCGTCGCGGCCGGCCGCCTCGGCCAGCAACAGGGCCGACACCGCGGTGGGAGCCGCCGCCTGCAGCACCACCGCATCCCGCACGGCGAGCGGCAACGGGATCAGCCGCGTGAGCGCGACCATCAGCAGCGGCATGGCCAGGAGCTTGAAGGCCAGGGCACACCCCAGGGGCCACACCTCCCCGGGCGCCAGCGGCACCCCTTGGCGCAGGCTCGCCCCCAGCCGCATCCCCACCACGCTCAGGGCCAGCAGCAGCAACAGCTGAGACGGCCACCACAGCAGCCGGCCCAGCTCGGCGCCCCAGGGGGAAAGGTGCAGCAGCAGGGCGATCGCCAACCCCTTGCAGGCCGGACTGCCCCACAGCACCGCCAGGGCGCGGCGGGCATCGAAGGCGAGCCCCTGCACCAGCAGCGGACCCACGCTCCAGGTGAACAGGGTGCCCACGAGGTCGTAGCTGATGCTGTGCCCGAGCGAGGCCGGCGGCAGCAGGGCCACCGCCACCGGAATGCCGAAGTAGCCCGTGTTGCCCACCACGGCCCCCAGCTGCAGGCCGCCATGGGGAATGGAGCGGCGCAGCGGTGCCCATCCGAGCAGCAGCAGCAAGCCGGCCCCATTCACCAGGGCCGCCATCGCTCCAGACACCATCAGCTCGCGCCCCATCCCCGAGCGCAGCAGCAGGCCCACCAGGCTGAGCGGCACCCCCCAGTTCACCAGCGGCGCGGCCAGCCGGGAGGGCAGCTGCGGAAAACGAAGCCCCAGCAGCAGGCCCACCAGCAGGGAGGGGATCAGTTCGCTGACAAAGCGCAGCACGGCGGCTCCCTTTGTGGGTGATCCTCGGATCCCGCCGACAAGCTGGCAGGAAAAGCAGGGCGTGCTCCCAGCGGCGGCCGTGCTGGTTAAGGGGTCTACCACGCCTCAACCGGCGGCCGCGAGCAGCGGATCGATCAAATCAGCGCGGGTTTCGGCGTCGTTTATGGGAGCAGGGAGGCCACGTGAGCGAGCAGGTCAGCGCAGAGCTGGTTCCAGGCGGCGCGATCGAGCTGTTCGAGGTCCGGTTCTTCGTCGTAGCGGCGCAGGACGGCAAAGAGGGTGAACCGACTAAGAGGCGTGAAAGGTTCAATGGCAGCACCTTGATCTCGCAGCATCTGGAACAGCTGCCGGAGATTGTGAGTGAAGGGAGGCTGCTCAAGCAAGAGGACCAGCAGCCAAGCTTTGAGCCCTTTTTCTATGGCCTGCTGGATGTAGAAACCCCAGCTGTCTTCCTCAAAGACGGAGGAATCCGCCATAGCCATGGCGGTTCGCAGATCGCGGTGGGCGATGCGCAGAAAACCGGAGGGCGTCTCAGCCGGCGCCATGCAGCGCCTCCAACGGCTCCAGCTGACGGCCATAGCGAAAGGCCTCGGCAATCACATTGATCCGTCCATGCTGCCGTTCCTCCACTTCACTGGCGGAGAAGAGCAACAACTCAATCGGCAAACGATGGTGGGCCAGCTTCCAGCCCAAGGCGTCCGTTTCCACAAACCGCGAATGGCACGCCAACCATTCATCCGGCACCGTCACCAGCAGATCAAGGTCGGAATCGGGCCGTTCGGTGCCGCGGGCGCGGGAGCCGAACAGGCGCACCTGGGCGCCGGGAATGGCCGCCTGAATCTCGGCCGCGATCGTGCGCAGCAAGGGCTCATCCACCACGTAGTGATAGCTGGAGGGGCGGGAAGAGGTAGCCATGGGGTCAGTTTGACGCATCCGGGGGGGACACAGCTCCACGCCGCGCTCCAGCACCTCCATGGGGACAGGCTAGGGAAAGCAGCTCAAAGCCCCAATGCCCCCACCGGCACCACGGCGATGCCATCCGGCCGCCGGTAGCCATAGCCGCTGCCGCAGACCACCGCCAGGAAGGCGGGTTCGCCGCTGCGGCGGGTATCGATCTGCTGGCGAAAGCGCAGCAGGCCGGCGGCGGCGGCCTCCACCTGGCCCGGTCCGAGCTTGATCTCGATCGCACCCCAGCGGCCATCGCGCAGCTGCACGATCGCGTCCACCTCAACGCCGTAGTCGTCGCGGTAGTGGAACAGCTCGCCATCCAGCGCCTGGGCCAGCACCCGCAGGTCGCGGATCACCAGCGACTCGAACAGCAACCCCAGCCACTCCAGATC
>Ga0207941_1000095_pt1 | contig 27273 bp, 23 predicted proteins | sample LakMenEpi13Sep12_FD_150695 | JGI IMG/M metagenome (GOLD analysis project Ga0207941, IMG submission 150695) | Freshwater microbial communities from Lake Mendota, WI - 13SEP2012 deep hole epilimnion (SPAdes) | ecosystem: Environmental > Aquatic > Freshwater > Lake > Epilimnion/Euphotic zone ...
GCCCAGCCTCTATAACGCCGTCGCCCTGGTCGAACCAGGCAGCTGGCGGGTGGTGGGCCGCAAACGCTTGTTGCCCAGTTACGACGTCTTTGATGAGCGCCGCTATTTCCGGCCCGGCCAAGAAGCGGCCGTGCTCCAGCTTGAGCGGGGCGGCCGCCCCTGGCGCCTGGGGCTGACCATTTGCGAAGACCTCTGGGTGGAGGACGACCTCCATGGTCAGCGCCTGGCTGGTGCTGATCCGGTGGCCGAACTGGGGGCGGCGGCAATCGACCTGCTGCTCAATCTCTCCGCCTCGCCCTTTGGCCAGGGCAAAGGGGCCGTAAGGCGCCGGCTGGCGGCCCGGGCTGCCGCCCGTCTGGCGGTGCCAGTGGTCTACGTCAACCAGATCGGTGGCAACGACGAACTCGTCTTTGATGGCGCCAGCTTTGTGGTTAACGCCGCCGGCGGCGTGGAATTGCAGCTGCCCTGCGCCGCCGAAGCCGTGGCCTGCTGGCAGGTGGGGTCCCAGGCCAAGGCCCAAGCCCTGCCCCAAGCCCTGGCCCCGGGCCTAGGCACGCCGCTGCAGGCAGCCCCGCAGGCGGACCGCCGCGAGCAGCTCTTCAGAGTCTTGGTGCTGGGGCTGGCGGACTACGGCCGCAAATGCGGTTTTCAGAAAGCTGTACTCGGCCTCAGCGGCGGCATTGATTCGGCCCTGGTGGCGGTGCTGGCCGCCGCTGCCTTTGGCGCCGACCAGGTGGCGGCCCTGCTGCTGCCCTCCCCCTGGAGCTCCCAAGGCTCGATTGACGACGCCCAGGCCCTGGCCCAACGCCTTTCTCTAGGCACCTGCACCCTGCCGATTGCGCCCCTGATGGCGGCCTGCGACCAAACCCTGGAGCCGGCCCTGGGCGGGGCGCCCACCGGACTGGCCGCCGAAAACCTGCAATCGCGCCTGCGGGGGCTGCTGCTGATGGCCCTGGCCAACCAGCAGGGCCGCCTGCTGTTGGCCACCGGCAACAAATCAGAGCTGGCGGTGGGCTATTGCACCCTCTACGGCGACATGAATGGCGGCCTGGCCGTGATCGGCGACCTCTACAAAACCACCGTGTTTGGCCTCTGCGAATGGCTTGATTCGGCGGCTGCCGGCCCCTTTCGCAGGTCCTTGGGTTTGCCGGCCGAGGGGGAATTGATTGGCGCGGCGATTCGCGGCAAAGCCCCCAGCGCCGAGTTGCGTCCAGACCAAAAAGACAGTGATTCGCTGCCCGATTACGCCGTGCTCGATCCAATCTTGAAGCGGCTGGTGGAAGATCTGGTTAGCCCTGAGCAACTGGTGGCGGAGGGGGTCGATGGGGCGTTGGTGCAGCGGATCTGGTCCCTGCTGCGGCGGGCGGAGTTCAAACGGCGCCAAGCGGCGCCAAGCTTGAAGGTGAGCCCCCGCTCCTTTGGCAGCGGTTGGCGTATGCCGATTGCAGCCCTGTTGCCCTAGCTGCCGCATCCCTATCGGATCCTGACAGCAAGGTTGTGCTGATCTCCTGCTTGGCGATTTCGCTTCCCTGAGGCCACAGTGGTATCAGTGTTCGTCAATTTCAAGCGCCATGGCAGCAGCAAAGCTGGCGGCACCCATGGCCAGTATTGGGGTCCCCACCGAAATTAAACGCGATGAACAGCGGGTGGCCCTCACCCCAGACGGCATCCGTGAGCTGGTCTCCCTCGGCATGGAGGTGCGGGTGCAGGCGGGGGCCGGCCTGGGGGCAGGCATCAGCGACGACGACTTCGCCGCCTCCGGGGCGCGGCTGGTGAGCTGTGAGGAGGCCTGGGGGGCCCACCTGGTGGTCAAGGTCAAGGAACCCCAGCCCCAGGAATTTGGTTTTCTGCGGCCCGATCTGGTGCTGTTCACCTACCTGCATCTGGCGGCCTATCCGGAGGTGGGGCGAGCTCTCCTGGAGGCTGGTACCACCGCTGTGGCCTACGAAACCGTGCAGCTGGAGGACGGCAGCCTGCCCCTGCTGGCGCCGATGAGTGAAATCGCCGGCCGCTTAGCCGCCCAGGTGGGCGCCCGCTTGCTGGAAAAACCCCAGGGGGGCAGGGGGCTGCTGATTGGGGGCTGCACTGGGGTACGACCCGCCAATGTGGTGGTGATCGGGGCCGGCACCGTCGGCTGGCACGCGGCCCGCATCGCTGCGGCCATGGATGCCCAGGTCTACCTGCTTGATCGCTCGCCGCAGCGGCTCCGGCAGCTGGATGCGGACCGGCGCGGGCGCCTGGTGACCCTGGTCAGCAATGACGCCCTGATTGAGCGGCTGGTGCCCGATGCCGATCTGCTCATCGGTGCCGTGCTGTTGCCTGGTGGCCGCGCCCCCACCCTGGTGTCCGAGGAGTTGGTGCAGCGCATGGGTGCCGGTGCCGTGATCGTCGATGTGGCGATCGACCAAGGCGGTTGCATTGCAACAAGTAGAGAAACCACCCACACAAATCCGGTGCTGACCATCCACGGCGTTCAGCACTATGCCGTTGGCAACATGCCCGGCGCCGTGCCCTTCACCTCCACCGAAGCCCTGGTCAGTGTCACCTTGCCCTACATCCAGGTGATGGCTGGCCGGGGACTCAGCGAGGCCGTCATCGACCGGCCCGAACTGCTTTCAGGGCTGAATACGGTCGATGGCTCGGTCTGTCACCCGGGAGTGGCCAGGGCCCTAAATGTGTCCCCGCGCCATCCGATGGCCTGCCTGCGTTAACGCGGCAACAACAGACGCACTTGGCGGCCCCCCAACTCCGGAGAACGGCCAAGGCTGAATTGGCCGCCGTGGTTTGAAACCGTAATGCGCACCACATGGAGCCCCAGATCTTCGCTGCCAGAAACGGTCGTCACGGCTTCGGGCCCCTCTTGCCACGGGCCGCTGTCACTGATCACCAGTTCCGCAGCGCCTGAAGTGGCGGCCAGGTGGATGGTGAGCAGGCGATTTGAAAGGGGAGCCTTGGCCAGGGAGGCCAGTGCCCGCCGCAACAGCAAGGTGAGGGCGGCCTGCAATTGCTGGGGATCGCCATCAATGGGCAGGGGCTGCTCTAGTCCGCCGCTGCTGATACGAACCCCCGCCAGCCTCATGGGGCGCTTTAAATATAACAAAACAGCCTGCACCACCCTGACCAGATTGACCCTCTCAATGCGGGTGTCCTGGCTGCGCAGCAACAAGTGCATGGCTTCGGTAATCGAGACCAGGCGATCGATTTCGTGTTCAAAACGGCCCATCAGGCCCGACTGAGCCGCTTCCTGGCTGGCTGGTCCCGCTGCAACTTGAGTTTGGGATTGCTGCGCTAGCAGGCGTAGGGCACTGAGGGGCTGGTTGATTTCATGGGCCACACTGACGGCCAGTTGGCTGGTGTGTTGCAGCTCGTTCAGGCGCCCGCGCAACTGGCTCAGCGCGGATTCGGCGGCGACAAGGTCGGCCTGGGTCTGTTGGAGGACGTGTTGGAAGCGCTGCCACTTGAGATGCTGCCGCCGTTCCAGCATGACTCCCGCAGCAATCATCAGGCCCAGTAGCAACAGTCCGCCTAGGGCTATCCCGAGCGGATCAGAGAAGATTTGCATGTAAAACCGCGTAGCGGACCAGGGCGGCACCGCGAATTCCCAGCCGGGCGGCGATCTGCCTGCGGTGGGTGTTTACCGTTTCCAGGCTGACACCGAGCTGGAGAGCCACATCACGGCTGCTGGCACCCTGGCCAATCATTTGCAGGATCTGCCGTTGGCGGGGGGTCAGCGACTGGAGGCGTTCGGCAAGGATGGCCTCGGCTTGGGCAGCGGAGGGATTGGTAGTTGGCAGCAGCACGCTGATCTCCTCCATGAGTTCGTCACAGGATCTGCTTTTGTCAACGACTGCAAGCAGCATCGGCGCGAGATGCTCGGGGCACATAAAAGTATGGGCTAACGCCGAAATCACAATCAAACGGGCTTCCGGGTTTAGCAGTTGCAATGCTTCTGCCACCCTTATGCCTGGGCCATCAGGCAGGTTCAGGTCCAGCAGCAGCAGATCGGGCCGGTGCTCGACACATGCCTGGATGCCGGCCGCCGCCGTATTGGCGACGGCAACGACTTTGAAACCCTTCAGCCGATCCAGCCTTTCGGCGAGCAACTGGGCAATCATGGTTTGGTCTTCAACCAGGACGCATCGCAAAAGGGCCTCTTGGGCCCCAGGGAGTGGCAGCACAGGAACAGGGACCAGAGGGCATCACAGGCGAATCGACCTAGACCATTCTCGATGCTCACAGAGAGCTAAGTTACTTGTGTAGCTTTACTGATCATTCAGGGTCAAAATCGGCAGGACGCAAAACGCTTAACAGTCTGTTAATATTTATGGGTGCAGGTCGGTCTTGATTATCCCAACTGCGTCTAAAAATTAGTTCTCCGTGTTCACCCCGATGGCCTGCCGTCTCGTCTTCCTGCTTGTTTCAAGATCAGCCATACCTCAGCCTGGGGCCAGATGGCAAGAGCTTGTCGAAGCCCAAAGTCAGAGTCTTGGCAGTGGCATCTATCTACGCTTGTTTCCAGCCCAAGAGGATTGGAATGGCAGTCTTGATGATTTAATCATTGAAGGCAAAGCAGACGTTACTGGCCACAATCCTTTTTATCAAGGTGTAAGCCCTTCCAAAAGTAAATCAAATCAGCTTTTGTGTGATTCCTTTATCCCGTATATTGAGCCCAAGCTACTATGGTTAGCCGTTTACAAAGTGGAAGGTCGGACCATTGATGCCAACGCAGCCTATCCATCCCAATCCCTGGACATTGAAAGCGTCGAATGCCTGGATCAGTTTCCTTTGAGAGAGGCAAGTAACGAAACCTGTTGGTTTTATCCGACAGAAGATGGTCGCTATTTAAGTTGGGAAAAAAGAAGCAGAATCATTGCCCAGCCTGGCTTTCTGCCCGACATTCTTGACGTGGATGAAAGCAGTGATTATCAGCGAAGTGAAATTCATCTACTTTGGTCCCTTATGGCCGATGACCAGAGCCTCACCTGTGTAGGTCTTACCTATAAAAAACGTCGTATCGAATGGCCCCTGCTCAAGGTAGAGCCAGAACCGTTTGCCACCTGGCGTTGCTTCCGGGTTGACTACAGCACCGAAACAGGGCACGTAGAAGAATCTTGCATCACGGTCTTTAACCCATAAATTACTAACATCAATGATCAATTAAATTTAAATACAATTTATTCAATATAACTCATTAATCCCTCGATTTTGGTCTCAATCCTCAGCTTCAGTGCCATCAGGCTTCCTAGGGTCATCGCCTTCAAGGCCCTCGTTACCATCGGATTCTTCATTATCATCGACACCATTATGTCCATCAAATTGCTGCATCAACAGGCCCCTTTGATATTCTACCGAAAGGGCTTCAAGGTGGGCTCTTGCCTGATCCCTCAGAACCGGATCCACCTGCTCAAGCGTCGATCCTTCCGGAACTCGCATCCTTAAAACCATAGCCAGGGCATCAAAAAGACGCACCTGATCGTTCTGCCAACCCTGATAATCGGTGACCAGGGCGATCAGGGCTTGATCGGGTAGCTGGCCGACGCGCACCTGATGGCGAAGTCCTTGGATCTGGGCCAGTCGCGATGAGGTGACCATGGCATGGGCCGCTCCAAGCGCTGCCAAGGCGTCCGCCGCCTCCCTTTTCAGCAGACTCATATCCCTTTGCAATACCGCCTGCTCCATGGTCAAAGGCTCCCGCAAGGCGGGGAAGCCGGCACATGCCCCCGCAGCATCACTGCCCGTTAGCCCCGTTCCGTAAGCCTGATCAGACACAAGTACGCCTGAACCGGCCTTGGCGCGGTTCGTCTGGCTGCCTGCAGTCCAGGCTGAGGGGGGCGGCTGGCTGGCGGCTGGCAGCGGGGCGGGGGGTGGATCCTCAGGTTTGACGACCAGGACCCAACCCTGCAGAACTTCGGCAAACCAACGGCGTAAACCGCGTATCGCCATCGGCAGAGCAGCACGAGTCATTTAGTTATCAATCGGTGGCCTTACACGAATCTGACTGAAAATCCCTGTCCTTGCCAGGGCGGTCTTCAAGATGGTCCCTGACGGGGATCCGCAGGGCTCCGGCGGCAAGCTGTGCTGATTGTGCTCATAGGTAATGACTGGGGAGTCCGAGCCAGCTTCGTGTTTCGAAACACACACATGAGCAATGTTGCTCATTCTGTTTGGATTCTCACACGAGTCAGCCTACGGTAAAGCCATCCCACCCAGGCGCTGCCATGAACAGTTGGATCCCCGTTCCCTCCAACGAGGGCCACAAGTCCGAGTTCCCTTCTTCCTTAACCGAAGTTGCCAGTAGCAACCTTGATCCGTTGGAAGTCTATTTCGAATGCATCACCACCTGCTCCCTCGACGATGGTGAATGCATCACTAGCTGCACGGAGGTTTTACGCGAGAGCCACTAGGTCTGCACGCCAGGGGAAGGCGACAAGAGGCGGGGGACCCTTAGCCTCGCCATGCCTTCTTCCTGGGTCGTGACGACTGCACCCCTGATTTCGATAGCATCTTTCTCTTCAACCCTGCTGGCCATTAGCTGGCCCCCTTCAGCTTATCTCTGGTTCAAGACCCTGCATGTGGTCGGAGTGGTTGTGTGGTTCGCAGGTCTTTTTTATTTGGTACGCCTGTTCATCTATCACCGCGAAGCAGAAACCCTGGAAGCGCCGCTCAGGGAGGCCTTCGAAACTCAATACGGACTGATGGAACGGCGTCTGGCAAACATCATCACCACACCCGGAATGGTTGTGGCAGTAACCATGGCGATCGGACTCCTGAGTGTGCAACCGGCCTGGCTGCATCAAGGCTGGATGCACGCCAAGTTGGCCGTTGTCGCCCTGTTAGTTGCCTATCACGTCTTCTGTTATCGAATCATGGGCCAGCTGCAGCGGGGCAAATGCCTCTGGGGTGCCCGCCAACTACGGGCCCTAAACGAACTGCCCACCCTGCTGCTGGTAATTGCTGTGATGTTGGTGGTGTTCAAGCAGCAATTCCCCACCGGAGCGGCCACTTGGTTTCTGGTAGCCCTAGTTGTAGCCATGGCAGCTTCAATTCAGTTTTATGCCCGTTGGCGACGGCTGCGGGCCGAGCGGCTGGCCAGCCAGGAGGCCGGCGGTGCTGCGGCCTGAAGCTCTAACCCACCCCCTAGCCGCCGTGCTGGGCCAGGTCACGCCGCAGAGCTGCCCGAGTCAGTTCAATTTTCATTGCCACACCACTTACAGCGACGGCTCCCTCCATCCCGGCGAGCTAGCCCGACAGGCGGCCCACCTCGGCCTGCGCCAGCTGGCTGTCACCGATCACCACAGCATCGAGTCCCACGCGGAAATCGTCGCCACCCTGGCGGACCTGGCCGATGCAGGCGAACCGGTGCCGGTGTTTTGGCGCGGTGTGGAAATCAGTTGCCTGCTGGAGGGTTGCTTGGTCCACGTGCTGGCCCTGGGCTTCGGGGCCGACCACGCCCCCCTGGCGCCCTATCTGCAACGGAATGCCACCGTGGGGCCCGATCTGAGGGCCGAAGCTGTCGTGGCAGCCATCCGGGCTGCGGACGGCCTGGCCCTTCTGGCCCATCCGGCCCGCTACCGCTTGCCCCACCAGCGGCTGATAGCTGCCGCCGCCAAACTCGGTTTTGATGGGGCTGAAGCCTGGTACGACTACGACATGCAGGGCGTATGGAGCCCGACCCCCCTGGTCTGTGAAGCGATCGCCGCAGATCTCAACAAGCGTGGCCTCTTGCTGAGTTGCGGTACAGATACCCATGGAGTCGAGCTCCGGGGCCGCTAGGGTTCGCTAACACATTCCTCTCTGATCTGATGGGTCTGTTCGATCGCCTTCGCAACCTGGGCCAAGGCTCCGACAACGCGGCCAAGGTGGCGGCAACCGCAGCCGAAGCCAACCCCTCCAAAGCGGACAACGCTTTTTTCCTTGATGCGGATTCCTCCAGCAGCTTGGGGGATGTCAAATTCATGCGGCGCTCAAACACCATCCGCCGCACCTTCCCAGGCAACGCCGACAGCCCCGGTGACAAGGAGATGGTGGCCGAGGTTGCCTCAATGGAGGCCAATCTCCAGAAGATGACCCCCGGCCTGGCCGGTACTCCCTTGGAGGAAACCGTTGAGGTGTCCCTCACGGCTGGCGTCCCCAAGCCGGTGAAGAAGACGTTTGCCCAGCAGATGTCCAGCTCCCAGTTGGCCCAGAAGCTCAAGGGTTCCGCCCTGGCGGTAAACACACCCGGTGGCGCCGCCCCCCGGGTAGCCAGCGAAACTTCCGAAGCCACTCCTGCCCCTGGTAGCGCTGCCGCCAGGGCCGGTGCCATCGATCCCTTCAAGGCGATGGCCCGGGACCTCAACAGCTGAAAGCCTGCCTCCTTCAGCGTTTCTCGATCCAGGCCTCACTCTGGAGCACCAGTTCGCGCAGGTGTTCCAGTTGGCTTGGCTGGGCAACTGTCCAGAGCTCCCGATGATGGGCTTCCAGTAACCGCTCAGCCATGTCCCGCAGGGCCCAGGGATTGGAATCGCGCAAAAAGTCCAACACCTGCTGAGATGCCAGCCAGCTATCGCAAATAGCCCCGTAGCTCCACTGGGGCACCCGACCGGTGCTGGCGCCGTAGGCGAACAGATAGTCAAGACTGGCGGCCATCTCAAAGCCACCTTTGTATTCATGGGCGGCCATGGCCTCGATCCAGCGGGGATTGAGCAGGCGAGAACGCAATACCTTGTCGAACTCCTTCTCGATGCGGTGCATTCGCGGCCGGCTCTGGCGGGAATGGTCCCCAAACCACAGGGATGGGGCACGCCCCTGCAGCTTTTCGACGGCGGCGCTCAACCCCCCCTGGAACTGGTAATAGTCATCGGAATCAAGCAGGTCGTGCTCGCGGTTGTCCTGGTTGTGGAGCACCACCTGCACCGTGGCGAGTCGCTGCTCCAGCCCCTGCCGATCGCCGGCGACCACAAGTCCCCCTTCGCTGCCCGCCTCGCTGTCGTAACGCCAGCTGCTCCAGGCGAGAAAGGCTTCACCCAAATCGCCGCGATTCTCCCAGTGGCCGCTATCGATTAACCCCTGCAGGCCCGCGCCATAGGCCCCAGGCGCTGAACCGAAGACCCGGGAGGCATGGCCCTCGCGTTTGGCCGCAGCGGCCAGGGGATTGTCAGCCTCCTGCTCGTTGAGGTTCGCCACCAGCTGGCAGGCGGTGTTTACCCAGCGCACCAGCTGGGGAAAAGCATCCCGAAACAGACCGGAAATGCGCAGGGTCACATCAACCCGGGGTCGCCCCAATAGGGAAAGCGGAATCACCTCCAGATCCACCAGGCGGCGGCTGGGACCATCCCATACGGGCCTTACGCCCATCAGGGCCAGGGCCTGGGCAATGTCTTCGCCGCCATTGCGCATCGTGGCCGTGCCCCACACCGACAACACCAACACCCGTAGATCTTCTCCCTCCTCTTGGCGGTGCAGTTCAAGCAACAATTCGGCACTGCGGCGACCCAGATCCCAGGCGGCTTCCGTGGGCAGACCGCGGAGGTCGACGCTGTAGAAATTCCGACCTGTGGGCAGGACATCGGGTCGCCCGCGGCTGGGGGCACCGGAGGGGCCTGCGGCGATGCGGCCGCCCCCTAGGGCGTGCAAAAAGGCATGACGCTCGGCCTCGGCGCAGGCAAGCAAGCGCGGCAATAGTTGGTCGCGCAAATGCCGCAGGGCCCGCTGGCTGCAGACCCCAGGAGCCAAGGGGACCGGGGCCGGAATGGTCCGCTCCGCAGGTTGTGCATCCGCCGCCGTCAGCCTTGGCAGCGCCAACTCGTGGCGCACCAGATCCAGGGCCCAGGCCTCCAACCAAGCCACCCCATCACCGACACACCGCACCGATTCCGCTGCTGGCGCGCAGGACGGCTGGGGGGAGGCCAGGGCCAGCTGGTTCCAGCGACCAACGTCGGCAGGAGTAAGCCGCTGCTCTTCTGGATCGCTCCAGGGGTCGAGGTCCAATCCCAGATCCTGGGCCAGGGCCTGGGTCAGGCCAGGAGTACCGGCCTGAGGAGCCCGCGCCAAACAAAGCAACAATTCGGCCAGGAGATCCTGCTCCGGTAAGCAGCCATAGACATGGAGTCCCAGGCGAATCTGGGCTTCCTTGAGTTCGCAGAGATAGCCATCCGCCGCTGCCAGCCGCTCCTCCAAACCGTCTTCCGTACCCAAAGGCAACTCCAGCGCTTCAAGCCGCTCGGCCAACAAACTGCGCAGTCGGCCGGCGCGCTCCCCCCCCAGCTGGGTCGCCTGCCAATACTCATCCAGCAGCGCCTCCAGCTCCTGGAGGCCCCCATGCAGTCCGGCCCTACCAAGCGGCGGGGTGAGGTGGTCGAGGATCACTGCCTGGGCCCGGCGTTTGGCCTGGCTGCCTTCGCCCGGATCGTTGACGATAAAGGGATAGAGATGGGGCACCGGGCCCAGGGCCCATTCCGGGAAGCAGTCCCCAGATAGCCCCACAGCCTTGCCCGGCAGCCATTCGAGATTGCCGTGTTTACCCACATGCACCACCACCTGGCACCCGTGGCTCTGGCGCATCCATAGGTAGTGGGCCAGGTAGGCGTGGGTGGGCGGCAGATCGGGGCTGTGGTAACTGAGGCTGGGATCGCGGTCGTAGCCCCTTTCCGGCTGGATCAACACCAGCACCGAACCGCAGGCGATTCCCCGGATTGGGAAAGCGGGGCCGCTGGGCCGCTGTTCCAGGTCCCGATCGTGCTTGGGAGGCCCCCAGACGGTCTCCAGAAGCTGGCGTCCCGCCACGGGAAGGGTTCCATACCAGCACTCATAGGCCGCCAGGGGGAGATGGTCCAGGGCTGGCCTGTGGTCGCTTTCCGGATCGTTGCTGCGGCCGGCCAGCAGCCTGTCCATCAGGGCCGCCCCATCGGCGGGGAGTGCCCGGGGATCCCCCAGGTCGTAGCCGGCTTCAGCCAGCCAGCCCAGCATCAGGGCCGTACTGGCTGGGGTGTCCAGGCCCACCCCATTGGCCAGGCGCCCATTGCGGTTGGGGTAATTGGCCAGCACCAGGGCCAGGCGACGCTGCGCCACCGGGGTCTGGCGCAACTTCACCCAGGCGCTGGTGAGTTGGGCGATCCAGGCCAGCCGTTCCTCATCGGGGCAAAGCCGTTGCAGCGCGGTCAGCAAGCGACTGCTGCTGCCGGCCGTTTCTTTGAACGCCCCCACGCGGGTGATGATGCGGCCATCCAGTTCGGGCAAGGCCACCTGCAGGCTCAGGTCCAGGGGACCCAACCCAATGCTGCTGTCCTGCCAGCTCTGACGGGGCCGGGTGCTCGAAAGCACTTGCAACACCGGCACCCCTAACCGCTCCCACAGGGGCGCCCCCAATCCCGCCTCCTCAAAGCGCACCGAGGCAAAGCCCGTAGCGCAGAGCACCGCCTGGACCCCTTCACGGCCGAACCAATCCGCCACCGCCTGCTGCACGACCGGTTCCCGCAGGCTGCTCACCCAAAGCGCCCTGGGTACCAGGCCCTGCTGGCGTAGGGCCTGCAAGGTCGCCCCCATCAAGGCAAGGTCGCCCGCCTGCATCAAAGAGCGATACAGCAGCACCCCCACCCGGGGCCCGTCCTGCTGTTGCCAATCGTGGCGCTCCGGATCGTTGCTCGGGATAACCAGGGGCACCGCCGGCTCCTCACCGGCCAACAGGGAGTTCCAGCTGCACAGCACCTGACGCAGATTCGCCGGGCCCCCCTCACGCCAACAGCGGCCCAAAGCCAAGGCCAGGGGCAACGGCAAGGTACCGAGGGCCGCCAGCTCCTGCTCCTGTTCCGCCGTGCCCGCCATGACCAGCAGATGGCGCCGGCGGCCTCGGCCCTGCTTGGCGACCCAGCGTTGCAGGCGTTCGAGGCCATAGCTCCAGTGACCCCGACCGCCCAGCAGCCTCACGGCCACTAGCTGAGTATGAGAGAGACTGCGACCGACGTAGTGATCGATGGTGGCCGGGTGGCTGAGGGCCGCCAAAGGCAGGGCCCGTATCTCCCCAGCGAGCCACTCGGGTTCGGCGGCCAGCAGGCCATCGAGGGCCGCCAGGTCCGTGGCGGCACTGCTCAAAAAGACCACGGGAGCTGGGGGCTGTTCGATCAACCCCCCCAGTTCCGGAGTGGCGAAGAGGTCCCCAGGGACAGCGGCAAGGCGATGCATGGCCCCATCTTGCAGTGCGCGATGAGAAGATCGAGCAATCGTCTTCCAGTGCCATGTATCAGTTCCTTCCCTATGCCTGGTTCGGTGGCACCTGTGTTCCCTTCGAGCAAGCCACGATTTCGGTGGCCACCCATGCCCTTCACTACGGCACCGGGGCTTTCGGTGGCATGCGCGGCCTGCCGAATCCAAGCGATCCCGGCGAGGTGCTGCTGTTCCGTGCCGACCGCCATGCCCGCCGTCTCAGCCAGAGCGCCAAACTGCTGCTGACCGAACTGAGCGAAGAAACAGTTCACGGGGCGATTGATGCTTTTTTGAAGGCAAATAAACCGACGAAACCATTTTACCTACGGCCCTTTGTCTATACTAGTTGCCTCGGGATTTCGCCCCGTCTCCATGATGTTGATACCGATTTCCTGATTTACGGAATCGAGATGGGCAATTTTCTCTCCCCCGACGGGGTCACCTGTCGCATCAGTAGCTGGTGTCGTCAGGAGGATCGCTCCTTACCTCTGCGAGGCAAGATTAGTGGGGCTTACATCACCAGTTCCCTCGCCAAGACGGAAGCGGTAAAAAGCGGCTTCGAGGAGGCCCTGCTGCTCAATAGCCGGGGTAAGGTGAGCGAAGCCAGTGGCATGAATCTCTTTTTGGTCCGTGATGGCGTTCTGATCACCCCCGGCGTCGATCAAGACATCCTAGAGGGAATCACCAGGGCAAGCATCCTTGAGCTGGCCAAGTCCATGGACATTCCGTTCCAAGAAAGAGCTGTGGACAAGACAGAACTGTTCATTGCTGATGAGGTTTTTCTCACCGGTACGGCGGCCCGCATCACCCCTGTACGCCAGCTGGAAACCACACTGTTGCCTAGCAAACGTCCAATTATGGATCGGTTGCGGGATCGGATGACGGCGATCACAGAAGGGCGGGATCCGGAGTATGACCACTGGGTCACCAGGATTCGTGTCCAGGATTGATGGCTGCCTCACCCCCAACAACCCTCAGCTCCCGTCGCATTGGTTTCCTGGACAGGCTCCATAGCCCTGCCCATCCAGTGCTGGTCTTCGATGGTGCCACGGGCACCTCCCTGCAGCAGATGAATCTGGACGCCGGTGATTTCGGCGGTGCGGCGCTGGAGGGTTGCAATGAAATCCTGGTGCAGACCCGACCCGATGCGGTGCAAGCTGTGCATCGGCAATTTCTAGAGGCCGGTTGTGATGTCATCGAGACCGATACCTTTGGTGCCGCTTCGATTGTATTGGCCGAATATGGCCTCGAGGATCAGGCTTTTTCCCTCAACAAACGTGCAGCCGAACTAGCGCGGGAAATGGCTGATCTTTACAGCACTCCCGAGAAGCCCCGCTTCGTGGCTGGTTCGATCGGGCCCACCACCAAGTTGCCGACGCTCGGTCATATCGACTTCGACACGATGAAGACTTCCTTTCGCGAGCAAGCGGAAGGTTTAATCGCCGGAGATGTGGATCTTTTGATTGTGGAAACCTGTCAGGATGTTCTGCAGATCAAGGCGGCTCTGCTCGGTATCGAGGAGGCTTTCAAGGTCACGGGCCAACGCCGACCCTTAATGGTCTCGGTGACGATGGAAACCACCGGCACGATGTTGGTTGGATCAGATATCGCCGCCGTGGTGGCGATTCTGGAGCCCTTTGCCATCGATGTTCTCGGCCTCAACTGCGCCACGGGGCCTGAGCAAATGAAGGAGCATGTGCGCTATCTCAGTCAGCACAGCCCTTTTGTTGTCAGTTGTATCCCAAATGCGGGCCTGCCTGAAAACATCGGTGGCGTTGCCCACTACCGGCTAACGCCCACAGAGATGAAGATGCAAATGCTTCATTTCGTTGAAGATTTAGGCGTGCAGGTCGTTGGCGGCTGCTGCGGAACCACGCCGGCCCACATCGCGGCCCTCTCGGAGTTGGCCAGCACCCTCACCCCCGCCTCCCGCCGGGTGCGTAAGCCAGAGCATCGCCAGGAAAGACCTCATCTTGACTATGAACCGGCGGCGGCCTCAATTTACGGCGTTACTCCCTATTTCCAGGAAAACTCATTTCTGATCATCGGTGAGCGCCTGAACGCCAGCGGCTCGAAGAAGGTGCGCGACCTGTTGAATGAGGAAGATTGGGATGGACTTGTCGGCGTCGCCCGCAGCCAGGTAAAAGAGAATGCTCATATTTTGGATGTCAACGTCGATTATGTCGGCCGCGACGGCGAGAAAGATATGCATGAACTCGTAAGCCGCCTTGTTACCAACGTCAATCTGCCCCTAATGCTCGATTCCACCGAGTGGCAGAAAATGGAAGCTGGCCTCAAGGTTGCCGGTGGTAAATGCATACTGAATTCAACCAACTACGAAGATGGCGATGAACGCTTCTTCAAGGTGCTGGAGCTGGCCCGTGCCTACGGTGCTGCCGTTGTCGTCGGCACCATTGATGAAGAAGGTATGGCCAGAACGGCCGAGCGTAAATTTGCCATCGCCCAACGGGCCTATCGCGATGCCCTGGAATATGGCATTCCTGCCCATGAAATCTTCTACGACCCCCTGGCCCTGCCCATCTCCACCGGGATCGAAGAGGATCGCCTCAACGCGGCAGCAACGATAGAAGCTATTCGGCAAATTCACCAATACCTTCCAGGGGTGCATGTGCTCCTGGGAGTGAGCAATGTCAGCTTTGGCTTGTCTGCGGCGGCCAGAATTGTCTTGAATTCAGTCTTCTTACACGATTGCTGTCAAGCCGGAATGGATGCGGCCATTGTCAGCCCCGCCAAGATCCTTCCCCTGATCAAAATCAACGCCGAACAGCAGCAGGTTTGCCGAGATCTGATTTATGACCGCCGTCGCTTCGACGATGGTGACGCCAGCATCTGCACCTATGACCCGCTCACGGCCCTCACCACCATGTTTGAGGGGGTCAGTGCCAAAGAGGCCAGGGCCTCAGGCCCTTCCCTGGCGGATCTGCCGGTGGAGGAACGCCTTAAACAACACATCATCGATGGCGAGCGCATTGGGCTGGAAAGCTCCTTGAACGAAGCGCTCAGCAACCACCCGCCCCTGCAGATCATCAATACATTTTTGCTCGACGGTATGAAGGTGGTCGGCGAACTGTTCGGTTCAGGTCAAATGCAACTGCCCTTCGTGTTGCAAAGTGCCGAAACCATGAAATCGGCCGTGGCTTTCCTGGAGCCCCACATGGAAAAAACAGAAGGGCAATCCAACAGCAAGGGCAAATTTTTAATCGCCACTGTCAAGGGGGATGTGCATGATATTGGCAAAAACCTTGTGGATATAATCCTCACCAATAATGGCTATCAAGTCATCAATCTTGGCATCAAGCAAAGTGTAGAGGCCATTGTTGATGCCCAGAAGAAACATCAGGCCGATTGCATTGCCATGAGTGGCCTGCTCGTCAAATCAACGGCCTTCATGAAGGACAATCTTGAAACCTTCAATCAAGTCGGCATTCATGTGCCTGTGATTCTCGGCGGTGCGGCCCTCACCCCGCGTTTCGTGCATGGAGATTGCCGGTCCGTCTATCGCGGTCAAGTGATTTATGGACGCGATGCCTTCGCTGATCTTCGTTTCATGGATGCCCTGATGGGCGCCAAGCAGGCGGGTCGCTGGGATGACCAACAGGGCTTTCTCGACGGTGCCCCGGCTGGTTTCTCGCTTGAAGACAGCCAGGAGGGGGCCCTAGCTGCTGAGCATGCGCCTCCCGAGCCTGAACCCCAGGGGCCAACCCCTGCCGAGGCAGCCGAACCGAGCACGTCTGATGTAAGCGATGGGCGCTCGGAAGTGGTGCCCGAGGAACCAGCCCTTGCTCCCCCCTTCTGGGGCTCCCAGGTACTGCAGGAAGACGCCATCCCCCTGGCTGAGGTTTTTGCTTACCTCGATCGCAGTGCTCTCTTCGCTGGCCAATGGCAACTGCGCAAGGCCCAGAACCAGAGCCGCCAAGACTATGAAGCAATGCTGGCTGAAAAGGCCGAACCGGTACTCAGCCACTGGATCGAGCGCATTCAACAGGAGGCCTTGCTCACTCCCCGATTGGTCTACGGCTATTTCCCCTGCGGTCGCCAGGGCAATGGGGTGGTTGTGTACGACCCCAGTGCCATGGCACCGGGATCCCTGGCCGCTGAAGCGGGTCCCGAGCTGGGCCGCTTCCTGTTGCCGCGCCAGAGGGGGGGTAATCGTTATTGCATCGCCGATTTCTACCGCGACCTGGTCCCCGGCGACGCTGGCATCTTGACCCCGACAGATGTGCTGCCCATGCAGGCCGTGACCATGGGAGAGCGGGCGACAGCCTTCGCCCAGCGCCTCTTCGCGGCGGATCAATACAGCGACTATCTCTATTTCCACGGCCTGGCGGTGCAAATGGCTGAAGCACTTGCGGAATGGATCCATGCCCGCATCCGCCGGGAGCTGGGCTTTACCGCTTCAGAACCCAAAGTCCTCAGAGATGTCTTGGCCCAGCGCTACCGCGGTAGCCGCTACTCCTTCGGCTATCCCGCCTGTCCCAATGTGGCCGATTCCCGGCAACAACTTGAATGGCTGGGGGCTGATCGGATCGGTCTGGCGATGGATGAAAGTGACCAACTGGAACCGGAGCAGAGCACCACGGCCCTCGTGGCCCTACATAGCCGTGCCCGCTACTTCAGTGCCTGAAGCCTGAAACCAAGCCCTGGGCCATGGCAGGCTTTCAGGGCCCTTCCATCCCCAATCCCATGGCCCTCGCCGGTCCCGGCGGCATTGATGCCGCCATTGCCTTAGGACAGGACCTTGATGGATCTGCCCTGCCACCAGCAATGCTGGCGCTCTACCAAGAGGTGATGGAGCGCGAAAACGGCCGTGCCCGCAGCGGTGTCACCAAATCGATGCGCAATCGCATCGTGCGCACCGGGGCCAAGCACTTTGATCAGACCACCCTGGACGCCCGCCTGCGCGATGCGGGCTGGGAGGGCCTCAAGGATAAGGAGATCGCCTTTTTCTACGGCTGAGGGCCATCGCTGGGCCTCAGGTGCACAGATCCTCCAGGGTGTCGATGACGTCCTGCTGGAATTCCTCCAGAGCGTCCGAGTCGCCCAGGTCGATGCCTTCGCCGGCAGCGTTCTGGGTGAGCTCTTGAAAATGGAAGGCGCCTTCGCCATGGGCAAGAAATTCCATGGCGGAAGGCTCACCACTTTCCTTGTAGGCGTCGCAGAGGGCCAGGAAGGCCGCATCCTCGGTGAAGTCCCAAGTCATGGAGGGGTCGGCGCTCAGCGGAAGTATGCAGCCGTAGATGACCTTTAACGCCTCCCCCCGCCATTCCGTCAACCTCCTTGACCCGGTTTGTGGCTTGATCCATCAGACTCAGCATCGCCACTTGGCCCCATTTCCGTGTCCCTATCGCCCTCTCCCGCAGCCGCTGGAGAGCTCAATGTCCTCGGTGAGGCCTTGCAAATCTGCGGTTGTGAACCCATGACCGGCTGGTTCCGGGACGGCAGCTGTCGCACCAATCCCGCCGATGTGGGTCTGCACACGGTTTGTTGCGTCGTCAATGAAGCCTTTCTGGCCTACACCAAAGCCCAGGGCAACGACCTCAGTGCGCCTGCCCCGGCCCATGGCTTCCCAGGTCTGAAGCCCGGTGATCACTGGTGTGTCTGCGCCAGTCGCTGGCTGGAGGCCTACGAGGACGGCATGGCGCCACCGGTACTCCTGGAAGCCTGCGAGCAAGCCACCTTGTTGCTGATTCCCCTGGAAGTGCTGCAGGCCCACTCCGCCTGACGGGCACCTGGGGGGGATCCTCAGGCGCAGACAGCAAGGTCGCCAGGGGGGGAGTGAATGGCCCATGATGCTGTTCCCTGATCCAACAGGTGCGGCGTTCGCATGGGTCTTCGCATCACCCTGTTGGGCAAAGGGGCTTGGGGTAGCACGCTCGGCAGGCTCTGGAGCCTCCAGGGCCATGACGTGATGGCCTGGTCGCGCCGGGATGGGCCTCTGCAGCCCACGCTTCTGGTGGACAGCTCCTTGGTGGTTTCAGCGGTCTCGATGGCGGGGGTGGAATCGCTGGCCCAGGCCCTGGCAGGCCATTGGCCCCCAGGGGTGCCGCTGTTGAGTTGCAGCAAGGGCATAGACCTGGAGCGTCTCTGTAGCGCCAGCCAAATCTGGCAGCGCCACCATCCCAACACCAGCATGGCTGTGCTCAGCGGCCCCAACCTGGCCAATGAACTGGATCGGGGTCTGCCTGCGGCCAGCGTGGTCGCCAGTCACGATGTCGCCCTGGCTGAGCACCTGCAGACGGCACTCTTGACCCCAAATTTGCGGCTCTACACCAATTCGGATCCCATCGGCACGGAGGTGGCGGGCGCCATGAAAAACGTCATGGCTGTGGCTGCCGGCATCAGCGATGGGCTCGGTCTTGGCGCCAATGCGAAAGCCTCCCTGCTCTGCAGGGGACTCGCCGAAATGGGGGTGGTTCTCAAGGCCCTGGGGGGCCAGGGGGCCACCCTCTATGGGCTGGCGGGGCTGGGGGACCTGCTGGCCACAGCCAATAGCCCCCTGAGCCGCAATTACCGCTTTGGCAACCAGCTGGCTGCTGGCGCAACTGAAGCGGTTGCCCTGGCCGCCATCGGTGCCACCGTCGAAGCCCCCCCCACAGCCCGGGCCGTGGTGTCCCTGGCGGACCACCGGGGTTGGCCGGTGCCCATCTGCCGCCAGGTGGTTGACCTGCTGGAGGCTCGGGTGGATCCCCGTGAAGCGGTTCGGGCCCTGATGGAGCGAGACCTGCGCCCCGAAGCCGACGAACGCCGGCCATGACTCAACCCAATTTCGCCCAGATCCACGCCAGTTCTGGCCCGGGGCTGCGGGCGGTGCTGATCGAGGCCTTCGGCGCGGGACCCTGCTGCGGCAATGGGGCCACCGTGGTGCGACTGGAATCTCCGGCGCCGGCCCCATGGATGGGCGCGATCGCCGCCAGTCTGCGCCAGTCGGAGACTGCCTTTGTGCTGCCGATTCCCGCTACCCGAACCTGGCTGCTGCGATGGTTCACCCCCAGCTCTGAAGTGCGCCTCTGTGGCCACGCCACCCTTGGGGCCCTGTTGGCCCTTTCCCACTGGGGGGATCTCCATCCGGAGCAATCCCTGCGCTTCCGGACGCGCAGCGGCGTCTTGCCGGTGCGTCTGCTGCAGCCTGGACTTGGTCAACTTGATCTGCCAACCGGGCACCTGGAGCCCAGCACCGTGCCGGAAGAGCTTTGCCGGTTACTGCTGCAGAGGCTGGGCCATCCCCCAGAGGCTTACTGGACCTCGGCCCTGGGCTACAGGGTGGCCTTGGTGGCTGCCGCAGCGCCCCTGGCCGCCATGGCATCCCTGGCCCAAGATCTCCAGGGAGACGAGCGTGGAGGGCTGGTGCTGATGCAGCCCGTAGGCGGCCCTCACCCTCCCCAGGTGTCTGGAGAAGCGGCGGATTATCAGCTGCGCTTCTTTGCACCTGGCCTGGGCATCAATGAAGATCCGGTCACCGGTTCGGCCCATGCCCTGGTGGCCCCCTACTGGCAAAAGCGGCTGCAACGATCCCGGGTGATCGGCTGGCAATGCTCTGACCGTCCTGGGGGCATGGTGTGTGAGAGCGCTTCATCAGGCATGATCCGCCTGACCGGTACGGGACACCTGCTGTGGGATGGCACCTTGAACGTCTCTGTGCCCCCCTGGCGCGAAGCCTCGGGGACCATGGGCGACGATGGCGAAGCAGCCTGGCAGCACTGGCTAGCTATCGCTTGAGGCCCCATCCCCTGTTGCTCACCGCCCCCATCGCCACCGTGGCAGTGGGCACTGGATTCTGGGCCCAGACCCTGATCAAACCAGGCCCCACCCCAGCCGACCGGGACCTTCTCGAGGCCCTGATCGCCCAACCAAGCCGAGCCACCGCCACCAGCCAGGCCAGGGGATTTAACAGTGCTAATTCAGCGGCCAGCGCCGCCGACCCAAGTTTGCCGCCTTCCCTACCGGCACCTGCGCCGGTTGCCGGCAGAGATGGCGGCAGTCCCGCTGCCGGCCCCACGGCGTCCGGGACCCAGGTGGGGGGCAGCGAAGCCACAGCGGCCCAGATGGTGGGCCGGCTGCGATCAGCCCGCATTGCTAAGGGGTCCAGCTCCCTCCAGGTACCCCAGGGAGGCCCTGAGGTGGCCCTGGAGATCAGGGTGGCGCTGCTCAAGCTCCCAGCCCGTCCCAGGCTCTCGGCAGAGGGTGCCTGGCAGATCAGCGACCGAGCTGGCAACCTGCTAGCCCAAGGGGGTGCCGGGGACGCCCCTGACCTGGAGAGCCTGATGGCTGCCAATGCCGAGGTGTGGATGCGTAGTACCACTGACGACGCCTTGCAGGCCGACGGGCGGGCCTACGGCGGCCTATTCCGGATCCTGAGGGCAGCTGATGGGTTCCAGGTCGTCAACCACCTCTCGCTTGAGTCCTACATCAGTTCTGTGGTCGGTGGGGAAATGCCCAGCACTTGGAACATGGAGGCCCTCAAGGCCCAGGCCGTGGCCGCCCGCTCCTATGCCATGGCCCACATGGCTCGGCCGGCAGATCAGCACTGGCATTTGGGTGACACAACGCGCTGGCAGAACTACGAAGGCCTCAGCAGTGTCAGTGGCCGCACCCGGCAAGCCACCTCCACGACCGCCGGAGTCATCTTGAGCTACCAGGGCGGAATTGTAGAAAGTCTGTACGCCGCCACCCAGCAGATCGTCGACGAGGCCCATAGCCACCTGGGGGCCAGCATGAGCCAGACCGGGGCCCAGGAGCTGGCCCAACAGGGCCTGCGATTCAATGAAATCTTAGGGCGCTACTACCAAGGGGCTTCCCTGGCCCGGTTGCAGGCGGGTGCGGGCTGAACGGTACTGGCGCCAAGCCTCCCAGGTCTCCCTGGAGGCCCTGCGTTGTGGTGCTCTCTTGCCCCTGGCCACCGAGGAAATAATCGATCCCCGCTTGGCTCCCTTCCGGCTGCGCACCCTGCATGGATTGCCGCCCCGCCATCTGAGGGAGTGTGGACCCCGGCCCAACCCCTTTCTGCCCTGGGAACCGCTGCTGCAGGTCGACCAACTTGAAAGCGGCCATGTCGTGCTGCTCAACAAGTATCCGGTCCAGTCCTGTCACCTGCTGTTGATCAGCGGCGAATGGCAACCGCAGCAAGGCTGGCTGGAGGGGCAGGACTGGCAGGCGGTGGCGAAGGTAGCGGCTGACACCGGCGGACTCTGGTTCTTCAACAGCTCGGCGCTCGCCGGCGCCAGCCAGCCCCACCGGCACCTGCAACTGCTGCCCCGTCAAGGGGACGAACCCAGCTGTCCCTTAGCCGAATTGATCGCCCAACAGCTTCGCCAGGAACAAGCACCCTGGCCTTGGGCCTATCGCATCAGCCCCCGCCAGGACCCCTTGGGCGGTACGGATCTGGCGGAGCTCTATGCCAGCCATTGCCGCGACCTGGGACTGGGGCAGCCGGGGCTCCACGACCGACCCCTGCATCCCTACAACCTCATTTTTGATGACAGCTGGTTTCTCACCGTGCGCCGACTCCGGGAGCACTGTGCGGGCTTCAGCGTCAATGGGCTGGGCTTTGCCGGCTATCTGCTGGGCACCCATCGCTCGGACCTGAACTGGCTGCAGCAAAAGGGTCCTTGGGCCCTGTTGGCGGCGGTGGCGGCTCCTGCCGGCTGAAGCTGCCAAGGGATTTCCGTAATTTCACGGTTGGCAGCGGCGAACAAATAGAGCTTGCTGGAAAGGCGGATTGTTCTTGAAGGAACGGACCTCTCTCCAGGCCCCATTGCCTGGAATCAGGTTTTTACAAACTCAAGTAAGCCCGCTTATTTCAACACCTTATTCTCATTTTATCGCCATGATCAGGGCCCATTCCCCCCAGCCCCGACGCTCGCTTGCCCTGGCAACACCCCAGCTGCAGCAGCGTAATCTTCGGGTTGAGGCCCACCGCCAACTGGTGCGACCCCTGGCTGTTCATTACGCCAGACTCAGCCGGGAATCCAGTGAAGATCTACAGCAAGCGGGCATGCTCGGCCTAATTCGTGCCGCTGAGCTTTATAGCCAAGAACGGCAGACACCCTTTGAGGCTTTTGCTCGTCCCCATATCCGCGGTGCCATTCTTCATTACCTGCGTGATGTCTCACCCCTGGTTCGTCTGCCCCGACGTCAGGCTGAACTTCAGGATCGGGTCCTGCAGTGGCAGCGTCAGCAAGGGCCCGGTCTCAATAGTCCCGACATGCTGGCGACTATGCAGCGGGAACTTGGACTCAGCCCTGGACAGTTGCTGTTATTGGAACGCAATTGGGCCATGAATCGCCCGGCCAGCCTCGAACCTGAAATGGTCGAGGCGCTGGCAAGTGAAGTGGAAACCGGGTTGTCCGGCAGCACCACAGCGCCAATGCCCATAGGCGCGATGCTCGCTGTACTCGAATCCAAGCAGCAACTGATTGTGCGCCGGGTAGTGCTGGAAGGCTGGAGCTATCGCAAGCTCGCCGCCGAGCTTGGCGTTAGTCCGATGACCGTGCAACGACAGTTGCGCAAGGGGCTGGAACGCCTGCGTATGCACCTCGATGGCGTTACTGAGGAACGTCCCTCCTGGTCTCCACCCAATCCGTTGCGCCCCCAGGGCCGCCAGCGCCCGGGGCCGGACGACGCATCTGTTCTTCGAGCGTGTTGATGGCGGCGTTAAGCCCGGCCAGCTGACGCTCGAGGGCATCGCGCCAATGGGTCAGCAGGCGAAGTTTGCGCTCCTGGTGGCCGCGCCAGTAATTGTCACCTGGCTCGTATGGAGCACAGAATCCAAAGGGGAACAAGGGAAGCATCGCTGCGGCAGACCGTTTCTAGCGGGATTCCAGGGGCGCTGGCCGAGGATGCCCGTACCGCCAGCTCCCGCTTAGCGTTGCTTTCCTTCGATAGCGGGAACCGGCATGATTGATTCCTATGCTCGTAGCTGGATGATCTTCGCCAGAGCCATCACCAGTGGCCCCCTTGACAGGTCCCAGGGGGCAAGTGCCGCTGACTCTTGAGTCACCGTGACCGAGCCTGAAATCGGGGCCAAACGGCGGTTCACCCTGGAGCTCACGCTCAAACGCCTGTCCCAGATCGATCACCTCAAAAAGGAATGGGGCCTGCGTAACCGCGGTGATGTCCTCGAACGGCTGCTTGAAACCCTCTTCGCCGCAGACACCGCTGCGGCAGACAGCGCCGCGGCGGATGCCGTCCAGCTCGACGTCCTGGGCGCCGTAGCAAGCAGTTACGGGGACGTTGGCCCTAAGGCCACCGATCCCTTCGACGACCAGTCGGCCCTGGTACTGGTGGGACCTGGCATCGAGCCGGAACAACCCGCCAGCGAAATCAGCTTGCATCCCTCCCGGGATTTGGTCCCCAGGGTTGCCCCAGGGTTTGAAGCGGAACCGCCCCCTCCCGGATCCCCACCGGGGACGATCCCTAACCCTGGATCACCAACCGCCAACAGCGAGGCCCGTGTTGGCGGCATTGATCTGCCCGGATTCGTGCGCCGCCGCAGCGACGAATTGCGCCGCAGCCTCAGGTCCGATCCACTCGCCCCAGGCCACCATTCGGTTCTCCCCCCCCTACCGCTGGGCGAGCAAGTGGTGCTGGAGGCCCAACAGGCGGCCCTGCAGCAATGGCAGGATCTCTATGGCCATCCCGCCAACGCGGCGGTCCTGGAGGCGGCCATGGTGTGGGTCGCCCAGGACATCTGGCCCCAGGCCGAGGTTTGCGAGGGTCGCAGTTTCACCTGGTCTGCCGCTTGCACCCTGATGGACCAGCTGGTGCCCAATTGGGGAGCCAGCCCCCCGAGTTTCGAGCGGGTAATGGTAACGGCGGGGCTTCTTGAAGACCCCTACAGCGCCGCCACCCTGCACCTGCGCATGCCCACCTTGATTCATCGGTTCGTGCATCGCTTCCGGCGGCGGCGGCGCGGCACCTCCTTCCAGACCCTTGAGCACACCATGACCCTGCAGGGGGCCCTGAAGCTGTTGCAACTGCCGACGGGACCTGGTCATCGGCTCACCTTGGCCCAGATTCGCGAGGCCTATCGGGACATGGCCCTGCAGCACCATCCCGATTCCGGCGGTTCCCTGGAGGAAATGCGCCGGGTCAACGAGGCCTACCAACTGCTCAAAGAGCTGTATCGCCAGCCGGAGCAGCGCCACGCGTAAGTCTCACCAGTCTCGATTAAGACTTGTAGCTAGTCTTTTTAAGAGACTGATTAAAGACGCAAGGGTCTCAGCTGAGACCATTTCATAGTCCCAACTGAGACTATTTTGATAGTCTCAATTCAGGGTCTTACGGGATCCCAGGCAAATGAGTCGAGCTCATTCCCCTGTCGACTCATATGCCCATCAGGAAAGAAGCCGAGCCGAACCGAGACCGACCAGCAGATGTCTTATTTGTCTTATTCAAGTTTCTTGCCTAGTCCTATTACAATTCTCATATAAGCGCAAAGAGACAAAAGCCCTTGCCCGGATTGACAAATTTCTTGTCGCAAGCTCACTTAATGATGTACGGGGCCTATGCGCCCAAATAGAAATGCAGCCATATGGCGATTGAGCCTTCCCACCATTGGAAGCCGCGCTACGGATCCCGGTGATCGCATCAGGGGGTATGACCTGGCATCTGGGTTTTAGCTCCCCTGGTGGGAGGAACCTCTGCCGAGCCCTGGCCCCCGCCCTGGAGTGCTGGTAAGAACGCATAGCAGCAGGCATCTTGGCCAAAACTGGACATTGGAATACCTAAAAGTCTTGCGGTACAAGGGGTTTTGCATTCGCGTACCTGCTTTAAACACAGATACGCAGCCCAAAAACTGGTTTCGTGGGTCAGCTCACAGGGCGGTCATGGATCGCCGTTGGCCACAAGTTCCCAATAACTGTCGCAAATGAATCTATATATAAGTCCATAGTCAATTCTTAGACGAGATTAATGATCCATCCTGGGGTCCAAGGCCAAGTTGGCAGCCCGAACCGGATGGGATGGGAAGGGACGGGATGAAAAGGGATCGGATGGGGAGGCGGCGGCCAAAAGGACATAAATCGTATCGAATCAGAGTCTTAATATTCTCAGAAAAGACCCAATACAAGGCTTAAATTGAGACTTGAGCAAGACTAGAGAGACATCGGCTCCCCTTCGCCCCTACCCGACCCCTAAGGGGGAGCACAAAAAAAGACCCCTGAAAGGGGTCTTAAAGGCTGAGATCAGCAACAACACCACGATGCCGGCAGGCTCAGGTCGTGGTTTGCATGCCTTGAATCAAATAATCGAAGTACGGGCCTGCCAGTGCGGCGTCATCATTGGACATGAGGCCAATGGAGGCCTCCTTGAGGGTGCGCATCGCTTCCACCATGCCGGGCATCGGCACGCCGAGGCTGTTGTACATCTCGCGGGCACCCACCAGGCCAATCTGCTGGATCATCTCGGTGCTTCCTGCAAGCACGCCATAGGTGACAAGGCGCAGATACCAGCTGAAGTCACGGAGACACTGGCCCCGCTGCTTTTGTCCGAAGGCATTGCCGCCTGGGGCTACGTATTCGGGCTTGCGCGTAAACAGTTGCTTGGCCGCTTCGTCGACAATCTTTTTTTCGTTGGTGCTCAGGACTCGCACCACTTCAAGGCGCCGGCTCCCCCCTTTGAGGTAGTCCACCATCGAGCGCAACTCGCCGCCCGTGGGGTAGCGGAGCTGATCATCCGCCTGCAGGATCAGATCGCGTACGACGCTCATCGCAAAACCACGCACCAACCAATCTTATCCAGCAGCAAGCGCCAACAGCCAACTATCACCATCAGGTGTAACGCCCCTTCGCACTGCCAGCGGGGCCAAAGACCCGATAGGGTCAAGAAATTGAAATTCCCGCCGGTGGCGCCACCCGAACCCGTCGCGCTCACCATCACCGATCTCGACCGCCAGGGCCAGGGCCTGGGTCGCCTTGACGGCGAAGTCATCGTCGTTGCAGGCGGTCTGCCTGGTGACGACTTGTTGGTGCGCCTCGGCGCTCGGGCCAAGGGACTGCGTCAGGGACATTTGGAGAGATTGCTCAGTCCCTCGCCGGGGCGGCGGCGCCCCCCCTGCATCCTTGCGGACCATTGCGGCGGTTGCAGCCTGCAGGCTTTCGATGACGAACACCAGCAGCAGTGGAAACAGGCCAGCGTCGCCGCCGCCCTGCGCCGCTTGGGGGGGCTAACGCCACCATTGCGGCCGCTGCTGGCAGCCCCGGCGGGGCTGGGCTACCGCAACCGGGCCGTGATTCCGCTGGAGCGGACCGCTGATGGCCAGCTGCGGGCGGGCTACTACCGCCGCGGGTCCCATCGCATTGTCAACCTCAACCATTGTCCGGTCCTCGATCCCCGTCTCGATCGTCTGATCGCACCGCTCAAAAGTGACCTGGAGGCCAGCGACTGGCCGATCGATCGCCATGGCGCTGGTGGCCTGCGGCATCTGGCCCTGCGCCTGGGTGTCAACACCGGCGAGGTGCTGTTGACCCTGATTTCAGCCGACGCTGACCTACCGGGCCTGGCGGCCTATGCCGAGGACTGGATGGGCAGATGGCCCGAGCTGGTGGGGGTGAGTCTCAACCTGCAGCCCCTGCCCACGAACTTGCTCCTGGGTGCGGAAACCCGCAACATTGCCGGCCGCGGCTGGTTGGAAGAGCGTTTTGGTGGTCTCAGCTATCAAATTGGCGCCGATACTTTTTTCCAGGTCCATACGCAACAGGCCGAAAGGGTTCTACCCCTGCTCCAGGAGGCCTTGGGGCCAGCCACGGGCCGACTTGTTGATGCTTACTGCGGAATCGGCACCTTGTCCCTGCCCCTGGCCCAGGCAGGCTGGTATGTCCATGGAATTGAACAGCACACCGCTGCCGTCGCCCTGGCCCGGCGTAATGCCGTAGCCAATTGCTTGGCCGCCAAGGCCACTTTTGAGGAGGGTTTGGTGGGCGAGCGACTGCCCGAACGCCTCATGGGTGCCCAAGCCCTGCTGCTGGATCCGCCCCGCAAGGGGCTTGATCGCAGGGACATCGGCGCGATCCTGGCCGATCCCCCTGTCCTGCTGGCCTATCTCAGCTGTGATGCTGCCACCCTGGCCCGGGATCT
>Ga0207941_1000096_pt1 | contig 27031 bp, 31 predicted proteins | sample LakMenEpi13Sep12_FD_150695 | JGI IMG/M metagenome (GOLD analysis project Ga0207941, IMG submission 150695) | Freshwater microbial communities from Lake Mendota, WI - 13SEP2012 deep hole epilimnion (SPAdes) | ecosystem: Environmental > Aquatic > Freshwater > Lake > Epilimnion/Euphotic zone ...
CGACGGCCTTGCGCTGGGCGTCGTTGAGGCCGGCGAGGAAGCTCATGGGGGGATCGTATCGAGGCCCGTTGCTGATGTTGGACGGGGATCTACATTGACCCTGCCCCAAGACTCGGCAAGCGTTGACCCAGGGAACAGCGTTGCCCCCGATCCCGATTTTCATCGGTTACGACTCCCGCGAGCGCGCCGCCACCAACGTGCTGATAGACAGCCTGTATCAGCAGAGCAGTCGGCCCCTGGCGATCACGCCGATCGTGAACAGCCAGTTGCAGTCGCTGTTTTGGCGCGAGCGAGATCCCAAACAGAGCACCAGCTTTTCTTTCACCCGCTTCCTGGTGCCTGCGCTGATGGGCTATCAAGGCTGGGCGATATTCATGGATTGCGACATGCTTTGTCGCGGTGACATCAGTGAACTTTGGGATTTACGCGATGATCAATATGCCCTGCTTTGTGTTAAGCACGAACATGTGCCCAACGAGACTGTCAAATTTCTGGGCGAGGTGCAAAGCCCCTATCCCAAAAAGAACTGGAGCTCTTTGATGTTGTTTAACTGTTGCCGTTGTACAGCTCTGACTCCTGAGTATGTCAACAGCGCCAGTGGCTTGGATCTGCATCGTTTCCACTGGCTCGCCGGTGATCACGAAGTAGGTTCCCTCCCCAACCGCTGGAACCACCTGGTGGACGTGCAGCTCGCACCCCAGGCCAACGCTGAAGATGGCGGACCAATCCTGCTGCATTGGACCCTGGGGGGGCCCTGGTTCCGGGAACAGCGAACGATGGGGGGGCCGTTGGCGGCCGAGTGGTTCGGGGCCAGGGATGATGCCCTGAGCCTGTGGGACTGAAGCAGGGGGGCGCCGGCCAGCACCGCCTCAGCGTCGTGACCGTGTGCATGAATCGCCGGGACCACCTTTGGCGTTCGGCCCCCTTGGTGGCCCAGCTCCCCTGGCATGACGAGCACCTGATCGTCGATTGGAGCAGCCGCGAACCCTTGCGCCGCGAGGACCTCCCCCCTGATCCCCGCCTGCGGCTGCTGCGGGTGGAGGGCGAGGGCCGTTGGAACCTTTGCCGGGCCTACAACTTTGCTTTCGCCCAGGCCACTGGCGAGCTGATCTTGAAGTTGGATGCCGATGCCTGGCCCACCGAGCGCTTTGATCCGGCGGCGGCCCAGTTGCGGGGGCTCGCCGCTGACCCCAGCCAGCAGCAGGTGCTGTGTGCCTTTGGCAGCGGCCCTGAGGGGCGCAAGGGTCAGTTCCTGATCGAGCGGCGCCTGTTGGCGGCGGTGGGCGGCTTCAATGAATTGCTGGTGGGGTACGGCTTTGATGACAAGGATTTGCTGGCTCGGTTGGGGATGCAGCTAGGTATCCAACCGGCGCCGATTCCGGAGGCTTGGTTGGCGGTGATTGCCCACTCCGACGCTGAGCGCGCCGAACGGGGAGCGGGCGATGGGGCCGGCAGCATCGCCCGCAACCACGGCGAGGCGGCGATGCGGGCCACCCGGCTGGCTAACCGACTGGTGGCGGCCCATTGTCCCTGGGGGCCCCGCAGTCTGGCCAGTCGTTATCAAGAAGAGGAGTCAGGCCGCTGGCGGGTGGAGCCCGCCACGGTGCCCCATCCCCCTGGGGCCGTGGCCGTCGAGATCGAGCATGCCTGCCGCATGACCTTCTGGGGCCATTTCCTGGCGATACCCGAGGTGTTCCTTGAGGTGTTGCCTTATCGACTCTTCCCCCCTGCCCGCCGGGGGGTGTGGCCGGTGCGGCTTTGGCATCGCATCTGGTGGTACACCGGCCGGCAGCTGCAGCAGCTGCCGGTGCGTCTCGTGGTGGGGGCCATGGAGTTGGCGCGGGGAGGCCAGGGCAGGCACAGGCCCCAGGGCGGCGGTGCCCCCAGGGTGGGTTCATGAGCCTCAGCGTCGTCACCGTTTGCATGAACCGGAGCCACCACCTGTTGCAGTCGGCGCCCCGGGTTGCGGCCCTGCCATGGCATAGCGAGCACCTGGTGGTCGATTGGAGCAGCAGCCAGCCGCTGCGGCGCGAGCAGCTGCCCCCGGATCCCCGTTTGCGGCTGCTGCGGGTGGAGGGGGAGCGGCAGTGGAATCTCTGCCGGGCCTACAACTTCGCCGTGGCCCAATCGAGGGGCGAGCTGATCTTGAAGCTGGATGCGGACGCCTGGCCCTCAGCCCGCTTTGACCCGGGCGCGCCCCAGCTGGTGGTGGCGGGTCGTCCCTGCGCCTTTGGCAGCGGCGGGGAGGGACGCAAGGGCCAGATGCTGCTGGCCCGATCCCTGTTTGAGGCGGTGGGCGGATTCCATGAGCTCCTGGTCGGCTACGGATTCGATGACAAGGAGCTGCGCATCCGTCTGAGTCAGCTCCTGGCCCAGCAGCCTGCCTGGATCCCCGCCGATTGGTTGGAGCTGATCAGCCACACCGATGCGGAGCGGGCGGGGGGCCAAACGGGAGCAGGGTCCTTGCTGGCCTCTCAGGGCTTGGCCGCGATGCGGGCCTCGCGGCTGGCCAACCGCCTGGTGGCCGCCCATGCTCCCTGGGGTGCCGCGGCCCGCCATTGCAGCTACGCCAAGGAGCCTGGGGGGGGCTGGCGCCTGGTGGCTGGCTCCCGGCCCCAGTTGGAGGCCGAAAGCGCCGATGAGATCGACCATGCCCGCCGCATGACCTTCTGGGGTTGTTTCCTCGCCATCCCCGACATCTTTCTGGAGGAACTGCCGATCAAGCTGGTGCCGCCGCCCCGCTCAGGCCAGTGGCAGGTGCGTTGGTGGCATCGGCTGTGGTGGCACTCCGGACGCCGCCTGTTGCATGGGCCGTCGCTGCTGCTCTCCCTCGGCCGCGGCCGCCTGGCGCGCGTCCGTCGCTCTGCTGGCCCCGATTTCTTGGACCAGGGGCGCTGACCATGGTCCAGGTGGTGTTGGCCTTCAATGCCATCCACCTGGAGGCGGCGCGGCGGATTCGCCACAGCCAGCCTGCCGATGCGCTGCGGTTTGAGCTGCTGCTCTACGAACCCAGCCGCCTCGCCCTGGAGGCCGGGGATCGACGCCTGTGGCCCTGGCGCTGGCCCATCAACCCCTTCAGCATGGCCGCCCTGGCCCTGGCGGCGCGGCTGGGGATGGTGGGACGCCTGCGCCTGGCCCATTTGCGCGGCGCCGGCCGGGCCCTGCGGGTGCTGGCCCGCCATGGCCGCCAACTGGAGTTGCTCGACGACGGACTCGACCAGTACCGGTTGCAGCCGCGGGCCCTGGATCCCCTGCTGTTTGCCGCCGGCATCCCCTGCTGGTTGTTTTCGGATCGTCCGGCCCATCGCGCCCCCTGGTGCGCCCGTTTCGACTGCCGCGAGCTGGGCCCCCTCTATGGCACCCCTGCCGCTGCGGATGGTCTCGCGCCCGGGCCGCCGGGGCCGGTTCAGGCCGTTGCGGTCAGGCCCCCCTGGCAGTCTTCCCCCTTCCGCACATTGATCGTCGATTCGCCTGGGGTCGAGCGGCTGGTTGATGAGGCTGAGCACTGGCCCCACCCCTGGCGGCTGGTACCCCATCCCGTGGCGGCGAAACGTCACTGGAGCGGGCCCCTGGCGCCCGGGGACCACACCCTGGGCGGCCCCCCCGAGGCGGCGCTGCGGGGGTTTGGGGGGGTGGTGGTGGTGGGCGAAAGCCTGGTGTTGCTCGCCGCCCTGTCCCTCTGCGGACCCGGCGTCAAGTTGGTCGTGGCGCTTCCCAGGCACACGGATGCCAATTTGTGGCGCCTGATACGGGCTGAGGCGGCGCGGGATACACGGCTTTGGCTGCTGTCGGATTTTAATAAAATTTGAATGCGTAATTCATGCCTGGCCTTTCGTCCTCGTGGCTGCGTTGGGGCCTCATCTTTACTGCCCTGTTTCTGGCGACTCACTGGCAGGAGGTGACATCCCCCACTTGGAATGTTGATGATTGGGGCATGCTGGGCAATTCGATTGAACAGGCAAGCCAGAGTCGGCCGGGCTGGGATGTTGTCTACGGATTTCTCTTCCAAAATGCCTTTTCCCCTTTCTTTGGCTGGTTGATTGCCGCAGGTTCGATTTATGCATTAGCCGCTGCCCTGGCAGTTTTCGTGCCCGCGGTTACGCCCCCTTGGATCTGTCTGCTGGCGCTGTTGATCAGTGGCCACGCCTATCTGCTCGATCTGTTTAACTTCAGTTTTGCTATCGGCCTCTATCTGCTGCCGGCGGCCCTGTCGGTGTGGGGCGCGGTGTTGATCGCGTACCGCAACCGCCCGCCCCTGTTGGGTCGCCGTTGGCTAGATGGCTTGCTTGGCCTGCTGGCAATAGCCTTTGCCCTCTCGATTTACCAGCCAACTGGCTATCTAGGTATTGCTTTGCTTGGCTGGAATGGCCTGGCCCGGGCCCTTGGCAGCCAGCGCTTTGGCGCTCAGGCGCCCAAGCGGTTGGTAGCGGGTGTGCTGATAGGAGGCGTCACCTATTACCTGGTCTCCCTGCTGGCCATGGCGGGCCAGAAAGCCAATAGCCGCACTGGCTTTGCCTCCCTGGCCCGTTTCTGGCACAAGCTCACCGATTGGGGGGTCTACAACGAGGTCTATGCCACCAATGTAAGCCTGTTGCCCCGTAATCCCCAGCATGCCCTTGGGGTGGCGTTTCTGCTGTTACTGGCCCTGACCACGGTCCAGTTGCTGCGGGTCAACAGCAGGCGGCCCGAGCGAGTGCAACGGCTGGGAATTCTCTGGGCCGCCGCCGCTTTCCTCACCCTGCTGCCCTTTCTGCTCTATTACATTCTCGATGCGGGTTTCCCCTCTCGTGCTTTCTGCCTTGGCAATCTCGGCATCGCCTCCTTGATCGTGGCGGTGCTGGCCACCATGGCAACGCCCCTGACGGACCAGCGGTTGGGAGCCCCTTGGCTGGGCTGGAACCGCACCTTGGCCCGGGGGCTGGTGGGCCTGTTGGTGGTCGGTTATTTGATACCCCAGGCGGCCTTTGCTGCCCGGGTGTGGGAATTCACCGCTTTGTTGCAAATGCGCGACATGGCCCTCTCCCAGTCGATCCTGGCCGATGTGCGGGCGGCCTCGCTGCAGGGGGGCAAGCCGGCGGAGCCCTTCTTCATCTTTGGTACTACCGACCGCACCCAACCCTTTCTACACTGGAGCAGCATTGGCGAATCGGCCTTCCGCCGCGAGTGGAGCATTCCGGACCTATTTCTTAAACTCCACCAGGTGAAAGTGAATCACATTGCCTATCGGAGTGAGGGCAATGAGGCCGAGGTGCGCGCTGGCCTGCCCCCCTGCCGCGCCTATCCGCAGCCGGGGGCGATCGTGCCCTATCAGGGGCGCTGGTTGGTATGTCTTGAGCCCAATCCGGCGGCTGCGCCGGAGCGGCGGTAGGCGGCCCTGGTCAGCCCAAACGAGAGGGCGGACCAGGCGCCATAGGAAGCCAAACCCACCACCAGGGAGCTGGAAAAAGGCCTCGGCAGTCGCTCAAGCATGGCGGCGGTTAGGAGGCTGACCAGCATGCCGAGCGATTGGATTGCGATGTATCGCACCAAAAGTGAACGGCTGAAGCGCACCCGAAAGCTGACGCGGGCATGCATGACCGCATTGAAAACCAGGCAGATGCCGCCGGCCAGGCTGATCGCCACCATGTTGGACAGTCCGGAACGCACCGCCAGGGCGAAGAGGCCCAGATAGAGCAGCTCCCCACTGCCCCCCACCAGCAGATAGCGCAGCAGACTCGAATCCAGTGCACGCCGCACTAAGGCCCAAGGACGGCTGGTCATGGCCGCCGGGCCAGCAGCATCAAGGAGCTGCCCCAGGGCAGGGGCAGGCTCCTGGAGACTCGCTCTTCCCACTGCAGCAAGCCGATCAGCAGGTTGTTGATCCAGATGGGGGGCAAGGTCAGATCGGAATTCTCTTTGTCGTCTCCTTCCGGGAGCAGCGCTTCCAGCCGGGTCTGCAGCCACAGCAGGGGCGTCAACCAGGAATTCCAGTAAGCCACCGATTCGGGCTGCAGACCAACGGCCCGCACCTGACGGTCCAGCGCGTCGGCCAGGTACCGGCGTCCGCCCATCACCCGTCGATCGTGGCGCCGCTCCAGGCAGGGCATGGCCGCCACATTGATCAACAGCAACCCCCCCGGGCGCAGCATCGCCGCCATGCCGGCCAGGGCCCGGGGCGGATCGACCTGGCGGTGATAAAGCACATCCAGGGAGATCACGGCGTCATAGAGAGCGTCTCCCACCGGCAGCTCATTGACTGAGCTTGCCACCACCTGCAACCCGCGCTCGCGGGCATAGGTCAGGGCCAGGGGATGGAGGTCGCAGCCAGCGGTGGAGACAATGTTCGCCTGGTCCTGCAGTTCAGCCAACATGCCGCCGGTGCCACAGCCGGCGTCAAACACCTTCAGGGCATGGCCCTGGCGGCTGGCTTCCCGCTTGAGTCGCTGCACCACCCGCCGGCGCAGGCTGCGGTACCACCAATGCCGCTGCTCGAGGGCGGCGAGCACGTGATATTCCTGATCCCGCATGGACCGTTCCGATGGTCGCGGCCATCATGCTTGGCCTCGGGGCTTCTGGGGGCTTTCGATTACCCACACTCCCGCAGCACTTCCAGCACCTGGTTGGCGCTGGTCCGCCAGTCAAAGCCCGCGGCCCGACGGGGTCCCGCCGCCGCCAACCCGGCTGCCAAGGCCGGCTGCCGCAGCACCTGGTCCAGGGCCGCGCAGAGGGCGTCGCTGGAGCGCGGATCCACCAGCAGGCCCGCGTCCCCCACCACCTCCGGCAGGGCGCCGGCCCGGGCGGCCACCACTGGGGTCCCGCAGGCCATGGCCTCCAAGGCCGGCAGGCCAAAGCCCTCCCAGAGGCTGGCCAGCACCAGGGCCTGGGCGCGATTCAGCAGCTGCAGGCGCTCCCCATCGCTGACCCAGGGCAACCAGTCACAGCGCCCGGCGATGCCCAGTTCCTGCGCCAGGGCCTGCAGGCGGGGCGTGTAGCGCCGGTCATGGGGGCCCACCAGCTTGAGCCGCAGGGGGCCGCCGGGATCCTTGACCCTGGCGAAAGCCCGCAGCACCCGGTCCAGGTTCTTGTGGGGGTCGTGGCGGCCCAGCACCAGAAAAAATGCCTCCCGCCGCAACCCCAGCGGCCGCAGTAGCCCCGGATCGAAGCCCAGTCGGATCGGCACCAGGCGCCGGGCCGGCACCCCCAGGCGCCCATGCACCTCCCGGGCGGTGGCTTCGGAGTTGCACAGCACCCGCACCGCTCGGTGCAGCACCAGGGGCACATAGGCCAGGTGGTAGGCCAGCAGCGGCGAGAGTTGGGGGTAGCGCAGGGGCAGCAGGTCGTGGGCCAGCACCACCGAGCGCACGCCCCGCAGCAGGGGGGCTTCCGGCAGTGGCGAAAGCAACAGGGGCGCTCCACTGGCCCGCAGCAGCTTCGGCAGTTCGTTCTGGGTCCACAGCAACCGCCGCCAGTGGCCCTGGCGCCCGAACTCGGGGGAGAGATTGGCGGCAATCGGCAGGCTGTGGGGCCGATCGCCGCCCAGGGGGTCCAGTAGGGGCACCAGGGCGGGATCGAGGGCATTCACCAAGTCGCGGGAGACGACACCGATCCCGGTGGGGCGCTGGCCCAGGTAGCTGCCGTTGAACAGGGCCAGCGGAGAGGAGTCCCTCATCGCTGGCTGGGTTGGAGGCCCAACGCTGGGCCGATCCCCTGCAGCACCGCCAGGCTGCGGCGGGGTTGCAGGGGCAGGCGCAACAGGGTGAGGGCCAGGAGCCTCAAGGTGCGCAGCAGCAGCACCCAGGGAGGGCAATGGCGCCGCAGAAAGCGCAGATAGCTGATGGTGGAGAGGCGGCGGCGCAGGGGTTCCCCCGCGTTGGACCCCTGACCGCGGTGGTGGCGCACGCTCGGTTGGGGCAGCCACACCACTGGGGCGCCCCGGGCCGATAGCCGCAGGCAGAGGTCCATATCTTCGTAGTAAAGGGGAAAGGCGGGGTCGAAGCGGGCGGGCGGCTCGTGGGCGCTGGGCCGTAGGGCCAGGCTGCAGCCGCTCAGCCAGTCCACCGCCAAGGGCCCCCCTGCGCTGAGGGCTGTCGCATCCAGACGGCGGGAGCGGAAACGCAGGCCCCGGTCGATCCAGCCCCCACTGGCCTCCAACCCGCCAAGGTCATTGAGCACCGCCGTGCCCACCACGGCCCGCTGGGCCAATTGGGCCAGCTGTTGCCCCAGTTGGCCCAGTTCCTCGCCGCCCGGTAGGCGAGTGTCGGGATTGAGCAACCACACCCAGCCGTCCCAGCCCTGGGCCGCTAGCTGGTTGAGGGCCCGGTTGCAGCCCTCCCCGAAGCCATCCCCTTCGTGGCCCGCCAGGCGCCGCAGCACCAGGTTGGCGGCCTGGTCGCTTGGGGGGCGGGCGGCGGCCCGCAGCGGTTCCAGGTCCAATGGGGCCGACAGCGGACTGTTGTCGACGAGCAGCCAGAGCTGGGGCTGTTGGCGTTGGCGGGCCAGATCCTGGGCCAGGGCCGGCAGCACCGCTTCGCTGTGGTAAGCCACCGTGACAATTACCAGCTGCAGCGGTGGCGGCTCTGGCGGCGGCTCGGGGGGATCCGTGGCCGCCGGCAGGGGCTGGAGCGGGGACACGGCAGCGAAGCGATGGGGGTGGGATGGGGGAAAGTGGAGCGGGCCCGGGGCCTACGGGCCTTTCGACTCAGCTTCGCAGCCCGGCCTCCTCTCTGCCATGTCCCCACCTCTTGCCGATGCGCCGCCCAACGCCGCTGGGTCCGGCTGTCCAATCTGTGGGCTTCAGGCCGATCCCCTGGCCTGGCAGGTCGATGGCATCGCCCGCTTCGGCATCGGTTGGGTTTTGCGCCACCATCCGGCGCCGGCGCCCCTGCTGGGCTGGTTATTGCTCGACAGCGGCCGCCACCTGGGCGGCCCCGCCGACTTCTCTGAAGCCGAGGCGGCCACGTTCGGCGAGGCCCTGGGCCGTAGTTGTGCCCTGGTGCGCCAGCTCACCGGTTGTGAGCGGGTGTACGTGATCGCTTTCGGGGAAGGCGCCCCCCACCTGCATGTGCACTTGATCCCGCGCCATGGCGCCGAGGCCGCCAGCAAGGCCTGGCGGGTGGCGGATCTTTATCGAGCCGTTGAGGCGGCAGAACGGGCCGCCGCGGACCCCGCCGCCGTGGCCGCTTTGGTGGCACGGGCCCGGCGCCAAACGGCGGCTTGGTGAACTCGGCATGGCGACATCACCGTCGGACCCAAGGGGCGGACCCCAAGGGGTAGGACCCCAGGGGGGAGGCCTCCCCGGCGGCCAGCGATAGGCTCTGCCCAGCAGGAGCGACGCTGATGCGGTTCGTGGTGGCGGTGCCGGCCCGACTGGAATCTTCACGGTTGCCAGGCAAGGTCTTGGCCGACATCGGCGGCAAGCCCATGCTGCAGCGGGTCCTGGAGCGCTGCGCCCTGGCCCACCGGCCCGCTGCAGTGGTGCTCTGCACCGACAGCGATGATTTGATGCGGTCGGCAGCAGCCTGGGGTTTCCCTGCCCTGGCCACAAGTCCTGCCTGTGATTCCGGCAGCCAACGCATTGCTTCGGTGCTGGAGCCCCTCGTTGCCCTGGCGGGTGGCCCCGCAGCGGCAGACCTCGCCCAAACTGTGATCATCAACGTTCAGGGCGACCAGCCGTTTCTGGATCCGGCTGTGATTGATGCCATGGCCGTCGAATTCGAGGCCCGTCTGCCCGTGCCGCAGGTGCTGACCCCCGTCTACCGCCTGGGGGCTGACCATCTGCATGATCCCAATGTGGTCAAAGCATTAGTTAGCAGCGGCGGTCAGGCCCTGTATTTCTCCCGTTCGGCCGTCCCCCATGTACGCGGCGTCGATCCAGCCGATTGGCACGCCCATGCCCCCTATTGGGGCCATGTGGGGCTGTATGGCTATCGGGCTGATGTCCTGGCCCGCTGGGAGGCCTTGCCCGATTCCCCCCTGGAGGCCATCGAGAAACTCGAGCAGTTGCGCCTGCTGGAGGCCGGCATCGCCATCAGCACCTTTGCGGTGGCTGGGGAATCCCTGTCGGTGGATACGGCCGAGCAGCTGGAGCAGGCCCGGGCCCTGGCCGCGGCTGGCGCCTGAGGCCGTCAGGGGCCGGTGGTGAGTCCGGCCTGCACCAGGTCGTGCAGGCGCAGCAGCCCCAGCATCAGGCGGTCCTCGCCCAGCACCGGCAGCACGCTGATTGACTTGCGGCGGTTGCTTTCCATCGCTTCGAGGGCATGGATGGCCAGGGTGTCGCCGCTGACCGTGATCGGATCGGCGGTCATCAGATCGCTGGCCGTCAGCAGGCTCCATTCGGCGGGGGGATGGCTCTGCAGGGCGCGCCGCAGGTCGCCGTCGGTGATCAGTCCCCCCAGTTGGCTGGGGTGCCCTTGGCGGGCCACCCAGCAGGCCCCCACCCCGTCGGCGGTGAGGTGGGCAATCAGCTCCGCCAAGGGGGTGCCCGTTTCCAGGGGCCGCAGGTTTGCGGTGCCCACCATCAGGTCGGCGGCGGTCAGCGTCAGTTGCTTACCCAGGGAACCGGCCGGATGGTTGAGGGCAAAATCCTGGGGCGAGATGCCCCGCCGTTCCATCCACACCGCCGCCAGGGCATCGCCGATGGCCATGGCCACCGCCGTGCTGGCGGTGGGGGCCAGGTTGAGCGGACATACCTCGCGGTCCACCGAGGCATCCAAAACCACGTCACAACCCCGCGCCAGGCTGGAGTTGATTCGGCCCACCAGGGCAATCCGGGCGGTGCCGCGGCGGCGGAGGTGGGGCAGGATTTCCAGCACCTCCTGGGTTTCGCCGCTGTTGGAAAGCAGCAAGGCGACATCGTCTGGCGCCACCACCCCCAGGTCGCCGTGCAAGGCATCCACCGGGTTCAAAAAGATGGCCATCAGGCCGATGGAGGAGAAGGTGGCGGCGATTTTGCGCGCCACGATCCCGCTTTTTCCCACTCCCGTGATCACGAGCTTGGCGCGGGTCGCGGCGCAGCGATCCAGCAGCTCCAGGGCGGATTCCACTTGCTGGCCATCCAGGCGGTGGGCACTGGCGGCGATGGCAGCCGCCTCCTCCTCCAGGCAGCGCGTCAGAGCGGACAACGGCAAGCTCCGGGATGATGCGGCCATTCTCCCTTGCCCCCTTGCCTGCAAGCGCCTTCTTGGATCTGCCGGGATTGCCCCCCTCCCTGCCATCCCTGCTCGCGGCGGCGGCGGCGGCAGATCGGTTGGCCCTGGTGGGTGGGGCGGTGCGGGACCTGCTGCTGCATCGGGTGCATAACGATCCCTGGCAGGGGGTGCCGGATCTGGATCTGGTGGTGGAACCGGCCCACATCGAGGCAGGGGATCCCTCCGTTGCCCCCGCCCACCGGCTGGCGCGCCGCCTGGTCCAGCGGCTGGGACCTGCTGGGGTCATCAGCTACCACGAGCACAGCGCCTATGGCACGGCCGAATTGGAGCTGAACCTGGGGGAGGGGCCGCTGCTGCTGGATTTGGCCAGTGCCCGCCATGAGATTTATGCCGCTCCTGGGGAGAATCCAAAGGTGGCTTTCGGCAGCCTGGCGGATGATCTGGCGCGCCGGGATTTCAGCATCAACGCCATGGCCCTGATGGTGGGGGATGGCAGTGTCACGCTGCTCGACCCCCATGGTGGCCAGGCCGATCTGGGCTGCCGCCAGCTGCGTTTGCTGCATGGCTCCAGCCTGCAGGACGATCCCACCCGCATCGTGCGCGGCGCCCGCTATGCCGCCCGGCTGGGGTTTGCCCTCGCCCCCGACAGCCTTGAGCAATGGGCCACCACCTTGGCCCGCTGGCCCTGGGCCTGGCGTCCGGGCGACCCCCCGGGCCTGGCGCCGCCAGCGTTGGCCACCCGGCTGCGCATGGAACTGGACCTGCTGTTGGAGCGGGAGCCCTGGCGTGCTGGCCTGGAGGCGCTGCAATCTTGGCGAGCCCTGGAGCTGCTGGATCCCGACCTGCAGCGGGACCGGCGCTGGCCCTGGCGATTACGCCACGCCGAGCGGATGGGCCTGCCCCTGCTGCCGGCCCTGTTGCTGGCGGCAGGGGACCCGCTGGCCGTGGCGGAGCGGCTGCAACTGCCCCATCGCCACCAGCAGCTGTTGGCCCAGGCACGGGTCCTGGGGCAGCGCCTGGCTGTCTTGGATCCGGGGCAGGCGCCAGCCCTGTGGGCACCATCGCGTTGGTGTGATCTGTTGGAGTCCCGTGGAGTCACGGCCGAGGCGGTGGCCCTTGTGGTGGCGGCGGGCGGACCCTGGCGTCGGCCCCTGCTGCGCTGGTGGCTGCGCTGGCGCCATCTGCGCTCGCCCCGTTCGGCCGCTGCATTGATCGAGGCCGGCATGACGCCCGGACCCCAACTGGGGCAACGGTTACGCCAGCTGCGCGCCGAGCGTCTGGATGCCGAGCGTCGTTGAGGGGTGCCTGGAGGGACCGGTGGCGATGGGCGGGCCGTATCCCTGGCTGCTTACCATCGCCGCCAGCAATCTTTCGCAGTCGCCATGGCCCCCTTCACCGTTGTCAAATTCAGCTCGGAGGACTGTGGCACCTGCCATCGCATGGGCCACTACGACGCCAAGGTGGCTGAAGAACTGGGGCTCTCCTTTGTGAGTGTGATGCTGCAGGACACCGACACCTACCGCCGCTACCGTCGGGTTTTGTTGGCCCAGTACCCCACCAAAGAAGGTATGGGCTGGCCCACCTACCTGTTGGTGAGTGCCCCGGAAGAGCCCGAATTCGTGATCCACGGCGAACTCAAGGGGGGGATGGCCAAGGGCGATTTCCGCGAGCGGCTGCTCGCCCTGGTGCCCCAGGAGTAGGGGGTCTTGGGACCCCATGTCGTTCCAGGAGTGGCCCGACCCTGGCTGCGCTTGGGGTCGCTGAACCGCTGGGTTTGGGTCGCCCTCTGGATGGTGGTGGTTCTGGCTCTGGCGTGGCGGGCCATCCGCCTGCCTGAGCTTCCCGGCAGCTATCCAGAAGACCTCGATGGGCTGCTTTACGGCGGGGCTCGCCTGCTGCGGGGCGAGTTGCTCCATACCGACTTCGTCACCGGCCAGGGCGCGATCACCCAGTTTCTGTATGCCCTTTCCGCCCAGGCAGGCTCGCTGCGTCTGCATCGCCTGCTGATCGTCGGCGTCGATGGGCTTGGGGGCCTGCTGCTGGCCCGTTCGCTGGGCTGGCTGGCCCAGGCCGGCTGGATCCGCTGGCGGCGCCACTCACCGCTGCCGGTGTTGGCCGGTGGGCTGTTTGTGGTGATCAACCAATGCGTCCCCGATGGGGCGGCCGGGCTGCCCCCCCACTTCGCCAATTTTTTTCTGGCGTTGGCCCTGGCGACCGCCTGTTACCTGCGGGTTCGCCCGCCAGGTAACAGGGCTGCCGTGCCTGGGCTCCTGGGGCTTGGGGGCTGGCTGGGATTGGCGATGGCCACTCGCCCTGCCCTGGCCTTGCCGTTGCTGACGCTGCTGGTCCTGGCACCCTTTGTTCTGGGCCTGAGGCCTGCGCCGACAAGTCGCCTCGTGCCGCTGCTGGCGGGCCTCCTGGTTGGCCTGGTGCTGCCCTCAGTCCCCTGCCTGCTGCGCCCTGGCGGGCTGGCCCTGGCTTGGTCCGGTGGGGTGTTGTTGCCCCTCCTGGCGGTTGACCCTGGAACGGCACCGGTTCTGCCCTTGGGCCCGATCCTTTTGCAGGCCCTGGCCACCCCTGTGGCAGGTCTGCCCCTCGGCAGCTTGCTGGTGCTCCCCCTGGGGGCTTGGCTGGCCTCCTGCCGCTGGTCGGCCCGGCAACACCCACCGGCAGCCAGGCCTGGCCGGATGGCCGATTTGGCGTGCCTGTCATTGGTTTTTGGCTTGCTGCTGCTGGAGACCCTGCGCCGGGATGGCCTCCAGCGCTCTGAGCTCGCTTTGCTGGCTTTCCCCCTGGTGCTTTTGACGGTGATCGGGCTGGGGGCTTTGGAGACGGATCCCCGGCCCTGGCCGAGGCGACTGGCCTTGGCCTGTTCCCTGGTCTTGAGCCTGCTTTTGTTCAACAACTTGGCCGTGGCTTCCCTGCTGCATCCGCCCCGGCAGCCCGCCGAGTCCGTGCGGGTCCTGGAACGGGATCGGGCGCGGCTGGCGGCCTACCTGGCATCCCTGCCGCCCCAGGAACGCGGCTTCACGGCACCCCAGGACGTGGCCTTACAGCGCCGCCTCAACGTGCCAGCATCCACCCGTGGCATCGGGCCCCGGTGGAGCCTGGATCAGCAGCACCTGGGTCAACACTGGGCCAGCCGCGTTCTGGGGCTGCCCGCTGATGCCAATGGGGCCTGCGGCCAGCTCACCGACGGCCGTAACCGCCATCTGGTGTGGACCCGCATCGATCCATCGGTCGCCAACAGCCTCGATTTTTTTCGCTCCTGTCTGGCCCGTGAGGCAGAAAACTGGGAGGACATCACGGCCCGGCTGGGGCTGGTCGGCGGCGAAATGAAGCTGTTTCGCCGTCTGCTTCCCTGATGCAAGGCCAAGCAGCCAGTGACAAAGCCGTGGGCAGCCAGTGGCAAAGCCGTGGGCAAGTGGTTGCGGATCACCGCACTTCTGGCGGTAATGTCGCGTCCATCGAAGCCTTTTGTCGCTGATGACCACCTCGGGTCCCATCCGATCCATTTGCTGCATCGGGGCTGGATATGTCGGCGGTCCGACGATGGCGGTGATCGCTGACCGTTGCCCCCACATCACAGTGACGGTGGTCGATCTGAACGCCGAGCGCATCGCTGCTTGGAATCACGATGACCTGGCCCGGCTGCCCGTCTACGAACCAGGGCTGGATGCGGTGGTGGGCAGGGCCCGGGGCCGCAATCTGCACTTCACCACGGCCGTCGATGATGCAATCGCTGGGGCCGACATGATTTTTCTGTCGGTGAACACCCCCACCAAGACCCGCGGTGTGGGCGCCGGCCAGGCGAGTGACCTGCGCTGGATCGAGGCCTCGGCCCGCCAGGTGGCCGCCGCCGCCAATGGCCACACGATCGTGGTTGAGAAGAGCACCCTGCCGGTGCGCACGGCGGAGGCGGTCAAGGCCATCCTCAGCGCCGCCCAGGGCACTGCCGGCGGCACCAAGACCTTTTCGGTGCTTTCCAACCCCGAATTTCTGGCCGAAGGCAGCGCCATCGGCGATCTGGAGAATCCGGACCGGGTGCTGATTGGTGGCGAGGACGAAGCGGCGATTGAATCCCTGGCCAGTGTCTACGGCCAATGGGTCTCCCAAGAGCGCATCCTGCGCACCAATCTCTGGAGCAGTGAGCTCTCCAAGCTCACCGCCAACGCCTTTCTGGCCCAGCGGATTTCTTCGATCAACGGCATTGCGGCCCTCTGTGAGGCCACCGGAGCCGATGTGCGCGAAGTGGGCCGCGCCATCGGCACCGATTCCCGCATCGGCGCCAAATTCCTGCAGGCCGGCCCGGGGTTCGGCGGCAGCTGCTTCCAGAAAGACATCCTCAACCTGGTGTATCTCTGCCGCCATTACGGCCTGGAGCAAGTGGCCTCCTACTGGGAGAGCGTGGTGGGGCTCAACAGCTGGCAGCAGCAGCGCATCGCCCGCTTGGTGGTCAACAGCCTGTTCGGCACCGTCAGCGGCAAACGCATCGCCATCTTGGGATTTGCCTTCAAGGCCGACACCAATGACACCCGGGAGGCGCCGGCCATCTCCATCTGCCGTGATCTGATCGAAGAGGGTGCCCAGTTGGCGATCGTTGATCCCAAGGTGGGGGATCAGCAGATCACCCAGGACCTGGGCCGACCGCCCGTCGATCCGGCCACCGCCGCCCGGGGGGTGCCCCTAGGGGGCGACGGCACCTGGACCCCGGCCGCAAGTGTTCTGGAGGCGGCGCGGGGGGCCGATGCGGTGCTGATCCTGACTGAATGGCAGGAATATCGCCATATCGATTGGGGGGCGATTGCGGCGGTGATGCGTCAGCCCGCCTGGCTGTTTGATGCCAGGGCCGTGGCCGATGCGGCGGCGGCCCGGGCCGCTGGCCTCAGCGTCTGGCGCGTCGGGGAGGGCTGAGCCATGACCATCCGTAATCTCGTCACCGGCGGCGCCGGCTTCCTCGGTTCCCATCTCATCGACCGGCTGATGGAGGCCGGCGAAGAGGTGATTTGTGTCGACAACTATTTCACCGGCCGCAAGGACAATGTGCGCCACTGGATCGGCCATCCCCGCTTTGAACTGATCCGCCACGACGTCACCGATCCGCTGCGCCTGGAGGTGGACCGCATCTGGCATCTCGCCTGTCCGGCTTCACCGGTGCACTATCAGTTCAATCCGATCAAAACGGCCAAGACCAGTTTTCTGGGCACCTACAACATGCTGGGCCTGGCCCGGCGGGTGGGGGCCCGGCTGCTGCTGGCCAGCACCAGTGAGGTCTACGGCGATCCCGAGGTCCACCCCCAACCGGAGAGCTACCGGGGCTGCGTCAACACCATCGGCATTCGCTCTTGTTACGACGAAGGCAAGCGCATCGCCGAAACCCTGTGTTTTGACTATCAGCGCCGCCACGGCACCGAAATCCGGGTGATGCGGATTTTCAACACCTACGGGCCGCGCATGTTGCCCGATGACGGCCGGGTGGTCAGCAATTTCATCGTGCAGGCGCTGCAGGGTCAGCCGCTGACGCTCTACGGCGAAGGCAGCCAGACCCGCTCCTTTTGCTATGTCGACGATTTGATTGCCGGCATGATGGCGCTGATGAATGGTAACCATCCCGGCCCGATCAACATCGGCAACCCTGGTGAATTCACGATTCGCCAACTGGCCGAGCTGGTGCGTGATCGCATCGATCCCTCCCTGCCCCTCACCACCCAGCCCCTGCCCCAGGACGACCCGCTGCAACGCCAGCCGGTGATCGACCTGGCCCGCCGCGAGCTGGGCTGGGAGCCCAAGGTCAGTTTGGAGGAGGGCTTGGAGCCGACGATCGCCTATTTCCGCGAGCGCCTGGCCCAGGGTTGATGGCGGGCACGGTTCTCGTCACCGGCGCCGCGGGCTTCATTGGCGCCGCCGTGGCCGAGCGTTTGCTGGCTCGGGGGGAAAGGGTGTTGGGTCTCGACAACCTCAACCCCTATTACGACCCGAGCCTGAAGCGCGCCCGCCTGGAGCGCCTGCAAGCCGCCGCCGCGCCGGGGCAATTTCGCTTTGAAACGCTGGAGTTGGCCGACGGGGCGGCCCTGACCCACCTGGTGGCGGCCGAGGCAGCCGATCGGGTGATCCATCTGGCGGCCCAGGCGGGGGTGCGTTATTCGATTGAAAATCCCGCTGTTTATATCCAGAGCAACGTCGTTGGCTTCGGCTCGGTGCTGGAGGCCTGCCGCCACCAAGGGGTGGCCCATTTGGTCTATGCCTCCAGCAGTTCGGTGTATGGCGGCAACCGCCAGATGCCCTTTTCCGAGCAGCATCCGGTGAACCATCCGGTGAGCCTCTATGCGGCCACCAAGAAGGCCAATGAGCTGATGGCCCACACCTACAGCCACCTCTATGGCCTGCCGGCGACGGGCCTGCGCTTCTTCACGGTGTATGGCCCCTGGGGCCGGCCGGACATGGCGCCGATGCTGTTCGCCCGGGCGATTTTGGCCGGCGAGCCGATCAAGGTGTTCAACGGCGGCCAGATGCAGCGCGATTTCACCTATATCGATGACATCGCCGAAGGGGTGATCCGCTGCCTCGATAAACCCGCCAGCGCCGATCCCGATTTCGATCCGCTCCACCCCGATCCGGCCACTGCGGCAGTGCCCCACCGGCTGTTCAACATCGGCAACAGCCAGCCGATTGCCCTGATGCGTTTCATTGAGGTGCTGGAGCAGGCCCTGGGCCGCGAGGCGATCCGCGATTTCCAGCCGATGCAGCCCGGCGATGTGCTGGCCACCGCCGCCGACACCAGCGCCTTAGAAGCCTGGGTGGGATTTAGGCCGTCCACTTCGATTGAGGCCGGCGTCGAGCAGTTTGCCCGCTGGTATCGGGGGTACTACGGCGTTTGAGGGCTGGTGGCGCGGGGCCGTGATCTGCCTCATCTTTCCCCCCGAAAAAGAGAAGAAGTAGGAGATTTTAGTCGAGCAAAAGCGCGCCGGACGATTGATTTGCCAGCATCGCGCTATACAGTTCTAATCTTCATTGAATCTGGTTTCCCGGAAACGGCGTCGATGATCACCGTTTTATAGCGACGTGATAGTTCTCGGCTTGTTTTGCTTGGAAAAATCACAGAAGTTGAAACTTCCTTGGTTTCCGGGAGAGAAAATCCAATAGTAACTAACCACTTGTCGGAAGCATCACTGTACTCAATCTCCTCCAGGAGTAAATCACGCAAACTGATATCCTCGTAAAGTTCCTTGACGTAAGCGATCGCGGCTGCAACTGCAACTTTTACGGGAACTCGATTTTCCTGGCTTAACATTTTAAGCACCAACGGTTGCGAAATTCTAGCAATGATTTTTAGGCTCGGGCACGAGAGGCCCAACGCTCAAGATCAGAAGGGTCCCGAAACTTTGAAATTGGCGGTTACCTCCGCTCCCGTCTTCTGAATCTTGAAACTACGCCCCCTTTGCATCGCCAGTGGAGTGAGCTTCGACATAGTCCTTCAACACAGCATCCATACGAGCTTGCCAACCAGCTCCAGAAGCCCTGAAATAGTCAATAACCTCAGGACTATATCGGATTGAAACCAGCTGCTTTTTATTTGCCAATTTTGGTCGTCCGCGCAGCACGCGAATGGGGACCATCGCGCCCATCTGTTCGTCTGTAAGCGGAAGGTCATCAGGATCTGATTCCGCCGCCGCTGTAATCAACTGATCTTCCTCAAGTGTCGGCATCTTCAGGCTGATCTTCATTGATGGCTTTGACATAGTGATTGACCTCAAGGCTTTGGAGATAAGACGAGTGCTGGTCTTCTCCCACGCTGTTCACTTCCGGCTTGCGGTGTGAATTCCAGCCACACCAGATCGCCATGATCGGGCACGTAGGACGACATCAGAATGCTTCGGCCCCTACGGCATCCCCTGTATCAACAGAGGCATGGATGTTCTCTGGCGTGACCCCCGCGAGGAGATCCGCAAGCCTGAGCCGGCTTGGCACGGCGGGCCTTAAGACCAGTTCACCATCCTTCGCGGTGAGGCTGACCTCAGTACCAGCACCCAATCCCACCTCTTCAGCCAAGCCGCGTGGAATCCTCACGCCAAGGCTGTTTCCCCACTTCTGTACCTTCGTCTGCATGACCCAGCCGCGGCTATACGATGACTACACTACTCTTGGCCAAGGCGGACTGCCCCTCCATCCTCCACCCTCCATCTCTCTAACTTGTTAATGAGTGGTTACGTGAACCACCACCGGCCGGCCGTTCCTTTCCTTGAACCACATTTTCGTCCTGTTACACCAGCCGGGATCGACTGGCTTGGCCATGCTTGTCATTCGCGCAGCTGGAAATAGGCAACCCTTGGCAGTCGTGGCACCCAACGATCGAGAAGAGCGGCGATTACCGGCGGAGCTGGGGCGCTATAGGGATTAACCATCAACTTGCGCTCCACAACCTGAACTCAATGTGCTTGGTGGCTGCATGAAAGTCTTGGTCCGTCGTCAACAGGGTCAGATCGTTTTTGCGACAGAGCTGGATGAGTAGGGCGTCAATGCTGCCAACTTGCACGCCGCAACGACGGCAGGAGTTTCGGACTTCTGCTGCTTCGATGTGATCTTCCTTAACCGGCTGGAGGAAGGCGAGCGCTGAGAGGCGATCGATCAGCTGGGCTTGGTCCTTCGGCCCAGCAAAGCCTTGCAGCAGCTCCTGGAGGACCAGTCCTGTCGTGAAGACCTGATCTGTCCCCAGAAGTGCATGGCGGAGGGCCACTACCTCGGGTGCGGATTGCTCAACATCACGGCACAGCGCCAGCGACCAAACGCACGTGTCAACAAGAAGACTCACTGCTTGCGAGCCCGTTCAGCCTTGTAATCGAACGAAGCGTCCCACTCAAGCTTTCCAAAAAGCTCTGCAACCCGCCGCTGTTCTCTCCGGGCGATGAACTCTTGAAGGGCTCGGGTAACGGCGGCTTTCTTGGTCGGCTCTCCACTTACGCGGAAGGCTCGATCGAGCAGCTCCTGGTCGAGAGCAAGATTCGTGGCCATGTGTGGCTCCTGTGTGAAGAGTCTACACAGTAGGGCACCCATCGTAACGCTCGTGGTGTGGCTGGTTTTTTGTTATGTCTAACGCTCGCCATCACCCGCCCGCGGCATCCTTAGCGAATGGGCAATCCTTGCGGCGCAGGCATCGATTGATGAGAGGCCGAGAATGGCTCGTCATGTCAACTCGCCCTGGACTTGCTCGAGCAGCGAGACCGTGATGCCCAGCAGCAGCGGCCAATCTGGAGAGTTTATCTCCACAGTGTCGTCGTATCGGGTCTGAACCGCAAAGAAAGAGAGATCGGCAATCTGCGCGAACGCGTTGACATCGATACCCGATTCCTCCAGCCAATCCATCAAGGCGACGAGGTCGTGGGTGAAGGGAGCCAGGCCTCCCTTGGAGTGGATCCAGCTTTTGAGGGCTTTTTCGCAGGCCTGTTGAAGCCGAAAACCGATGCTGCTGTCGCGGAAGCCCGAGAGCTCCACCATGCGCTGCGCCTCATCGAGATCAGCTTGGGCGATCCGGAGGTAGCGCAGGGCATCCGGATCAACCATTCAGCAAAATTCCTTCTTGATAAGCCAGGGATGTTACGGCACTTCTGTATTGCTGGCGTTGACTCACTTCAGTTTCGGTGTAAAGAAGCAGATCAAGCGGCAGCCGATGGCTGGAATATTGGCGCCAAAGGTCTCCCAGCACGCGAACGCGATCATGGCCAGCTAGCCACTGATCCGGCACGGTGATCAGCAGATCCACGTCGGAATCAGGCCGGGATGTCCCCCTGGCGCGTGATCCAAACAGGCGGACCTGGGCTTCCGGGATGGCAGCGGCGATTCCTGAGGCGATCGCGCTGATCCGCGGGTCGATCGGGATTGAGGTAGTGGTGGAGGGAGCTGCTGTCATGGAGGCATTCTGACCGAGCAGGCATGGGGGCGGCAGAACAGCAGGGTGAGCATCGCCAGGGCAAAACCAACATCCCCAGGGCAAAGGGCCCAAGGGCTCTAGCCGCCAGGCTTCCGCGCAGCGTTAGTACCAAGAAGGGAGCCTGGGGGGAGGGGACAGCATGGGCGAACGCCGTAGTAAGTGTTGACGTTGGCTGGGTGACTGCTGTTCCGGTTGGCGGCGCAGGCGTTGCGAGGAACGATGAACCAGGAACCGCCGCGCTGCAGCTTCCATCCCCGCTGACCGATCTCACGGCGCACAAGCTCTCCATCCTCCTGCCGCCACGGCTCGCCATTCTCCGAACGGCCCTCGGCAATGGGATTGGGATGCCAGCTGTCTTCACACCACTCGAACAGCTGGCAATGCAGCTCCGCCAGGCCGCAGTGGTTCACCAGGCCGCTGGAGCCGTTCAGCCAGGGCTGTTTGGCCTTCCATCCCTTGCGGCCCCGGCCAAAGGCAAAGGTATAGGCCGAGGTGTCATACCGCGCCCAGCTGCCATTGAGCGTATCGCCGAAATGGAAAGGCGTCGCCGCCCCCGCCCGGCAGGCACCCTTCCATTGGTGCTCGCTCGGCAACACCAGCTGGGGGGCCACGCCGCTGCCTCCCAGCTCCGGCCACTGCTGCTGCAGCCAGCGGTTCAGCCGACCCAGCCATTCCCGGCCCTGGTGCCTGCTCACGCTGTCCACCGCCAGTTCCCGGGGTTGGCCGTAGCGTTCCAAGACGCTTTCTGGTTTGGCCGCACCAGGAGCGCCATCCAATTCCCGCTCGATCTGATCCACCACTTCCTCCACCGTCCGCCACTGCCCCTGGCTGATCTGTTGGCGCACCAGGGCAAAGGCCTCCTGCCGCATCGGCCACAGCGCCTCCTCATCCACCCCATCACGGCAGCCATCGCGGATGGCGGCGTACCAATCTATTACCGCCTGGCGGTCGTGCTCCGTGGCCGGTGAGCCCAGCTGGGCTGGCCCCGTGGCATCCATAACCAATTCCAGCTGCTCGCCCCCCGGCAGAGGCAGCTGCCACACCGGCATCGCCACCACCTCGGTGCGGATCCGTAGACCGCGGTTCTCCTCCAGGACCGTGAGCGTGAGCAACGGCACCACCCGGCACTGGCCGCTGCCAAGCAGGGGAAGGAGACGTTTGATTTGCACCGCGATGAACTACACCATCTTTATTCGGCTGAACAACAAATGCAGCGCTGGGAATGCAAACATATTCGCCTTGACTACAAGGGGAGAGGCATTACCCAGGAATTTAATCTCCTTGATGTCGATGGCCAGCGATTTTCCGGCTGGGGGTCTTCCCAAGTAGTATCGACTCTGCCAAAAATACTCTCGTAACTCGGATGCGACAGCTGGGAGATGGTAAGCCATGTTGTGAACCAAGACAATACTGTCAACGGTGTCACGTTTCACTACTACAATTTCAAGAGACCAAAAACGTGACAGAGGACAATTTAAATAGTTTCTTGAGGGATTGCTGTTCCTAAGGAAATGGCGTCAATAAGGATAAGGCAAGAATAAAATCGCTACGTATTGCTGATTTTGTGGGGCTTTGGGTTGCTTGTCTTGCTTGCTTTTTCCGGAAATAACGAGCCCAAGAGAACGCTGTCTAGCCGATGGGTGATTCGCAAAAATACTAATCTGAAGTTGATACGCCTAATCATCCGCACGATCCAGAACAGAAGCCGGCCAGGCGCCGTTGCAAATTTATATTCTTTTTTCCATCTTCTGTTACTTGGTGTTTTCGGTTCATACGGAAATGGCCTAAGTGCATTCACGATCAAACCATTTATGCTGATATTCGTCAAGAAGGCGATTCAATATTTCACCAATCTCCATGTCTTCAACAAAGAAACCCGTGGGCGGCCCTTCGTCGAAGTTAGGGAGACTCTGGAAAACCAGCCCAAACCTTGCCAGAATAGTGCTCTGATCTCTGGCTAGGACTGGTTTGATGGGCGGCAAACAGCTTGGTTTTGGTGATTACGAGCAGAGCACTGCCAAAAAGCAGACCAAACGCGAGAAGTTTCTGGCCGAGATGGAGCAGGTGGTGCCTTGGCAGCCGTTGATTGATCTGATTGAGACCTTCTACCCCAAAAAAGGCTCCAAAGGAGGCCGCCCTCCCTTTCCACTGGAAACCATGATCCGGATTCACTTGATGCAGCACTGGTACTCATTGAGTGACCCAGCGATGGAGGACGCGCTGATCGAGGTGCCGACCATGAGACGTTTCGCTGGCATCGACTTGATCAGTGAGCGGATTCCAGACGAGACGACGATTTTGGCCTTTCGGCACCTGTTGGAAAAACACGACCTAGGCCAGCAAATCTTTGAGACGGCCAAAGCCCATCTCAAGGCCCGTGGCATGGCCATGAAGCAAGGCACAATCATCGATGCAACCTTGATTGCCGCGCCGAGCTCCACAAAAAACAAGCAGGGCGAGCGTGATCCAGAGATGCACCAGACCAAGAAGGGCAACCAGTGGTATTTCGGGATGAAAGTCCATATCGGCGTAGATGCTGCCAGCGGTTTGATCCATTCGGTGCAGACAACTTCAGCCAACGTGCATGACCTCACTCCAGCACCTGAGCTGCTGCACGGAGAGGAGACGTTGGTCTACGCGGATGCCGGCTACCAAGGGATCGACAAGCGGCAGGAGATGGAAAGCAAGCCGATCGAGTTTCGGGTCGCCATGCGGCCAGGGAAACGTCGGGTGCTGCCTGAGACATCAGACGGCAGACTGCTCGACTTGATCGAAACAGCCAAGGCTCACATCCGAGCCAAAGTGGAGCACCCCTTCCGGGTGATCAAACAGCAGTTTGGCTTCCAGAAGACGAGGCTGAGGGGGATGGCGAAAAATCGCTGCAAGGTGCATGTAATCGCCGCACCAACCAATCTCTACCTGGCTCGTCGAGTACTACTGGACCCGATATAGACAAGTAATTAGTGTGTTTACTTGGCCTGATCAAGGCTAAATAGAGAAGTAAAAGGGGTTGAAATTTGGCAAAAATAGGCAGGCCAGACCATTAGGATGCAGCAAAGAGTCCGGTTTGGACAATTGAGACTTTTTAGGCTTCTAAAAGTGTGTTGCCCAGAGTCTCCCTAAGGCAAGGGGCGCCTTGGCTTGTGGGTGCGACTAACGAAAAAGTTGAGCAGCTCGCAGCTAACAGACTCACCATACCGCGGGACGCTATCGCGAGTCTGCTCCAACGCTAGGTTCTGCCCCGCCGGCCTCGTTTGCGAAGAAGGGTGCACAAAAACTTCTCGCTTCCGGAACGTGTATGACTATCGACTCAGATACCGAATGGTCGGTGATCCATACCCACCTGTACTCCGCTTGGTGACGGAAGCGCATCGCCTTTCGAAAGAACACTGCGAGCCCCGCCATGTTTAGAACGAATCCACCTAGACGGCCGAGATCGAGATTGTCGCCCGCCTGTGTTTTCAGCTGATCCAACTCAAAATCGCCGATGTTGCACTCAATTGAACCATCCTTGTAGTAGCAAAAGCCTTCAAATCCTTGCCGCACACCAGGCAAGTGACGCGTAACCACGGACGCAAAGCCAGTCGGATCGTAGATCTGGATCGCCGCATCACACGCAAAGGCATCCATAAGCTGCGGATCATTAGCTGCGCTTCCGCAAAGAACGAACGCGTCACTCCCGTGGCCAGTCACGGCAAAGACCGTTGCCTTCGAGCCTCGCCCGCAGATAATATTCTGCCCCTCCACATCTTTCCGTTGCTCGTCCTTGTGTTTTGAAAAGCGATCGAACGAGCTGATCATAAGCTCGCCAGTAGCGAAGAACTGCTCGACGTATCTTCGCTCCATCATGCGGAAGATGATCGGTGTGAAAATACTCCACTGTGTCATGAACCCGTGTTGGATCACTGGCTATCTGCAAAGGAGCTAGAACGAGCACATTGCATCAGTCGCAGCCGTGATCGGGACTTACCACGGTCGTCACGCTACCACAACGAGTTACGACACGCCAACACGGCTATGGCGCTGGTATTAATGGCAGAACGTAGTATGGGCGGACCGTATAATACCCCGTCCGGCCAGGGTTTGTTCAGCATATCACCCCGAAACAGACTTCCTTAAATTCTTGAGATAGAATGCGCTGCAGAGCTTCTCAAGGAGGGGGTGGGTCCTGTCATGCATGATGGACGGATCCGCATAACATCCCAAGCTTGACCGCAGTTTCCCGCGCTGACCTGGGCCTTGGCGCTTGCCTGAGAAAAGAGAAGATCCTCAGGAACTTAACACTGAATGCTCCACGTTTTGGCACATGGGTATAAATCATGGTGGTTTTTATATCGCTACGCCCAAGCAGCTCTTGAATCGTGCGGGTATCGAAGTCTCTCACGGCCAGATTGGTAGCCCAATTCAGCCGATAGCCAGCGTTGCAGAGTCATTAAGAATGATGCAATGTGTGGTACTCCGATGAGAGCCTCCCCGCCACTCCGGCAGCCACCGCCCCCCTCCCCGCTCGCACCAGCACCGGCACCCGTTTGAAGGCGGGGGTGCCGCTGCGGGAATCGATCACCGCCTTGAAGATGGCGTTGACCTCCGGGTAGAACATCAGCGCTGCTCCGCTGCGGATCTCGCCGGGGATGATCTCCATGCTCTGCAGTGCGCCGGCTACCCCCTGCACCGTCACCCGTTTGTGGTCCCTGAAGCCAGCGCGAGCTATATCGGCCCGGTTCATCAGAATTGTGTTGCGATGGGGGATACCGCAGTAGAAGGCTTACCTACTTGTGGACAACGGTGTTGTGCTGGCTGTAGCTACCGCACCAGGCTGCCAGGTTGCTGGCTTCACGGTACTGCAGGATCCAGCCCGCGGCCACCAGAGCCGCGTCGATGTCCAGGCGGGCCCTTTGTTCGGGCATCAGGTTCATAGGGGACCACCCTCGGCCAGAAAATACTTTCTCTGCGGATTATTGATGCTGGTGCCGATCTCGCGCACCAGCCCGCGATCGATCAGCCGATACAGCCGCGTGCGCGTGGGCCGGGCCTTGTTCAGGCTGATGATGATCGCCTGCTCAGTGGCAATGACCACCGTTGGGCCCACGGGGACGGTGGGAATGGTGACGCGAAGGCGAGTTGCGATCTCTTCGAAGATCGGCGGCGGCAGGCTCCAGCGGTCGGTGCGGCGCACTGCACCGATGCTGGTGCCATGCCAGGAATGCTTCTGCACAAAGGCGCTCGCTTCCTCCACGGCCTGCACGGGGAAGGAGTGGATCTCGATCCGATCCAGGATGCGGCTCTTGTCGCTGCCGGCGAAGCGCCCGGCCAGGATCCAGCCATCGGACACGCCGCGCACGTTCCGGCTGCGATCCTCCACCCCGCTCTGCAAAGTGCCGCCTGCAGTGTTGGCAAAGGTCACAATCGTTTTCAACGCCCCATCCGGCGAGGAAAGATCACGCTTGAACGCCAGCGTCTTGCATTCAGGGCGCTTGAGTAGGTCGTGCAGGTCCATCCTGCTCAAATTTATAATCGGAACCAGTTAGCCGTGTGATTGAGAAGTAGCTAGGGTTATTTTATTCCGACTTGCCAGCTGAGTGAGGGGCTAACGGTGGTGAGTCCAACCCTCAAGATCGTAAGCGGGTTAAGTTTCATCATAGATCTAAGCCTGTGTTCCCGTCTTCCATGGCTTGTATATCTTGATGTTTGAGGGTGAGATGCCAAGTTCATCACAGTCTTCTCTGGCCATCGTGACCGCAGGGTGAAGAAACCTGGCTTCACTAACCCCCGGCTGGCATATCTGCTGGCATATCTGCTGGCATAGCAGTTGGCTTATCAATTGGCTTATCAGCTGGCCCGCAAGTCACAAATTTGGCGCCGTCCCGGTGCTCTGAGATCCTGGGCCTACAAAGCCCCGGAGCTTTCCACCGCCGAGTGGTGGCCGTCAATCAATGCTTGACCACAGCTCGGCAGATGCGTTGGGCGGCCTCGCGTCCGC